>OLOA01002436.1_pt1 | contig 16781 bp, 10 predicted proteins | sample 1672201 | NCBI WGS metagenome assembly OLOA01 (sample SAMEA3136658, study PRJEB25190) | human gut metagenome
CAAGGATTATACCTATGTGGAGTATAACGACAGCCGCACCGGGGAGCCTTATACCGATGCGGACACCACCCACAAGAGCCTGGGCGGCTATGTGCAGTACAACACCTTTGTGTCCAACGGGCGCAGCTACCGCTACATCGGGCAGTTCGTCTCGTCCCGCTACTGCTTTGACTTTGGCACGGACGAAAACGGTACCCCCTGCATGACCTACTACGGCTTTGGCCACGGTGTGGGCATGAGCCAGTGCGGCGCCGTGGGCTATGCCGCAGAGCGGAACATGGGCTATAAGGCCATCCTCCGGCATTATTACAAGGGTGCCAGCATCACGAGCCAGGGCAGCAGCGGTGGTCTGTTCGGCTGGCTGCGCAGCCTGTTTGGCTGACAAAATGCGCCCCGCGGCCATGGTACACGGCCTGAGCGGCCTTCTGGTGTCACGTTGGCGGCAAAAAAGAACCTCCAAAATTCTGGCAAGGGCTTCTCAAGTGCGGCGCAATTTGGTATACTATCGCAGGGACGAAAGGTTTCTGTGATACAAAACAACGCATCTGCGTGATACACGTTGGCGGCTTGTCCGCATCAGACGTTTGGAAAATAAAAGTGTTTGCCAAGGAATGGAGAAGGAAGCATGGAGTTGGATCAGGAAAAATTGACCCGGAATGAATCGGAGCGCAGCCGGGAGCTGGCACAGCGCATCCGGCGGGAGCTCGGCCCCTGCAGCGTACAGGTGCTGGGCGGCGTCGGCGCACTGGAAAGTGCACTGGAAGCGACCGGTGCCGTGCAGCCTGCCGAGGGTGCTCTGCCGGAACTTCTGGTGGTGGTCGACCCGGAGTGGGTCACCCTGCCGCAGCAGCTGGCCGACCGGGTGCTGCTGGTGTGCAGCGAAGAAACGATGCTGGCCGCCTGCGCAAAGCAGCTGGCACAGCAGGGCCTGTACCGCGATTTTTCGTGGCAGAGCCGGGGCCGCGCTTTGCAGACGGCTCTGTTTTGCCGCACGGACGCCCCGGATACAGCCGGGCAGCTGGCCGGATATGAGGAAGAACTGGACATCCTGCGGGAGCGCATGGAGCTGGCCGAGCGCACCGGCGAAGAGCAGGGCCGCCAGCTGGAGCGTCTGCGCAGCGACCTTTCGCTGAGCCGCAGCCACGAGCAGGATCTGGAAAAAACGCTGAACAGCGTGGTCCAGTCCCAGTTCTGGAAGCTCACCTGGCCCATGCGGTATCTGGTGAGCAAGTGCCGCCAGCTGTGGCACACCTTCCCGCTGTTCGTCTTTCTGGCAACGCTGCGCCGGGTGGGCATCTCCGGCGTGATGGCCCAGGCGAAGGCCAAGCGGGAGTACAAAAAGCTGTTCCCGGGCAAAGCCATGCCCGCCGACCATTTTGCAACTCCGGAGCTGCTGGTAAAGCAGGCGGCCAACCAGCCGGCAGGCCCGCTCATCAGCATCGTGGTGCCGCTGTACAACACCCCGCAGCAGTTCCTGGTGGAGCTGCTGGACTCGGTGCAGAACCAGAGCTACCGCAACTGGGAGCTGTGCATGGTGGACGCCGGGCAGGATGAGACGGTGGGCCAGACCGTGAAGGCTCGCGCCGCCTCCGACCCCCGCATCCGTTATCGGAAGCTGGACAAGAACGACGGCATTGCCGGCAACACCAATCAGGGCTTTGCTATGGTCAAGGGTGACTATGTGGCCCTGCTGGACCACGACGATATCCTGCATCCGTGCGCTCTGTGGTATGTGGCACAGGCCATCGCCGAGCAGGGAGCCGACTTCGTGTATACGGACGAGGTCACCTTTGAGGGCGACATCGACCATCTGACGGTGTACCACTTCAAGCCGGATTATATGCTGGACAACCTCCGCTCCAACAACTACATCTGCCACCTGAGCGTGTTCAGTGCCGCGCTGCTGGCCAAGGTGGGCGGCGACGAGCGGGCGGAGTTCAACGGCAGCCAGGATTATGACCTGTACCTGCGCCTGACCGAGCAGGCCAAAAAGGTGGTGCACATCCCGCACCTGCTGTATTACTGGCGCTCCAGCCCCACCAGCGTGGCAAGCAACATTTCGGCCAAGATGTACTGTCTGGAAGCCGCCATGAAGGCCCTGCGTGCCCACTACAAGCGCGTGGGCGTGCCGGTGGATGACGTGACCATGATCCCCAACACCCCGGGCTTCTACAAGACCGACTACACCATCACAAAGCCCGGCAAGGTGAGCATCCTGATCCCCAGCTGCGACCATGGGGCAGATCTGCGCACCTGCGTGGATTCCATCTACCGCAAGACCACCTATGCGGACTTTGAGGTCCTCATCATCGAGAACAACAGCAAGGAGGACGGCACCTTCCGCCTCTACGAACAGCTGCAGAAGGAGCACCCGGACAACCTGCGGGTGCTGTACTGGAAGGGCACCGGCTTCAACTACAGCGCCCTGAACAACTTTGGCGCCAAGGAAGCGACCGGTGAATACCTGCTGCTGCTCAACAATGACACCGAGGTGATCACCCCTCGCTGGCTCGAGGAGATGGTCATGTATGCCCAGCAGGAGCGCGTGGGCTGCGTGGGCGTCAAGCTGCTGTACCCGGACAACACCATCCAGCATGCAGGCATCGGCTTTGGCTACCTGACCCTGGCCGCCCACATGCACAAGAACTTCCCGGTGGGACACCCCGGCTACATGGGCCGTCTGGTCTATGCGCAGGATGTCTATGCCGTGACCGCTGCCTGCCTGATGGTGCGCAAGAGCGTGTACGACGAGGTGAACGGCCTGGACGAGAGTTTTGCTGTGGCCTTCAACGATGTGGACTTCTGCGTCCGCGTGCGGGAGGCCGGGTATACCAATGTCTTTACCCCCTTTGCCCAGCTGTACCACTACGAGAGCAAGAGCCGCGGCCTGGACGAGAGCCCGGCCAAGCGCAAGCGCTTTGAGTCGGAAGTGAAGCGGTTCCAGCAGCGGTGGACCAAGCAGCTGGCCGCCGGGGACCCCTGCCTGAACCCGAACTTTGACCTGATGAAGGAGGACTTCAGCTTTGACATCAAGCCGCTGGAGTGAGCCTTTGACCCAAACCGAACTGAAAGGGGGAACGCAGATGGAGCTTTCGGCCTGTATCGTGGTGTATAACGGCGCCGGGGAGGCCATCAGGGCCGCCCAGACGGTGCTGGACTGCACCCGCCGCTACCCGCTCACCTTATATCTGGTGGATAACGCCAGCCCGGACGGCAGCGGCCAGCAGCTGACCGCCGCCGCCAAGGACGGCACCCTGCGCACCGCCCCCGGGCAGACGGTGCAGGTACTCTGCCGGCTGGAGAACGGCGGCTTCGGCACCGGACACAACACGGTGCTCTCGCTGCTGCACAGCCGGGTGCACTTTATCCTGAACCCGGATATCCAGCTGACGGCGGACACCCTGAGCGACCTCGCGGACTGGATGGCGGCGCACCCCGGCGTGGTGATGACCCGCCCGGGGCTGACCTTCCCGGACGGCAGACCCCAGCAGCTGCCGCTGCGCCGGTGCAATGTGCGCGCCATGGCCTACCGTCAGCTGCCCTGTCTGCGCTTCTGGGCAAAGTGTAACGACCGCTACCTGATGGCAGACAAAGACCTGACAAAGCCCACCGAAATTGAATTCTGCACCGGCAGCTTTTCGGCGGTGGACACTGCCGCCTTCAAGGCCGTGGGCGGCTTTGACGAGGGGTACTTCATGTATGTGGAGGACGCCGACCTTACCCAGAAGATGCGCACCCGGGGCAAGGCGTATCTGGTGCCCCAGTACACCGCCATCCACGCATGGCACCGCGCGGCGCACCGCAGCCTGAAGCCCTTTTTGTGGCAGCTGCGCAGCCTGCTGCGCTACTTTTCCAAGTGGGGCTTTGCGTGGTAAAAGAGGTACTGCCATGAAGATGAATGAAGTTTTGCTGATCAAGCTGGATACGAATGGATTTGAGCGTTTTTACAACCGGAAAATGCAGGAATGCGGCTGCACGGTGCTGCCGATCAGCGATTTCCGCCGGGAAAAATACGGCCTGAGCGTGCTGCGGCCGCTACAGCTCCGGCAGCTTACGCCGCGCTATCTGGCGCAGTATCGGCTGATCGTGCTGTTTGAGGAACCGGCACTGTTTTTGTACCTGAAAAAACGGATCGACCCGAGCCGGACAAGGCTGGTGCTCTGGAACTGGAATATCACCAATCGCACATGGCTGCGCGGAAATGCTCCGCTGCGCCGCCGTTGCGAAAACTGGACGTTTGATGCAGTAGATGCAAAAAAGTTTGGCTGGAAGTTGAACGAGCAGTTCTATTTTGCGCCGGAGGCCCTGCCTGTCCGGGAAAACGCAGACCACAAAGCCGGTCTTACGGCGTTTTCGGCCTGTGTCGATAAGGGACGCTATCCCATGATGAAGGAAATGCGGGAGGCGCTGCGCAGACAGGGCGTTGCCACGGATTTCTGTCTTGTAAGTGAGCCGCTCCGGCGGTATGCGGCAGAGGACGCCGCGTGGATCAAGACAAAAGGACTTCCGTACGAAGAGTTTTTGCAGCACACCATCCAGAGTGACATTGTGGTGGAGGTGGTGCAGAGCCGGCAGGTGGGCATTACGGTCCGGGCGCTGGAGGCAATGTTCTATCACAAAAAGCTGATCACGAACAACGCTGCGATCCGCAATACCCCGCTGTATCATCCGTGCAACGTCCTTATCTGGGAGCCGGGTGTGCAGGAAAAACTGCCTGCTTTTTTGCAGGCTGCGTATCAGCCGCTGCCGGAAGCGGCGGAAAAACGCTACACCTTTGCGGCATGGCTGGATAACTTTTTGCAGCCGGGAGCAGCAGACTGAGTGCAGCCAAAGAAAAATACAGGAACGGCTTTGCCAGAGAATTTTTTCTGGAAGAGCCGTTCTTTCTTGCTTTTTCTGTATTTTCATAGTAAAATAAAGTGTACTGCTATCGTCTTTTGCAAAAATGCGGACGCGGCAGACCCAAAATTGTTTACAGCGGACGCAGCTCCGCTTTGAATCCATACGCAGTCTGGCCGGTACGCCGCCCGGGCTGCGTACAGCTGCACAACTTTTTACAAAAGATTAAAGGAGTGCACAAGTATGAAAGGTATCATTCTTGCCGGCGGTGCCGGCACCCGGCTTTACCCGCTGACCATGGTCACCAGCAAGCAGCTGCTGCCGGTGTATGACAAGCCCATGATCTACTATCCGCTGTCTACCCTGATGCTGGCGGGGATCCGGGATATCCTCATCATCTCCACCCCCACGGACCTGCCCAATTTTGAGCGCCTGCTTGGGGATGGCAGCCAGTTCGGCATTCATCTGAGCTACAAGGTGCAGCCCTCTCCCGACGGCCTGGCTCAGGCATTTCTGCTGGGCGAGGAGTTCATCGGCGACGACTGCTGCGCCATGGTGCTGGGCGACAACATTTTCTACGGCAGCGGCTTCCGGGCCCGCCTGAAGCAGGCGGCGGCGGATGCGCAGCAGGGCCGGGCCAGCATTTTCGGCTATTACGTCAATGACCCCGAGCGCTTCGGTATTGTGGAGTTCGACGAGAACGGCAAGGTCATCTCTGTGGAGGAGAAGCCCCAGCACCCCAAGAGCAACTACTGCATCACGGGCCTGTATTTCTATGACAACCGGGTGGTGGAGATGGCCAAGCGGGTGAAGCCCAGCGCCCGGGGCGAGCTGGAGATCACGGACCTGAACCGTTTCTATCTGGAGGACGGCACCCTGAACGTGCAGCTGCTGAGCCGGGGCTATGCCTGGCTGGATACCGGCACCATGGACTCTCTGGTGGATGCGGCGGACTTTGTGCGCACCATCGAGACCCGCCAGGGCTCCCAGATCGCGGCACTGGAGGAGATCGCGTTTACCGAGGGCTGGATCGACCGGGAGACGCTGCTCCAGTCCGCCCAGCGCTATGGCAAGTCCCCCTACGGCCAGCACCTGATGCATGTGGCTGAGGGCAAAATTCGATATTGATAGGTGATTTGCATGAAAATTCTGGACACAAAAATTCCCGAGGTAAAGATCATCGAGCCGGACGTGTTCGGCGATCACCGGGGCTGGTTCATGGAAACCTGGTCCCTGCCCAAGTATGAAGCCCTGCACTTCAACAGCATGCAGGACAACGAGAGCTTCACCGCTAAGAGGGGGACCCTGCGGGGCATCCACTTCCAGCAGGACCCCATGGCCCAGGCCAAGATCGTCCGGGTGGTGCGGGGCGCCGTGATGGACGTGGCGGTGGACCTGCGGAAGGGCTCACCCACCTATTTGCAATGGGTATCCGTGGAGCTCAGCGCCGAGAACAAGCGCCAGTTCTACATTCCCCGGGGCTTCGGTCACGGCTTCGTGACCCTGACGGACGACGTGGACTTCTGCTATAAGGCGGACAACCTCTATGACCATCCCAGCGACCGGTCCATCCGCTTCGACGACCCTGCCATCGGTGTGGACTGGGGCGTGACGGACCCCATTCTGTCCGACAAGGACAAAAACGCTCCGCTGCTGGCGGACAGCGACTGCAACTTCGTTTACGGAAAGGGAGAATGAGCCATGACCATTATCGTTACCGGCGGCGCCGGCTTTATCGGCAGCAACTTCGTGTTCCATATGCTCAAGGAGCATCCCGATTACCGCATCGTATGCCTGGACAAGCTGACCTATGCCGGAAACCTGTCCACCCTGGCTCCTGTGATGGACAACCCCAACTTCCGCTTCGTGAAGGCGGATATCTGCGACCGGGAGGCCGTTTACAAGCTGTTTGAGGAGGAGCACCCCGACATGGTGGTGAACTTCGCCGCCGAGAGCCATGTGGACCGCTCCATCGAGGACCCCGGTGTGTTTTTGCAGACCAACATCATCGGCACCGCCACCATGATGGACGCCTGCCGCAAATACGGCATCCAGCGCTATCATCAGGTGTCCACCGACGAGGTGTACGGCGACCTGCCCCTGGACCGGCCCGACCTGTTCTTTACCGAGGAGACGCCTATCCACACCTCCAGCCCCTACTCCAGCTCCAAGGCTGCCGCCGACCTGCTGGTGCAGGCGTATCACCGGACCTATGGTCTGCCTGTTACCATCAGCCGCTGCTCCAACAACTACGGGCCCTATCACTTCCCCGAGAAGCTGATTCCCCTGATGATCGCCAACGCCCTCAACGACAAGCCCCTGCCCGTGTACGGCGAGGGCCTCAACGTCCGGGACTGGCTGTATGTGGAGGATCACTGCCGGGCCATCGACCTGATCATCCATAAGGGCCGGGTCGGCGAGGTGTACAACGTGGGCGGCCACAACGAGATGCGCAACATCGACATCGTGAAGTTGATCTGCAAGGAGCTGGGCAAGCCCGAGAGCCTGATCGTCCATGTGGCGGATCGGAAGGGCCACGATATGCGCTATGCCATTGACCCCACCAAGATCCACAACGAGCTGGGCTGGCTGCCGGAGACCAAGTTCGCCGACGGCATCAAAAAGACCATCGACTGGTACCTGAACAACCGTTCGTGGTGGGAGACCATCATCTCCGGCGAGTATCAGGACTATTACGAGAAAATGTACGGCAATCGCTGAGTGATGGAGGAGCAGAGAGTCAGGGCCGGGGCGGGGCCGATTCCGTCCGCCCATTTGGGCTTTGTGGACGCCACCAAGGGCCTGGGCATCCTGGCGGTGATCTGGGGACATATGGACTATCTGTGGAGCACCAGCTCTGTGTGGTTCTCGTCCTTCAAGCTGGCGGTGTTCTTTGTGGTGGTGGGCCTGCTGAAGGCGCGCCGCTATGAGGCCCGGGGACAGGAGGAGAGCTGCGGCACCGTGTGGGGCAAGCGGCTGTATTCCCTGGTCATCCCCTATGGGGTGTACTCCCTGTTGGCCATTCTGGCGCACATGGCCTTTGCGGCGGTGCGGCACCAGGGCATGCTGGAGGCCTTGCGGGGGGATATCTTCCTGACCATTACGCTGCGGGGCATCGCCACCCTCTGGTTCCTGCCCACGCTGCTGCTGGCTGAGCTGCTGTTTGCGGCCATCCGGCCGGAGAGCCGGTGCCGGGCCGTGAAGCTGCTGCTGTGCATCCTGATGCCGGTGCTGCTGTGGGCGGTGTGCTGGTTCTATGAGGGGATGGACCTGCCGGAGGGGCTGCTGGCCCAGGCGGGGCAGAACCTGTTTGTGGTGGCGGCCAAGAGCGTCAGCGGGTGCTGGTTCATGCTGTGCGGCTATTACATCTATCGCCATCTGGACCCCAAACGGCTGAGCAGGCCGCTGATCCTGGTGGTGCTGCTGGCGGTGAACCTGGGGCTGTCGCTGCTGAGTCCGAAGCTGGATTTCAACTCCTTCCGGCTGGGGCGCTTCGGCCTGGTGTTCTACGTCAACGGCGTGCTGGGCTCCGTGGCGCTGCTGGAGCTGCTGCGGTATCTGGAGGGGCGGATGTCTCTGCGGCCGCTGATCTGGTGCGGGAAGAACTCCATGTTCCTGATGGCCACGCATCTGCCCTGGTATATCGCGCCGGTGCTGGTGGCCGTGGGGAAGCGGTTCTATACCGCCGCGGCGCCGGATGTGAAGTATTTCCTGGTCATGCTGGCGGAGTTTGCCGCCCTGATGGCCATTGAGTTTGTGATGGTCCGGTGCAAGGAGAAGGTCAAAGCCGCCATGACCGGGCGCTGGGGAAAAGAGCGGCCCATCTGCAAGGCGGTCAAGTATCTGTAACGAGGAGGTTACAAGCAATGAAGGTATTGGTAACGGGCGTGGGCGGTCAGCTGGGCCACGATGTGATGAACGAGCTGGCCCGCCGGGGCCATCAGGGCGTGGGCAGTGACATCGCCCCGGTGTACAGCGGCATTGCAGACGGCTCTGCCGTGACGGAGATGCCCTATGTGCCCATGGATATCACCAATGACGCCCAGGTGCGGCAGGTGATGGACGATGTGCGGCCCGACGCCGTGATCCACTGCGCCGCCTGGACGGCGGTGGACCTGGCCGAGGACGCCGACAAGCAGCCCAAGGTACGGGCCATCAACGTGGACGGCACCGCTCATCTGGCGGCGGCGTGCAAGGCCCAGGACTGCAAGATGATGTACATTTCCACGGACTATGTGTTCAATGGGCGGGGCCAGACGCCCTGGCAGCCGGACTGCAAGGACTATCAGCCCCTGAACTACTACGGCGAGACGAAGCTGGGCGGCGAGCTGGCCGTCAGCTCTGCGCTGGAGAAATACTTCATCGTGCGGATCGCCTGGGTGTTCGGCCTGAACGGCAAGAACTTCATCAAGACCATGCTCCAGCTGGGCAAGACCCACGACAAGCTGCGGGTGGTGTGCGACCAGATCGGTACGCCTACCTATACCCTGGACCTGGCCCGGCTGCTGGCGGATATGATCGAGTCCGACAAGTACGGCTATTATCACGCCACCAATGAGGGCGGGTACATCTCCTGGTACGAGTTTGCCTGCGAAATTTTCCGCCAGGCGGGTCTGCCGGTGCAGGTGGACGCCGTGACCACGGCGGAATACGGCGCGTCCAAGGCGGCGCGGCCCTTCAACAGCCGGCTGGACAAGAGCAAGCTGGCGGAGAACGGCTTCACGCCGCTGCCGGACTGGAAGGATGCGCTGAGCCGGTATCTCAAGGAGCTCGGCACCAATCAATAAAAGAAAAACGCTGCCTGCCCAGTAGGCGGCGTTTTTTTTCGCCTTAACGGGGCTTTCCACCGGGGGGAAAATGCGGTATACTGTCAGATGAGAGTTTTTTGGGACAGCAGCCATGGTATCCTGCTGTCAGTGCGTCAGAAAGGAGGCGGGGCGGATGCTGTCTGTATGGGTAGGACGGGCCGGGTCCGGAAAATCCCGGCGGGTACTGGAGGCTATGGAGAAAAACCGGGGACTGCGGCGGCAGGTGCTGCTGGTGCCGGAGCATATTTCCCACGAGGCGGAGGTGGACCTGTGCCGGGCCCTGGGGCCCACGGCGTCCCGGGATGCGGAGGTGCTGAGCTTCCGGAGCCTGTCGTCCCGGGTGCTGGCCGAAACGGGAGGGCTGGCGGAGTTTACCCTGGACAACGGGGGAAAGCTCCTGACCATGCGGCGGGTTTTGCAGGAGCTGGCACCGGAGCTGCGGGTGTTCGGGCGGCCCAGTCAGCGGGCGTCGTTTCTGCGGCAGCTGACGGACCTGATGGAGGAGCTTTACGCCTATGAGATCGGGCCCCGGGACCTCTATGCACATGTAGAGGACCTGGAGGGCGCTATGGGTGATAAGCTGCGGGATATCGCGCTGCTGTATGCGGCGTATGACGCCCGGCTGCGCAACGGAGACATGGATGCCCGGTCCCGGCTCCAGAAGCTCCGGGAGCATCTGGAGCACAGCGACTATCTCCGGGGCTGCGATGTGTATCTGGACGGGTTTTCCTATTTCAACCGCCAGGAGGAGAGCATATTGGAGCTGGTGCTGCGGCAGGCCAGCAGCGTTACCGTGACCCTGCTGGGGGACCGGGGCAATGAACAGCTGTTTCAGAATGCTCTGCGCCAGCGGATGCGCCTGGAGCGCATGGCCCGGCGTGTGGGGCAGAGTATGGAAGCCCTGTGGTGCGAAAAGCAGGGGAGCGGCCCCCTGGATCACCTGGAGCGGCACTTTTTTGGCCGGGAGACGGCCTATGAGGGCCAGGCGGAGGGAATTCGCCTGTATCAGGCCGCCACGGCCTTCACCGAGGTGGAATGGGTGTCCCAGCAGCTGAGGCAGCTGGCGGCTGAGGGATACCGCTGGCGGGATATGGGCGTGTGCGCCCGGAATATGGAGGTTTATGGCCCACTGCTGGAGAGCGTGTTCCGCCGGGACGGCATCCCGGCCTATATCAGCCGCCGCAGCGATCTGCTGGAAAAGCCGCCCATCACCATGCTTTTGGGGGCCCTGGACGCCGTTACCGGCGGCTTTGCCCGGGAGGACGTGTTCCGCTGCCTGAAGACCGGCCTGGGGGGCATTTCCCCGGATGAGTGCGATATCCTGGAGAATTATGTGATCGTGTGGGATATCCGGGGCGGCATGTGGCTGCGGGAGGGCGACTGGACCGCCAGCCCCGACGGCTACGGACGGGAGATGACGGAGACTGCCGCCGCACGGCTGCGGCAGGTCAATGGTGTCCGGCGGCGGGTACGTCTGCTGCTGGAGCCCCTGTATCAGGGGATGAAAACGGCATCATCCGCCAGGAGCAAGGCAGAGTGCCTGTACACATTTTTGCAGGAGGCCGGTGTGCCCCAGGTCCTGGAGGAAACCGCCGGGAAGCTGCTGGCAGAGAACCAGCCCCAGCTGGCGGAGGAATATGTGCAGCTGTGGGAGATATTCTGCGGGGTGCTGGACCAATTTGTGGAGATCCTGGGGGACACGGAGCTGACGGGTGAGGAGTTCGCGCGGCTGCTGCGGCTGGTGCTGACCCAGTACAGCGTGGGTACCATTCCTGCCACCCTGGACCAGGTGAAGGTCAGCGAGATCACCCGCAACGACCGGCACCGGGTAAGGTGCCTGTTCCTGCTGGGGGCCAACGACCACGTGCTGCCTATGCCGCCCAGCGGCCACGGCCTGCTGGACCCGGAGGACCGGGAGACCCTGCAGCAGCGGGAGATCCTGCTGTCGGACGCCGTGTTTGACCCGCTGGACAACGAGCTGCAGAATATTTACGCGTGCCTGGCCCAGCCCACGGAGCGGCTTACCGTCAGCTGGCCGGTGGGGGACATCAGCGGCGCTCAGCTGCGGCCCTCCTTCGTGGTGCAGCGGATGGAGAAGCTGTTTCCGGATCTGCACGTCCTGCGGGAGGACGGGGCCTACCGGCGGATGCTGCCTGCCACGGCTCTGGAGCTGGCCGGCAGCGACAGGGCACTGGAGCGGTATTTCCGGCAGCGGGGCGGCTATGACCGGGTGCTGGATGCCATGGACCGGGGCCGCGCCCTGGGCCGGGGGCGGCTGTCGCCGGAGGCGGTGCAGGCCCTGTATGGGCGGTCCCTGCACATGTCGGCCTCCCGGATGGACCAGGTGAAGCGGTGCCACTTCGGGTACTTCATGCAGTATGGCCTGCGGGCCAGGGAGCGCCGCCCGGCGGGCTTCGAGGCCCCGGAGATCGGCACGTTCATCCACTATTTATTGGAAAATGTGGCCCGGGAGGTAAAGAACCGGGGCGGCTGGAGCCAGGTGGAGCAGGAGGAGCTGCGCCGCCTGGTCCGGGAATACATAGACCAATACGCCCGGGAGGAGATCGACGGCTATCGGGAGAAAAGCGCCCGGTTCCGGTATCTGTTTTCCCGGCTGCGGACGGCGGCCTGCGCCATCGTGGAGGACATGGCCGGGGAGCTGGCCCAATCGGATTTTTCACCGGTGGCCTTCGAGCTGGGCTTCGGCGGCCGGGACGGGCAGCTGCCCGCCGTTACCGTCACCGAGGGAGATGAGACCCTGTCCGTCAGCGGCAAGGTGGACCGGGTGGACGGCTGGCTCCACGACGGAAAGCTGTATCTGCGGGTGGTGGACTATAAAACCGGGAAAAAAGCCTTTGACCTGTCGGACCTGCGGTACGGCCTGGGCATTCAGATGCTCCTGTACCTGTTCACTCTGGAGAAGGAGGGCCGCAGCTATTTCGGCTATCCCATTGTGCCGGCGGGGGTACTGTATCACCCGGCCCGGGAGGTAATCCTGAAAAAGGACCGGGGCATCCAGCCGGAAAAGCTCCAGGCTGCCCTGCAGGAGGAGCTGCGCCGCAGCGGCATGGTGCTGGCGGACCCGGAGGTGCTGCGGGCTATGGAGCACAGCGCTCTGGAAGCACCCCATTATCTGCCCATTCGGGTGAAGAAGGACGGCTCCATTTCCGACGGCATCGCATCGGCGGAGCAGCTGGGGAAGCTGGGCCGGTATGTGGAGGACCTGCTGCACCAGATCGCCAGAGAGATCGGCTCCGGCAATATTGACGCCGACCCGGTGGCACGGGGACCCCAGGAGCGGGCCTGCGACCGCTGCGATTTTGCTGCGGCCTGTGCCTTCCAGGAGGGCCGGGGCGGCGATCGGGTGCGCTATATCAGAACTGTAAAGCCGGAGGAATTCTGGCAATTCGTGGACGCGGAAAATGGGAAGGAGGGGAGCACATGCCGCTGACGCCGCAGCAGGAAACAGCCGTATATGACCGGGGCGGAAGCCTTCTGGTGTCCGCCGCCGCAGGCTCCGGCAAGACGAAGGTTTTGGTGGAGCGCTTGTTTTCCTATATGGAGCAGGAGGGCTGTCAGGTGGACGACTTCCTGATCATCACCTATACCAAGGCCGCCGCGGCGGAGCTGCGGGGCAAGATCGCCCAGGAGCTGACCCGCCGGGTGGCGGACCAGCCCGGGGACAGCCACCTGCGGCGGCAGATGCTGCGGGTGTATCAGGCGGACATCAAAACCGTGGACGCCTTCTGCGCCGGACTGCTCCGCGAGAACGTGCACCTGCTGCCCCCGGTGGAGGAGCACAGCCTGACCCCGGATTTCCGGGTGCTGGACGAACAGGAGGCCATGCTGCTGCGGCGGCGGGTGCTGGACCGGGTATTGGAGGATTTTTACGCCCACATCGAGGAGGACGGCAACGCCCGCCAGCTGGCGGAGACCCTGGGAGCCGGACGGGATGACCGGGCGCTGGAGGCCCTGGTGCTGGACCTCCACGAAAAGACCCAGAGCCACCCGCACCCCCTGCGGTGGCTGGAGCAGCTGCGGCAGGGCTGGGAGGTCACCCCCCAGGAGCTGGCGGACACCGGCTGCGGCCGGTATCTCATGGAGGACGCCCTGCGCCGGGCGGACTTCTGGGCCCGGCGGCTGACCCGGGCCGTGGAGGATATGGCGGACTATCCCGCCGTGTACAAGGCCTACGGTGACCGGTTTCTGGAGGTGGCCCAGGGCCTGGAGGCCCTGCGGGACAAGGCCGCCGGCGGCTGGGACAGCCTTGCCCAGGGCGTGCCGTCCTTCCGGCGGATGGGCGTGGCCAAGGGGGAGGAGAATGCCGCCTGCCGGGAGCGGGCCAAGGCGGTGCTGGAGCAGGCCAAAAAGGCGCTGAAGGACATTCAGGCCATCTTTTCTGTGCCGGAGGCGGAGCTGCTGGAGGATCTGCGGCAGATGGCCCCGGCCATGCTGGCCCTGCTGCGCCTGACGGCACAGTTTACCCTGCACTATCAGGCGGAGAAGGTCCGGCGCAACGTGATGGACTTTTCCGACCAGGAGCACTATGCCATCGATCTGCTGACCGACGGCCAGGGACGGCCCACGGAGCTGGCAAAGCAGGTCTCCTCCCGCTACCGGGAGGTGATGGTGGACGAATACCAGGACAGCAATCAGGTGCAGAACTGCATTTTCCGGGCCCTGTCCGGGGAGGAGCGACGACTGTTCGCCGTGGGCGATGTGAAGCAGAGCATTTACCGGTTCCGGCTGGCGGACCCCACCATTTTCCTGGAGAAATACCTGTCCTACCGCCCGGCGGCGGAGGCGGAGGAGGGCCAGCCGCGAAAGATACTGCTGAGCCGGAATTTCCGCTCCCGGCGGGAGGTGCTGGACGGCACCAACTTTGTGTTCCGGGCCATTATGTCCCGGGAAATGGGGGAGATGGACTACGGCGACGACGAGCAGCTGTATTTCGGCGCGGAGGCGGCGTACCCGCCCCGGCCGGGCATGGAGCCGGAGCTGCACCTGATCAGCGTGGAGAATACGGAGGAGGAAACCTTCGACCGCACGGAGGTGGAGGCCCGGTTTGTGGCCCGGCGCATCCGACGGCTGCTGGACCAGGGCTTCCCGGTGCAGGGAGAGGACGGACAGCCCCGGCCTGTGGAGCCGGAGGATATCGTCATTCTCATGCGGTCCCCCCGGGCGCGTCTGGCGGCCTATACGGCGGCCCTGCGGCGGGAGAACATTCCCTGCACCAGCGGGGAGAGCGAGGCGTTTTTCAGCACCCTGGAGGCGGCGGTGATGGTGTCATTTTTGCAGATCATCGACAATCCGCGGCAGGATGTGCCGCTGATCGCCGTGCTGCGGTCGCCGCTGTTTGGCTTTTCCCCGGACCGGCTGGCCCAGATCCGGGCGCTGCTGCCGGAGGGAGATTACTATGACGCCCTGTGCCTGGACGAGCATGAGGACACGGCGGCCTTCCGGCAGACGCTGGACGGTCTGCGGCTGGCCGCCCGGGACATGACGGCGGACCGGCTGCTGTGGAAGCTCTATACCCAGTGCCACGCCATGGCGGTGTTCGGGGCCATGGAGGGCGGCGCGGCCCGGAAGGAAAACCTCATCGCCCTGTATACCTACGCCGGGCAGCAGGCGGCGGCGGGACGGGGCGGTCTGTTTGACTTCGTGACCCAGCTCCACGACCTGCTGGAGGAAGGACGTCAGCCGCCTATCTCCACCCAGGCCACCGGCAGCGGCGTGCAGATCATGAGCGTCCATCGGTCCAAGGGACTGGAGTTCCCGGTGGTGATCCTGGCGGACCTGCACAAGCGCTTCAACGCCGACGACTTCCACCGGCCGGTGCTGGTGCATCCCCAGCTGGGGCTGGGCACCGAGCGGGTGGACCGGCAGCGGCGGATCCGGTACGATACCGTTACCAAATCCGCCGTGGCGGCGGCCCTGACCCGGGAGAGCAAGGCCGAGGAAATGCGCATTCTGTACGTGGCCCTGACCCGGGCCAAGGAGAAGCTCATCTGCGTGGACTGCATGTCCCACGCCCGGAAACGGGCGGCGGACCTGGCAGTGCTGGCGGAGATGCCCGCGCCGCCGGAGGCGGTGGCCGGGGCAAAATGCCCCGGGGACTGGCTGCTGCTGCCGCTGCTGTGCGCCCCGGAGGGGGAGCCCATCCGCCGCTGGGCGGAGACGGAGCCCCAGACCCTGACAGGCGCCGGAGGCGGATGGCAGGTGCAGGTGTGGGAAAATCCCGTGGCGCCGGCTCTCCGGGAGCGGGACAGCACGCCGGAGGAGGCGCGCGAAAGCGGCCCTGTGGAGGTCCGGGAGCTGGACTATCCCCACCCGGCAGCCTGCCGCATTCCCACCAAGGTCACGGCCACCCAGCTGAAGGGCCGGGAGCTGGATGAGGAGATCGCCCAGGGTACCGTCCGCCGGGTGCGTCAGGTGCAGGTGGAAACGCCGCGCTTTCTGATAGGGGAGCGGCCTTTGTCCGCAGCCCAGCGGGGTACGGCCATGCATCTGCTGATGCAGTATCTGGACCTGAGCGGCCCGGAGCCGGAGCAGCAGGTGCAGGCCCTGCTGGCCCGGCATCTGCTGACGCCGGAGCAGGCGGCGTCCCTGGAGCTGGAGCAGGTGCGCCGGTTCCTGGCCTCGCCCCTGGCGGAGCGCATCCGCCGGGCGGGGGAGGTGTACCGGGAGTACCGGTTCTCCCTGCTGCTGCCAGCGTCGCTGTATGATCCGGAGGCGGAGCCGGAGGATGAGCTGATGCTCCAGGGCGTGGTGGACTGCGCCTTCCGGACGGAGCAGGGCTTGGTCATTGTGGACTTCAAAACGGACCGCATCCTGCCCCAGGAGGCCGCCCAGCGGGCGGAGCTGTATCGCCCCCAGCTGACGGCCTACAGTCAGGCCCTGAGCCGGGTGCTGGAAGCACCGGTGGCGGAGCGGGTGCTGTATTTCTTCGGCCCCGGATGCCAGGTGACGCTGTAATGGCTTCATCTCCGCTATTTCCGGCAGCGTGTTCGTGGTGGGCCTGGTGCCGGAGCTGTGTCTGCCCAGGGACCCCAAGCGCTATGAGATCCGATAAAATTTGAAATTTTTTCCGGCTTTGCGCCGCAGACTGCTGTCTGCGGCGCTTTTTTTGCCTGA
>OLOA01002437.1_pt1 | contig 16780 bp, 10 predicted proteins | sample 1672201 | NCBI WGS metagenome assembly OLOA01 (sample SAMEA3136658, study PRJEB25190) | human gut metagenome
ATCATACTGATGTCATCGAGACTTTTCTATCCCGTCAGCCGGCTACCTCTTCTCCTTTCAGCGTAGCCGAACTGGATTCGGTAACCTTCACCATCACAAAATCGCCCACACGGTGCGTGCCACGGTCAAACACCACCACACGGTTCTGCTCCGTACGGCCGAACAACTGGTCGCGGCTGCGTTTGGAAACACCTTCCACCAGCACCTCGTACGTCTTGCCCACGCAACGGGCATTCGCCTCGGCAGAGAGACGGTTTTGTAAGGCGATGATTTCATTCAGACGGCGAATCTTCACCTCCTCGGGCACATCGTCCGGCAGGTACTTGGAAGCATGCGTACCGGGGCGTTCGCTGTACTTGAACATAAAGGCGGAATCGTATCCGCACTCCTCCATCAGCGAGAGGGAAAGCTGGTGGTCCTCCTCCGTCTCACTATGGAAACCGGAGAATATATCCGTAGATAAGCCACAATCGGGGATGATGCGGCGGATGGCTGCCACGCGGTCCATATACCACTCGCGGTCGTACTTGCGGTTCATCAGCTTCAGGATGCGGCTGCTCCCACTCTGTACCGGCAGGTGGATGTGCTTACATACGTTGGGCATGTCGGCAATGACCTGGAGAGTTTCGTCGCTCATGTCTTTAGGGTGCGAGGTAGTGAAACGGATACGTACGCCCGGCGCTGCCTCTGCCACGGTGCGCAGCAGCATTGGAAAAGTAATCGTCTCTCCGTCCGGCTTCTCGAAGCGATAAGAATTGACGTTCTGTCCCAGCAGGGTGACTTCCTTATAACCCTTTGCCACGAGGTCGGCCACTTCATTGAGGATGCTTTCCACATCACGGCTACGCTCACGGCCACGGGTGTAGGGAACGATGCAGTAAGTACAGAAATTATTGCACCCACGCATGATGGAGACGAAGCCGGAGATGTGGTTTCCGCAAATGCGCGAGGGGATGACATCCCGATAGGTCTCTGTGGTGGAGAGCTCCACGTTCATTGCTTTCTCACCGGCCTCTACCGAGGCAATCAGTTCGGGCAGAGTAAGGTAGGCATCCGGCCCCACCACCAGGTCCACATGATGGTTGGTGATTAAGTCGTCCTTCACACGCTCTGCCATACAGCCCAGCACACCCACTATCAGGCCGCGTTTCTTCTTCTTGAGCGAGTGGAAGAACTCCAGACGGTTCAGAATCTTCTGCTCCGCATTGTCGCGGATGGAGCAGGTGTTCATAAACACTGCATCGGCTTCCTCCAGGGTGTCGGCCACCGAATATCCCGCCATCTGCATGACGGATGCAATCACTTCACTGTCGGCCACATTCATCTGGCAGCCGTAAGTCTCGATAAACAACTTCTTGTTGTCATCAGCAGTTGCAGATTTAAAGTCTGCTCCCGTTACTTTTTCCATAATCAGTTCGTTTAAAATCAGTTTATATCATAAGTTGGTATCTGTCATCCGGAGCGCAAAGATACTTCTTCCCTCCCAATAAACGGATGAAATGAAAGAAAAATGCCATTACAAGTTGTCAATCTGCGCCTTATCAGCTAATTTATGTTAAGAGAGCAAACATTTTCCGAGTGTTAATTTGGCATAGAGCAAATTAATTCACAAATTTGTGGAATGAAAGAAACATTAGATTTTTTCATAGTTAAGGTTTAGGTTAAAAAAATTAAGGGGAGCTGTGAAGCTGCCCTTTTTTATTACCAATTCCTTGGCTGTAATCAGATTAAATAATTAACTTTGCCCAAAAGCAAAGATAAGAGATAATTGCACTATCTTTGGGTGGAAAATCAAAAAGAATATGGAAGATGTCTTCAAGTTTCTGTTAGTTGCGGCTGTCATAGTAATCGGACTCGTCAAGCAGTTTAAGAAAGAAGCAAATAAAAATGCTGACAAGAGTCCCGACATACCTATGCCCGACGTTGACAACCCACTGCCCGAATACTGGGGCGGAGATACTTACGGAGGCTTTATTCCCGAAGGCCCCAAGCCGGCAGAAAAGCCCAAGCCGGTATCCAAACCGTCTGCCAAATCCAAGCACACTTCCATAAAGGCTTCCCCTCCCTCCCCGGCATCCCGTCCGCAGGAATCCGATGAAGTAACGTCCGAATACGGCATCCACTCGGCAGAAGAAGCGAGGAAAGCCATCATCTGGTCAGAAATACTTCAACGGAAATATTAAAGACAGTCGATAATTGCAGAACCAATTACGAGCCCCTTCAGAATCTTTACACGAAAAAATAACTATTTATATTATGGCACTCAATTACATTTCGGCAGCAGAAGCTGCGAGCCTGATTAAACATGGCTACAACATCGGCTTGAGCGGATTTACCCCCGCAGGAACAGCCAAAGCCGTTACGGCTGAATTAGCAAAAATCGCGGAAGCAGAACATGCAAAAGGAAACCCGTTCCAGATAGGTATCTTCACCGGTGCTTCTACCGGAGATTCCTGCGACGGTATCCTTTCACGCGCCAAAGCTATCCGCTACCGTGCTCCTTACACCACCAACGCCGATTTCCGTAAAGCCGTGAACAACGGTGAAATAGCCTACAACGACATCCACCTTTCACAGATGGCTCAGGAAGTCCGTTACGGTTTCATGGGAAAAGTGAATGTTGCCATCATCGAGGCATGCGAGGTTACTCCCGACGGTAAAATCTACCTGACGGCAGCCGGCGGTATCGCTCCGACTGTCTGCCGCCTGGCCGACCAGATTATCGTGGAACTGAATGCCGCCCACAGCAAGAGTGCCATGGGTCTGCACGACGTCTACGAACCCCTAGACCCTCCTTACCGCCGCGAAATCCCCATTTACAAGCCGAGCGACCGTATCGGCCTGCCCTACATCCAGGTAGACCCGAAAAAGATTGTCGGCGTAGTGGAGACCAACTGGCCGGACGAGGCACGTTCGTTTGCCGCCGCCGACCCGCTGACCGACAAAATCGGGCAGAACGTGGCCGACTTCCTTGCCGCCGACATGAAACGCGGAATCATTCCGCCTACCTTCCTGCCGCTGCAATCCGGTGTGGGCAACATTGCCAATGCCGTATTGGGTGCTTTGGGACGTGACAAGACCATCCCGCCGTTTGAAATGTACACAGAAGTCATCCAGAACTCCGTTATCGGACTTATCCGCGAAGGCCGCGTGAAATTCGGCAGCGCCTGCTCACTGACCGTAACGAACGACTGTCTGGAAGGTATCTACCAGGATATGGACTTCTTCCGCGACAAACTGGTGCTCCGTCCGTCGGAAATCTCCAACAGCCCGGAAGTGGTGCGCCGACTCGGTGTTATCTCCATCAACACCGCCATCGAAGCCGACATCTACGGCAACGTGAACTCCACGCACATCGGCGGTACGAAGATGATGAACGGTATCGGTGGAAGCGGTGACTTCACCCGCAATGCCTATATCTCCATCTTCACCTGTCCGTCCGTTGCCAAGGAAGGTAAAATCTCGGCTATCGTGCCGATGGTTTCGCACATGGACCACACGGAGCATGACGTCAACATCATCATCACCGAACAAGGTGTGGCCGACCTCCGCGGCAAGAGTCCGAAAGAACGTGCACAAGCCATCATCGAAAACTGTGTTCATCCGGACTACAAGAACATTCTGTGGGATTACCTGAAACTGACCGACGGCAAGTCACAGACTCCCCATGCCCTGCGCGCCGCACTGGCTATGCACGCTGAGCTGGCCAAAAGTGGAGACATGAAGAATGTAGACTGGGCACAGTATAAATAAACTGCTCCCTAAAAAGGCGGAGAGAAACCGCCCGAAAGATATGCCGCGTTGCATGTATATTTCCGGTTTGCTGGATCTATATATGCAACGCGTTGCATATATAGATGGAACACGCTGCATCTATAGATCCAACAACAAGCTATTTCAGTACCTACTACATCCCTGCATCAATTCCTGGCAAAACCTCCTTCTTACCGGTAAACTCACTATCTCTTGCTTCAGTTTCCTTTTCAGTTTCTTCAATCGATCTCTCACCGAGCCAACGCTTATCGTTCGCATTGAGTGAAAAACTGCAATAATTTGTCCAGAGAAATACTTGCCTCCATTTAATCCCTCCTATTCATTGAAAACGGGCTGTCCTGGAATCACTTCCCGGACAGCCCTTCCTTCACATTTAAAATGAAGATGCAGAGAGAGTAGTATGATGACACTCTATTCCTGACCTCCTCCTAACGCCTTGTAGAGGTTAATCAGGCTTTGTATTTCAGAAAATCGGTTTGCCGTCTGTGCCAGTTGTGCGTTGAGCAATGTCTGCCGGGCGGTAAGCACCTCCAGATAGGTGGTGTTGCCATGCTCCATCAGCAGGGAAGTGCTGCGGGCAGCTGTCTGCAAGGAAGCTACCTGCTTGTCCAGCAGTTCGCTTTTGGATAGGCTTGTCTGCCAGGCAGTCAAGGCATCGTTCACCTCGCTGCCTGCATTCAGCAATGTCTGCTGGAAGGCAAGGGAAGCCTCCTCCTGCTGGGCACGGGCTATGCGGTACTGTGCAATGACCTGCCCGCGGGCAAAGAGCGGCTGCGTCAGCGAACCCACTGCCGAAGCCAGGAACTTGCCGGGATTCACAATCATTAAACCGGCGGAATTGGTCCAGCCCGCACTCCCGCCCAGCGTGATGGAGGGATAGAAGGCAGAGCGCGCCGCATTGGTGCCGTAGAACGCCGCTTCCAGTGTCCGCTCAGCCGAACGGACATCAGGACGGCAGGAAAGCATCTGAACAGGAATCCCTATAGAAAAGCCCACGGGGAACTGCTGCTCTGCCAGCACACCGCGCTCGTAATGACGGGGCGTCTCTGCCAGCAACAGCGCAAGGCTGTTCTCCACCTGGTTTATCTGTTCTTCCAAATCAAGCACGGAAGTCTGCACCTGATAGTACGTGGCCTCCATCTGCGACACGGCGGATTCGTTCGCCATGCCCGCATTCATCAGGGCACGGGTGGAAGCAACGGTTTCCCGCCACGTCTCTTCGGTCTGCCTGGAGATGGCAAGCTGCTGGTCCAGCATCAGCAGGGTATAGTAAGTATTGGCTATCCCGGCAATGAGCTGGGTACGCACGGCCTGGCGATAGTCCTGACTCTGCGCATAGAGCGCCTTCGACTGTTTCTTGGCATTGCGCATGCGGCCGAAAACATCCAGCTCCCAACTGGCAGTAACGGGCAGCGAATAGGTCTGTGTGGCCTTGTGGCTGTCAAAGCTGCTCACCGTGCCCTGCGGCGCAAGGGCAAAGGAGGGCAGGAAGGCAAGCTTTGCGGACAGCAGGGTGGCTTCGGCCTCTTCCACGCGAAGCTGTGCCGACTGGTAGTCGGTATTGTTCTGCAACCCTTGTTCGATGAGTGCCTGCAGATGTGGGTCGGTGAAAAGCTCGTGCCAGTCCATGCCGCCCAGGCCAAGGTCCAGGCTGTCTTCGGGAGCCACCGGAGAACCGTCGGTGCTCTCCGTAAAGGTGGCTATTTCTTCCCCGTAGAGGCCGTCGGGGACCTCGGTAGCAGGTTTGTATTTGGTGTACACGCCGCAACTGCTGAACAGCAAACCGGCGGCGGACAATAGGATGATATGTTTCTTCATTGTTCCAATCTGTTTTTATTTTATTTTCCTCAATCTTTCGCCCGTTCTGCCTCACTCTTCTGCTTTTCAAGCAATACCTGCATATCGGCTTCTTCCTCCATTGGCGGACGAACCTTCTCCTGTAAGTACTCGAAGATGATGTAGAACACCGGAACGACGAAAAGCAGCGCTAGCGTTCCGATGAGCATGCCGCCTACTACGCCCGTACCCAGCGAAGAGTTACCGTTGGCGCCCGCACCACTCGAGAACATCAGCGGAAGCATACCGAATATCATCGTCAGCACCGTCATCAGGATAGGACGCAAACGGACCTGGGCGGCCGAATAAGCTGATTCCACAATGCCCATTCCCTTGCGGCGCCGCTCGATGGCATACTCCGTAATCAGGATGGCCGTCTTGGCGAGCAAGCCAATCAGCATAATCACACCCGTCTGCAAATAGATGTTGTTCTCCAATCCCAGAACCTTGGCAAAGAGGAATGAACCCATCAGCCCGAACGGTACGGAGAAGATGACCGCAAACGGTATCAGGAAACTCTCATAAAGACATGCCAGGATGAGATAGATAAGGAAGATACAGATGGCATAAATAAAGACAGTCTGCGCACCACCAGTATTGGCTTCCTCACGTGCCATACCTCCGTACTCGTAACCGTAGCCCAGCGGCAATGTCTGTTCTGCCACTTCCGCAATCACTTTCTGCACTTCACCGGACGAATATCCTTCCGCCGGATTCACATTAGCGGCGATAGCGCTGTACAGATTGAAACGGTTTGCCGTCTCCGGACCGAGCACCTTGTTCAACGTCACGAACTGGCTGACCGGAGCCATCTCCGTACCGTTGCGCACAAACATATTACCCAGTGCTTGTTCGTCCAGACGATATTCGGGCGATGCCTGCATCATGACGCGGTACACCTTGCCAAACTGATTGTAGTTGGAAATATAGGCACCGCCGCAATAGCTGCCCAATGCGTCGAGCACCGCACCCGGCGAGATACCCGCACGCTTGCACTTGGCAGCATCCACATCTACCGATACCTGCGGGAAATTCATGGCATAAGAGGTATACGCCATAGCCACTTCGGGACGCTGGTTCAACGCACCCAGAAACTGTATCACTGCCTCGTAGAACGTAGCCATGTCACCACCCGTTCTGTCCTGTAGGTTCAGCTCCAGGGAGTTACCCATACCATAGCCCGGAATCATACCCGGCTGGAAGCTGAATATCTGTGCCTCCTTCACACCGTAGAACTGTGCATTGAGACGGGCCACCACAGCGTCGGACGTGTGTTCGCTCCCCTTCCGCTCGCCCCAGTCCTTCAGACGGATGATGATGGTACCGTAGGAAGTGCCCTGACCGGACATCAATCCGTATCCTGCCACCTTGGAATAGTGTTCTATCTCGGGAGTGTTTTTCAGGATGTCCTCCAGCTTGTTCATCACCTTCGTGGTTTCTTCCAGCGTGCTTCCCGGAGACGTGCTGACGTTCACCATGATGACACCCTGGTCCTCCTGCGGCACAAGCCCCGTCTTGGTGGTACTCATCAGGTAAACCAGCAATACGACAGTAGCCGCCAATGAAGTCCACACCATCCAGCGGTGGTGGATGAAGAACATCACACCTTTCTTATATTTGCCCAGCACGGCGTTGAACGAGGCATTGTATGCCGCACGCACCCGTCCGTTGATGCTCTTCGCACTCTTCGTACCGTCCGACGGACGCATCATGATGGCACACAAGGCGGGACAAAGCGTCAATGCCGAAATCATGGAGATGCCCACCGCCGTTGCCATCGTGACACCGAACTGCGTATAGAACACGCCCGAAGTACCGCCCATAAACGTCACGGGGATAAATACCGCCATGAACACGCAGGTACAAGAGATGATGGCCATCGTCACATCGCCCATCGCATCCTTCGTGGCAAGGTAAGGGGACTTGTATCCGGCATCGAACTTGGACTGCACCGCCTCCACCACCACGATGGCATCGTCCACCACCGTACCGATGGCAAGCACCAACGCAAACAGCGTCAGGATATTGAGACTGAACCCCGCAGCCACCAGGCAGGCAAACGTGCCGACCAGCGACACGATAATGGAAATGGAGGGTATAAGCGTACTCTTGAAGTCCTGCAGGAAGAAATACACCACCAGAATTACCAGTATAATGGCAATGACCAGTGTCTCCACCACATTGTGTATGGAAGCGAAGAGGAAGTCGTTGGAACTCATCATCGTCACAAATTCCGTCCCTTCGGGCAGGCTCTTCCTCATCTCGTCTATCTGTGCGGTAATCTGCTTGTTGACGGCGGTTGCGTTGGAGCCTGCCGTCTGGAACATCATGAAAAGTACCGCCGGCTTGCTGTCCATCTCACTGCGGAAACTATAGGTCAGCGTACCCAGCTCCACATCCGCCACGTCCTTCAGACGGAGCACGGAACCGTCACTCTGCGAGCGTACCACCGTGTTCTGGAATTCCTCCACACTCTTCAGGCGTCCGCGATACTTCATCGTAAACTGGAACACGTTCTTTGAATTCTCGCCCAGCGAACCGGTAGGCGCTTCGATGTTCTGCTCGCCCAATACGGCGGTCACATCCGAAGGAACCAGTCCATACTGCGCCATCCGTTCCGGTTTCAGCCAGATGCGCATACTGTAGGTATCACCCAGCTCCATTACGTCACCCACACCTTCGATACGTTTGATTTGCGGAATCACGTTGATGTCGAGGTAATTGGCAAGGAACGTCTGGTCGTAGCGCCCGTCGGTGCTCACCAAAGCGCCGATTTGCAGGAAGCTGGTCTGCCGCTTCTGGGTAGTCACACCGATTTTCGTCACTTCGGCGGGCAGCAGTCCCTGCGCCTTGGATACGCGGTTCTGTACGTTCACCGCAGCCATGTCGGGGTCCGTGCCCTGCTTGAAATAGACTTGTATGGTGGCAGAACCGGCATTGGTGGCGGTAGAGCTGATGTACATCATGTTCTCCACACCGTTGATGCTCTCCTCCAACGGCATGATGACACTGTTCAGCACGGCTTCGGCATCGGCACCGGTGTAGTTGGCACTGACATATACCGTAGGAGGTGCAATGTCAGGATATTGTTCCACCGGCAGCGTAAAGAGCGAAATGAGCCCTATCACCAGAATCAGTACGGAGATGGAGATAGCCATCACCGGCCGTTTTATAAATATGTTTCCTTTCATCTTAATTGGTCATTGATAGTTGATAAAATAGCAATCATCATTTCACTTGCGTTCCTTCGCGCAGCAGTCCGGCACCTGTGGAAACAATCTCGTCGCCGACTTCCAGTCCGTCCAGCACTACGTATTCGCGTCCGTCATTTATTCCTGCCACGGTAATCAGGGTAGAGACGGCCTTGCCATCCACTACCTTGTATACCAATGTCTTGTCCTGCAACTGTACGGTGGCTTCTTGCGGAATCACAATGCAGTTCTTATACGTGGCAGGCACCACCACCGTGCCCGATGCCCCGCTATGGAGCAGGCGCGATTCGTTGGGGAAGACCACGCGTGCCACTACCGTACCCGTCTGGCGGTCGATGACACCACTGATGGACTCGATGGTACCTTTCTTGTCGTAGACGGAATTGTCGTTCAGACGCAGCTCTGCCGCCGGCATGTTCTTCAGCGCCTCGTCCATGCTGCCGTACTGGCGTATCAGGGCGAGCAACTGGTTCTCGGTCATGGAAAAGTAAACGTACATGTCGCTGTTGTCACTGACCGTTGTCAGCGGTTGCGGCAAGCTGGGGCTGACCAATGCCCCTGCACGGTAGGGCAATGCCCCCACCACCCCGTCGCTGGGACTCTTCACTTCCGTATAGGAGAGGTTGTTGCGTGCGCTTATCTCCTGGGCCTCGGCCTGCGAGAGTTGCGCCTTGGCGGTAAGGTAGCTGTTTTCGGCAGTCTTCAGGCTGAATTCCGAAACCACTTTCTGCGCATACAGTTCCTTGTTGCTGTTATAAGTCAGTTCGGCAGTAGCCAGTACGGCACGTGCCGCTTCCACATTGGCAACGGCCGTTTTGAGTGCAGCCTTGTAGGGAACCTGGTCGATGATGAAAAGCAGTTGTCCCCGGCGCACCTTCTGCCCCTCGGTCACACAAAGCTTCTCGATGGTACCCGACACTTGCGGATAAATATCTATGTCCTGCCGTCCGCGTATCGTTGCTGAGTACGAAGTGGAAAGCTCTTTGTCCGTCGCCTCCACTTTCATGGTAGCATAAGAAGGTTTCATTCCGGAAGCATCCGATGCCTGCTTGCAAGATGCCAAACACATTGTACAACCGACAATCCCTATCAGCCGTATCCATTTCCTGTTCAATGTAATCATACTTTTTCTCATTGTCTTTTTGTTAAAACTGGTGGCAAAAGTAGGAGAAAGGAACAACGCCATAATGACCAATTACACTCCAAAGATGTTCCTTTTTCGACATTCATCTTTTTTAAGGATAATGAATTGTCTATAAATGACATATAGAACAAGAAAGCCGCATAATGGAACATCCCATATTTCCCATTATTCACCAACTTTGCAAAACGAAAAAGGAAGAATATGGAGAAAGGGAACATAAAAATCGTAGAAATCGCGGACTTTAAAAACAGCGAACATGTCCTTGACTATGTAGACAATGACTTTGTCATAATCAACAGTCTGGAGGGAAGCCCCTACAATGAAGATACAATAAGATTGGGATGCTTCCTTATCGCTATCTGTCTAGAAGGCTGCATCCAGTTGGACGTCAACTACAAAACCTACCAACTGGAAGCAGGCGACTTACTGCTCGGCCTTCCCAATACCATTATCAGCCACGCGATGGTAAGCCCAAAGCACAAGATAAGGCTTGCCGCATTCTCCACACAGTTCCTACAACGCGTGGTCAAGATGGAGAAGGATACATGGAATACCGTTATGCATATCCACAACAATCCCATAAAGTCTGTCGGGGAGGAAGGGGACAAGGAAATCTTCAAATTCTACCGAGAACTGCTTATGGCAAAGATAAACGACGAGCCTCATCACTATCACAGGGAAGTGATGCAATACTTGTTTTCTGCCATTTTCTGTGAGATGTTGGGACACCTCAACAAAGAAGTGAACCCTTCAGAAATGACAGTCGATACAAAAGAAAGCATCAAACAGTCCGACTATATCCTGCGTAAGTTTATAGAGATGTTGTCCAAAGACAACGGCATACACCGTTCTGTAGGATATTATGCCGATGCACTCTGCTATAGCCCCAAACACTTTTCGAAGGTCATCAAGCAGGCATGCGGACGTACACCGCTGGACTTGATAAACGAGAATGCCATTGAACACATCAAGTACCGGCTGAAGCATTCGGACAAGTCCATCAAGGAGATTGCAGAAGAATTTAATTTCCCCAACCAGTCTTTCTTCGGGAAGTATGTGAAGTCTTATCTGGGTATGTCTCCGGCACGCTACCGCAATACGAAAGAGGAATGATTTCCCCTACTCTTGGGGCTCACTCCGTAAAGGTCTGCATTAGGAAGCTAAACCTTAACTTTACGACGCTAAAGGTCAACTTTACGATGGCTAAACCTCAACGTATCACTTCATCACACACCGCATCCTGGAAAGCGCGTGCTTCCCTGCCCGACAGTGCATTCTGGTTCATGATGGCAAAGGCTATCTCGTGTCCGTTGCGGGCTTTAAGGTAGCCGGCCAGGCAGTTGATGGCGGTAAAGGAACCCGTCTTGGCATGTACATTTCTGTGGGAAAGGGTGCCTTTCTTCATGCGGAACTCCAGTGTACCGTCCACGCCGCCAATGGGCAAAGCCTTATAAAGTTTCTGGAAAACATCCGTACGCGAGTAGGCATATCGCAGGAAAGAAACCAAGAGTTCCGGTGAAATGTAGTTGTAATTGGAAAGACCGCAACCATCTGCCAGATTATACCTATCGGGGTTATATCCCATCTCTTTTATCAGCATGCGGATGGCAGAAAGCCCGTCCTCGGCAGAGACACGCTTCTTTCCGCTGCTCTGCACACCCAACCGGCAGAGCATGGCTTCGGCATTGAGATTATCGCTCTCCTTCATTATCTGTTTCACCACATCCTGCACGGAAGTTTCGTAGGAAGCCATCCGTACGGAGAGGCTGTCTTGCCTGAACTCGCCGAAGAGGTAAGAAGAAGCAGTGGAAGAGGGCTTACCCGTTTCAAAAGCTTCGGATTCCGCTACTTCATTCTCCGGACTTTCCGCTTCTGCCGCCGGAATGCACCGGATGCCTCGTGCCTGCAACCGTTCCATAAAGGTATGCATGAAGAAGTCCTGCGAAGAAAATATATTGACCGTACCTGCACGGCGGGCATCGACGTTGCCCGTCACGGTGATGTTGTTCCCGTTCACCAGCCAGTCGCGCGACACACGGAAACGTCCGGCAGAAGGGGTACGGCTTTGGGTCTTGTTCGTCAGTGTATAATAGGAAGAGGCGGGAGTGCATTCAAGGCGTGCGCTGTCGCCCCGTTCGCCGGGTGTGGCGGTAACCTTCACCACTCCTTTATTCAGCATCAGCGGTGAGAGGTAGGGCTGGAAGGAATAGGGAGTATCATCCCACAACCAGCCGCTGCCCCAGTACAAGGAGTCTTTCATGGAGACATCTCCATACACCTTGCCTTTGATGACAGAGAAGGGGAAACGGGCCACGGCAGCCACCAGAGAATCCAATGCCTCTTCATCAAACTCCGGGTCGTAACCGCCTATCACATACATATCCCCCTGCAAGGTATCGCGCTCAATGGTTCCCTGATACCACACTTCCGTACGGAACGGCTCGTCGGCTTCGGGACGGGAAAGGGCGGTAATGGTGGTCAGCAGCTTCATGGTGGAAGCGGGACGGGAAAGCTTGTCCGCCTGATAGCCGTACAAGGGCTTTCCGGCAGTCAGGTCATAGACCGAAATGGCCACATTAGAGCCTGCGGGAAGTTTGTGTTCTATCAACGCATCAATCCGCGCAGAGAGCGGCTTCACCGGAGTTACCGTCTCTTGGGGCCATAATGGGAGCAGGCAGACGGATAAAATTAACAGCAACAATATCCTTTTCATAAATATATTTATCTTTAAAGGCAAAAGTACGACAATCTTACAAATGAACAACAACGAGGTAGTCTTTTCATAAATTATATCCAGCCATCCATCTTAATATTCCTTTAAAAATACTACTTTTGCATAGATTGCATAGGCAAAATCTCCCAGTTACTATCACTCTAAAATTGATGTACCATGAAACTACAACTTACAATTGCCAGCTTTACAATATGCCTCCTTTTCTCCCCCATGCTTCGGGCACAAGAATCTCCGCGCATTGTCAGTTATGACTTAACCGTACAGATTGATGTACCGAACCGACAAGTCGAAGTTGGCGGTTCGTTTGAAGTTGATTTCCAGGACAGTGACTCAATCTCGTTGGTACTATGGCGCCATGCCCGTATCGACACACTACGCCACAGCAGCCGGGAGATAACCTACCGTTTCGATACGCTTGCCCCGGCACCTGCCCAATTCATTCCCGACGGACGGACCTTGACCCTCTACCGGCCGGCAGGAGCCGATGACCGCTGCCGCATAAATACCCGTTACACACTCTACATGCAGGAAGTGCAGGGCCCTGCAAAATCATTCAATGACCATTGGATTGAACTTGGTTACTATACGGGATGGTATCCTGTCTGCAACGGTAACCGGGCAGATTATTCGCACTTACGAATCGGCATCACTGACGGTTATACGGTGAGCGGCTCAGGTATTATTTCCCATACAGAAGAAGGGATATGGGAAATGGAGCAACCTTGGGAGAATTTCGACAATGTTATCCTGGCTTCACCCATGCTGAAAAGCCGCCGCATCAATGATAACGGAACTACCATTGAACTTATCTATACAGACTTCCCGGATGCCGGTGCAGACTCGGCACTTCAATGTTGCCACAATGCCTTGAAATTCTTCCGACGCCTTTATAAAATTGCGGGAGATGAGGATATTTACATGAAATTCCTGCTTTCAGCTTCCGGCACCTCAGGAGGGTACAGCCGTAAAAATTTCATTATGCTCAGTTCACGAACATTCAATGAATATGTACTCAAGAACACCGCCCACGAAATCGGCCACTTCTGGTGGAACAAGGCTCCGGTGGAATCCTGGCACGACTGGCTGAACGAATCTTTTGCCGAATTCAGTGCTTTGCAATACATACGCCACGCCCGCGGCGAGAAAGCCTATGCCGCTTACATCGACGCCTATCGTAAGGAAACACGCCATATCCGTCCTATCTGGGGTATTGACCGCAACGACCGCGAAGCGCATCTTGCCCTCTATAGGAAAGGGTCAGTACTACTCGCCGACCTGCTTGTCCGGGTGGGTGAAGAACCTTTCTTCAACTTTCTGGCAGGTGTCATCCAAGCCCATATAACAGACACATCGGCTTTCCTGGATTTTGCGGAAAGCCGATTGGGACGTAAAAACCGGGTCTGGATTGAAAAGCGGTTAAAAGAATAAACACCTAATTATTCTTCAACTGTTCCTTTCGCCACCGGCTTCTCAAAATGAGTGCCGCACTTCCTGCATACATACTCCCAATGCTCAGTGCCCGGAGGTGCGGCCGACAATGCCGCAATAACAGCAGCCACCACAGCACGCACCCGATGGCTCTTCTTCAGCACAAACTTAATCTCATCCGAACCGCAATGGGGGCAGTACCTCAACTGTTCCGGAATCATCTGGTTCCGTTCAAGCAGGCGGAGGGCATTGTCATATTCATCTTCATAAACAAATATATCCACTCCCGTGACATCACGGACATATCCGCGCATCACGGAAGACATGTTTTCATTATGCAAAACAGACGCAATGCCCTCATTCTTCAAGGCACCCTGAATGACGTGTGCCTGGAAGGCATCGTCGCAGGTGATTAGCTTTACGGTTTTCATCTTTTATGTTTATATGAAACAATAGTCATGGGTTCTACAATGCCTCCTTGAATATCTCTCCCACCGTGGGGTGCGGAAAGACAATCTTCTTCCATCCATCGGCAGTAAGTTTCAGCTCGATGGCCATGCCTGCCAGCGTGATGATTTCCGAAGCGGGATTACCCAAGACATGTGCCCCCAATACGGTATCGTCGCCACCCAACAGTAACTTGCAGACACCGTTCACACCTTCGTTCTCGGCGACGAAACGACCGCTGTACGCCATCGGCAGCTTCACTGCACGGTAGGCTACGCCTTTCTTCTGAAGGGATTCTTCCGTCTCGCCCACACCGGCTATTTCGGGATTGGTATATACCACGCCGGGGATGGCACGGTAGCTCATGGCATCCTTCTTGCCAATGATGGAATGTATGGCTACTTCCGCCTCGCGGACGGCTGTATGCGCCAGCAAGGAATATCCCGTCAAGTCACCGCAAGCATATACTCCGGGAACGGAGGTCTGCATCTGTCCGTTGACAAAGACATTTCCGCGTTCCGTTCTTTCCAAGCCCAGATTCTCCAATCCGAAGCCTTTCATTACCGGACGGCGCCCGACACTCATCAGAAGCCTTTCGGCAACGACAGAACCGGGACCGTCGGCAGTTTCATAATTCACCTGGATAAGGGAAGAAGCTTCGGCAGCATCCTGTGCAACAGATACCACTTTTGCACTCAGCATGAACTTGATTCCCCGCTTGGCGTACTCTGCACGGAGCATACCCGCCAGCTCTCGGTCCATACCGCCTCCCAGTATCTCGTCAAGCATCTCGACGACGGTTACCTGCACTCCCAGGCTGTTGAAGAAAGAAGCGAACTCCATACCGATGACACCGCCGCCGATGATGGCAAGCGAAGCGGGCAGTTCCTTGTTGTCCAGCGCGTCACGATGAGTCCAGTAAGGCACCTTGTCTATGCCGGGAATGGCAGGGACAAAGGTTTCGGAACCGGTGCAGAGCAGCAGGTTCTCGCATTCGTAGGTTTCTCCGCCACACTCCACATGATTCTTGTCCGTCACTGTGGCCTCTCCGCTGACAATCGTCACACCATGGGCAGTCAGCTTTCCTTTGATTCCCAATACCAGCTTGCGTACTACCTTCTGCTTGCGGGCAATAATCTTGGGCAAATCAAACGATACTCCGGGCACACTGACCGCATACTTCGAAGCATGGCGGGCTCCGTCATAGGTCTTGGCCGAATACAACAAGGTCTTGGTAGGGATACACCCTTCATTCAGGCACACTCCACCGAGACTCTGCTTCTCAAATAGTACGACACTCAATCCTACTTTTCCGGCAGCTTCGGCAGCAGTATATCCCGCAGGACCTCCACCGATAATGGCAACTTGGTATTTCATGGAATTAATGGTTAGTGGTTAATGATTAGCGATAATTTGTGCGCAAGTTAATAAAACCCGTATTATCCGACAAAAAAGAACACTTCTTTCTTTCGGAGAATACAGCGTAAAGAGGAAATAATTATCTTTGTCGTGCAGCATTTACAAAGAATGCCACGTCCAATGGACATAAATCAAATAATAACCAACATGAAAACGACTGACTTATTCCAACCCATCCTTCTGTTCGCTCTTTTTCTTTGCGGCCTGGCTGCTTGCAACAACGACGATGACCTTCGCCTCTCACCCATGCAGGAAACTACCATGGACGGCGATGCCTCCACCCTGCAGATAGACCTGACACGCAGTAACTGGCGCATTGCCTCCATCACCACCCTTGGCGGAACCACAATGGTAGACACCAACAACCGCCCCTTACAGTTGGAAGGCTTGGGAAGCCTTCACTTCCGCTGGTTTGACCTCACCCGCGAGAACGAAACCCAGCTCACACTAAAGACTGAAGATAATTTCGACGGAGAAGAACGCGGGCTTATCCTCAACCTTGAGATGAAGACGGGCTTCTACAAAGAACAAATCACCATACGGCAAGCGCCATGCGAGAATTTCTATCAGATAGAATCCATTGAATACAGCGTGGGAAATAATGACGGGGTGGAAGAAGCCGGGACGGAACCCGACAAGAGTACCTATAAAGATGAAACTATGGGCAACACAACCGGAAAGCATGACCATTATCCGTTCATCAACAAATGGACAGAATACGCATTCTTGCTCAACGACCACTCCAACGATGTCTTCAACTGGATAGACCCGAAGAAACGCAGCATC
>OLOA01002440.1_pt1 | contig 16765 bp, 18 predicted proteins | sample 1672201 | NCBI WGS metagenome assembly OLOA01 (sample SAMEA3136658, study PRJEB25190) | human gut metagenome
TAATATTTGGAATGTAATGCTGCGGCGTACAATTAATCAGCATATGGATATGATCTTCCTCTATATTCATTTCCAGAATTTGAAAACCATTATCCTTTGAAATCTGAGTCAGCAGCTCTTTTAATCTTGTTGCGACCGGTCCATTCAAGACATCACGACGATACTTTACGCACCATACAATATGATACTGTATTGAATAGACATAGCCTCTTCCTTTAACAACTTCCATATGTTTTTACCTCATCAATATTATAACATATGTATATATTCAAAGCACTATACTTATCATTTATTTTTAAATTATTTATCTAACATATGCATATCTAATTCATCTCATGACTAAAATCACGAGTGTTCTTAGATTGCATTATAAAGTTCAAAACACCCTTCAATCTTCCCCCTAGGCTTCATAAAATACGAAGCGTTGCTGTACAAGAAAATGAATACAACATCTTAAACTATACTTTTTTTGTAAAAAACGCAAATTTTGACATAAAAACGGGCCGTTTTCACCTAAAAGTGGTGAGTACGACCCATTTATTGTACTATTTACTATGTTCTTCCTCATTAATTGTGGCATCAATCATTTTCTGTGCCCAAATCGGATATATATCACGAATAAAGTGAACACCATCTGCCTGATAATATTCTGGATCTCCATCATCTGTAACACTCGTTACATCAATGTATGTCCAGCCATTCTTTTCGCACATTGCCTTAAGCTGTGTATTATATTCATTTGCCTTGTCCCATCTAGGATTTTCAGTCAAAGTTTCAGCCGTAGGCGGAATAATGGAATTAATGAACACATGAGCTTTTGGAACTATTTTTAATACTTCTTTCACCTTTTCTTCATATAAGTCTGCATAGGTACCGCCTTCTTTTTTAAGGTCCAACCCCATATCATTTACACCATATGAAAAATATAGATTTGATGGATTGATTTGCTTAACTTGATCATTAAAGTCCGTAATATTCAAGATTGTATTTCCTGCAGCCGCAAATACGTTGTTCCAAGGTAAAAATCCATAGGAACCAAATCCATAAACACGTGAATCTCCGTACAATGCATAATCATCAAACATAGAAAATACATCGATTTTTCCTTCTTTGATCAAAGTTGTTTTTTCTTCAATTCTTTTGTTTGTTAATTTCTTAGACAGTTTTTTTGTCTTAAGCGCTTCCTGCTCTTTAATATAAGCAACCCCTTCGCTCGTATGTTCCTTTGATGTAAAGGTAACTATCAATAAAATCACAGCTAAAAAAAGAACTGCTCCAATAATAATTTTCTTCTTCATTTCCTATCCCCTTCGATGTGATTATAGCACAATAAATTCAGTATCGTTCATAATTCATCTTATTTAAATTTACCATAAACAGTGCTCCAATTTTATGCTACAATCAAGGCACGGAAAGGGATTTTTAGGTTAAGGGGAAATGAAAAAGAATATATATACTATTTGTAAAGCAATCGTTTTAATTTGTCTTATTATTCTTGTCGCATCCAATTTCAAAGTGGATAAAGATAGTAAAGCGTCTATGGAAACGGTACAAAATAAGACGATTGAAAAAGTAAATCTAGATGGATTTACACAGTTGGATAACTTAAATATAAAGAGATTTTTAGGCTTAGATCCATCGCAATATGATGGTAGTGTTTACTATAAGTCAGATGATGCCATGTCAGCCAGAGAGTTTATTATCGTTAAATTTAAGGATCATTCTCAACAAGATGCATTTAAGGAAACAATCGAAAAACGAATCAGCTCACAAAAAGGAATTTTTGAAGGCTATGCACCGGATCAGGCAGAGTTATTAAAAAATGCCGTTATTGATATTCATGGCAATTATGCGCTTTATGCAGTAAAAGAAGATGCAGCTACAATGAATGATCAGTTCTTAAAGGCATTGAGTGAGGGGGAATAAAATATGGTATTTACGGATTTATTATTTTTATTTTGTTTCTTACCCATCAGTGTTCTACTCTATAAAGTCGCAAAGAACATTAAGATTCAAAATATTCTATTAGTTGTACTTAGCATATTGTTTTATGCATGGGGCAATCCTGTGCACGTCATACTTTTGATTCTATCTATTTTATGGAACTACTTTACAGCACTTGAATTAAATGAACAGGAAGATGAAAAAGCACGCAAAATCATTTTGATTGTCGCCATCGTTGTTGATTTACTATTATTAGGTGTCTATAAATATACTGGTTTTGTGATGAATATCCTTCATATTCAATCAAGTATTCAAATTGCACTTCCAGTCGGACTTTCATTCTTTACCTTTAGTGAACTATCTTACTTATTTGATGTATATAACAATAAGAGTGAACCACAAAAAAACTTGATTTCCTATTCATTATATGTAAGCTTTTTTGGAAAAATCAGTATGGGACCCATCGTCTCTTATCATGATGTGGAAGCACAATTAAATGATAGAACTGTATCAAAAGCGCAATTTGCGAGTGGTGTTGTTTTATTCAGTAAGGGCTTGATCAAAAAAGTCTTATTAGCGGATCAATTGTCTTATGTTTACTCTGTTTTACAAAACAATCAATCTGTCATGGGCGTTTGGCTTTTGGCAATTTGTTATATGTTGCAAATCTATTTTGATTTTTCTGGCTATTCCGATATGGCCATTGGATTATCGAGATTCTTTGGATTTGATTTTGCGCCAAACTTCGAACATCCATATACAGCCATATCTGTACAGGACTTCTGGAGAAAATGGCACATTTCTTTATCAAGATGGTTTAGAGATTATTTATATATTCCTCTAGGGGGAAATCGTGTTGATCAAAACACATATATTCGTAATATTTTCATTGTATGGTTTAGTACAGGACTTTGGCATGGTGCAAACTGGACATTTATTGTCTGGGGTATCTATTATGGAGGCTTCTTATTGTTAGAAAAGTTCTTCTTAAAAGAAAAGTTAGAAAAACTTCCAACATTCATCTCACATATTTATACACTATTTGTCGTGTTGATTGGTTGGGTATTCTTTATGAGTCCAAGTCTAGGCAGCGCTTTTTCTGTTATTGGAAAAATGTTTGGCATCGGTGCTAGTGCATTTGTTGATAATCAAGCGGCCTTTATGTTTAAATCATACTTGATTCTATTTATACTAGCCATTATTTTCAGTACTAAAGTATATGACAATCTACAAATCTTCTTCTACAATCAATTCAAAATGAAAACTGTATATACAACATGGGCTGTTTATATCATCATGTTGATTATTTGTATCGCATTTATCGTAGGTGGAACATACCATTCCTTCCTATACTTTGCGTTCTAGAAAGCCAGGTGAAGAGTTATGAAACAGAAATATTCAGCCATTATGGCTTCTAGTCTTACAAAAGTTATCAGTATTGCCGTTGTCGTCATCATGATTCTTAATATTGTCATTCCTGACCACAAACAATCAGAAACTGAAAACCGACCTCTACAAACATTTCCAGCTTGGAATGTAGAACATGTATTATCAGGACAATATGGTAAGGATCTAAACACTTGGTTTTCTGATCAATTTGTTTTTAGAGATCAAAATATTCACATTAAATACTTGATTCAAAAATTTACCGGTGTGAAAGAAATTCAAGGTGTGTATTTGACAAAACGTGGTTTAATCGAAAAGACAGCTGAAGTCAACAAGGAACAATTGGATCGCAATTTAAATGCAATCAATACTTTGAAACAAAACCATCCAGATTTAAATGTAGGTTTTATGTTGGCACCAAATGCCGTCAGTATTGAACGTGACAGTCTTCCTAAGTCAGCTGATGCCTTGGATCAAAATAAACAAATGGATGATATCTATAATCGTATTGATGATTCGATCAAAAAAATTGATGTGCGCTCTACTTTAGAAAAACATAAAGATGAATATTTATACTATAAGAGTGATCATCACTGGACATCATTGGCATCTTATTATTCATATCAAACATTAGCATCTTCATTTAAATTAGATAAAACAAAAAAATCGGATTATACAATCTACCCTGTATCCAATTCTTTTGAGGGTACTTTGGCAAATAAAACGGGTAGTCTAAAAATCAAAGATGAAATTGATATCTATGTTCCTAAAACAGAAACGGATTATGTAGTTACGGATGAATCCACAAACAAGAAATCGAGAACGATTTATCATTCTGAAGCTTTAGAAACAAAAGATAATTATGCCGTCTTTATGGGTGGCAATAAATCTTTGTTCCATATCAATATCGATAATGATTCAAAGAAACATTTATTGTTGATCAAAGACTCATATGCGAATAGTTTAATTCCATTCTTGATTCCAGAATATGAATCAATTACGGTTGTAGATCCACGATATTATTTCGATGATTACACTCGATTGATCCAAAATGATTTAATTACTGACGTATTGTTTATGTACAATTCAAATACATTTGTACAAGATACATCCTTAGCCGACATGTTACAGACACAATAATTTAAGGGCAGGAAATTTAAAAATTTCCTGCCTCCTTTTCTTATGGCATACAAGCATATCCAAGATACGTAATAAAGTAAATCACATATCTAACCACACACTTCAAAATAAAATCCATAATCCGTATTTCGATAGCTGTAATCTTCTAGCATTTCCACATTTGTATTCCAATCCACATATACAACTCTGTCCTTGCCCATAAAACGATTTAAACAATAGGTTTCAAACGTATTTCTTAAGCTTCTACAAAAATCCTTGATCTCTTCAATACCGGCCTCTCTATATGTACATGTAGTTACATCTAATGTTGTTAGATCATGAATATCCTTCTGCATGATTTCATAAACTGGATAACGACAATTCTTTTTCTTGGTTCTTTCATGATATTCATATACCGCATTCCCATATAGCTGGCAATGTTTAAGATTTGTTCCACTTCTCTTTTTCTCTACATGATACACATCATATACGCTCATGACTTTTTCATTTTCAATCTGCGTATATACATAACGAGACAATACCTTTAAACAACGATCAATATTTCCAAAGTTGTTCTCAACTTTCTTAAACACAATATCATTTTTATGATTCCCTGTTCCCTTACCATTCTTGTCCTTGCAAGTCCCCTTATTAAACTAATGCATATACTTTTGTACACCTGCCATTGACTTTTGATTCATCATTTTTTTCTCTTAATTGTTCCATAATTTTTTACCCTTAGATAAGCTTTCTTATCTTCCCTTCACTATGGAGACGTAAAAGTTTTTAATTTGGTTCAAAAAAATAAAAAAAGCATAAACAAATAATTTGCCTATGCCATTGATCATCAACGAATCTTTAAATTATGCGCATCCTACAATAGGAATCAAAACACCTAAAACAAACACAACTAACATCACTGCACCGGATGCATTTCTACCTAAATAGAATCTGTGAATACCCATCATTCCTAAGAATAATGCCAATAATGAGGCTACCCATTTTTTCTTTTCTGATATTAAATTTTCATTCATTTTCCTTTGACATCTATAGAATACTAAAGAATGAAATATATAAATCAAAATCATTGCCATTAAAAATGACTCTCATTAAAGAGAGCCAATTATTTTCTTCTAAACACATCCATCAAATCCATAAACCATTTCAACTCATCCCTACTTGCATTCTCAAAACCATGTCCACTATGAGCTGCAATATACAGCTTACCATCCATATTTAGATTAAGGGCAAATTTACGAAACGGCCCATTTGTCAAAGTCATGATTTTCTTTAAACAAATCGAATCCAATATTTTAAGAGCCTCTTCTTGATCCCCACAACTTAAATTAAACTTTTTATCAAAAGCATCATTACCTGTTTTAATGGTTTGTTCATCCAATAAACTATGAGGATATATAGTTAGCCAAGTACTAAACTTGCAATCCAGATTGCACAACATCCATTGACCTTCATAAATTTGTTTCTCATTCTTCTCCCACAAACCAGTCTCATCACACAAAACTTCTATCACATCTGCAAGTTTAATAGTACGTAACTCTACATCTAGAACTTTATATTTACCTTGTACATATCCACCGCCACTACAATAGTCATGTTTAGGCAAAGGAATATTCGTATCTGATACATCCAACAAATGGGAAACAGAATCTACCTCAACATCATCAAAGAACTCATGAAACACTTGTTTATTCTTTGAATTATTACCGTTTTCCTTTAACACTTGACCTAACCCAAGAAGAATAGCTCCAACAAGAATCAATAGAAGATTGCCCCCAAGCACAATACCAATTCACACTATTCCAAGACCTAACATAGATAATATCTTTTTGCCCATAACACTATCCCCCTATTTTCTTTATCTTAACAAGCCCACTCATTCATCTCAAATAATCCCCTAAATTTGCCACAATAACGATAAAGAAGGCCAATTACTGACCTTCACATTAATTTCTTTTGAAAGTGGAAAATACAGGGGGTTGATCTTGCTTTTTGCGGCATTAGAAGCTACCGCCACCACCACCATACGTGTCGCCACTACTACTAGTGAATGTGCTACTTCCTCCGCTCGAACTATCATCATCGTCAGATTTAATTCGATTTCGAGTTATTGTATGATACAAGAAATAGTCATGAGCCTCTTTCATCTTCAACGTATTTTTCTTCATATAGTTATGTGCCTTATCTTCAAAACTAACAGAATGAAGTTGTTCACGCTTTTTACTAACCACAAAGACTGCACAAACAAAACCTACTAAAAGACTTATTGGAACGCAGTACCATGGAAGCCATTTAAACGGCATATTTCCAACATCATAAGGCTTACCATTATGTGCCTTTTCTACAAACTTTTCACAAAGACTACCAAACGTTGTAAAAGCCTTCATGTACTTCTCTTTCTTAAAAGAAGGACCTAGCTTTTCACTAATATAACTAATTCCGGCATCCGTAAATGCTGTAATACCATAACCATGAGTAGCCATCCAGAACTTACGTGTTTCCATGTTGACCACTAAAAGAATTCCATCTTTATTTTTACCCTGACCATACTCAAGCGCTTCATACATCGTCATCGCATAATCAAGAAGTGCCTTACCACCCGTATCTTTTGTAGTCAATATCGCAACATCTAAACCTTGACGCTTACCAATTTGGGTTAAAGTATCATTTAACTCTTTTCTTTCATCCTCAGTTAATAAACGCGCATCATCATTCACAAATCTTAGTCCATCTTGTAATGAAGTAAGACCACTTAAAGCTTGCGCATACTCTTCGGAAAGATTAGGTGCTCTAGTAATATAGTCATCGCAAAGTCTTGCGTATGTTTCAAATGCATCCGCATATTTTCCACTACTTAAATAAGGCGCAAACTCACTACCAATCGTACTAATATCTTCTGACGAAATAGCTGTAGTACCTTTTCCATAAGTAGACATCCACCACTTGCGAACTTCCATATTGACAACCAATAAAGCACCATCATTACCATAGCCACGCTCATCATATTTTGCTTTTGCGTAGTCTTCTATGGATTGATCACCCATATCATCTGCAGTGATTACGGCAACATCTACACCTTGTCTTTCACTGATTTCAGTTAAAGTATCATTTAATTCCTGCTGTTCACTTACAGTTAATAAGCCTGCATTATCCTCTACATATCTTAGATCTTCACTCGCAAAAACCGGGAAGCACATCATAAGTGCAAGTAGAAGAGAAGAACATAAAATACTAAGTTTTTTCATAAACAACCTCCTACTTTCCCCAACTCAAAATCAATATTACGATATAAGCTAAAACACTTCCAAGAAGCGTAACCACTACATAGTATAAGTAAACTAGGCTCTTATTTTCTGGAAGATTCCCTACAAATTTACCTGTTTGACCATTCATCGCAAAACTGTAGTTTTCACCCCTCCACTTCGTATTTAAGATCCACACTGGATACAACGCATATTTTGCCGTACCATTTTGAATCTGAACTGCACTATCCTCACAAGTAACCGTGTCATACTTACCGCAATTGGTCATAAACGCATCTTCCGTAGACTTCTTTACACGGGTATTGGCACGATCAATACTTGAATCGGCATCCACATCATATTTATCGGCTAAAAAACCTGCTAAATAAGCCGTCTGAAAATCCACCGCATCTTTTAAGTCATAAGGCTCAATAGACTCCATCATATCATCTGGCATCTTACTCGAACCATCCACAGGAATGTTTTCAAATCTAACATGCCCCTTACGATATAAACGATAGTATTTGGTTTCCGTATAATCATATTCTGAGTCCGACCACATACGAACCTTTGTCGCATTATAACGAACCTCACCATCGGCATCTGCATCAAACAACCAGAAAGGAACATATACACCTTTGATTTCTTCAATATGATTTTCTGATTTGAATTCTTTAGGCAATAAAGTCTTACCCTTATAGTGCTGTTTCAAACCTTCCTTAGCCGCCTTTTTATCCAATTTAAACGGAATCACTAAATCTGGCTTTAAGACACCACCCAATTTTTCCTTTACGACAATCGGACTTCCGCAAAACGGACAAGATGCAGCCGCCATATTTTCATCCGCAACAATTTCACCACCACACGAATTACAAACATATGTCAATAATCCATCAGTTTCATTTTCTGCCCACTCTTGACCTGGCTTCACATCCCACTCAAATTGATCTTCTTCCTCAATCTTTACAGAATCATATTGCTGAAGTGTTTCCAAAGAAAATTCTGTATCACAATAAGGACACTTCATCTTCTGAAGTTTTGTATCAAACGAAATGGAACCATTACAACAAGGACATTTAAACTCTTGTAAAGCACTCATAATTAAAACCCTCTACTTTTCTATGTCATTATCATCAAATGGGTCACCACACTCCGGACAGAATTTACCACTTGCTAGATGTCCACAAGTTGGACAAGTCCAGCCATCTGCCTTTGCCTCCGGCGTAGGTGCAGGAGTCGGTGTTGGAGTTGGATCAGGAGCTGGTTGAGCAGCAGCACCAGCCGCATATAAGTTTTGCGCATTAATACCACCCTGATTCATGGCCATACCCATACCCATAAATCCAGTCATTGCACCAGACGCATTATTTGCAGCATCCTTCATAGCTGTAGTCTGGGCACCAACCAAACGACTTGCCGCAACCGTTTGATTCATTGTCATCGCATTTTCTTCCCACTCCGTGATCTTCTTTTCTTGATCTTCAGGAATACTCAAAGAGTTAATATTGAAAGATACAACTTCCAAGCCACGCTTAGCACGCCAAATATCACTCAACTCATCATTTAAAGCTGCCGCAACATCCATTGTGTGAGCTGGAATCTCATAATACATCACACGATCCGCACTCAATTTTGCCAAGGCAGGCTGCAAAGCCGTCATCAATTCACCCTTAAGTTTGCCCTCAATGGTTTCAGACTCAAAATCCTCTGCCACATTTCCACAAACATTTGTATAGAATAAGATTGGATCGGCCACACGATATGTAAAGTTACCGTTACAACGCAATTTCACTGACAATTTGAAGCCCAACTCTTCATTCACAACCACTCTAAATGGAATTGGAGTTGCTGTTCCATATAGAACTTCACCCATTTCCTTTGTGTTCACATAATACACTCTTTGATCCTTAGCCGTATCTCCACCAAAAGTGAAACGCTTAGCCATTGTTGAGAAAGAATCCTTAATACTCTGACCTAAACTTCCCGCAAAGATGGAAGGTTCACTTGAAGAATCATACACAAATTCTCCTGGCGTTGCACAAAGCTCAACAACACGACCCTGATCAACAATCAACATACATTGACCATCCGCAACCGCAATCACACTACCATTTGAAATGATATTGTCACTTCCTTTATTACTCGACTTTTTACCCGTCCTTTTAGAGCCCTTACGAACCAATACATCCTGCTCTAATGCATCACAATAAAAGTACTCCTTCCATTGATCGCCAAAAACAGAACCAACAGCTCCAGCACCTGCTTTAATTAATCCCATATTATTTACCTACCATTCTTCTATTGTTTTTACTTGTATTTCTTTTACAATCGCTCTTACTAAAGAATCAAATTCATTCGATTTACTCAGAATTTCGATTCTCAATACACCACTTGATATATCTGGATAGTCCACAAGATATGTACGTTTTATATAATTACCATCCTCTTCCTCATATATACATGTCTTATAAGCAAGTATCTCTAAATCTTTATAATCTAGATTTTCAAACTCAACACGAACCACTTCATCATAAGACATCGCATTGTTTCGAATATAAGGAATAGTATCCACAAACACTAAAATATCCGTATTCTGACCAAAAATGCGATACATCACCCCTGAAGCAACAACTTTACTTTTATACGTAACACGCTCATCATTCACACGAAAATAAGCATCTATATTAGGTAGAGTGAATGTACAAGCTAAGCTCTGCACATTCAACTCTTTTCTTTTACCATACTCACGATTCTGATTAGACATCAAGTACAAACCTCCTGTCACTTAAATCGTGTCTTATTCATACAAGTTCAATTATTCAACATCTAAAAGTTCAACAACTTTGAACTCTTTAATAATCGCTTCTGCCAATTCATCTGAAATATCATTATCATCATATTCATTGATTTCAATGCAAACAATTCCATTTGGAAGATCTGGATGTTCAATATAGTATTCTTTCTTTAAACTATCCTCATCCGATAAATCTGCAACTAAAGCTCTATAGCCACCGACTTTTGTCTCTGTATATTCAGCTTCCCCATTCAAATCTTTTGTCGCAAGTTCCTCAATAGTATATCCATCACTCCATTCTGCAAATGCATCGTCTCCTACATATACTAAAAGAACCGGAAGATAATCATCATAAACTTCATATTTTGTGTTTCCAAGCGATAATTCCGTATTGTAAACAGGCTTTTCTAAACCCTTCACCAAATAGAAAGAATCCAAGTTTGGCAATTTAAAATTACAAGCTAGACCCTCCGTTTCATACTCTTTTCGATCCGCAAACTTCTGCTCCTCTTTCTTCTCTACCGTTTTTGTACCATCCGTCTTTGTAGTCGTACCACCATCACTTGCACCACACGCAACTAGACTCAAACCCATACCAAGCACAAACAGACTTGTTAATAACTTATTATTTTTCATATTATGTTCTCCTATTATTATTTAACTTCTACCTTCAATTGCTGCAAAGCCGCCAATAATATATCTTCTAATCCTGTCGTGTCATCCGAATTATCACGAAGTTTTACAGAACATGATAATATTACATTTTTATCGCCCACTGGATAATTTAACTTATACCTATACGTCGTATCATTGGCACTATTCCAATAATTCGTGTAGCTCATAGAACGATATCCAGAATATTCACCCAATGTATACTCTGTGAATGGCTCTTCTCCTTTACTTAAATGTTCATTATGGAAGACGATAGCCTCTTCAAGCGTATCACTTGAATCTGTACATATGTTAACGTAGATTGAACGATCTGGATCTTTTCGACTTAATGTATAACCAATGTTTCCCTTATCCTGATTTCCCTTGATTGTGTCATACTCCATACTTGGCGTATAGGACGAAGTCAAATCTCTCGGTAATATTAATTTTGCACGAGACGATTCGCCAACAATTTCCTTGCTGTTTTCATCAACCTTTTCTTCTTTAACTTCCTTCTTTACTTCTTCTTTCTTTTCTTCCTTCACTTTTTCTAGCTTCATATTCTTAATGATTGCCTTCGCAAAAGGTTCTAAATCAGAAGTATCCTTTTCTTTATCATTCTTCTGGTTGATTTCAATAGAAACGACCTTATTGATATCCTCGACTGGATAATCTACATAATAGTGAAGTCTAGTATTTTCAACTGTACCTAAATTGATAGTTTGACTATACGCATCAAAGCCCTCAAACGTACAAGGCTTATACTTTTTATCCTCGTCATTTTCACCATACATTGAATTCTGTAGATCCGCACTTTTTTCAGCTGAGCTAGACGACAACAATTTAATTTCAGCATTCAACTCATACTTATTCTCTTCATTTAAACACTTATAGACAATCGAACCATTATCCTTTAACATACTCTCCATTTTACCTACACCCTCTCTAGATGAAGTAAAATAAGGAGATAGATCTTCGGGAACACTCAATTTAGCCGTTCGATCCTGCGTATCCATTCGTTTTTCTTCTTTTTTCTTTTCTGCTACCTTAGCCTCTTCTTTTTTAGACTCGGGCTTATCACTTGAACAAGCCACTAAACTAAATCCCATACCCAAAACTAAGAACCCAGTTAATAACTTATTCCCATTCATATTATTCTCCTATTAATTCAATCTTTAAATTATGTACCACATCCAGCAACAATGGCTCTAACAAGGAAGTATCGTCATCATTGCGTAATTCTTCACGAATGGTTAGTACGACATCTTGACCATCCACTAGATAATCAAGCACATAATGATATTCAATCGATTTATCACTTGACACCACATACTTATATCCAGAATATTCACCTACAGTACATGGCTCATACATTTTTGATTCATCCTTACAAACCTTGTTGTGAGAAATACTGGCGGCCTCTGCTGAATCCCAGCCATCCGTTCCAATTGAGAAATGAATGGTGAACGTACGATCTTTCGCATACAATGAATAACCAAGAACATTCGATTCTTCCATATAGCTATATCTAGAAATTTCTCTAGCTGGTGTATGGAAAGAAGTTAAATCTTTAGGTAAAGTAACTCTTACCTTTTTATTCGCATAACTAATAATCGTACTATCCTTTTCTTTTTCTTTCTCAGCTGCCTTAGCCTTTTCTTCTTCCTTCTTCTCTTCTTTTAATTTTTCTTCTTTTTCTTCAGCCGCCTTAGTCTCTTCTATTTTCTTTTCTTCTACCTTTTCTTCTGGCTCATTAGATGAACAAGCCACTAAACTAAGCCCTAACCCCAAGACTAAGAAACCAGTTAATAACTTATTCCTTTTCACTGTTATCACCTACTCTTCCATACAAATTTCAACAACGATATTATCCAATATAGCAAGTGTTACCTCATCCAAATCATTGGCTTTTTCTTGTTCTACATAAATTTGTAAGACAACATTATCTTCACCCACTGGATAATCGATCAACATCTTATAATAGGTTTTATCAGACGAATCATATACCGTTGTTTTCTTATAACCCGAATACTTACCAATCGTAAATGCCTTATATTGATCCGCCTCATCTTCAAAACCGGCATTCAAGACATCCGCCGTTTCCTTGGCTGCCTTACGATAATCACAATCAATTGAAATTCGCGTTATATACGTACGATCATCCGAATGTAAATCATATTTTAGGATACGACCACCCTCTAGCTTACCCGATATATCTAAGCCCTCTTGTTTAGGTGTATAAACCGACAATAAATCCGGCATCGTCATCTTAATGAAATAGCCATTCATTTGTGCGACTCCAGTCATTTCATCAATCTCTATCTTTTCTTCTTTTTTCACTTGTGAAGACCTTGGTTCTTCTGGCTTTTTTGCACAAGAAACTAGGCTTAAGCCTATACCTAGTGCAAGCAAGATCTTAGCTAGCTTATGATTCATAGACTTACTCACATTTCTTCTTTTCGACTTTTACATTATCCAAAATTGCAGTAATAATAGCTTCTGTATCTGAATCATCCGCTTCATCTTTTAGCTTTTCAGCAACAACCTTAATTGTTCCTTTAAAACCATCTCGATCCAAATTGAAATACATATTGTACGTTACATAATCATCATAAGAATAATCCGAAATCTTATTTACACCTGTATAATTTCCAACCTGATAAGCCTTATAAAGCTTACTCTCATCTTCCTCACCTTTATTGAAGGTTTCAGCCACTTCATCCGCTGTTGCATCTGCATTTGCTTCAATAGCCGCAATCTTTTTCGTATCGGCTTCTTTATTTTCAAAGCTATAGCGAATAAAGGAATCATTGACAATCTCTCCTGTAACCTCTACACCATCTGCTGGCGTATAAATCGTTGTGAAGTCTTGAGGCATTGTGATGATGATGTCATATTTCTTATTATAGTTTTTACTTACTACAAAATCCGTTGCCTTCTCTTCCTTCTTTTCTTCCTTTTTATCTTCGACAACCTTTGTATCTTCCTTTTTAGGCTCTGGATCATTCGATGAACAAGCAGCTAAACTCAAGCCCATTCCGATTACTAATAAGCTTTTCACAAATTTTGCGTTCATGACTACTTAACCTCAACTTTCATATTGTCTAAAATAGCTTCCATCGCTACTTCCATATCCGCAGTATCCGAATCATTGAATTGTTCTACAGTCACAGACATCACTACATTAGATCCATCTGCACTTGCAAAATCCAACAACAAGTTATCTTTACATTTGAAGCTAGGATTTTCACTTGTAGTCACCTTTCTAAAACCACTGAAATCACCCACCGTGCTAGGCTTATATTGTTCCGATTCATCATCCTTAAATCCTTCATTAATACGATTCGCATAGGCTTCTGCACTCTCAGCACTGATTGGATTTACATAAATAGCCATTTTAAAATCACCAAATTCATCTTCAAGTGTATATGAGATTTGTTGCTCATTTACTTCTGTTTTAACTTCTAAACCATCTCTACTTGGTGTATAGAATGAAGTAAGCTTTGGAATTGTGACTGTATATGTCTTACTCGAAATTTCTCTTACTAATACAGCATCCGTACTTTCTTCTTTCTTTTCTTCCTTCTTCTCTTCTTTCTTTTCAACAACCTTTGTATCTTCCTTTTTTTCTTCTGGCTTTTCACTTGAACATCCTGTCAATCCAAATACCATACTTAATGCGAATGCACTTACTAATACTTTTTTATTCATATTTATACTCCAATTCTAATTTGTCATGATCAAACAAATTTTTGATCTCTAATTTTTCATATAACGGCATTACTTTACAATACGATAAGACTTGTTGATTATAGTCATCATATCCATACACAAATCCATCTTCTTCCATACCTACACTAAACAATAGGCCAGAATGCGAATTCTCTTGATCCTGCATTGCATACAAACCATTCTCATCGATTTGAAGTGTTACACTCTCATTTGTATACGTACCCTCCAGATTTTTAAACGGCTGATTTCTCAATGCATCAAATAAATCAATCAACTGATTATTTTCTGTCAGTGCCTGCCCACTACGAAGGCTTTTTACTTTATCTAACCCATATAATGGTCCTTGACTACAAACACGCTCAATCGGCAAACCATCCTCAATCGCAATCACTTCCACCAAACCATTTGTCGTTAGTGCAAAACCATAAGTGACACCCGGACCTATTTCATACACATGAACTTGTTTATACTCATTAAAACAACCATGAACCTTATACGTTTTATCCGTTCCACTATAGTAAAGCGATAGCTTATTATTCTTTAATGTCATAGTCATCTGGTCAAATGTGGAAGAATCTTCTATCTTATAAGACTTCTTGCGACTTGGCCTATACAAAACCATCTTTGTTCCAGAACCAAAATTTGTGGCGATAGGAATCAATACATTCAATTTTCCTTTGTGGTAAAACACATCCAGATTTGAAGGCAACAAACCAATTGTTTGAGCTCTTAACTCCTTTACATTGTCATAATATTCATTGGCATATTCCTGATCAAAAGCCTGTGCAGCCCATACCTTCAGATCTTTTTGACTGATTTTATATTTCTTATACAACTTTTTATTCGAAACACGCTTCTTCGTTTTAGAATCAAAATGATAAACCTTATACCTAGGATATTCCGTCTCTACTTCTTCCTTAATAACTAAACTCAATAGATTTGAATGTGTATACACATCATAACTAACCTTTGTGTACGGCAACGTATACCCTTCTTCTTTTGCCTCATCTAAAGAATCTACCAAATCCTTGTATTCATTTTTTATGGTCTTATTCAATTTCTTTGCGCTCTTTGAATCACAATGAATATTGTAGGAATCTGAAACATATACCTCTTCATTGGATTGTGATTTACAACCTGTAAACATTAGATTCAAACTAAGAAACAAGACCGAACAAAATTTAGTCCAGATCATAGTTCGCAAGAGCTTGATCGGCTGTATCTTTAAATTGCGTACGATCTCCAATGATCGTTGCCCCAAACGCATCCACAGTTTCTTTTGCCTTTTCCTCTAAGTTTTCACCATTCTTTTTAGCTTTCGCTAAATCCCACATACTCTTTGTTGCCTTAAATTGAGTTACAGACTTTTTAATGCCACTTCTAAACGAATCATCTAAGCCAAACAATTTATTTAGATAATCCACACATTGATGGCATCTTGTTTCATCATCAAATGGAATATAGACATCATTTAAACCTTTTGTATGTACAAAGCCTAAGTGAACACACTTTTTATCTTTATCCGAACCGCTCGTTCTGGCTGGCATATTTTCGGTTTTATAAATCTGAAGATTTTCTAGACGATATACACACGCATATGTTTTTGTATTAAACAAACCTCCACGAGTTTCAATAACCGCAATCAAACCTAGACTTGGTGCAATATAAATAGGGCCAAAAGACTGCATCTTTTGATTTTTATCACGCGTTTTTTTCAAAGGTTCCATTAAATCTTGCCAAATCTTTGTACCCACCTCAGTTTGATGAATATGATCCTTAACATTATCTAAATCTGAATGAACATAATCATAATATTTTAATCCTTTTGCACGACAACCCTTTGTACAAATATAATTTCCATCCATTAATTTCTGTGATT
>OLOA01002442.1_pt1 | contig 16751 bp, 15 predicted proteins | sample 1672201 | NCBI WGS metagenome assembly OLOA01 (sample SAMEA3136658, study PRJEB25190) | human gut metagenome
TCTTTTCACTATTTGATAATGTCATGAGAACACGACATTTTCTGCATAGCTTGAGTGCTGTCTTGTAGTTGACATTCAACTGTGAAGCCATTTCTGAAGACTTCCTCAATACAATCCATGCTGATATTACAGTAGCCATTATGGGGTGTGCTGTTAATGGTCCTGGTGAAGCTAAACATGCTGACATTGGTATTGTTGGTGGTGTTAAAGAAGGTTTATTGATTAAAAAAGGTGAAGTCATTAAAAAGGTGAAACAGGAAGATATGGTTCAGGTTTTAAAAGAAGAAATATTAAAAATGGTTGAAAAGCAATAATCAAAAGTCATTGCTTTTTATAATATTATCACTTCTTTGAATGTGTAACTAATTTTTATCTTAAATCGCAAACAATATAACCTCTAATAACAAAAGTTTATATAAAAAATCTAGTATATCTATTTAGCCAATATTGCTTTCATATACAGAAATATTGATATTCTTCTAAAAAAAACATCTTATAAACAATACTATTTTTAATTAACTTATTATTTTCATCAAGATTATATTTATAAATTTTTCTCAGCAACTTATATGAAACATTTCCTACAATAGATAAATCCTTTATATGTTTTATTTATCTTTTCAAATACAAAAAATTAATATATTTCATTATATATCAATATAACCAATATCAAAGAGCAGTACTAATTTGTATTATTAATAGCACTGCTCTTTTTAAAATATATTATGTTTTGTTGTAACTTCTACTCAATTAAAATGTTTATATTAAAACAACAACATATGGGTATATTACTTTGTATATATTTATTCATTTATATTATAAATTATTTTTCATTAAATCAACTACAACTGGATCTTTAGGATAAACACCTTGTGCTTTTAACTCTTGGATTTTATCTTTAAATTGTGGGAGATATTTTTCATGAGCAACTAACATTTCATCCAACATTTGTTTTGCATTATGACCACTAATGATGCATGGGTTCATCATAAAAGCTTGTAAAGCCATACCATAATTACCAGTTATTGCTGCCTCTATTGTACATTCTTCCATGGCTTTCATAAGTTGTAACCAACCTCTCTCAGCTGATTGAAATTCTCCCCAAGCTATAGGTTGAGCTCCCTGCCCAGTGATATAAGCTGATACTTCTACAATACTATCATTAGCTAAGCAACTTATTGCTCCATCATTTTGAGTAGAAACTACCATCATATGACGTTTATCATTGTATATTGCACTAACACACTCACATGCTGCATTTGAATAATTCTTTCCACCTCTTTTCTCCAGTAATTTTGGTTTTTCTTTTAAATTTGGATCTTTATATAATTCAAATAATCCATCCTCTGTTTTCTTTACCATCTCTGCTCTAGTTTCATTTCTTAAATATTCTTCATATCCATGTTGATATAAAACATCATAATTATAATAATAACGATGATAACCACAAGGTATACAATCCATCACTTCTTGTTGTTCTCTTTCTGGTGGAATATCTAAAATATTAACTGGCACACCCATATCAACACCTTCATATGTTTTCTGTACTATTTTGTCTTTCAAATTATTTCCATATTTATCTGTAACTCTATGCCAATGAAAATGATTAAGCCCAGCAAAACGATAAATGCAATCTTCTTGAGACATTCCCAATGCTTCTGGTTCTCTTATCATTAAGTTAACTCCAACATTACAAAGACCAATACATTTCTTCCATTTCCCATGTTTAATTATAGCTTCAGTAACCATTCCAGATGGATTAGTAAAATTGATTAACCATGCATTCGGACACAGTTCTTTCATATCGTTAACAATGTCTAATATAACAGGTATAGTTCTAAAAGCTTTAAAAATACCCCCAGCACCATTTGTTTCCTGCCCTAACATTCCATAAGAAAATGGAATTCTTTCATCTTTAATACGTGCATATAATCTTCCAACTCTAAATTGCGTTGTTACAAAATCAGCATCTTTTAATGCTTCTCTTCGATCCAATGTCAAATGAACCTTTACTGGATAACCAGCAGCATCCCACATACGTTGTGCAAGATTTCCTACGATTTCCATTTTTTCTTTTCCTTCCTCAATATCCACCAACCAAATTTCTTTAATAGGAAGTTCATGATATCTTTTAATAAATCCCTCCATTAATTCAGGTGTATAACTGCTTCCTCCTCCAATTGTAACAATTTTTAACTTATCTCTCATAACTATTCTCCTTTCTTTTCTTTTTCATATAATTTATTTGAAATAAGTACAAATGGTAAATAAATCAAAAATGCAATAACAAAAACTATTAAACATATCCAAATAACATTTAAACTTTGGTAACCAACAAATGGTCGAATGAAAATTGGTAGACCAAATGGTTGATCAACTGTACTACATGCAAGTAAACCAAAGTAATGAACAGCATATCCAAACAAGCCAGTAACGATAGGCGCTAAAACAAATGGAATTAATAGAATTGAATCTAAAATAATTGGTAGACCAAACATAGCTGGTTCACTAATACTAAACAATGCAGGAATAAGGCATGCTTTAGAAATTTGTTTATGCTCATCTCTTTTCGAAAACAAAATCAAACAAACGAGTAACGAAATAACAATACCGCTTCCTCCAGCAGCTAAAAAGGTAACATTAAAAGCTTTTGTAAACCAATGTGTAGCAACCGCTCCACTATTAACCGCTTCAATGTTGGCTGCTAAACCTGCTATCATTAACCCTTCTGTCACTGAGCTCATTACCATACCACCATGTATTCCAAACCACCATAAAATTTGTGTCATAAATACAATAATAATAAGTCCAAGTGGTGTTTCAGTAATTGAATGAAATGGTGTTTGTAAAACATTATAGAACCATTCATTGATATAATAACCCGTTCCTGATTTAAACATTCCTCCTATAATAGCCATTAAAAATAATACAATTGCTGCAGGAATAATAGCATTAAATGAAGATGAAATACCTTCAGGAACCTCTTTAGGCATTTTAATTTTTATTTTTTCAAATTTCATTAAGAAACTAAATAACTCTACAGAAATAATAGCTACAAAAATCGCTAAAAACAACCCTTGAGCATTTAAACTCGAAGCTGATAAAGTATTAGACACAATTGCTGATGCCTCATCAATTGTTGCTTGAACTTCTTGAGGGATTAACGAGATATAACAACAAAATGCAATTCCTGCTGCAGTATACGATTTCATCCCATTTTTCTTTCCTAATAATCCACCTAAAATGGCTACAATAATTAATGACATACATGATATCGTAGCAAAATTCAAAGCATTAAAGGCTGGTTGTAATAATGTTAACCATGAGAATATATCAATAGCTGCTAATCCAATCGTATCTGAACATAATAAACTAGAAAACAAACTTGCAAATGAACCAACCATAATAAATGGCATATAAAGCACAAATGTATCTCTAATAGTTGTTATATATTTATTTGTATTCATGAATTTAGCAAATGGCATTAATAATTTAGATATTTTGTCAACGAGCGCATTCATTTTCTTTCTCCTTTTCTAATAATTTTTCTGCGAATTTTACTACCGCCTCACCATTGCATCTTCCATAATCAATGGATGGAATAATTTCTACTGGCACACTATCCCCTACCATTTTTTTTACATCATCTTTTATAAAAGATACTTGTGGTCCTAATAATAAAACATCAAAATTTCCTAACTCTGATGATATAGCTGTTTGATCAACTGCCCATATCTGATAATCTTTATGTGCTGCTTGACAAGCTTCTCGCATAGATTTAACAAGTAAGCTTGTTGACATTCCTGCACAACACGCCAATAAAATTTTCATATCATATTACCTCTTTCCAATATTTGAATTTTTTTGTAAAGTTCCATAAACTCTAGACTATTTTCTTTTGCTAGCATAGCATTATTTATATGATCTTGTGCATGAATAAGAATTAAGTTTAAGCTAACTCCTTCTCCATTACATTCATTTTGAATTAATTCTGTTTGAATCTGATGAGCTATGGTCAATTCATTCATAGCTTCCTCCATATACTTTTTTGCTTGTTCAAAGTTATAATTTCTTGATTCTATATTTGCTTTCATGCACAAAGATTTTGCATTTCCTGCATGTAATATAATATTAAATGATATTTGTATATTTTGATTCATGATTTACTCCTCCAATAATTGTTCAATGAAAATAGAATATTGACGATGATTGATTATTGTTTTTATTTTTTTACGATTCATAAGTAAATCTGCTGTTTTTTCATAAAAATTTTGAATGATAGATTTATCAATTGGTTCTCTTCCTAATACAAGCATATAAATTAATTGTACTTTTTCTTCATTCCAGACAATTGGCTTATTTAAAATACCGATAGCCACAAACGTGACATCTGTGCACGGATGACAAGGATGAGGAAAAGCAACACCTTTACCAAATTCAGTAACAGATAGTTTTTCACGTTGCATGATTTCATCATATAAACACGAATCTACCTTTCTTACTTTTGATATATTGTCAATCATTTCCTTTATAACTGCTTCTTTATTTTCACTAGAAATATACGGAAAAAATAATTGTGAACTATAAAACATACATATATCTATTGATGAATAATTTAAAGTTTTCTGAATAGTTTTAATCTCTTCATCATTTAAAAACATATGAATATAAATCACTGGAACATCTAAATGTTGTAATATAGGTACTGTTGAAAAAATATAATGATATTGTTTTAAGTCTACATATTTAATTTGTGAAGAATTACATACATCCGCTTTTTCAATATAATCAGAGAACTTATTTACAAATTGATATTTTAAAAATTCTGAACTACCCAATCCTGTTGAACAAACCAAAAGAATATTTTTCTTTTTAATTTCTTTTTTTTCTAATGCCAAATTAAAATGTAATGCAATATATGCTATCTCATCATCATTGAGATGTCTCTTGAGGTGCTTAAAAATAACATGATCACTTGATAAAGCAATAATATATGCCAATTGACATTCATTTTTTATATTTTTTAACATTGGATTTTGTTGAAATAAATTATACTTTAAACGAACATTCAACGTTACAAAATGCAAACAAAGTGCTACATATAAATCAAAATTGTGACGAAAATCTATTTGATAAGTTTGATAAACATTATCCAAAATTTCTGTAACAAGATTATGTATTTCAGATGAAATAACAATATCATCTTTACTGTCAAGCATATTTTTTTCCAAAAGTCTTTTAGCTGCTAGATGTATTGTTACATAACAAATTTCTGTCTCTGTAACATCGACTGAGAACTCTTGGAAAATATCTTTCATTATTTTATCAGCATAAATATATTCAGGATATTCCTTTATTTTAGAAATCTCATTAATACTCAAGGGAGAAATATAAGTGTTTTGTTTCATACGTTGCAAAGCAACAAATAAATGGACTAATAAATTTTGAAAACAGAAATCGGATATTTGATATTTTTCGTTAATAATGCTGTTAACAATATTTCCTAATTTTTTTATTGTATCATTATGATTATCTAAAAAAGTATCATCCTTTTTTATGAGACTATTAACAAGACATAATCTGAAATTCATTTCTTCGCCTACAATTTTAATTCCATCTCTTGAAGAGCAATATTCTAATTGATAATCTGATAAAATGCCTTTTATGTCATCCAATAAGTTAATCAAAGTTGTGCGCGAAACATATATAAAGTCCGCTAAAAATTCCAAATGTGTATAATGATCATTATTAACCATTAAATACTGCAAAAGAATCTGTATTCTTTCTGATTTGCTCTCTAACGTTAATGTTCTATTTTTTTGATTTATAAAGGTTTGATATAAAGAATTATCATCAATTTTTAAAAGATATCCCGAACCAATCTTAGACACAATCTGCGCACCATTGGATTCTAAGATTTGATTAATAATTTTTAGGTCATTATGAACTGTTTTTTGTGAACACCCTATCTGCTCAGATAAGCTTTTAGACGTCATATACTTATCTTGAGACAACAATTCAAGATACTTTAAATACCTTTTATTTATTTTCATAATTTCTATATCCTCCTTTACAAGCCTTATTATAAAAGAATTCAAATATCCAATAAATACCATTTAATACCATAATCATTATGGTAATTTCCAAATTGTATAATCATATTTTATAATATATTTCTTGATTGACCATCAGGCACAGGGTGAAAAATACAATTCAGATAATTCCAAAATTTTGGATAATTTTTCTGAATCTATAGGAAAAGATTTTGTAATGTATTTTGAAATCTTTTCCATTATATGTGTGCCTGTATATCTATGATTGAAGCGCCATTCCTGTTCGTGCAAGAAGAGTGGCAACGATCTTTTGGTAACACCATGATATATTCCAACAATATTATTCTTGATATTTCCCGCAATGATATCTAGCCATTTGAGTCTGTGCTCTGTTTCACTGTATACTATTTTCTCTGATTTTAATGTCAGTTCCTTTGATAAATCAGAAAATGTCGTTTTTCCATCTGTGTTCAATACTCTTTCAGTAGATATTTTCGCTCTCATATGAAAGAACTTATGAATAAAGTTCTTGTTGTCTACTGGAATGACTGAAAGCTTGATATATTTTGGATATTCATTTTCCTTGTCTGTTGATACTATCATGAATACTGGCTGCTGTTCAGTAGCCATTCCTGGGCTTTTCTTCTGTTTTGGCACCAATATAGATAGTATCCGCTTCATAGTACATGCTATCCAGTATCTTTTCACTATTTGATAATGTCATGAGAACACGACATTTTCTGCATAGCTTGAGCGCTGTCTTGTAGTTGACATTCAACTGTGAAGCCATTTCTATTGCTGAACAGCCTTTATTTGCAGAAAAGAATAGATATAAACCCAATATGAGCTTGAAAAGTGGCAACTTATTGTCCTGAAAGATAGTCCTAGCAAAAAGATAATGCTGATGACCACACTTGGCACATTCAAAAACATTTCTGTTTTCTAAGAAGTAATAATGAACACATCCACATTTTTCACAGTAGAAACCCGTAGGCCATTTCATATTGAAGAAATAGTCAACACAAGCTTTATGATTATGACTATATTTATTGATGATTTGCATCATAGAATCCTTCTTTGGTTTACGTTTGCTTATAGACATTATGATCACCTCATAAAGTATTATATCAAAGAAGAGAAAGCAAAGATGTGATGAAACCAAGGTTTAACTTCTTTTTTTAGGTGTTAAAATCATTTTTATGATTTTTCTAAGTGATTTCATTAAACCTGTGACAAGTGGTCAATCAAGAAGGTTGTTATGAAATTATTTATTATTGAATTTCGTAACAACCTTTTTTGATAATTTCTTTCAATTTTTATTAATAATAATTGTGAAATTGAAAGCTTTTTTCGATTTAATTGTAAATGCTTACAGAAGATTGACTTACAAGTTGTTGTTAATTATGATGAAGATGTCTTCTAGATAAGAAGATAATTAATTTGAATCTTTTAACCGGTGAAAAGAGGAAATATGATGATTATTGACAAAATGAAAATATTAGACCATTTAACAATTCAAGAAAAGTATTTAGTGGATTATATAATAAATAATCAAGAAGATATTTTAAAAAAGAATATTAATGAACTGGCAAAATTAAGTTATACCAGTAGTGCAACGATTTCTAGGTTGTGTAAGAAACTGGGATTTAATGGATATAAAGAATTTAAATATCAATATGCGGCTGAATATTCTCATTTACTTGAATTGAAAAATGATTTTAAAATTGAACCTTTTTCAAGTGAGAGTTCAATTGATGATGCTTTAAATAAAATCGAACTTTTACATAAAAGAGCGATAGAGTATACAAAAAGTTTACTAGATAGACAAGTTATAGAAAGAATTTATCAACTTATTAAAAATGCTAAATATATTGAAATTTATGGAACTGGTATTAATTTTTCTTTAGCAGAAATTTATAGTTTGAATTTTGAAGAAGAAGGGGTTATTTCTAAAGCATATAACAGTTTAAATCCAATGCATCTTCAATACTTAAAGCAAAGGAAACCAAATGATACAGTTTGCATTTATTTAACACATACAGGTCAAAATAAGGAAATGTTAAAAATAGCAAAGGATATTCGCAAATATCATGCTAGATCAATTGTGATTTGTGATCATAAAAAAAGAGAAATTTGTAAATATTGTGATGAAACAATTGTAATTATGACCACTCAAAATACAACTGAACTATCTAATGCTGTTTATATTGCTTCTTTACAGTATGTTTTTAATATATTTACTTCGTTAAAATTGATAAGTAATTATTCTTATTTAGAAGAAACAACAAAAGCAGTTGATAAATTTAAAATGGGAGAATGATTATGAATAAAAGTTTTCTATGGGGTGGTGCTGTTGCTGCTAATCAATACGAAGGTGGCTATCAAGAAGGACATAAAGGATTAAGTGTAACCGATGTTATGTCAGCTGGTGATGTTGATCACCCTCGAGAAATTTCTTATGAAATATTAGATGATAAATATTATCCTAACCATTATGGAATTGATTTTTATCATCATTATAAAGAAGATATTAAATTATTTGCTGAAATGGGCTTTAAATGTTTCCGTTTAAGTATTTCATGGCCACGGATCTATCCTCAAGGTGACGAATTAGAGCCTAATGAAGAAGGGTTAGAGTATTATGATCATGTTTTTGATGAATGTTTAAAATATGGAATAGAGCCTATTGTTACTTTATCTCATTTTGAAATGCCTCTTTATTTAGCAAAAAAATATGGTGGTTGGAGAAATAGACAATTAATTACATTCTTTGAAAGATATGCGATTACATGTTTTAAAAGATATAGCAAAAAGGTCAAATATTGGATGACATTTAATGAAATTAATAATCTTATAGATACCGATAATCCTTTTAATGCTTGGACTGGAGCAGGTGTTTTATATGAAGATAATGAAAATATTGAACAAACAATGTATCAAATATCTCATTATCAGTTTGTTGCAAGTGCTAGAGCAGTTCAAAGAGCCAAAGAAATTAATGCCTCTATGCAAGTAGGTTGCATGTTGCATTTTGGCCCAATTTATCCTTCTTCTTGTAATCCACAAGATATTCTTGCAGGAATTAAAGCAATGGATAAGAGGTATTTCTTTAGTGATGTTCATGTAAGGGGATATTATCCAACCTATACTTTAAAAAAGTGGGAAAGGAGTAATATTCAATTAGATATAACTGATGAAGATTTAAAAGATTTAAAACGAGGTACTGTGGATTATATAGGGTTTAGTTATTATAAATCAACGATTGCAGAATATGATAAAATACAAGACTTTATTGAAGTGCAAAATCCATTGTTAAAGAAAAGTGATTGGGGTTGGGCTATTGATCCTACAGGATTAAGGATTATTTTAAATGAAGTTTATGAAAGATATCAAAAACCAATGTTTATTGTTGAAAATGGTTTTGGAGCTTATGATAAATTAGAAAATGGAATCATTAATGATGATTATCGCATTGATTACTTAAGAAACCATATTTCAGAAATGAAAAAAGCAATTGAGTTAGATGGTGTAGAAGTCATGGGATATACTCCTTGGTCAGCAATCGATATTGTAAGTGCTTCTACTGGTGAATTGGCAAAAAGATATGGATTTATCTATGTTGATTTAGATGACCAAGCTAAAGGTAGTGGAAGAAGATATCGAAAAGCTTCTTTTGAATGGTATAAAAGAGTTATTTCATCAAATGGTGAAATTTTATAGGAGATAAATAATATGAACAAATTTATAAATGAAACATTAGTTATTTATATATCGAAGTTTACAAATACAAAAGTTATAAAGGCTTTAAAGGATGGAATGATGTTTTCTTTACCGTTTTTAATGATAGGATCATTGTTCCTGTTGATTGCCAACTTACCAATTGAATCAGTAAGTAAAGTAATTAGTGAAAGTGGAATAGGAGATGTATGTTCTCAAGTATATTCTTCTACGTTTTCATTAATGGCCTTCTTTACAGTAATAGGAATTACTTATTCTTATTTGAAGAATGATCAAGTAATAACAGCAACAAATGGCGCTTTAACTGGTTTAGCAGCTTTTATTTTATTAACTCCATCTTCTAAGGTATTAGACAGTGGGGAATCAGTTACAGGAATTATTTCTAAAGATTGGACTGCTGGTCAAGGAATGATTTGTGCTATTTTAATTGGTTTTTTAGTTGGATATATTTATTCTTTATGTGTAAAAAAAGATATTAGCATTAAAATGCCAGATGGTGTGCCTAGTGGTGTTGCAGATTCATTTTCATCACTATTACCAACTGGAATTATTATTACTATTTGTGCAATTATTTATGCTATATGTCACTTTATATTTAATACAACATTTGCAGAACTTATTTATTCGGTAATTCAAATTCCTTTACAAGGAATTACAGATTCGTTCTTTGGCGTTATTATTATGACAGTTGTTATGTCTTTATTATGGTGGACAGGCGTCCATGGTGGTTCTATATGTGGAGGAATTCTTTCACCAATTTTACAAGCAAATATGGCAGCTAATCAAAAAATTATAGATTCAGGGTTGCCTCTTACAATTCAAAATGGTGGACATATTTTTACACAACAATTTTGGGACAATTTCTTATGTATGTCTGGTGCTGGAATTGTGATTGGGTTAGTGATTTATATTACATTTTTTGCCAAATCAAAGTCATTACGTAGCTTAGGTAAATTATCCATTGTACCTAATATCTTTAACATTAATGAACCAATTATTTTTGGGACACCAATTGTACTTAATATATATTTATTAATTCCATTTGTTCTTGTTCCTTTAATTATAGGTATAAGTAGCTACTTATTAATGTATATGGGAATTTTACCATTATTTAGCGGGGTTATGGTTCCTTGGACAACACCACCAATTATATCAGGACTTTTGATTGGTGGATGGCGTGTTGCATTATGGCAATTTGTGATGATTGTTGTATCTTTTGTTATTTATTTACCATTTATTAAAAAAATAGATACTTTGGAATTAAATAAAGAAAATCAAAAGTAAATTATAAGAAATACAAATATTTAATCTTAATATCAAAAAGTCGTGAAAAATCACGGCTTTTTTTGTAATGCTACTAAGTTAAGAAATTAAGTTAATACTTTTGCTTTATTTATTGTCTAAGAAATCCACACGATTTTTTGTTATTGCTTATTCAAAAGCAGTATTTTTTAAAATATAAAGTAAGATTTGAACTTGTTTTTCCATCATAGTAAGTGAACAATATTCATAAGGTCCATGGTAGTTAAAACCACCCGTACCAAGATTAGGACAAGGAAGTCCTTTGAATGTTAAACGTGCACCATCTGTACCACCACGAATTGGTGAACAATAAGCATCCAAACCATTTTCTTTAATGGCAGCTAAAGCTTGTTCAACAATGAACATATGATCTTTTAGAGCTTCTTTCATGTTTAAATAACTTTCTGTAATCGTTACTTCAACAATTTGATAACCATATTTTTTATTTAAGAACTTTGCAATATCTTTAAAATCTTGACATTGTTTATTTGCTTGTTGTAAGTCATGATTACGAATAATATATTCAGCAACTGTTTCTTCACAAGTTCCTTGAATCGAGTGAAGGTGATTAAATCCTTCATAACCTTCTGTTGATTCAGGGCGCATATGCACAGGTAAAAGTGAATCAAATTCATAGGCAACACGCGTTGAATTGATCATTTTATTTTTAGCACTTCCTGGATGAATACTTCTTCCATGGACTTTCACTTCGGCACTAAATGCGTTAAAGTTTTCATATTCAACAATGTGAATATCTCCACCATCAATGGTATAAGCATATTGTGCATTGAAGTAATCAACATTAAAGTGATCACTACCATGTCCAATTTCTTCATCAGGTGTAAAAGCAATTTGAATATCATTATGTTTAAATTCTGGATGATTATAAATATATTCCACCATTTGCATAATGATTGCAATACCAGCTTTATCATCAGCTCCTAATAAAGTTGTTCCATCTGTAGTAATTAAATCATGATGAATAAGTTGTAAGAGTTGAGGATATTGTTCAGGGTCTAGATAAAGTTCTTTATCTTCATTTAAAGTAATTTTTTGACCTTGATAATCTTTGATAATTTGTGGATGAATATCTTTACCACTTGCGTCAGGAGAAGTATCCATGTGGGCAATAAAACCTATGACATCTCCTTGATGATTATTATTACTAGGAATTGTTCCATAAACTACACCAAATTCATCTATTTTTGCGTTTTCAATTCCTAATGATTTTAATTCTTCAACTAAATAATTTCCTAATTTTAATTGTTTTGAAGTTGAAGGAACAGTATGTGAATAACTATCTGATTGTGTGTCAAAACTCACATAATTTAAAAACCTTTCTTTAATTTCCATTTGTCTTCCTCACTTTCTTTTCTATTATACAACGACTTATAAAGAACTTCTATGAAAAAAGTTTACAAATTTTAAATTGTATGTTACCATACAATTCGTAACCGAACAATATAGGAGGAATGATATGTACAGAGATCCCATTGGACATCGTATTAAGACCATAAATAACCTAATGAGAAAAACAATGGATAAGAAAACAGGTCAGAGGCCTGATCGTGCAACTTTAATGCATTGTTGGATCATTGGGTTTGTTCAAGATAGAGAAGATAGTGGGCTTGATACATTTCCTAAAGATATAGAAAAAGAATTTTCAATCAATCGTTCTACGACATCAGAAATGTTGAAACTGATGTGTAAAAAGGGAATGATTGAACGAGAAGAAGTAGAATATGATGCAAGATTAAAGAAAATCGTTTTAACAGAATCTTCAAGAAATCATAATCGACAAATTGAAGATAAGATGAAAGAAATGCATCAAAAACTTATTAAAGATTTATCTGAAGAAGAAATAAATACGTTTATTAAAATATCCGATAAATTAATTAATAACATCAAAGAAGATTTATAAATATTCATGAAGTTCGGTAAATGAATAGGAAAGGAAGTCAATTATGGTAAAAACTTTAATGAAACAAATCAAAGAATATAAAAAAGATTCATTACTTACAATGTTATTTGCGGCATTAGAAGTTATCTTAGAAATCATTATTCCTTTATTAATGGCAAGTCTTATTGATAAAGGAATTGAGGCAGGTAATATGTCTAATGTTACAAAATATGGAACATTCATGTTTGTTATTGCAATTGGAACATTATCACTTGGTTTTTTAGCTGGTAACCATGCAGCTAAGGCTTCAACAGGTTTTGCAGCAAATTTAAGAGATGCCATGTATACAAACATTCAAACATTCTCTTTTTCAAACATTGATAAATACAGTACCGCAGGACTTGTTACACGTTTAACGACAGATGTGACAAATGTGCAAATGGCTTATCAAATGATTATTCGTATGTGTATTCGTGCACCAATGTCACTTGTTTGTGCCCTTGCGATGGCCATGATGATCAATTTTAGATTAAGTATGATTTTCGTTGTCGCAATTATTTTCTTAGTAGCTGTGCTTGCAACGATTATGTATCATGCCACAAAATATTTTAATGATGTTTTTCCTAAATATGATACTTTAAATGAAAGTGTTCAAGAAAACGTTGTTGGTATTCGTGTTGTTAAATCGTTTGTTAGAGAAAAATATGAAAATGAAAAATTTAAAAAAGCAGCACAAAACATTTATAAACTTTTTGTCAAAGCGGAATCTGTTTTATCTTATAATAACCCAGCTATGTTAATAGCTGTTTATGGTTCAATTTTAATGCTTTCATGGTTAGGTGCTAAAGCAATTGTAGGTGGGACTCTTACTACAGGTGAACTTACAAGTTTATTTAGCTATGTTATGAATATTATGATGTCACTTATGATGCTTTCTATGGCATTTGTTATGATTACGATGTCACTTGCTTCGGGAAGACGTATTGCAGAAGTTATTAATGAGCAATCTGATTTAGTCTCTCCTCAAGAAGCTTTAACTGAAGTAAAAGATGGTTCAATTGATTTCAATCATGTTGTTTTTTCTTATAAACATGGTAGTGGAGAAGCGGTCTTAAAAGATGTTGATCTTCATATTAAAAGTGGTGAAACAATTGGAATTATTGGTGGTACCGGAAGTGCTAAAAGTAGTTTGGTCAACCTTATTTCTCGTTTATATGATGTTGACGAAGGTAGCGTTGTTGTTGGTGGACAAGATGTTCGTAATTATGATCTTGAAGTTTTAAGAGATGAAGTTTCTGTTGTCTTACAAAAGAACGTTTTATTTAGTGGAACAATCTTACAAAACTTACGTTGGGGTAATGAAAACGCAACAGAAGAAGAATGTAAAGAAGCTTGTCGTTTAGCATGTGCTGATGAATTTATTGATCGTTTTGAAGATGGTTATAATACGTATATTGAACAAGGTGGTTCAAACGTTTCAGGTGGACAAAAACAACGTTTATGTATTGCTAGAGCGTTACTTAAAAATCCTAAGATTTTAATTTTAGATGATTCAACAAGTGCTGTTGATACGGCTACAGATGCAAGTATTCAAGAATCATTCAATGAACGTATTCCAGATACAACAAAAATTATTATTTCACAACGTATTTCATCAGTTCAAAATGCAAATCGTATTATTGTTTTAAATGATGGTGTTGTGGATGGTTTCGACACACATGAAAAATTATTAGAAACAAATGAAATTTATCGTACAATTTATGAAACACAAATGAAAGGGAAGGAGGAAGAATAATGAAAGAAGGAACAATGAAACGTTTACTTAAAATGTTATGGAGTAAATATAAAATTCATTTAATTATTGTTTTTCTATGTATTGTAGGAAATGCTTTATTTAATGTTCAAGGAACAATGTTTATGCAAACATTAATCGATGATCATATTGTTCCCCTTTTAAAAAGTTCTTCACCTGACTTTAGTGGACTATTCCATGCTTTGATTCGTGTGGGTGCACTTTATGCTTGTGGTGTTGTTTGTGCCTTTACCTTTAACCGTATTATGGTTTATGTAACACAAGGTTTTTTAAGAGATTTAAGAATTAATATGTTTGAACATATGGAATCTTTACCAATTCGTTATTTTGATAGAACACCTCATGGTGATACAATGTCTGTTTATACAAATGATATTGATACCTTAAGACAATTAATTTCACAATCAATTCCTCAACTTATTTCAAGTTGTATGACTATTGTGACAACATTTATATCCATGATTATTTTAAATATTCCTTTAACTGTGTTAAGTGTATGTATGCTTATGGTGATGCTTGTTGTTTCAAGAAAACTTGGTTCTTTATCAGGTAAATTCTTCGTTAAACAACAAAGCGATTTAGGTAAAGTTAATGGATATATTGAAGAAATGATTTCTGGTCAAAAAGTTGTTAAAGTTTTTAATCACGAAGATCAAGCAATCGCTGATTTTAGAAAATTAAATGATGAATTAAGAGAAAGTGCTTATCAAGCACATAAATTTGCGAATATCTTAATGCCAGTTACAGTACAACTTGGAAATATTTCCTATATTATTTGTGCAATCGTAGGTGCTATTCTTGCTTTAAATGGACATTTTGCATTAACAATTGGGACACTTGTTGCTTTCTTAACATTGAATAAAAGTTTCAACCAACCTATTGGACAAATTTCTCAACAAATCAATGCTGTTGCTATGGCACAAGCAGGAGCAGGACGTATCTTTGATTTATTAGATCAAGAAAGTGAAGAAGATCAAGGTGTTGTGACTTTATGTCGTGTAGAAACTGTTGATGGAAAAATGGTTGAAACAGATAAAAGAACAGGACATTGGGCTTGGAAACATCCTCGTAGTGATGGACATGTTGAACTTGTTGAAATGAAGGGAGACATTCGTCTAGAAGGTGTTGACTTTGGTTATTTTGATGATCGTATGGTTTTACACAATGTAGATGTTTATGCTAATCCTGGTGAAAAAATTGCTTTTGTTGGAGCGACTGGTGCTGGTAAAACAACGATTACAAACTTAATTAATCGATTCTATGATATTCAAAAAGGTTCAATTACTTATGATGGGATTGATATTAAACTCATTAAAAAAGACGATTTAAGAAGATCGTTAGGTGTGGTATTACAAGATACACATTTATTTACTGGAACAGTTATGGATAATATTCGCTATGGACGTCTTGATGCTACGGATGAAGAATGTATTGAAGCAGCAAAACTTGCCAATGCCGATCTCTTTGTTAAACATTTGCCAGATGGTTATCAAACAATGCTTACAGGAGATGGGGCGAACTTATCGCAAGGACAAAGACAGTTATTAGCGATTGCGCGTGCAGCTGTTGCTAATCCACCAGCACTTATTTTAGATGAAGCAACATCTTCTATTGATTCTCGTACAGAAAAACTTGTACAAGATGGAATGGATAAATTAATGCATGGTAGAACGACGCTCGTTATTGCCCATCGTTTATCAACCATTAAAAATAGTGATTGTATTATGGTTTTAGAACAAGGACATATTATTGAAAGAGGAAATCATCAATCACTTATTAAAGAAAAAGGTAAATATTATCAATTATATACAGGAGCTATTGAAATGGATTAATCCATCAATAGCTTTTTTTGTTTTCTTTTGGACTAAACGTCCATTGAAGAAGAAAAAGAGGAAAGCTAAAATAATGATAGATAAAAATTAAATCGCCATGGTTAGAAAACGAA
>OLOA01002446.1_pt1 | contig 16720 bp, 9 predicted proteins | sample 1672201 | NCBI WGS metagenome assembly OLOA01 (sample SAMEA3136658, study PRJEB25190) | human gut metagenome
AGGCCATAGGGGCAGGCGGAGATGACGCCAGCCTCGATCAGAGCGGCTGCATCCAAACCTGTATATGTTACCGTCACTTCATAATCTGCCTTTTTTTCGTTTCCAGCCTGATCCTGCACTGTGCAGTGTACATTTAATACTTCAACCGGGTTTTCTTTCTGCAGATTAAAAGATTTCTGCTCATATTCGTAGCTGATCGCATTGTCTCCGCAAAATGCATCACTGGCTGCCGCCCACTCCGCATTTGAAAAATCCGGAAGCTCATGCAGCATGTCTGCAATCTTTTCCGCATCATCCGTGTTGATGTCGTCAATACTGATCCCGGATGCATCCACATCCAGATCGATCACATTCTGTGCCAGCTCTGGAGCTGTGCCATCCACGTAAACATTTAATGTTATATCTGTAAAATTGCCTTCACTATCTTTTACCTGGGCTGTCACTTCATAGCAGCCTTCTTCATCCAACTGAACACTTTCTTGATAGTCTGCTTCATCATACGAATCAGTAGTATCTACCACCGCTTTTTCCTGCAGCATATCATCATAATCACAGACTACAAGATCCTCCTTCTGCTCACAAGATACAATTCCGCTGGAAGTTTCCGATGCATCTTTGATCTCCGTTACCAGATCATCCACGATCAGAGTTCCCGGCTGCATGTAGATATAATCTTTTGCTTTGCATTGCGGTGAAGTCGTATCCTTCACTTCTACCGTAAATGGATAATTTTTCCCATCATATGCAACGGCAGCATTGTACGAACCAACTTTTGTTTCATCTACTGCTGACAGATCAAGGCTTGCACCCTTTAAGATTTTCTCATCCGGATCCTGCAGATAATCTGCAACATTTTCCGACAGCTCATCGCCAAGCTCCAGTGTCACTGTGCTCTGCGCGAGTTCCACCTTGGAACATCCGGCAATGCCAGCCACGCTTAAAAAAGTCATTCCTAAAAGTACGAATTGTTTATTTTTATAACTTGTGTTCTTCATTTTGTGACCTCCAAATGTATTTTGGTAGTGTCAAAAACTACCCATTTTATTGTTCTAAAATTCTTTTAAAACCTTGATTTATTGGAGGTTTGCAAATAAAAAGAGCATTGACCTCCCAAAAGAAGTATAATGAGTTCACCACAAACACCATTATCAACAAGGAGACAATGCTCATGGACATTATACTTTATTTACTTCTATTTATTCAATACCAACATAAACAAATCTGCTGGCTTTTTAATTTTATCTGCAGATATATTCCCCTTAAGCAGTGGGTCTTCGATGATTCCCATTCTCCCAAATATCAAAAATTCAAGATTGATAAGCTCCCAAAAATAATCTATTACGAAAAATGGGATTACAAAGACTACATTCCTTACCTCGAATGGAAGTATGGCAAGAAAATCAAACCTGTCAGCCGCCGTTCTGAATGTGATATTGATGACAACTGTGCCTGCCCACGTTGCAATGCTCCAAAGCCTTATCTCTACAAGAATAATGGTTCAAAAGGACAGATCCTGTGCAAAGTATGCTCCACCGCATTCTCTCCGGAAGAAAACCGTTTTTCAAAGTCCTACTCCCTCAAATGCCCGCACTGCAATCACTCGCTGGCTCATAAGAAAGACCGCAAACACTTTGTTGTCCACAAATGCGTAAATCCAAAATGTCCTTACTACCTCCACAATCTAAACAAGGTTGATAAAAAAGACCTTAAGGAGGACTATGGCAAGAACAAATATAAACTCCATTACATCTACCGGGAATTCCAGATAGATTTCTTTCGCATGGATTTAAACACTCTTCCCAAGAATGCTTCTTCCCTAAAATTCAGTAAACATGACCAGCATGTCATGTCACTTTGTCTTACCTACAAAGTGAATCTTGGGTTATCGCTTCGTAAAACCGCTCAGGCGTTGAAGGACATACACGGCATCAGCATCTCACACCAGCAAGTTGCCAACTATTGCAAAACCGCCTCTGTCTGCATAAAACCTTTCGTAGACAACTACGATTACAAAACTGGCAATGTATTTACTGCTGATGAGACATACATCAAAATCCGTGGTATCAAAACCTATATCTGGTTTATCATGGATGCTGCCAAACGCTCTGTTATCGGCTATCAGGTATCTGATAATCGTGGTGTTGGTCCATGCATTCTGGCAATGCGGATGGCCTTCCGGCATCTAAAAAAACTGCCTAAGAACTTTAAGTTCATTGCAGATGGCTACAGTGCATATCCCCTTGCCGCCCAGCAGTTCTTCCATGAATTCGGTGATAAGTTTAAGTTTGAAATCACACAGGTAATCGGACTCACCAATGACGATGAGGTTTCTAAAGAATTCAGACCTTACAAGCAGATGATTGAACGCTTAAACCGTACATACAAAGCTTCCTATCGTAAAACCAACGGCTTTGATAACATCGATGGAGCCAACTATGATCTCGCCCTCTGGGTTGCTTATTACAACTTCCTAAGACCACACAAACACAACAACTATAAAGTCTTAAATGAAGTCGAAATGCTGTCTCAGGCTGACACGATGCTGGGCAAATGGCAGCTTCTCATCTTCCTTGGTCAACAGACGATTCTGAACCTGCAACACGGCGAAGCCGCTAACTGTTCTTAGATTCAGAGCCAGAGGTAATTATCCCAGCCACCGCAAAGCGGTGTGCCCTTGATGGCACGAAAAAGAACTGCTACACTGCTGTAATCGACGGAAAAACTCTAACTGTTCTTGAGTTCTTCGCCGTCGGTGATTAACCTACAGCAGTTCTTTTTCGTACCGTCAAGGGTGGCGGTGGGCTACCACAACCTAAAAGATCTACAGTTTTCAAGGTTCATCTGAGCCTTTTTCTTTTGCTCAGTTTTTTCATAGGTCATTTGACACTATCGACTATCTTGTATCTTCTTTTAATCTCCGACGTTTTCGGAAAACGGGTGCTGTACGCATTGTCCTCGACAAAAATTCGCATCAATTCTGATACATCTGAACCATTCCTGACCTTCGTATTGACGTATATCTCCTCAAAGCCATTGTCAACCACAGCACCGGTTTCCCTCACAACCCTATCAACATGATATATCGGACTCTTCCCCTTAAATATATCAAATTTTGAGATAAATACAATACATACATCCGGAACATTTTTAAATTTTGTTCCGGGTTCTGAGATATTGGTGGTAAGTATCGCTCCGTTGTATCTCACCCTTCTCTGGTGATCATCGTCATCCTCTTTCTGAACCTCAATGTTCACCTGCCTGCCGTCCGACTTAACACACTTTGCGTCAAGAATCACCGAACGCCCCTGCAGGTTCGTTCCTGTCCACTGAGGTATCGTCTCAAGCACCTTAAGCTCATTATCCTCAAGTATCACCCGCAATATCTCCTCACAGAAACCCACATCCTCCGCCATCTTCCGGAACATCAAATCATCTATCGGATTCAATGCCCTCGCTTCTTCACTGCTTGTCATTTTCCCCATAAAGCTTTCTCTCCTTACATACTGTGCATAACATCCTGTACGTCGTCTGACTGTACATTGTCTAATTGGTATCAACTTCGCTGTTCCTTGGTTGTATACTGTCTTTCCTGTGGTTATTGGAATAAAAGCATGAACTTCTGATAAATAAGACTACCGATAATAAACGGTATATTTTAAATAGAAGAATTATAGATATGTGCTTTGCGATTAATATAGCACCATATATGACTATTGGCAACAGTAATCGTGTCAAATAAGATGAATCGAATATATTTTAAACCAATGATTAACATTCCGTCATAATAGGCAAAAAAGCATGCGGTTCTATCTGATTAGAACCGCATGTTTTTAAGAACTGCATATTTCTCAAACTACATGATTTACAGAAATACATGATTCTCAAAGCTGCATGATTTCCATAACTGCATGATTTTCAGAACTGCAGGTTTTTTATAATAATGTTAGTCAAGATAATATAAGCTCTGCAGGTTAAGCTTCATATACGCAAGCCCCACCTCAGCGGAACGGTTATTGTTAACCTCGAACGTAAATGTGCTGCTCACGGTTCGGATATCCGATTTTCTATAGTAGAAGTAATACAACCCATTATTGTTAAGTCCCGCAAAGAACTTATCGGTATCATCAGCTGTGTGGACAGTACCGGCAGCCTCAGCACCATGAGCCTCACCTGTCCATATCTCAGTGATATAGCCCATACTTCCATCCTTCTTAGCATACGATATACGCACATCCATATCATTTGAAAAGCTCATATCCTCAGGTCTGAAATATATGCGCACGTAATCAGCATACTCATCAGGTACATCTGCCGAATAATCCTTGGCACTATTCTTGTCAATGCTGAGGTCATAAGCAGAGGACTGTCCTGCACCGACACCCGGTGTCATATCAGCCTTCTCAATCTTAACAGTAGGTGCATCATAGCTTATTCTGTATGCCGCTATCATTGTATTGACAAAAAGCTTTGCCTCCATGTCACCAGATACCCACGAATGTCCGACACCTGAATAGAATACATTACCCTTACTGTAGATATAGTAGTTATTGGCAGCATCATTAGGAGACACGCCATAGGTCAGGGCACTTCCGTCACCGTTTTCTGTGGACGATGAGCTTCTTGCACTTCCGATTCCCGCATTACCGCTTGCAACCGGGTCTGATAAACAATACCATACAGTAACCTCCTTATCCTCCATGTTGAGCTGATACCACTGTCCATGCGTAGGCGCAATCGAAAGAACATCCGATATCTTATACGGATAAGTTGTTATCTGGCCTTCATTTACCTTTGTTGCAGTTGTAGTCAGATCATTGTTGTTTGCAAAGCCTGTGCTGCTTGACACACTGTTTTCATTGACAACCGCATTTCCCTGTGGGTTGGTTATCATGTATCTGTATGGCAGCTTGTTATAGCTGTTTCCGGTCTTATTAGGATTATTCCAGTCCGTCTGTTTCTTAGTCCAGCCGAGCCTCTTCATCGCATAATATGTAAAGCCCTGCTTCTGGTCGCATGGAATCTCATCGTAGCTCAAGCCGTTCTGATATCCGGTTACAGCATTCCTAAGTCTGTCCCCGGAGGCTAGTGAAGCAAGCTCTGTGCTCACCGCCTTGTACCGGTTCATGCCCATAATATCGCGCAGCATGGCATTGGCTGTGTAGCCGAAGGTCTTATTTCCATTTTGCTTCAGATTATACAAGGAGGTTATATCATGCGTGTAAAGAATACTCTTTCCAAGCTTCGTGTAATACTGCAGATATTCAACAGCGCCATTGGTATTACTAAGGTCAACAGCACCATAGATATCTCCGAATCCAACAATAATCATGTTATAGGAGCTGAGCTTTCCTATGCTCCTGCCATCAATCTCCGACTTAATCTCGTGTCCCGATTTATCAAGCTCATCCGATACACTCGCGAGAACATCTGTCTCCGGATTCGTGCTGCTTATGTCCTGCGATAGGTCGAATTCAAATCCTTCTCCTGCGAAGAATTTCTCAAAATCAGACCATGTAATCGTGCGAACCGTCACATCAAAATCATTCAGATTGGAGTATCTCTTCCTGAACAAATCATTCTTCTCCAGATTAAGAAGACCCGAATCGTTTTTCGGCATAATCTGAAGTACCTTGAGCTTCTTTTTCTCTGTATCCGAACGAAGCTTTGCTGCGGAAGAACCTGTCCTGGTATATCTGACATTCACATTATCGTTTCTGTATACCTCTATCTTCCATTGTACAATACCCACAATACTTGAAGCGACCTCATAGATACATGTATTTACACCCCTGTTCCCATCATTGTATGCCGCAGTTCCCTCCTGTACAATCTCGCCCGAAGAGAACTTGCTGTCCCTGTCCTGATCCACATAGATACGATAATTATAACCCTCTCCCGGAACAGTAAATTCAAACGTCATATACGCATCTCCGTCTCCGTTAACCGGAAGATAATTAGGATTGGATATCGTAGGGTTGGTGTCACTAACGGTTGTTCCGTTATAGAGTGCAGGAATCGATGTAAATATAACAGCCTCTGCCTTATTTCGCAGGGTATCCTGAAGTCTCCTTGTGTCCGAATACAGATAAATTCCTTTTATCTCAGTCTCCGTATTCCTATAGCTGTTCACAAGGCTGTAGAGATTAGAACCTGTATCTATAAAAAACCTTTCAAGGTCATAGAGATACTTTTCTGCTACAACAGGCCTTCCTGAGGCGATGAAGCTGATAAGCTCATTCTTCTTGATATTCGTGATATCATTTCCGGCGAAGCGCAGCTCCTCACTTGAGACAACACCTGTGCCGGCATTATTATATATGAACCTTACAGAACGGTTACGGCTGCCGCCATCGTAGCAGGTCGACACCATCTTATCCCCGAGGTGGAAATATATCTTTCCGTCAAGAGAATCATCATTAAAATCAGTGATTGTGTTTCCCCATGTACTCGAACCATCATTGAAAAATGCCTGCGCATTGGTCTTTACATTATATCCACCGGCATCAAGTCCGATGTATACAAGGTCATAATCGCTGTTGATGTCATCAACCTTTCCTATGTACTCCGCGGTCGTCATGTGTGTGACCTCTATATTTCCCTGAAAATCAGGGATAAGACGTCTTATATAATTCTCCGTCCTCGTCCACTCAGGCTTACTTGCCGAATCAAGCCCCACACTTGGCTCAAGGTCAAGAATCTTAAGAGTAGTAGCTTCTCCGTAATACTGCTTTTTACTTCCTATACCGAGAATATATCTGACCGCATCCGATGAGTCGGCCTTATCAGCATTATATTTGAATATATCCGCATTTTCATCAAGATAATCCCTGAAATTGCCGAACAGATACTTTCCATCCTGCAGCTGCTTATCCGAGCCAAGACCACCATCCTCATTTACAAACTGCATGGTCACACATGAATTACCATTGAAGGTGAATATATGATTGTCGACGTAGGTCTTGTACTTCTGCTCACTCAGATTAGAACAGCTTCCATACAAAAACCAGTTCTCGGAGGATGTAAAATAGTTATAGAGATTGCCTGAATAATCCTTCTCCATAAGCTGGAAGGTATATCCTGACCAGCACTTATCAGCAGGTGACCTCTGAAGCGTATCCACAAGCTCACCGTTTACTATCTTTACAAGCTCATTTCCCGGCTGCAAATATAACTGTTTAAAGAAATTAGGATTCATCGACATAAGCATGACACTGAGCTTATATACGTTGTTGCTGCTGGAGGTCGCCTGATAATCCTTGCCCGTATCCTTGAAGCTCCAGTCAAATATATCCATATTTACATTATTCACTGTCGAGAGTGATGTAAGTGTGCCCTGACTGAAATCAAAAAGCCGATTGTCAATTATTATTGAAGCGTAATTCTCGGACGCTGAAACCCTGTTAAAAATCTTCATTGCTGCATCGGCAGATATATCATTGATTTCAAAGGTGTTGATTGGATAATTCGTTGCTGCGGAGGTATGTCCAAGTCTGTTTGCCGGTACACCGTTTATCGTCTGCTTCCACGCACTCACAATCTCCGTGTTATGATTTCCCGGAAAGATATAGATAAGGTCTGCGTAATCAACCCACTCCGGTGTTCTGTTAAGCTCCTGTGCCGTGATAGTCTTTATCACGCAGGAGTAACCGGCAGCCGTCTCATCATCCATCAGGAGCGTATCCTTGAGAAAATTCTCCTTATTTGTATACACCTTATACATACTGCTGACTTCAACCACCTGGTCAACCATCATCATTGAATCCGAACCATCAAGCTTGGCATTATAGCTCGTTCTGGTTGTATATATTCTTTCACCGACCTCAGCCGCCGCATCGGCAATGTCATCATTAAATTCTATGCCATCATACCGCGAAGCCTCAAATGAGTTGACAGTGTGCCAGATATACTCTCCGCTGTCCACGCCTTTTTTAACCATCTTTCCTGCTTCAACAGAGAAATAGCCCTTACCCGTGCCTACATACTCATAATAGCCCTTATGTATGAACGACTGTCCGCCGTACTGATTAATTCTCCATGCCCAGTTCTGAAGATTACCTCTGTAGGAGCCATAATTGGAGGCATTTCCCTCCGGCTCATCCATGAAAAAGAAAGTCCCGGAAGGCACATCCGTCAAATATCCCGTTGTCAATGTCTCAGATATTCTTGTATACTCTCCGAAGCCGAACATATCCTCCATTCTGATAGGTTCACATCCGCTCACAAGGTATCCCAGCTCACCGCACTCCTCAGCCGGGGCAATCTCAAGTATGACAAAGGGTCTTTCCGCCGTACCCCTTGTAATTGATGTGAAATCAGCGTTTCCGTACTGAGGAAGCTCCTCAATATTGTCAAGAACGGCTCTTATAACGCCGTCCTTTTCTGCATTATTCTTAAGCCCCGCATCAAGTGCTCTCTGCACACTTGCACTGACGGACAAACCCACATCCGGCGTATTGATATCAGCCACACCCGAAGCCAAATGTGAAGTCCCATTTCCCTGGACAGCCTGCACCGGCATAAGCGTAACCGCAGTCACAACAGATAACATGGCAGCAACAAGCTTCTTTGCGCTTCTCTTCAGATTATTAATATTTCCCATAAACATCAACCCACTTTCTTTCATACTTGTGCAGCTGGTTCTATGTGCCGGACTCTATCTTTTTAAAATCCGCCACAGTATTTCTTGGCTTAATCTCTATGCTCTGCGTAAGCTCGGACTTGGAATTAGCAAGAGTGAAGCTCACGCTGATTTTCTCAATCTTATTCGTCTCCTTGACGCTGCTGTTGTATGCGTATACGATATTACCCGAAGCATCTGTTGTCGCTTCCATGACACCAACTGTAATTTTAAAATATCTGACAAGCTCTGATATGCAATTTCCCTTATTGTAATCAACCACAGCTCCCGCATCATATATATAAAGATACCCTGCATCACCATACGGACTATCCTCTACCCATATATACTGTTTTGCGACTGCTTTATTCTCCCCCTCTGCAGCAGGTGTCCCGGTGGTAAAATACACAACCCTCCTGCCATCCATCAGCTTATCCTCTTCAAGTGTAAAATTCGTTCCCTCAAGTATCGCCGCCGACATTGATGAGGTAATAAGCTGTGAATCATTCTGCAAATCTATCGTGGCACTCTGTTTCCTGAAAAAATTAGTCCCACCTACCATTATTGCCGAAATCATCGATGAAACAATACCCATTATGGCAATTCCTATAAGAACCTCTATGAGAGTGATGCCCCTGTTATCCGAAATTCCGTCCCGTTTATGTGCTCTGTCTAGTTTCATACTACTTAACCTCATACTTTCCTGTTGCAAAGAATATGGTAAGTTCACTCTCCTTTTTTCCGTGTGCCGCTCTTATCCTTCCGGTGCCCGAGGTCTGCATGGCTGTTCCGCCGTCCGCTAATGCATAATTGAAGGATTTTACCGCACCTGTCGAAGCGTCGAACGTCATCGCGAACCCGGTAATCTTCACCTCTTCGTCACTATCTTTAGTGTAATACAGCTCACATTTTTTCAGCTCTGTCACCGTGTCCACAGGCGGCTGCGTGGCGGCTGCCTGTTTAGTGACCGTCATGCTCACGCTGCCATCGGCAGCCGTATCCACCGAAAACCGCCATCCGTACAACAGATTCTGCGTCATTGTCTTCTGACGTGTCTCCTGAATACCTGTCGCAATGCTCTTGGTCACACTGGTCATATTTCCAGCCTGGATAAGACCTATGGAAGCGAAAGAAACGCCGATAAATATACCCATAATGGCAATGACAACCAGCAGCTCAATCAATGAAAAGCCTTTATTCATTTCATTATTCAATGTATTGCAGCTGTCATTCCTGCCATTCCTACTTTTCCTACTTTTCATATCGGCATTTTCCCTCCTTTTCATAGCATTTATTAAGAGCATTATTCCGTCTCTGTCTGTGTTGCTGCACTTCTTCTGTAATTTGCTATATTTATGCAATCCGATGCCGCATAGCTGTTAAGATTGCCCTTTTCCTTCTCATCAGGCTGCTTTGCATGTGCCCCATCATTGTAGCCGATATGCTTTCCGAGCTCAGTGACATTCGTTCCGTCGAAATATCCTCTGACACCCGGAAGTGTCTTAAGAATCGTATCAATAAGCTCCGGTGCCGCACTATATGTACCACCTTCAAGCTTGACATCTCCCGTCGCGATGATGCAGCCCTCAAAATTCCGGTCTACAACCACGTCGCCATCCACAATTATAATTCCTCTTTTAGGTGCACGGCTGTCGAAATCATTGCTGAGCTTCACATCCCCATTATGCACGAAAACAACATAGTTTTCCGCATTGCTGCCATCCTCATTCTCAACATAATAATATGCGTTTCCTGTCTCCGCAATCTTTGACCTGCCCAGAAGAATATTGTCCACAGCGCCATGATTCAGCTCTGCCTCCGACTTAATCTTATGTGAAAAACGCATAGAGCCGTAATTGAGCGTCGGATAAGACCTGCTTCCATCCCAGTCGGAGGAATTGTACATCCAGTCATCCTCAAGCTCTATCAGGAGACTTCCTATTATTCTCTGTCTCCATCTCGAGTTGTCGTAAAGAACCCTGACAAGTTCGTCCCCTACACTGTTATATTCGTTCACACCCGAAGCATTGTCCCTCACAATTCCCTTCTCATACACACGGGCATTAGGGTTAATCGTGATAGCCTTAGTTCCTGTACCGTCATAGTCAAGGAAATCGTCATAAGCCTCATCAATCACACTTCTTATTCTCGCTCTTATCACTTGAGCCTCGGCAAGATTCCCGGCTCCGGTTATCCCGGCATCTGAGCAAAGCTCATTGAAGGTATCATCATCGTAAAGTCCGCGATAAAAGCTTGCAGCCGCATCACCGCTCGAGAAATTGTAATAGTACTCATACTCCCCGCCTTCGACCGGATTGGCAATCACGCGCTGTGCCGGGTTGAGCAGCTTCTTTGCAAAGAAGTTATCGTTAATTATTCCGTTCCATGACGCCGGAAGAACATATGCAGTCTGTGTGTAGCGCACGGCAATAGACTCACCCGTTCTATAATAGCTCTCATCGCCCGGGTCTGATGAGCCTTCATTATATACAACCCATCCGTAACCTCCCAATATAAGTGTTCTTATATTGGAAAAATCCAGCTTTGACTTCTTACTGTTTATAATAATAGCACTGCTCTTAGCCGGGGTCGCATCCGCGCTGTTTATTCCATGTCCCTCAATACTGTAGCCATAATAATCGCCGCTTATCGTCACAGAATTGCTCTTAGAACCCTGTGTAAGTGTCAGGTCATCCGCAACATACGCAGAACCATCCGAATTGATTACAAGGTCTGAGTCGATAAGCTCGATATTGTCCGCCCATATTCTTCCGTTTCCAAATGTGACAGCCGCATTCTGCGAAAGCTGTATCAGACCGTTGGTGACAATATTGCCTCCATTTACGATAAGTCTTAAAAGACTTGGTGATTCCGAAGCACCCTGATGGTTTATTCCGAGATTTGCGTATATTCCGCCATTTACATTTATAGAGCCCATCGAGTTGATATACTTGTTTGATACAATCGCATAGTCGCGGAAGGACTGAAGAATATCGCTGTCATCATCCACGATATTGATATCAGCCTTCTCAGGGAATACAATCTCGTAATCCGTTGTGAGCTGTGAAAAATAGTCCGTGTTAAGATTCTGGTATGTTATTGTGACATCCTTTATAATCACGGAATTTATCGCACCGTCAACCATAAGAATCTGCGGAAGCTGTCCGACATTTATATCAATCTCGCTTCCACCTGAAGCATCCTTATAGACATCGGAGATATAGCTTCTAAGCTTATCGGATAATTCTGTGAGGTTCACAGATGATAGTGTGCTTCCTGCTGTGAGCTCATCCGCTATCTTTTTCTTAATGTCCTTCTCATCACTCATTCCATAGCTCTCGCCGAATATTGCGAAGCAGGCATTGCGGAAATATGTATTTCTAAGAAGCTTGTTAGCTGCCGTGTTGTCAATCATTGTGACCGAATCGCCGTCAACCTCAAGAAGATTTCCAATAACATAGTCATAGGACTCAGCAAGCTCACTGTAAGCGTCAGCGGCAAGACCTGAATATATCTCATCCACCGCCATATCCGCATTATAGAAAGCATTTCTGCCCCGCGCCTCCATCGCCTTAATCTTGTATGAGGACAGGGCTAATGTCATGACAGTCATCGCTATGACCGCTATGAAGGATACCACAACCAATGTCATTATAAGTGATGAACCCTTATTCTCCTTAAGCCTGCCTGTGCTTCTTCTGCCCATACCTTTCTCCATTTCACCGTGCCTAAGCATATATGCCTCAGCACGTATATTATTTTTCTTAATCATCGGTAGCTACCGAATACACATGTTCCGAATAACCTCCGTCACGGTCAGCATCATAATCCACGCTCACTATGATCTTATATAATGAAGTAATCTCTTCGCCCTTTTCATACGCAATATGGTTATCTGTATTTGCCGCATCCTTTGTAGAATACACATTAACAACACCTTTTATGGCATTATTGACATTGACGGAAAGTGCCGCCCCCAAGGTGTTGTAAATTTCTGTTGTATATAGGTCAAGTGCCGTTGTGGGACTACTGTTATCGACATTGATTTTAAAGCTCTCCTCCTGTCTTTCGCCTGCCTCCTCAACAAAATAAAGCTTCATGTTCCTTGAGGTTCCATCTTCATTGGTAAGCTGTATGCCGGAAGCTGCATTGACATTATAAGTTACGCTCTTAAAATGCCTTACGTCCGCAGCCTTTTCCAACGTAATTCCATCACTTGAAATTCTGCCTCCCTCTGCCTTTGCGTAGAGAAAATATAAAGGCTTTTCATTGTCTAAGGTAAGCTTAATCTCATCAGCCTTATACACTAACTTCCCCGAACATCTGTAGAATGTCATAGGAGTACCGGCTCCCGGAGTGACGATCACACCCGGAGACGTATCCTCAGCCCTGTACACTACCTTATAATCCGTGAAATCGAATGTATATATCGTATTGATAGTTACCTCATAATCATTGCCGGCCTGTTCTATATTAATATATACTGTTTTATCTATATTTTCCTTTTTAAATTTGGAATTGACATCAGTAAGCTCCGACTCACTGATACCATCCAATGAACCACTGCTCTTTAGATACTCGTCCGCAAAAAGATTGCCATAGGTATCACGGATTGCCTTGTCCTCAGCTGACGGACTGTAGCTGTCCCACCTGCCTTCTGTGACATTCCATTTTTCCATGACCGGTGCACCCGGGACATCATAAGGTATCTTCTGCGACCTCATAAGCGACAGAACCTTGTTGTCATTGAGAATGAGCTCACTATATATGACGCTCGCCTCATTGTATAAATCGGCAAAGTCCGTTGCCTTATAGTCATAATCCGTCTTAGGCATAAGGCTTACATTAACCCGGAACTTCTCACCGTCCGCACCGTCAAGCTTGAAGGTATACAACGGGCTGTCCTCATTCACCTTAGAATCAGCCGGAAAATCATACACACCCGGAAGCGACTTGAGCGCCGCCTCCAGTGCCGCCTTGTCCGTCGTATGCTTCGCAGTCTCCGCAACACTCTGCGCAACCGCGGCAGCATTCTGAAGCCTTCTGCTGTTGCGGTTAATCTTTCCCGACATGATAAAGGAGTTCATAAGAGGCACCGTGAGCATGGCAAGGATAGCTATCGCAATCAACAGCTCTATGAGAGAGAAACCGCTATTCTGTTCATGCTTCACATTGTGGGACATATCACAATAATCTCCTTTTCATGTATATCTACCTATAATATCTCACCGCTCCATTCACACTCTCAACATTGAATCTTGGGTTGGAGCTGTCATCATTTACCACCTTGATGTTAAGTGTCATATCAGACTCATTGTTGATGGTCACGCTTGCTCCGGACTTGTCATTATCCGATTCACGCTCACTGCTGAATACCATGAGGTCAAGGCTTCTGCCCGGATTGAAGGACAAATCAACCAGGGTCTTGTCTGCAGCAGGATACTGCTTATCGCCTACAGAATAGCTTATTGTGTACTCGCCGTTCTCTCCTGCAAGGTTAATCACAACGGGAACATTGTCATTCGTGTTGGCAGAAACCTGTGAGGATGAGTAGCCTCTTCTTCCAAGAACCACTGAGCTTAAATCGGAGCTTTCCGAGCTGAGGGAAAGCGCTATATCGTAATTGGTCATAAGGCCGAACTCATCCGCTGCCTCTATCACATGGCCAGGATTGCTCTCTGATACAAAGAGATTCTCCGTGCCAAGGTCAATCGAATCTATATCCGACTCATAGTAGTCTCTGTCCGAACCGGTGATGGCATACTGTGAAATCGTGATATTACCACTCATAAGTTCATCGTCCTCATTGTAGGAACAGCTTACCGTATCAATCGTATATATCGTATCATAGTCAAGTATGTATGCCAGCAGCTCCTTGAAGGTATCGTAATCACATTCATAAGAATATGTGACCGTCTTCTTATATCCCTTCATATCGGTGGAATATACCTTCGCGCCGTTAGCTGAAGGGTTGGATGAAACAACATTTCCGAAGGTGTACACAAGTGCTGCATCCGGCATGCTCACCGTGCGGACCCACACACCAAGCTGTGCTTCAAGCTCTGTTGTGAACATAAGCGTTGCCTTCTGTGAAAAGCCTGAATCGTATCCGGCAAGACCACCCTCAAAAATACGATTATAGTTTTCCGTATCCTGCTTATACTTCGGTATATTGTCCGACTTATCCTTCAAGTCATTGTACTTAACCTGAAGTGTGGAAATCTCGCTCTCAAGCGCACTCGTCTTATCGCTGAAATTGCGGAATCCGAAATAGTATGCTAAAAATACCAGCAAAAGACTGCCAACCAGACATAATAGGAATTTGTCACGTTCTGAAATTGCAAGCTTCATAATTACTGTGCCTCCTTCTCATTATTTACTGTACTGCTGTCCGTACCGGCTTCTTCCTGTGTGCTCTCCTCGTCAAGCTTGAGGAACTTGAACGTAAGCGAAAAGCTCTCTGTAATATTGCTCTCCTCGTCCTTCGATTCGCTGACACCCGAAATCTGTATATCATATACATTATCAAGCTTCTCAAGCTCCTCTAAGAACTTCGCAACGCACAGCTTGGATGAGCCTGTTCCCGAAAGAGATACCTGTCCATTATTAAATGACAGGCTTGACAGTGAAATATCCGAAGGCATAACCTCTTCAAGCTTATTGTACATATATAATACGGAATCATTGTCACTGTAGGAGCTGCTCACAAAGCCGAGCAGATCCGTCACCTTGTCCTTCGCATTGTAATAATCGTTTACAATCTGCTCAACACTGCTGATTCTGTCTATATCCGCCGCAAGCTTATCACGCTGCTCCTTCACCTGCATGTAATTATATAACGGATAACCGACCAGCACGGCTGATATAATCAAAGAGCCTGCTATAAGCGCTGTATTGTTATGCTTAACCTCCTTCTTCTGTGCCGTTGCTATATGCTTTCTGGACACGAAGTTAATCGGCTCAATGACCGTTCCAAGGTTCTCAAGATAATTCATAAGGTGGTTCTCAGGCATCTCATAGTACTTGCTGCCTGTGACATTCTTAAGCTCATCCATCATGACTATAGGAATATTAAGCTCATTGCTCAACAAATCGAGCAATCCAAGAATCTGCACACCATCCGTTATAAGATATGCCTTGTCAAGAGGGCTGTCCTGATTTCTTGTCGTGTAATAATCGACTACACGGCTAAGGTTGGCTACCATGTATCTGAGAGAATCAGTAACCTGGTCTCCGTCAAACGAGGAGTGGATAAGCTTCTCATGCTTTACAAGCTCCTCCGCTCCCGCCTCAGGTATCTGCTTCTCGTCCATGACCGCATTAATAAGTACATTCTTTCCATACGGAATGGTTCTCTGCATCTGCAGGATACCCTTCTTCATAATGTTGACAACAGTTGTCGCCTTGTCGACCTGAATAACTATGTTCGGCGCTTCCTCAACCTGCTGCTTGATAATCTGAAGGGTTGAGTTACCTGCATAGTCAATACACTCAAGCTTCATCTCAAGCCGCTCTGCAAGGGTATAATAGCTCTCAATAATCTCCTCCGGTGCGGCTACCACCATGAGACGCATCTGCTTTCTTCCCTCCTGGACGAAGTGCTCAAGTATGGAATATGAAAATACATACTCCTCCGTGTTAATAGGAAAATACTCTGAGCAGTTCGCATCCACGACCGACTTAATCTTATCCGTTTTAACATTCGGAATAATAATCTCCTTGTTGGCAAACTTAGGACCATGCACCGTGAATATAACGTGCTTTGCATTGATGCGGTTCTTAAAAATCGTCTGCTTGAGAATCCTTGAAATCTTCTCAATATCCACGATTTCTCCCTCATCATAAGAATCAGCCGGTGTAGGAACCGTCTCTGCCCACAGAACTGAAATATTCTTCCTGCTGCTGTCAAGCTCGGAGAGCTTGATTTCCGAGCTGCCTATTGAAATGGTGATGAATTTGGTGACCTTAGAAGCCATGAGTGTTCTCCTTTTACTTTTTATACCGGATTAGACATTTGCAAAACTTAGTATATTACAGCCGGACGTTGTGCAATTTTACTAGTACCCTTCCAGACACATTAGTTCGACATAGTCGAACTATTAC
>OLOA01002451.1_pt1 | contig 16694 bp, 7 predicted proteins | sample 1672201 | NCBI WGS metagenome assembly OLOA01 (sample SAMEA3136658, study PRJEB25190) | human gut metagenome
GTTTGGTGTGGTAACTTAACTATAACCCATGAGACCATATTCCTCATAGCTTTTTCCTTCAATTGTCCAATATGTATTGTAGTCCTACAGGCCCGTCAAGACAAATGCGCCGAAAGGGCTTGCCCAAACGGTCCCCAGGCGGTATAATGAAGAAAATATAGTCGCAGGAGGACGTTTTTATGGGAATCGTGGTGCTGGGCGCCGTTTTTGTGGACATCAAGGGATACCCCACGTCCACCTATATCCCCGGCGGGCGCAATGTGGGCCGGGTGGAGCAGGTCCCCGGCGGCGTCAGCCGCAACGTGGTGGAGGACATCGCCAACGTGGAGCTGCGCCCCACGTTTGTGAGCCTGGTGGACGACACCGGCCTGGGCTCCGACGTGGTGCGCCAGCTGAAAAATCACAAGGTGAACACCGACTATGTACTGCCCACTCCCGACGGCATGGGCACCTGGCTGGCGGTGTTCGACAACCAGGGGGACGTGTGCGCCGCCATCAGCAAGCGCCCGGACCTGCGGCCCCTGATCGCCCTGCTGGATGAAAAGGGGGACGAGATCTTCCGGGACGCCGACAGCATCGCCCTGGAGATCGACATGGACAAGGAGATCGTCAAGCGGGTGTTCCAGTACGCCAGGAAGTACCAAAAGGACGTATACGCCGTGGTGTCCAACATGAGCATTGCCGTGGAGCGCCGGGACTTCTTGCAGCAGACCAGCTGCTTTGTGTGCAACCAGCAGGAGATGGGCATTCTGTTCTCCGACGATTACAGCGAAAAGACCCCGGAGGAGCTGCAAAAGATCCTGGCCCTGAAGATCCGCAGCGCCCGCATTCCCCGGATGATCGTTACCATGGGGGCCCAGGGGGCCGTGTACGCCAGCTGTGACGGGGACCAGGGGGCCTGTCCAGGGCGCAAGGTGGATGTGAAGGACACCACCGGCGCGGGAGACGCCTTCTTTGCCGGAGCTACCATCGGCCTGACCTATGGCAAGACGCTGGCCGAATCCTGCGAGATCGGCACCCGGCTGGCCGCCTCCACCATCTGCACCAGCGGCAACGTGTGCCCCCGGTTCCTGCCGGAGGAGTTCGGCCTGGACGTGGCGGTAACGGACTGAGGAGGGGCATATGAAACGGATCGACGAGTGCACGGATATGACCGTGCTGGTGGCCCTGCTGGTGCTGGGTATTCTGCTGGTCATGGGGGCGTACCGCATTTTCTCCTTCCTATGCGAACATGCGGCCCTGGACGCCCGGACCTTCCTGCTGGGAGCAGCGTGCCTGCTGCTGGCGGTTGTGGGCTTTCTGCTGGCCCGGCGCAGCTTCCGGCGGCTGCAATACCTGCGGGACAACGGCGAATAATGTGTAAAGTAAAATGCGGTGCAGTCTCCGAAAAGGGACTGCACCGCATTTTACTATGTTATAACTACGTTTTCAAAACTGCAGGAACCCTGCGGGAGCGCCCAGATGACGCACCAGCAGCTGCCGCACAGGGACAGCCACGTCTCCCACGGCCTCCTCCGCCTGAGCAAACAGCATCACCATCATGGCAGCGTTGGGGAAGGGGCAGAACTCGCCGGGATTGCACAGGGAGATCAGCACCATGCCCAGATACGACACGGCCAGCGCCTGCATGAACGGGTCGCGGCCACCCTCCCGCAGCAGAGCAATGCGGTCGTGAAGCAGCCGTCCGTAGGCTACGATGCCCACCAGGCCCATACTGCCCATGACCTGGGCCACGCTGTTGTGGTAGAACACCATGCTGCCCTCTACGCCGCTGAACACATCGGCGTTCCGGGTGCTGCACAGGCCGATGCCGAATACCGGATGCCGCAGGAAATCATCCACCGCCCGGGCCAGAAACTGGAGCCGGTCGGAGTTGCTGTCCTGGATGTCCTCGCCCATACGGCTATGGAGCACCCATTGCAGCACCACGGGGCCCGCCGCCAGAACAGCGATCCCGGCGGCCACGGCCAGGGCCGTCAGGCACCGGCGGCTGATGACGCCGTGACGCATCAGATACACGCCGCACAGGGCCAGGATCACCGCGCCGAACAGCAGCGCGCTGCGGCTGCCCGTCAGGGCCAGGGCCAGAGCCATCACCCCGCCGGTGACCAGATGGCCCCGGTGCTTCAGGCTCAGATAAAACGGCATAGGCAGCGCCGTCAGCAGAACGGATGTGGCAAAGTTCCGATAGGACAGATACAGCACGCCGACCACGGCTCCGTTTGCCAGCCACGCCTTCAGATAGGCCAGCAGCACCGCCAGAGCCATGCACATGCCCAGGGCGCAGAAAATCCCGGCAAACCGCCGGTGCAGGTCATAGGTCCGCTTCTCTGTCAGGTGGGAGCGGAACAGCACATACAGCACCAGCATCCCCACCCCCAGGCCCAGGGTATAGTACAGGGACAGAGGCTCCACGGCCTGCTTCCGGGTGATCACGTCGCAGCCGCCCAACAGGGTGGCGATGGACACCAGGGCCAGGCCCATGCCGCTGCGGCCCAGGCGAAGCGTCACCGGCCACACGGCAAAGTGCCACAGAAGCGCCAGCACCAGCGGCGGCACCAGGGCCGCGCAGGGCAAGAAGTCCGACAGCTGCCCGTAGCACTGGGTGGACATGAGAAACGCCATGAAAAACGGGCACACCGGAGCCAACAGATCCGGGCAGGCGGCCAGCAGCCAGATGACGATGCAGCCCAGGGCCACCACACCATAGACCGGCTGCCCCGCAGCCATAAACGCCCCCGCCACCGTCAGCAGTACGGGAAAATATGCGCGGCTCAGCCAGAACCGCTGTGCATACCGGCTAAGCCGGGAAAAAAATGTATACAAAGTCCGGCGCGCCCGGGCCCACAGGCCCCCCGCCAGATCAAGAGACGGCATCCACATAGCACACTGCGCTCCTTTACCGCAGAAACTACCTTTTTAGATACTTGGAAAAATTCTTTTTTCATCGTCGGGCCCGGCGCATCCCTTCCTGTCAGGTGCGGGGCCTCAAACCCACTTCCCAGGGTATTATATCATAAAAAGTTTGAAAAATTTGTAAACATTTGGGGCATTTCGTCACCCACAAGGGCCCAGCGTCCCAGTATTGCGTACTTTATCACGTTTAGACTCGTCTGTCAACCCGGAAAATCAACATTTTTCTCCCGATAAGTCTCTCGTTCGTTGTACAGTATCGCGCCGCATTGTCCATTACCGGCGCACACTGCCCTGCAGCACCCAGTATATGGCCCTGCCGCTGCCGCCATGCAGGCGAAGCGGGTAAAAAATCTCCCCGGCAGACTGGCTGCCGGGGAGATTTTTATTCGTTTGCGTTAAGCCGCTGGGCTGTTCAGCACTTCTCGTAGATGGTGGCAACGCCCATGCCGCCGCCGATGCACAGAGTGGCCAGGCCGCGCTTGGCCTCGGGACGCTTCTGCATCTCGTGCAGCAGGGTGACGATGATCCGGGCGCCGGAGGCACCCACGGGGTGACCCAGAGCAATGGCGCCGCCGTTGACGTTGACCTTGCTCATGTCAAAGTGCAGCTCGCGGGCCACGGCGATGGACTGAGCGGCAAAGGCCTCGTTGGCCTCCACCAGGTCCATGTCCTCGATGGTCAGGCCGGCCTTCTTCAGAGCCTGACGGGTAGCGGGCACGGGGCCCACGCCCATGATCTTGGGATCCACGCCGCCCTGGCCCCAGCCGATGAGCTTGGCCATGGGCTTCAGACCGTACTTCTCCACAGCCTCGCCGGAAGCCAGCACGATGGCGGCAGCGCCGTCGTTGATGCCGGAGGCGTTGGCAGCGGTGACGCGGGGCTGGCCCTTGTCAGCGGCATCCTGGATGCCGGTGGGCTCGAAGGTGTTCACCACCTGGGGATTGGGGGACTCGGGGCTGACGGGGAAGGCGCCGCGCAGCTTGGCAATGCCTTCCTTGGTGACGCCGGCCTTGGGATACTCATCCTTGGCGAAGGGGACCATTTCCTTCTTGACCTTGACCATCACGGGGACGATCTCGTCGTCGAAGCGGCCGGCCTTCTGGGCGGCCTCGGTCTTCTGCTGGGAAGCGGCGGCGAAGGCGTCCTGCTCCTCGCGGGTGATGCCCCAGATATCGTTGATGTTCTCGGCGGTGGTGCCCATGTGATAGTTGTTATAGGCGTCCCACAGGCCGTCCTTGATCATGGTGTCCACCAGCTTCTTGTCGCCCATACGAGCGCCCCAGCGGGCGTCCATGGAGGCAAAGGGAGCGGCGCTCATGTTCTCGGTACCGCCGCAGACCACCACGTCGGAATCGCCGGCCAGGATGGAGCGGGCGCCCTCGATGACAGACTTCATGCCGGAGCCGCAGACCATGCCCACGGTGTAAGCGGGAACGGAATAGGGGATACCGGCCTTGATGGCCACCTGACGGGCAACGTTCTGGCCCTGGGCAGCGGTCAGGATGCAGCCGAACATAACCTCATCCACGTTTTCGGGGGCGATATTGGCACGCTTGAGGGCCTCCTTCACCACCACGGCGCCCATCTCGGCGGCGGGGGTGTTCTTCAGGGAACCACCGAAGGAGCCGATAGCGGTACGGCAGCAATTGACGACATACAGATCTTTCATGATGGAATTATCCTCCTACATTTGGTTTTGGGGTTCTACTCTGTACCTATATCGTAGTCATTTTCGGCCGAATAGTCAACCCCCAGAATTGCTCCGCGCTGAAAAATCGTAGGACTGAACAGGAAATAACCTGGTTCCTTTGTTAGTTTGACTAAAAATTAACAAACTGTTTTCCTCAGGAGAGAGCCGAACGGGCCTCCTGGAGCCTGGTATAAAAGGCGCCGGGGTCCAGCTTGTTGAACAGGCGGGTGTTGTATTCCACCTTTGCGTCGGCCACGGCGGCCTTGATTTGCGTTTCAAACAGGGCATTGACCACGGCGGACTGGTCCAGCTCCTTGCCCACGGCCATATACAGGGCGCTGCCGGTGTCGATGACATCGCTGACCTGGCCGGGCTCCAGCGCCGACACGGCGGCGGCCAGGGTCTCGCCCATGTCCCCGGCGGAGGCGGTGACGCCGGCCTCCGTCACGTCCTCCATGCCCAGCTGGCCCGCCAGGTCCAGATATGCGGCGGTAACGTCCTGGGCGTCTCGCAGCTGCTGGGCAAAGCTCTCGGCCGCCAGGCGGGTGTTGTCGTCATCCTGGCCGTCCAGGGGCCAGTACAGCAGCAGACTGGTGGCATAGCCCTTCTGCTGGGCCAGGGCGTCAATGTCCTCCTGGGCAGGGTACAGAGCGCTGCCGGGGGTACAGAACGCCTGACGCACCCCGGCATACAGGTAATAGCCCCGGCTGATGGCGTCGAACATGGCCTCCGACACGCCCATGCCCTGGATCTGCTTGCTGTAGGCCTCCTGGCTGCCGTAATAGGTGATATACTGCTGGCGCTGGTTTTCCAGGGCCTCCCGGTCGGCGTCGGACAGGGTCACATTCCCCCGCTTGGCCCACTGGCGGACCACGGCGTACAGCTTCACGGTCTCCAGGGCGTCCTGCTTGGCATAGGCCCCGTAGGTCATCCCCTCGGACAGCTCCGCGTCAAAGTCAAGGTCCTGAACGTTGTACGCCAGATACTCGCAGTCATAGGCCAGCCAATACAGATACTCCTCGGCGTCAATGGTCTCTCCGTTGACGGTCAGCAGCTCGGCGTCGGGCCGGATGCCGCTGGCCTGATAGAACAGGCCGTCGGTGCGGTGGCCGTTGGTAAGGATACCGCTGGCGGAAATGCCCACCACCAGCAGCGCGGACAGGACCACCGAGGCGGCCAGACGGATCCATGCTTTTTTCATAAGTTATCTCCTTCCCGGGCAGCTTTGCCCAGCTCTTCTTTTTTCAGCCGCAGCTCCTCCGTCAGCTTCCCGGCAGCGGAGAGGGCGTCCTCCCCGGGGGCCAGGTGCAGCCGGAGCCGGGGAGGCTCCCCGGCGGACAGACGCAGGCGATTGCGGTAGCCGGGCATGGAGCACACGGCCATCAGGCTGGGTACGTCCACGCGGCTGTCAAAGGTGAAGGCCACCACACCGGCCCTCTGGGTGATATCGGTGATGAACACGTCGGCGGCGGCAGCCCGCAGCAGGGCCACGTCCAACAGGGCCATCACCGGCTTGGGCGGGTCGCCGTAGCGGTCCGTCAGCTCGTCCACCAGGTCCGACGCCTCCTCCGTGGTGCGGATGGCCGCCATGCGGCGGTACAGGTCCATGCGCTGGTGGGCGGAGGGCACATACCGCTCCGGAATGTGGGCGGAGGTGGCCAGGTCCGCCGAGCAGTCGGGGCGGATGTCCTTTCCCCTCCCCTGCTGCTCCAGCACCGCGTCGTTCAGCAGCCGCAGATACATGTCGTAGCCCACACTCATCAGATAGCCGGACTGCTCCGGGCCCAGCAGATTCCCCGCCCCGCGGATCTCCAGATCCCGCATGGCAATGCGGAAGCCGGAGCCGAAGGCCACATACTCCCGGATGGCGGACAGGCGCTTGCCGGCCACCTCCGTCAGCACCTTGCCGGGGCGATAGGTCAGATAGGCATATGCCCGGCGGGCGCTGCGGCCGATGCGGCCCCGGATCTGGTGCAGCTGGGACAGGCCCAGCCGGTCCGCGTCCTCGATGATCAGGGTGTTGACGTTGGGGATATCGATGCCGGTCTCGATGATGGTGGTGCACACCAGCACCTGGATCTCGCCGTCGGCCATCTGCTGCATGACGGAGCTCAGCTCCCGCTCGGCCATTTTGCCGTGGGCAATGCCGATGGCCGCATCCTCCCCCAGCCACTGCCGCAGGCATCCGGCGGTGGACTCGATGTTCTCCACCCGGTTGTGCAGGTAATATACCTGGCCGCCCCGGCTCAGCTCCCGGCGGATGGCCTCGGCAATGACGGGCCACTCGTGCTCCATCACATAGGTCTGCACCGGCTGGCGGTCGTGGGGCGGCTCCTCGATGGTGCTCATGTCCCGGATGCCGGACAGGGCCATATTCAGAGTCCGGGGAATGGGGGTGGCGGACAGGGTCAGGGTGTCCACCTGCCGGGCCCGCTCCCGGAGCTTTTCCTTGTGGGTAACGCCGAAGCGCTGCTCCTCGTCGATGACCAGCAGCCCCAGGTCGTGAAATTGCAGGTCCTTCTGCAGAAGCTTGTGGGTGCCGATCAGCAGGTCTACCTTTCCCGCCTGGGTCCGGGCCAGAATGTCCCGCACCTGGGCGGGGGTCCGGAACCGGGAGAGCACCTCGATGTTCACCGGGAAGGACCGGAACCGGTTCACCGCCGTGGCATAGTGCTGCTGGGCCAGGACGGTGGTGGGCACCAGAATAGCGGCCTGCTTGCCGTCCAGAATGCACTTCATCACCGCCCGCAGGGCCACCTCGGTCTTGCCGTAGCCCACGTCGCCGCACAGCAGCCGGTCCATGGGCCGGGGCTGCTCCATATCGGCCTTGATGTCCCGGATGGCCTGGAGCTGGTCGTCGGTCTCCGTGTAGGGGAAGGCGTCCTCAAACTCCTGCTGCCAGGGGCTGTCCGGCGAGAAGGCATGGCCTGCCAGCCGCTGGCGCTGGGCATACAGCCGGATCAGCCCCTCGGCCAGGTCCTTGGCGGCGGCCTTGGCCTTGCGGGTGGTCTTGGCCCACTCGGTGCCCCCCAGCTTATTGAGCTTGGTGCGCTCGTTGTCCTCGCCGGGGCCGATGTACTTGCTGACCAGGTCCAGAGACGTGGCCGGAACGTACAGCACGTCCTGCCCGGCGTAGGCGATCTTGATATAGTCCTTTTCCACCCCGTCCACCGGCATGCGCAGCATGGCCACGAACCGGCCGATGCCGTGATGGGCGTGGACCACCAGGTCCCCGGGGGTCAGGTCCGTGTAGGACTGGAGCTTCTGCTGATTGCTGTCCCGCCTGGGCCGGGGCTTTTTGGCCCGGCCGGACAGGGGCGTGGTCAGCTGCCCCTCCGTCAGCACCGCCAGCCGCCCCTCCGGATATTCGCACCCGGCGGACAGGGCCCCCACGGCAATGAGCACCGTGCCCTTTTCCGGGGACTTTTCCCCGGACAGGTCCACGGCGGCGGGAATTTTCCGGTCCGCCAGCATCCGGCGGAGATTCCGGGCCCGGACCTCGCCGCCGCACAGCACCATCACCCGATAGCCCGACGTGAGATAGTGGGTCAGGTCCGTGCAGGCCAGCTCCAGGGAGCCGCCGTAGCTGGACAGCTGCTTGGCCGTCAGCTGGAGAAGGTCCCGGGGCTGCAGCAGCTGCCGCCCGGTGGTGAGACCGTCCAGCTGCACCACCGGATGCTTTTCCAGCCCCAGGGCCAGCTCCGGCTCCGAGGCGGCAAAATCCGCCAGCTCACCGGCCAGAAAGCCCGCCTCCATTCCGGCGGACACGTCCTCCTTCAGCTGCCACAGCCAGCCCCGCAGGGCCTCCGCTGTGCGGCCGCTGTCCTCCACGCAGATCAGAGCATCCGCGGGCAGATAGTCCAGGGCGGTGGTCTTTTCCGGGTACACCGCCGCCATGCAGCGGTCCGCGCCGTTGGGGGTGACCCCCTGGCGCAGCAGGGCGGCATCGGCGGTCAGCAGGTCCCGCAGGGCCTGGGTGCCCTGCCTCCGGGCAAGGCGCTTCACCGCGGCCTCCAGCCGGGCGGCGGCGTCCTCCGCCGTATGCTCCTCCCAGCCGGGCAATACCTCCGCCGCCGGAAGCAGCAGCGCCTCCCGGCGGTTTTCCACCCGGCGCTGGGTGGCGGCGTCAAATATGCCCAGGGAGTCGATCTCGTCGTCGAAAAATTCGCAGCGCACCGGCTGCTCCATACCCGGGGAGAACACGTCCAGGATGCCGCCCCGCAGGGCGAACTGTCCCGGGCCCTCCACCTGGTCGCAGCGGGTATATCCGGCTCCGGCCAGCCGCCGGGTCAGGGCGTTCAGGTCCCACTGCTGGCCCACGGCCAGGGTCAGTGCCGTCCGCTCCAGCACCCGGGGCGGGATGCACCGCTGCACCAGCGCGTCCGGGGTAGTGACCACCACGGGGCTGTCCGCCAGGCGGTACAGGGCCGCCAGCCGCTGGTTTTCCCACTGGCGGCTGGACTCCATAGGCCGCCACTGAAGCTCCCGGGCCGGGAGCACCAGGGGCGTCTCCCCGGTGAGCACGGCCAGGTCACCGGCCTGGCGCCGGACCTCCCGTTCGTCGGCACACAGCACCCACAGGGGCCGTCCGCTGTCCCGGTGCAGGGCCGCCTCCACCTGGGCCCGGTGGACCGGTCCCACGCCGGTGACCAGCACCGGCGAAACGCCGCCGCGCACATCCTCTGTCAGCTGCCGCACCTCCGTCAGGTGCAGCAATTCCTTTACCAGCGCCTTCACCGGGCACCTCCCTTCGTTTTCCCCCAACGCATCCGGGGGCGTATACGGTAAGTATACGCCCCGAAGCTGTAATTTAACTTAAATTTTGTCCGTCCGCCGCCTGTCGGGGGCGGGAACCCTTCTATGCTTATGCGCTCTTTCCGGATTTCTTCTCCCGGGTAAAGACCTCTGCCGTGATCAGCGCCGTCAGCGGGATGGACAGGATCACGCCCACGCTGCTGGCTACGCCGCTGACCACCTCCAGGGATACATAGGCCGAGCTCAGCAGCTGCCGGGGGGACAGTCCCAGAGAATACAGGTACAGGATCAGGGTAAAGCCGCTGCCCAGAAACGCCAGGATCAGGGTGTTGGTCATGGTGCCCACCATGTCCCGGCCGATGTTCATGCCGGAGCGGAACAGCTCCCTCCGGGACAGCTCCGGATTGGCGGCGTGGACCTCCGACAGGGAGGAGGCAATGCCCATGGTCACGTCCATCACCGCGCCCAGGGCGCTGATGACGATGCCGCCCACCAGCAGGCCCCGCAGACCGATGGGCGTGCCGGTCTGCCGCAGCTGCAGCAGGGGCTCCACGTCGTCGATGCGCAGGCCGTCGATGCGGGTCAGTCCCTGGGCCAGCAGGCCGAACAGCAGGGCCAGGGCGGTGCCCGCCACTGCGCCCAGCATGGCGCACACGGTCTTTTTCCGGACGCCGCCTACGATGGTCAGGCTTACCACCGCCACATAGGCACAGACGATAAACGTCATCAGCAGCGTGTTGGCCCCCTTCATCAGGGACGGCAGCAGCACGCCGAACAGGCACACCAGCGTCACCGCCAGGGCCACCAGGGATTTGACCCCCGTCCGGCCGCCCACGGCCACCGCTGCCGCGATGAACAGCACCAGCACGATGCAAAGGGGCAGCAGACGGTCGAATTCATACACCGTGGCATTGACGGTGCCGTCGGAATAGGTGGAGATCAGGACGGTGGCCCGGTCCCCGACCTTCAGCGGCCCGCCATACAGGGGCCCCACATAGTTATATACCTGCATCTGCTGGCCCTTATAGTCGCCGGAGCGGACGGTGACCAGCAGCAGCTGCTCGCCGCGATAACCGTTGTCGGAGGCAGGGTCCTTCTCCGTGGAATCGGAGAGGATCTGGTCCACGGAGGCGCTTTCGTAATCCGCGCGGTTCTCTGGCTCGTCGGACTGCACCGGCACGGGAGCCGCCAGCAGCCGCGCCGCCAGCAGCACCGCCAGCGCCGCCGCCAGCACGACGCACGTCCATTTATTCTCCCGCAGCCAGGCGGCAGGGCCGGGCCCCTTCGTTTTTTTCTTCATATATACCGGTCCTTTCGGCAATTGGTGACACCAGCATAGCAAGTTGCGCCCCCCTTGTCAAGCAGGGCTTTGTGCAATCATCCATGCCTTGTGCACATATTAGCAAAATTTGTGTCAAATCTGCAAATAAAGCTGGAAACTGATAGAAGCGTATGTTACAATGAAAGTACCTGTGGGGCGGGAAGCTCCGGGGGAAATTAAAGGAGGTAATAGCCTGATGAAAACACCTGTTCGCACCAGACTTTTGTCTGCGCTGCTGTCACTGGTCATGCTGGTTTCCCTGCTGCCGGTGTCGGTATTCGCAGCGGAGCCTGCGTCCGGGACCTGGGAAAAGGTCACCGAGGCACAGGAGGACTGGTCCGGTCAATACCTGATCGTCTATGAAAAGGGCAGCCTGATCATGGACGGCTCCCTGTCCGCCCTGGACAAGGAGGGCAACAAGGTGGACGTGACCATCACCGACGGCAAGATCGTTGGTGATTACGCCAAGTACGCGTTCACCATCGCGCCCATGACCGGCGGCTGGTCCATTCAGTCCGCCAGCGGAAAGTACATTTCCGGCAAGTCCGGCAGCAACAAGATCATCACCGGCTCCACTCCGGAGCTCAACACCATCACCTTCGCTGATGGTAATGTGAAGATCGCCAGCAACAACACCACGCTGCAGTATAACGCAGCCGCCACCAACGGCACCCGGTTCCGCTATTATAAGAGCGAGAATCAGCAGCCCGTGGCCCTGTATAAGCTCAGCACCGTTCCCGCCCGGGAAAGCGGCATCGTCACCGATCTGACCACCCTGCAGAACGGCGACAAGGTGGTGGTGTTCAACCCCGCCAACAAGAAGGCTCTGTCCTCCGTGTACAACGGCTTCTATAACACAGGCGTGGATGTGGAGCTGACCGGTGGCAAGCTCACCGGCTACACGGATGCAGAGCTGTGGACCGTGAACCGCACCGAGAGCGGCGCCTATACCTTCTCCACCGCCGAGGGCAAGAAGCTGTCCATGGACACCAGCTACAGCAGCACTCCCCTGGACAAGGCCAATGTGGATTGGGCGCTCAGCGCCGCCGCCACGGCGGACTGCTTCTACATCAAGAACGTGGGCCGCGGCAGCTATCTGGAGTGGTTCGCCGAGAAGAACAATTGGAGCTCCTACGGAACCATCGGCAGCAACGAGGCTCTGTTTGCCCAGCAGCTTTATCTGGTGGCAGACACCCAGAAGCCTGACCAGCCCGGTCAGCCTGATGATCCCACCGCTCCCCTGAAGAACGGTGACCAGGTGGTCATCTATAACCCCGCCAACCTGAAGGCCCTGTCCACGGAGTACACCGGCTTCTATAACAAGGGCACCGACGTGACCCTGACCAATGGCAAGCTCTCCGGTTATACCAAGGCCGACATCTGGACCGTGGGCGTCAACGCCGACGGCAGCTATACCTTCTCCACCGCCGACGGCAAGAAGCTGTCTATGGACGAAAAATACTCCAGCACCCCCCTGGATAAGACCCACACCGGCTGGAGCATCCTTCCCGCCGCCACGGAAAACTGCGTCTATATCCAGAACGTGGGCCGCAGCAGCTATCTGGAGTGGTATGCCGAGAAGAACAACTGGAGTGCCTTCGGCACCATCGGCAGCAACGAGGCTCTGTTTGCCCAGCAGCTCTATCTGGTAGGCGACGAGACGGACCAGCCCGCCGGCAGCCTGCCCCAGGAGGGCGCGCAGGTGGTGCTGTTCAACCAGAATGCCCAGGGCGTCCTGGCCGGACAGAATGACAACACCGACAGCCCCGCCATCAATAGTGTCTCCGCCCAGATCACGGACGGCAAGGCCATTCCCGGCAACGGCGGCGTGGTGTTCACCGTGGAGCGCAGCGGCGAATACTATCGCTTCCGCAACGAGACCTACGGCTACCTGTGCTCCAACGGCACCGGCAACAACGCCTTCTATTCCCTCACCGCCAGCGACGACGCCGACTGGACCGTGGAGCCCTGCTCCGGCGGCGTGGGCGGCTATCAGCTGGAGAGCCGCACCGCCAAGTTCAACGGCAGGTACAGCCAGTTCCTGGAGTATTATAGCGACAGCTATAAGACCTATAGCATGTACAACGTCACGGACTACACCATCTACTCCTTCTTCTTCTATGGCGTAGCCGACAGCGTGAAGCTGGACGGCGGCATCGTCAATGATCCCGCCGTGAAGTTCACCTCCGCCGACTCCGTGAAGGGGGGCCAGGATTACACCCTGACCTTTACCGTGGACGATGCGAAGGCGGTCCAGAAGCTGGAGATCCTGGTGGACGGCAGGTCTGCCGGTGTCATCACCGATTACACCGCCGACGGCAGCAATTACACCGCCAATGTGCCTGCCGCCATGCTGGCCGGGTCCGATCAGGTGACCTTCACCGTCCGCGTGACCAACGTCTCCGGCGCCAGCTACAGCGGCAGCCTGGTGGTCACCGTGGTGGACGAGCCCTCCATCGGCGCCGTGACGCCGCTCAAGGGCAGCCAGACCGGCAGCGACAAGCGGCCTGTCATCTCCGCTGAGCTCATCAACGCCGGTGAGAATCCCACCGTGGAAATGACTGTCAACGGGGAGAAGGTCAACGCCGTCTGTGCCGGCGGCAAGGCCACCTACACCCCCGCCGCCGACATGACCGACGGCCGCACCAATGTTACCGTCACCGTCACCCGCGCCGACGGCAAGTCCGCTTCCTTCAGCTGGTTCTTCACCGTGGGTGAGTCCCGGTATCAGCTGTACTTCGGTCAGCTGCACAGCCACACCCAGTATTCCGACGGCGCAGGCTCTCTGGAGTCCGCTCTGAGCTATGTGAAGAACCTGCCCGACAGCGCCAACGTGCAGTTTGTGGCCTTCACCGACCACTCCAACTACTTCGACAAGAGCGGCGCGGCCAACCCCGAGGGCGCTCTGTATGACATGAGCCTGGCCACCCCCTACAGCCAGGAGACCTGGAACAGCTACCGTTCCGCCGTGGCCGCCTTCAACGAGGCCAACGCCGGCTCCCTGGTGGCTCTGGCCGGCTTCGAGATGACCTGGTCCGGCGGTCCCGGCCACATCAACACCTTCAATACCCCCGGTATCGTCTCCCGCAACAACACCACCCTGAACAACAAGACCGACTATGCCGGTATGCGCGCCTACTATGCCCTGCTGAGCCAGCAGGAGGGCGCAGACAGCCTCAGCCAGTTCAACCACCCCGGCAACACCTTCGGCACCTTCGGTGACTTCGCCTTCTGGGATCCCGTCATCGACAGCCGCATGTACATGGTGGAGGCCGGCAACGGCGAGGGCCAGATCGGCGCCGGCGGCTATTATCCCAGCTATGAGTACTACACCATGGCGCTGGATAAGGGCTGGCACCTGGCTCCCACCAACAACCAGGATAACCATAAGGGCCGCTGGGGCAACGCCAACGACGCCCGCGACGTGATCCTCACCGACGACTTCTCCGAGGAGGGCATCTACGACGCGCTGCGCGCCATGCGTATGTACGCCACCGAGGACAAGAACCTGGAGATCGGCTACACCGTCAACGGCATGCTCCTGGGCAGCAGCCTCACCGAGGTCCCCGAGAAGCTGGACATCCATGTTACCGTCAACGACCCCGACGCCAGCGATTCCATCTCCAAGGTGGAGGTCATTGTCAACTCCGGCAAGACCGCCTATACCTGGGACGATCCCGCTGTCCTGGCCACCGGCGACCTGTCCGTGACCCTGGACCCCGACTACAGCTACTACTACATCCGCGTCACCCAGGGTGACGGCGACCTGGCGGTCACCGCTCCCGTGTGGGTGGGCGAGACCCTGAAGCTGGGCATCTCCGATGTGACCTGCGGCACCTCCACTCCCGTCACCGGCGAGAAGATGACCGTTACCACTACCCTGTTCAACAGCGAGAGCACCGACGCCAGGATCAAGTCCATCACCTATGCCGTGGGCAGCCAGGTGCTGACCTCCGCCACCGACGCGGGCACCGTTCCCGCCAGCGGCACCCTGGACCTGAGCTATGATATCTCCTTCGATACCGCCCGGGTCTATAAGGTCACCGCCACCGTGGTGCTGGAGCAGGACGGCAAGGAGTATGTGTTCACCAAGGACATTACCCTGGACGTGCTGAATGCCGACGACCTGGTGTATATCGGCATCGACGCCTCCCACTACAACGAGTATGTGGCCGGTAACTACAAGGATTCCATGGGCAACTTCGGCAACCTGGCGGGCAAGTACAACGTCCGCACCGTGGAGCTGAAGACCAGCGACGATCTGATCGCCGCCTGCTCCAATCCCAAGTTCAAGGCCCTGATCCTCACCGCCCCCTCCCGCCGCCTGGCGGACGCCCAGACCGATCCCCGGACCTACAGCGCCGCGGAGCTGGCGGCCATTACCGCCTTCAACGCCGGCGGCGGCACCGTGATCCTGGCCGGCTGGAGCGACAACTACGAGAACTATGACGTGATCCAGAACAATCCCACCATCAAGCACATGGCCGCCACCCAGAATGAGGTGCTCCAGGCCCTGGGCTCCAGCCTGCGTATTGCGGACGATGCCACCTATGACGATGTCCGCAGCGCAGCCGACGGCGTGGACAAGTGGCGTCTGTACTTCAACACCTACGGTCAGAGCTTCCTGACCGACGGCGTGGAGGTGGACCCCGCTCACCCCTATGACCGCCTGTACACCGAGGTATTCAGCCACTATGGCGGCGCCTCCGTGTATGCCGTGGATGCAGACGGCAACCCCACCTCTGCCCTGCCCGCTACGGTGACTCCGGTGGTGTACACCCATCCCACCACCTATTCCGTGGACGTGGATAAGGACGGCCTGGGCGGCGCCAACGTGCCCAAGTACGCCTATGCCGAAAACGACAGCCGTCTGCTGGCCATGGCCAGCGAGCAGCTGGAGGGCAAGGGTCTGATCATCGTGTCCGGCGCAGCCTTCATGTCCAACTTCGAGGTCCAGGCCACCATCAGTGACAACGGCTCCGAGAAGAACTACTCCAACTACAAGATCTGCGAGAACCTGCTGGGCCGCATCAACCCCGTGAAGATCACCGACATTGCCACGGTCCAGGCCCAGACCGAGGCCGGTCACAAGTACACCATTGAGGGTGTCGTGACCTCCAACGCCTCCGGTTATGACAAGGCCACCGCCTTCTTCGACTGCATCTATGTTCAGGATGAGACCGGCGGCATCAACTGCTTCCCCGTGGCCGGCGACTTCAAGATCGGCGACGTGGTCCGCGTCACCGGTGTGACGGAGACCTATCAGGGCGAGAACGAGCTGCAGGTTTCCTCCATTGAGAAGATCGGTGAGACCACTCCCGTCACTCCCAGAGCCGTCACCTCCACCCAGATCAACGACGGCTCCGTTCTGGGCCAGCTGGTGACCCTGAACGGCTACGTCACCGGCTATGAGATGGCCGACGGCCTGGTCCAGACCATCCTGGTCCGCGACAGCGAGGGCAAGATCGCCCGCGTGTTCATCGACGGCTATATCACCACCTCCTACGATGTGGCGAACCTGTCCGTGGGCTGCCAGATCTCCGCCACGGGCCTGGCCTCCTATGACAACACCTTCGTCCTGGCCGACGGCACCCCCATGGCTCCCCGCATCCGCGTCCGCGACCGCAACGACGTGGTCTGCACCGCCCATGAGCATACCTTCGGCGAGTGGATCGTCACCACCCAGCCCACCTGCACCGAGCTCGGCGAAAAGACCCGCACCTGCACCGGCTGCGGTGAGGTGGAGACCATGGTCATCGACGCCACCGGCCATCACTACAAGGATGGCAAGTGCACCGACTGCGGCGCAGCCGATCCCGGCTATCAGCCCACCCAGCCCGGCGTCAAGACCGGCGACGAGAGCAACACCACCATGTGGATCATCGTCCTGGTTTGCGCTGCCGCTCTGGCTGTGGTGCTGGTCATCGTGTCCCGCAAAAAGCGCAACAGCTGAGAAAGCCTGATCGCTCAGGTAAGCGCTGAACAAAAGCAAAGGGGGGTCCCGCCGGATGG
>OLOA01002470.1_pt1 | contig 16617 bp, 7 predicted proteins | sample 1672201 | NCBI WGS metagenome assembly OLOA01 (sample SAMEA3136658, study PRJEB25190) | human gut metagenome
CTGGCGACATCCACCTTTGAGTGGGCCCCCGGCGTCCGGATCTATCACTCGACGGACCTGAAACACTGGGACTATGTCACCTCTCCCCTGGACGATTACTTCAGGATGGACCTTCGGGGCCTCAAGGCTTCCGACGGCATCTGGGCTCCCTGCTTAAGCTGGGACGGAGAGTATTTCTACCTTATTTATACAGTGGTCCGCGACGCCCGGGAATTTCCCGTTATGGATACGCCCAACTACCTGATTCGCGCGAAGAAGCTCACCGGTCTCTGGTCCGATCCGGTCTACTTAAATTCCAGCGGTTTCGACCCTTCCCTCTTTCATGACGAGGACGGCAGAAAATGGCTGGTCAACATGGAGTGGGACTATCGGAAAATCCTTTCCGGGGAAAATCCCTTCACGGGCATTCTTCTCCAGGAGTACGATCCTGAGAAAAAAGCGCTGGTGGGCGAGGCGAAAAAGATCTTCACCGGTTCTCCCATCGGCGGCACGGAGGGGCCACACCTCTACCGCCACAACGGCTATTACTACCTCATGTGCGCCGAAGGCGGAACGGGTTGGTTCCATGCTGTGACGCTGGCCCGGAGCAGGGAACTTACCGGCCCCTATGAAATTTGCCCGCACAATCCGGTTCTGACCTCCTGGGAGGGCAGCCGTGATCCGAAAGAGATAGAAAAAGCGCTGGCGAAAAAAGACTTAGGAACCAGTTTCCTCAAGAAAGCCGGTCACGCGAGCCTTGTGGAAGGGCCTGACAATCGCTGGTTCCTGGCTCATCTCTGCGGCAGAAATCTTCCGGGAATGCTCTACTGCCCCCTGGGACGGGAGACTGCGATCCAGGAAGTGGTCTGGGAAAAAGGCTGGCTGAAACTGAAGGACGGCGGCAGTGCTCCAAAAGACTCCTTCCGGGCCATCGGAGATTCGGATGCGGAAGAGAAGAGAGAGCCACTGAAAAAAGGATATCATTTTCAGGATGAGAGCTTTCTGGAAGATTTCCAGACGCTCCGGGTTTTCTACCGGGATCTCGGGATGACGATCCACGAGAGAGAAGGGTATCTAAGGATCTACGGCCGGGACTCCATTTTCTCCCGCTATGAACAGGCCCTCCTTGCGAGACGCCAGATGGAGCTCTCCTTTGAGGCGGCCGTCCGCTTTGAGTTTGCACCGACCTCTTTCCAGCACGGAGCGGGCTTAAGTTACCGCTACGACGAGCGAAACCAGTATTACGCTTATGTGACCCTGGGAGACAAAGGAGTAGAACTGAACCTGCTGAGCGTGATCGCCGGAAAGACGGAGCTTCTGGCTTCCGAGCCGGTGAAGGGCCTGGCGGGCGGAGAACTCCCGGCCTACGAGCTCTCCGTCTCCGTGGAGGAGGATGCTGTCCAGTTCTTCTGGCTGGATGAGACGAGCGAAAAGCGGAAGCTGGGACCGACCCTTCATTCCTATATTCTCTCCGACGATTTCGCGGATGGTTTCACCGGAGCCTTCGTCGGCGTGGCCGTCCAGGACATGAAAGACCGGAAAAATTATGCGGATGTGGCCTGGTTTAAATATGAAGAAAGAGATGCAAAGTAGGCAAGTATCTGCTATAATGAAACCGTTTCCCGGGCTGTGAAAAACAGCCCACAGACTGCAACTTTGAAAGGACATAGAAGATGAAAAGAGAGCTGAAAGAGTCTTTTGAAATACGGGTAGCCGGAACCGAGGACTGGTATTCCATGACCGTTCCGGGTTCCGCCATGGACACCCTTGTGAAGGCAGGCGTTCTGCCCGATCCCTACTATGGAGAGAACGAGTATCAGGTGCGGGAATTTTTCCGCAACGATTTTGACATCCGGGGTCATTTTACCGTAAGCCCGGAGGAGTTTAAAGCCGGTCATATGCTTCTGGTCTTCAATGGCATCGACACCGTGGCTGACCTTTATCTCAACGGTCACAAACTGGGCCACACAGAAAACATGCACCGCCGCTTTACTTTTGACATCAAAAAATATGCGAAAGAGGGAGACAACCTCCTGGAAATCCACCTTGCTTCCCCGCTGAACTTTATCGAGTCTTACAAACCCGCAAAAGGCCGCGAGATCCATATGTGCAACACCGGCACGATGCCGGGCAACCAGTATATCAGAAAACCCCACTGCATGTTTGGCTGGGACTGGGGTCCCCAGCTTCCGGATGCCGGCATTTTCCGTGAGATCGAGCTTGTGACCTACGAGAAAGCCCGCCTGATGGACACCCTGATTCGCCAGAAACACGAGGAAGGTCAGGTAACGCTGACGATGACCACCGATGTGGAAAAGGATGCGGACGCAAAGGTGAAGCTTACCTATGAGGTTATGGATCCTGACGGAAAACTTCTCTATCTGGGAGAGGATTCCAGCGTGAAAATCGAGGAGCCGAGACTCTGGTGGCCTCACGGAAGCGGAGAGCAGCCCCTTTATACGGTCCGCGTACTCATGGAGAGCGAGGGCGAGGAGGCCCAGGAGAAGCTTTACCGCATCGGTCTTCGTACGGTGACGGTTTCCAGAGAGGATGACGAGTGGGGCCAGGAATTTGCCATCACCGTCAACGGAAAGAAGATCTTCGCAAGAGGAGCTGACTATATCCCCGACGACTGTTATTATTCCAGATTGACCCGAGAGGTGTTTCTGCGAGATGTGCAGGCAGCAGTATTTGCCAATTTCAACTGCCTCCGGATCTGGGGTGGCGGCTATTATCCCGCCGATGAGTTCTACGATCTCTGCGATGAGTACGGTATTCTGCTCTGGCAGGATCTCATGTATGCCTGCAACATTTACGACCTCACCGAGTCCTTCAAGGAGAATATCGTGGAGGAGGCAAGGGACAACATCCTTCGTTTCCGGAACCATGCCAGCCTGGGCCTGATCTGCGGAAACAACGAGCTGGAATCCGCCTGGACCGACTGGACAGCCATGAAAGGCCATGCGCCTTCTCTCAAGAGAGATTACCTCATTCAGTTCGAGTACCTTCTCGCCAACGTGGTGAAAGAGACCGCGCCGGATGCCTTCTACTGGCCCTCTTCCCCGTCCTCAGGCGGAAGCTTTGACAAGCCCAACGACGACAACCGCGGAGATGCTCACTACTGGGACGTATGGCACGGCCAGCTGCCCTTCAGCGAGTATCTGAACCACTATTTCCGTTTCTGCTCTGAGTTCGGTTTCCAGTCTCTGCCTTCCATCAAGACGATTGAGACCTTCACCGAGGAAAAAGACCGGAACCTCTTCTCCAAAGTCATGGAGAGCCATCAGAAGAACCCGGCAGCCAACGGAAAGATTCTCTATTATCTCTCCGAGACCTTCCGTTACCCGAGAGATCTCTCCGGCCTTACCTTCTTAAGCCAGATCCTCCAGGGTTATGCGATGAAGGTGGCTACCGAGCACTGGAGAAGAAACCGCGGCAGATGTATGGGAAGTATTTACTGGCAGTTCAACGACAACTGGCCCGTGGCTTCCTGGTCCAGCATGGATTATTATGGAAGATACAAGGCGCTTCACTATATGGCCCGCGTCTTCAACGAGGCCGTAGCCGGAAGCATCCGCAAAGAGGGCAACACCATGGGCTTCTGGATCTCCAACGAGAGCCTGAAAGAAGCCGCTGTGGAGGTAAAAGTAAGCCTTAAGGATCTGGATTTCAAGGTGCTCTATGAGGAGACCGTTTCTGGAACCGTGGCTCCGCTTTCCGCTGTGGACCTTCTCACGAAGGATTTTTCCGAGCTGATCGAGAGCCGCAGCGAGCAGGTCTTTGTCACCATGGAATACAAAGTTACCGACAAAGAGACCGGAAAAACTGAGGAGCGCTGCGAGTTTGAGACCTTCGTTCCCGTGAAACATCTGGAACTCAAGGACCCGGAGCTTACCGTTTCCTGCGCTGAGGACGGCACTGTGACGATCTCTGCCAAGAGCTTTGCTCCCTACTGCATGGTCGAGGGCGTTAACGAGGATATCATCTGGGACAGCAACGTCCTGGCTATGACAGACGGAAATGCGAAGGTCCTGCATCCGGTGAAAGGCGTTGTTCCGGGAGTGAAGCCGGAGATTCGCGTTTACGATGTATATCATACTTATGCATAAAAAAGAAGCTGGGGTCAAAAGATCTTTTGACTCCGGAAAAAGAGGACAGAAAGCTGTCCAGGATAAGAAAGGAGACATACACAAATGAGCTTCAGAAAGGATTTTGTATGGGGAGCGGCTACCGCTTCCTATCAGGTGGAAGGAGCCGCCTACGAGGACGGCAAGGGACTGAATATCTGGGATGTATTCTGCAAAGAGGATGGTCATGTCTATGAGCACCACACAGGCGATGTGGCCTGCGACCAGTATCACCGCTACAAAGAAGATGTGGCCATCATGAAGGAGCTGGGCCTGAAAGCCTATCGTTTTTCCGTAAACTGGGCCCGCATCCTGCCGGAAGGAATCGGGAAAGTCAATGAGAAAGGCCTCGCTTATTACGATAACCTCGTAAACTGCCTGATCGAGAACGGTATTGAGCCCTATATGACTCTCTATCACTGGGATCTTCCCTACGCCCTTCATCAGAAAGGCGGCTGGCTGAATCCTCAGTCTCCGGAATGGTTCTATGAGTATGCAAAGCTGATGGCCGCTCATTTTTCTGACCGTGTCAGCCATTTCTTCACCTTCAACGAGCCCCAGTGTACCGTCGGCCTGGGCTATGTGACCGGCGAGCATGCACCGGGACTGAAAGTTGGCCCTTATGATTACTTCAGTATCTGGCACAACGTTCTGAAGGCTCATGGTCGCGGCGTACAGGCCATCCGTGAGGCAGCAGTCCGCCCGGTGGAAATCGGAATGGCTCCCTGCGGCGCCCTCTATTATCCGGCAACCGATTCCAAGGAGGATATCGAGGCAGCGAGAAAAGCAAACTTCTCCCTTCCCGAGGCAGATATCCGTGCAGCAAGCTGGGATGTGGCCTTCTGTGCCGATCCGGTTTTCTTAGGCCAGTATCCGGAGGATATCATGAAGAGCTTCGGCCAGTATTTCCCGAAAAATGCGGAGAAGGATCTGGAGCTGATTTCCCAGCCGCTGGATTTCTACGGACAGAACATCTACAACGCCGTACCGGTACGGGCAGATGAAAACGGCAATCCGGTCCGTGTGGACCGTTATCCGGGCTTCCCGAAGACCGCCATCCAGTGGCCGGTGACTCCGGAAGTTCTCTACTGGGCTCCGAAATTCCTCTATGAGCGTTACCAGAAACCTTTCTATGTGACCGAGAACGGCATGTCCTCCCATGACTGGGTATCCCTGGACGGAAAGGTTCATGACGCGAGCCGTGTGGACTTCATGCACCGCTACTTAAGAGAGTTCAAAAAAGCAGCCGCCGACGGCGTAGACCTTCGCGGTTACTTTGCCTGGTCCCTCATGGACAACTTTGAGTGGGCCTACGGCTACTCCGAGCGTTTCGGCATGGTCTATGTAGACTACCAGACCCAGAAACGCACCGTGAAAGATTCCGGTCTCTTCTATAAAAATGTGATCGCTTCCAACGGAGAGATTCTGTAAGATTTAAAAAGACAGCCTGCGGCAAGAATGGTTTGCGGCGGGCTGTCTTTTTTTGAAAAAATTGCGTGAAAAATTGCAAAAAACATGTTATGATATATATAAGCATTTTATTTCTAAACATTTCTTTGTGAGACACTCTCATTTCTTTATTCGCTGCGTTCGCAGTCTTAGAAATTTCCAATGCGAGAACAGACAAACAAAAACAGAGGAGACTTCTGAGGCAGAAAAGCAGAGCCTCCTCGGCACAGCAGAAGCAGAAAACTTCTGATGTAGAGAAAATAGCAGGCTATTCAAAGATTCAGTGGTCAGAATCCTTTCGGAAGGAGGCAAAAACAATGACAGGTTTTGGGGAGATGATTTTTCAGAATGGAATGGAGCAGGGCGAAAAGTCCATCGTAGAATACATGATGAAAACGGGGAAATATTCGCTGGAGGAGATTTCTGCCATCACAGGGGTTTCCATGGAGACCGTGGAAAAAATCTCCACGGGACAGGTATATGGGTCGGAACCCCGAGATTAACAAAAATTTAACAAAAAATCCATTTCTTCTGCTTGACAGCGGAAAAATCAAGTGCTATAACATAGCAAGAACAAAAGAAGCAGGGAACAATAGATTATTCAGGAATTCGGAAAACGATTTCCTGATGATTTTTTTGAGCCTACAGGTTTACACTGGGGAGGGTGGAACCTGAGTTGGAAGCTTCCGGTTCGATAACCATGATAAGCGGCAGACACGGGAAGGCTTAGCGTATCTGCCTTGACATATATTTGCGGTGCCAGAGAGCAGCAGCATGGTGCAGGACTACGGGCATTGCTATTATTACGAAGGAAGGACATTACAATGGTTAAGAAACTGATACTGGTTACTTCTCCGCCCGCATGCGGAAAAACTTACATTTCAAAAGCACTTGCAGCACGTCTGGAGCATGTAGTATATCTGGATAAAGATACGCTCATCACCCTTTCCAAGCAGATTTTTAAAGTGGCGAATCAGCCCTACAACCGCAGCAGCCAGTTCTTCGAGGACAACATCCGCGATTACGAGTATGACTGTGTTGTGGATCTGGCTCTGGAAGCTCTGGATTATGAGGACAAGGTGCTGATCAATGCTCCCTTTACCCGCGAGATCCGCGATATGGACTACATCAAAGGCCTGGAGAAAAAGCTCGCTGAGAAAAACGCCACCCTCGTGGTTGTCTGGGTTGAGACCTCTCCGGAGATCGTTCATAAGCGCATGATCGACAGAAACTCTGACAGAGATACCTGGAAGCTGGAGCACTGGGATGAGTACATCGCAGGCTGTAACTTTGAGATTCCGGAGAATCTCAAACGTCCGGGAGCCAAAGATTCCCTTATTATCTTTAAGAATAACAATGAGAAAGAATTTGAGAATTCCATGAAGAAATGTGTTTCCATTCTGGATGAAACCATGAACGAGGATTCCCTTCAGCAGGTAGGCTGAATTATTTGAAAAAATATATACCCCGGAACTGTGGCTGAGAAAGCTACAGTTCCGGGGTTTTCTTGTTAACAGGAAAATCCGTTGGAATTATTTGTTACACAAAAAAATCCGAGCAGGATCGCATTGTGCCGGAGAGTCCTGCAAATAAGACTTTTTGTCCGAAAGCAGGAGCGAAAAGTTCCTTCAGAAAACCGGGTGACGCAGACCAAAAACTGTGTTACACTGACAGCACGATGTGAAATTGCACAGGCAGCCTTGTATTAAAACGATTTGCAGGGACTGCCAATATCATAACGCCGCCGGAAAAACGGTGGACGGAAAGCGAGGATCATATGAAGACAACCGTACACATCATCTCTCATTCCCACTGGGACCGGGAGTGGTATTTACCTTTTGAGAAACACAGAGTCAAACTCATCGAACTGATGGATAACGCCATGGAGCTTTTTGAAAAGGATGAGCGTTACCGGAATTTCCATCTGGACGGGCAGACCATCGTTCTGGACGACTATCTGGAGATCCGCCCGGAGAACCGGGAAAAACTGAAAAAATATGTGCAGGAAGGCCGTTTCCATGTGGGCCCCTGGTACATCCTTCAGGATGAGTTCCTGACCAGCGGTGAGGCGGCCGTGCGAAACCTCCTCACCGGCATGCGGGAGGCGAAAGAGTTCGGCGGCCTCTGCCCGGTGGGCTATTTCCCGGATGCCTTCGGAAACGCAGGTCAGATGCCCCAGCTTCTCAAGCAGGCCGGCATGAAGGCGGTGGCTTTCGGTCGCGGCGTGAAGCCTGTGGGATTTAATAATGAAGCGAAAGAGGGCGGAGCTTACGAATCCACCTATTCCGAGATGAACTGGGAGTCCATGGACGGCAGCGGCCTTCTGGGCATCCTCTTCGCCAACTGGTACAACAATGGGGCGGAGATTCCCGTGGAGCCGGAGGAGGCGAAGGAATACTGGGATCAGCGCTTCAAGGCGGCGAAGCGCTTTGCCGGAACTAGCCAGCTTCTCTTCATGAACGGCTGCGACCATCAGCCTGTGCAGAAGGATCTGGGAGACGCCATCGAGACGGCCCGGAAGCTCTATCCCGATATCGATTTTATCCATTCCGATTTTGAGACCTACGTTCAGGCAGTAGAAAAGGATCTGGAAGAAAATCCCACAAACAGTCTTTCCACGGTCCGCGGCGAGCTCACGAGCCAGGAAACCGACGGCTTCTGGACTCTGGTAAACACCTGCTCCTCCCATGTGGAATTGAAAAAAGAGAACCGCCGGGGCGAGGCTGCCCTCGAAAAAGAGGCGGAGCCCCTGGCAGCTCTGGCGGCCCTGGCCGGTAAGGAATATCCCGAGGATCTTCTGCGCTACAGCTGGAAAAAGCTCATGCAGAACCATCCTCATGACAGCATCTGCGGCTGCAGTGTGGACGCGGTCAACGACGAGATGAAGACCCGTTTCGACAAGAGCCGCCAGGTGGCCGAGACCGTGACGGAGGAGAGCGCGAAATATCTGGCAGATCAGATCGATACGGAAAACGCCGGAGGCCTTCCTTTTATTGTCTTCAATCCCAGCGGCTGGGAGCGCAGCGGCCTCGTGGAAGCCATTCTTGACTATGAGCTGGATTACGACCGTTTCATCTGGAATGGCTACGACCGGATGAAGGCTCTGTCCCTTCCGGAATTTGTCCTGAAAGACGCCGATGGAAACGAGATCCCGGCGAAGGTGGAGGATCTGGGCGCGAACTTTGGTTACTTCCTGCCGGACGACCGTTTCCGCGAGCCCTACATGGCAAGACAGCTTCGCGCGACCTTCGAGGCGGAGAAGGTTCCGGCTCTGGGGCATCGCCTCTATCAGCTGAAGAAAGCCGCGCCGACGAAAGAGAAGACCAGCCTCGTCACCGGCGAAAACACGATGGAAAATGCCTTCCTCAAAGTAGAAATTCTGAAAGACGGCACCTACACCCTGACGGAGAAAAATTCCGGCAGAACCTACGGTCCGCTGGGCTATTTTGAGGACACCGGGGACATCGGAAACGAGTACCTCTATGTGCGGCCGAAAAACACGCCTCCCATTGTGACCAAGGGCACTCCGGCGAAGATCACGCTGGAGGAGGATCTGCCGTACCGGGCTGTTTACCGCATCGAAAGCCGCGTCGAGATTCCGGAAAGCGCCGATGAGACTCTGGCTGAGGAGCGGAGACGCTGCAGCGACTTCTTCGGAAGAAAGGCAGGCCGCAGCGAAAAAACGGTGCCCCTCGTTCTCACCACAAAGCTTTCCCTTGAGAAGAACGGAAAAGGCGTCAGTGCCGAGACTACCTTCGAGAATCTGGCCAAGGATCATCGGGTACGGGTGATTCTGCCCACCGGTCTTGCCACGGAGCAGCACTTCGCAGACTGCCCCTTCGAGCTTGTGAAACGGAACAATCATCACAGTGCCGGGTGGAAAAATCCCAGCGGCTGTGAGCATCAGCAACGTTTCACAGCTATGGAGGATGAGAAGGGCGGCCTTCTCGCAGCAAACTTCGGTCTCTATGAGTACGAGATCCTGCCGGAAGAAGACAATGCCATCGCCATCACCCTGCTTCGGGCTGTGGGAGAGATGGGAGACTGGGGCGTGTTCCCGACGCCGAAGGCCCAGCTTCCGGGAACTCATACCGCCCGCTATGGAATTTACCCCTTTGAAAAAGGAAAGCTCTATGAGACGATAAAAGAGGGAGCACAGTTCCAGACGAGCCTTCTGGCGGTCGTGACCGACGCCCACAAAGGCAGCCTTCCCGCAGAATACAGCAATCTCAGCTGGAGCGGAGAAGGAATCGAGCTCACCGCCCTCAAGGCAAGAGAGAGCGAGAGGATGCCTGAGGGAGAAAACGATCTGGTTCTCCGTTTCGTCAACCACAGCGATAAGCCCCAGCGCCTCACTGTGACGAAGCCGGCCTGGGCAGAAAAAGCTTTCCTGAGTAACGTCATCGAGGAAGAGCTCGAAAGACTCCCGGAAACGGAATCCACCGGCGAAATTTCCGCCTACAAACATACCCTCCGCCCATACGAGATCCTGACCCTGATCCTGCGCCGGTAACTATTCAGTGCCTCAACTCGATTCCGCTGCGCTTCATCTCGTTGTGGCTTCTCTCCAAATAGATTTCCAGAAAAAAGTGTTCGTTCATGCAGGCATGACTCACACTTTTCCTGAAAATCTGCTTGGCTCTGAATAGTTACAAAAAAATCCCGTCAATTTGACGGGATTTTTTCATACCATATATTACTCTGCTTTTTTCATCTCAAACACAAGAGCGATCGGAGCGGTACCCTGGCGGTATCCTGCCGGAACGGTCAGAGTCAGGCCGCCCTCAGTCTCAGTGAAGGAAACTTCTTTTCCGCTGTCCAGCATATGGATCTCGGAGATCTTTCCGGTGTAGGGAACGAAGATTCTGGACTCCACGGATTCCTGAGCTACCGGATAGAGACGGATCGCATAGACCTTGTCACCCTTCTGAGTGAAGGACAGGTTTCCGCTCTGGTACGGAGCACAGATTCTGGTTCCGTAGATGGCCTCGCCGTAGGTCTTCATCCACTGACCGAAACCAAAGAGGCTCTCTCTGGCGTCAACCGGGATACGGCCGTCGGGCTGCGGGCTTACGTTGAGGGCCATATTTCCACCCTTGGCAACGATGTTCACAAGGAGGTTGACCAGCTCACGGGGAGTTTTGTAGCGGTCGCCGTACTCGTAGGTGAAATCAGCGCCCAGAGTCAGGCAGCTCTCCCAGGGCACGAATAAGGGCTCCTCAGGAATGCAGAGCTCCGGTGTCACATAGTTCTCGTAGGGGCCTCCGATGGTACGGTCGACGGAGAGAACCCAGGGCTGAATTTTTCTGGCTTCATCCACGATGCCGCCGAGATCGATGTCCTGGCCGTTATCCTTGCATACCCAGCCGGCGTCGAACCAGAGGATATCGAGTTTTCCGTAGTTCTTGCAGAGCTCCAGAACCTGATTCTTCGTGAACTCCTGGAAACGGCTCCACATTTCCGGATGATCCTTGGGATCATAGGAAGGTCCGCGGGAAGTCAGGCCGTCTTTGCGAAGCTCCGGATTCCAGTAATCCTGACAGTGCCAGTCTGCTTTGGAGAAGTAAGCGCCGATGCCGATGCCTTTCTCACGGAAAGCGTCGAACATGGATTTTACGATATCCGCATGCTCGTTCTCGTGGAAGGGGCAGTCCTCAGCGGTAACTTTGTAATCGGTGTAGGCGGTATCCCAGAGACAGAAACCGTCGTGGTGCTTCGTGGTTAGAAGAAGATAGCGGAAACCGCAGTCCTCAGCCATCTGTGCCCACTCCTCCGGCTGGAAACGCACGGGGTTGAAGGATTTGTTCAGACCGAAATACTGTTTCTTGAAAGTCTCTCCGTCGTCGGTCCAGTTGACCTGGTGGCGGGACCAGTCAGCATCCTTGTCGCTTAAAGCCCAGGAAGCAACCATGCCCAGCTCACAGTAAAGACCCCAGTGCATCATGAGGGCCAGCTTCTGATCCTGGAACCATTCCAGCTTCTCCTGAAGGATCGGCTCCTCGGGACGGCAGTAGGTCTCGGCAGCGCTGTAGTTATGGACACCCTGAACGACGATGTCCTGCTCTTTTTCTTCGGTGTTCTCGGTTGTACTCATTTTCGTAAACTCCTTTACACATCATATTTTCAGGTAAAGCTTTCCGCGGAAATGGCGGAAAGCGAGTCACTTGCATCATAGCATAGATGTGTTAAAAAGTCATTCACTATTTTCAAAAATATGTTCAATTATTTTGCCCTATGTTCATTAGAATGTTCAAAAAACGGAAAAATTTCTCGCGTCTGACATTTTTTTACTTTTTTCAGTGACGGATAGTTTTAAATATGTTAGAATAAAACCTTGATGTGGAGCGGAGCAGGTTTCGCCTCGAAAACAAACAGGCAGAATAGGTGGACGAAAGTTATTCAGATAAAAACAGGTAAAGGAAAGAGAGCATGGGTTTGCGTAAAAAGATTTTAATAGTAGAGGATAATGAATTTAACCGGGCACTTCTGGTGGAGATCCTGTCTTCTCAATATGAAACTCTGGAGGCAGAGAACGGAAAAGTCGGCCTGGAGATCCTGGAAAGAGAGAAAGAAGCGGTATCTTTAATTCTTCTGGATATCGTGATGCCGGTGATGAATGGGTATGAGTTCCTGGATGCATTGAAAGCAAATCCGGCAATCGCGTCCATTCCGGTTATTGTCACGACCCAGAATGAGGGAGAAAATGACGAGATTGCAGCTCTGGAGTGCGGCGCTTCGGATTTCGTGGCCAAGCCCTATAAGGCGAAGGTGATCCTCCGGCGTGTGGCCAGCATCATCCATCTGAGGGAAAATGCGACGATGCTCAACCTTTTCCAGAAGGACCGGACCACCGGGCTTCTCAGCAAGGAATATTTCTGTCAGCAGGCGGAGAAAATCCTTCGCTCCAATCCGGACAAAACTTACGATATCATCTGTTCGGATGTGGAGAATTTCAAGCTGATCAATGATGCCTTCGGCATGCAGGGCGGAAACAAAGTGCTGAAGACCATGGGCGGGATCTGTCAGAAGTCCACGGATACCTTAGGTGGTATCTGCAGCCGTTTCCATGCGGATCAGTTTGTCAGCATGATTGAGCATACGGAAGGATACAGTGACGAACTGTATGAGGCTCTGACGGCAGAGACCAGGGAAAAATGCGGCATCAGCAACATCGTCATCAAGTGGGGTATCTATCAGACCGGAGACCGGAAGATTTCCGTGGAGCAGATGTACGACTGGGCGCTCCAGGGGGCGAGAAGCATCAAGGGCCAGTACGGCCGGTATTATGCCTTCTATGATGATAAGCTTAGAAGTGAGATGCTTCGGGATCAGGCAATCCTGGACTGCATGGAGGAGGCGCTGGAGCAGGGACAGTTCCAGGTGAAGCTCCAGCCGAAATACAAGGCGGCCGGAGGCCTTTTCACCGATGCCGAGGCTCTGGTGCGCTGGTGTCATCCGGAATGGGGCATGCAGTCCCCAGCGGTTTTCATCCCGCTTTTTGAGAGAAACGGCTTCATCACCAAGCTGGACCAGTGTGTGTGGGAAAAGGTCTGCCAGCTGATGCAGCAGTGGGACAAAGATGGCCTGGAGCCCGTCAATATCTCGATCAACGTTTCCAGGGCCGACGTTTATAATGTAAATCTTGTGGATACCCTGCTGGATCTGGTGAAGCGTTACAATATCGCGCCAAAAAGACTCCATCTGGAGATCACAGAGTCCGTGTACACGGAAAGCCCGGAGGACATTATCCAGAACGTAACCAGACTGAGGGAAAAAGGTTTTGTTGTGGAGATGGACGATTTCGGAAGCGGTTATTCTTCCTTAAATATGCTGAACCGGATGCCGATGGATATCCTGAAGCTCGACATGCAGTTTATCCGGACGGAGATGGAGATGCCCGAGAGCCGCAGAACCCTCCGCTATATCATCGGTCTGGCTCACTGGCTGAATCTAAGCGTTGTTGCCGAGGGCGTGGAGACGAAGGAGCAGCTGGAGCATTTACGAAATCTGGGCTGCGATTATATTCAGGGTTATTATCTCGCGAAGCCCATGGATCCGGCTGATTTTGAGGCGCTGCTTCGTCAGCAGATCCCTGAGCAGGAGAAAAAGGACCAGACCTTCCAGCTCATCGGCGAGAAAAAGGAGAAAAAAGGCATCCTTCTTCTGGTGGATAACCGGGAAGAGGAGAGGCAGCAGCTGGAAAAGCTTTTTGAAGACAGTTATGAACTGGTGACTGCTGTCAACGAGGCAGAAGTTTTGCGGAATATAGAGGGCTTTGGAAACCGGATTTCCGCCTTCCTCGTCAGCATGGCAGCTGTCCGCGACCGGGACAATTCCGTATGGAAGAGTATCCAGCGGGAAAAGAAGGTCTGGAAGACGCCGGTTCTCGTCATGGGAGATGAGGATGAGCATACGGAGGAGGAAGCGCTGGAGATGGGGGCGGACGATTTTGTCTTCGATACCCGGCTGGGCAGAAGTTTCCGTCTCCGTGTGGAGAAGATGCTCCGCAGAGAGCGGGCAGACGAGACCTATCTCAACAATAAGGCCCGGGAGAATCAGTTCAAGGAGCAGCAGGAATTTCTGAATACCACCCTTCCCGGCGGCATGATCGGCGGTTACCGGGAGAAAGGCTGCCCCGTATACTTTATCAATCACAGTATGCTGAATTATCTGGGTTACGAGAACAGAGAGGAATTCATCAAAGATGTAAACGGTCTTCTGGGAAACGGCATTCACCCCGAGGACCGGGAGCGGGCGGAGCACCAGGTGGAAGAAGGGCTCAACAAACAGGGCCGTTACTCCACGGACTATCGGATGAAGAAGAAGGACGGCACCTATATCTGGATTCATGATACGGGCTGCTGTATCGAGACCGAGGACGGCCGGGAGGGCCGGATGGCGGTCTGCATGGATATCACCGAGGATAAGAAGCGGGAACAGAAGGAGAAAGAGCTTTACGAAAAGGAACTGAGCTATTTTACGCTTCTTCCCTTCTCTGAGGGCGGCGCTCAGGGCCGCATCAACCTCACAGCGGACCGGATGGAGAGCTGTGTCATGACCGCTGACGTGGTTCCGGCCAAGGTTGGCGAGAGCTTCGAGACCACGATGGAGCATTTTGCAGACTCGGCTGTGGATCCGGCGGACCGCATGAGAGTGCGTCAGATCATGCAGCGGGAAAAAGTTCTCGAGAGCTTTTACACCGGCAAGCAGGACTACCATTTTGAGTTCCAGCGGAGAAGAGACAACAATACGGTCTTTTACGGAAGCACCGATTTCCACCTCTGTCTGAATCCGGAGAGCGGCGATGTGATCTGCTTCTTCTACACGCTGAATGTGACCGAGCAGAAGGCGCAGGAGCTTCTTTTCCGCAAAGTGACGGAGATGGAGTACGACCTGATCTGCGACATCGATCTCAAGACCGGACGGCATCGCGTTGTGGCAGTCAGTGACCAGTGTAAGGAAAATGCCTTGAGCGGAGGCGTTTTCGCCGATGAGATCTGGAAGGTGGCTGACCGTTTCATGGACGAGGAGAATCGGAGTATTTATCTTAAGAATCTGTCGCCTGACAACATCCGCAAGCAGCTGGAACATCAGGAGAGCTACAGTTTCCTTCTGGAGATGACCGATGAAAAAGGCATCCGCCGGACGAAAAAGTATCAGCTCTTTTATATTTCCAGGGAGCTGGAGCGTGTGGGCATGTCCCGCGTGGACGTGACCGACGTGGCGGTACAGGAAAACAGCCGGCGGCAGGAGCTGGCTGCGGCTCTCGAAGCAGCGGAGCTGGCCAACGCGGCGAAATCCGACTTCCTGTCCCGGATGAGCCACGAGATCCGTACCCCGATGAACGCGATCATTGGCATGAGCGCCATCGCGGCCCAGTCCCTCGGCAAAGACGAGGTTGTGGCGGACTGTATTTACGAGGAGAAACAGTACGGGAAAAAAAGCAGGCAGGGATACAATTTTACCAAGCTGAAAACCCTCGTTGTGGACGACGATGTAGCAGTCTGTGAGAGCACCGTGGCAACCCTTCACGATATGGGCGTCACCGCCGAGTGGGTGGACAGCGGCCAGAAAGCCGTGGAACGGGTGAAATTTTACCGGAAAGAGCACAAGGATTACGATATGATCCTGATCGACTGGAAAATGCCCGGCATGGACGGCATCGAGACCGCCAGAGAAATCCGCAAGGTTGTGGGCGCTGACGTGACGATCATCATTATGACGGCCTATGACTGGGCCAGCATTGAGCAGGAGGCCAAGCTGGCCGGCGTTAACCTCCTGATGAACAAGCCGATGTTCCGTTCTTCCCTGATTTCCGCCTTCAATCAGGCCCTGGGAATCAAGGAAGCGGAAAAAGAAGAACCGGAGGAGGAAGAATTTGATCTTTCCGGCAAGCGTATCCTTTTGGCGGAGGACAACGCCATCAATACTGAGGTAGCCCAGCTTCTCTTAAAGAGCAAGGGAGCGGACGTGGATGTGGCAGAGAATGGCCTTCGGGCTCTTGAAAAATTGGCCAAATCCGAGGAAGGCTACTATGACGCGATTCTTATGGATATCCGCATGCCGATCATGGACGGCCTCACAGCATCCAGAAGCATCCGGAACCTGAGTAATAAAGATGCGGCAAACATTCCCATCATTGCCATGACGGCCAACGCCTTCGACGACGACGTGTACAAGAGTAAGGCGGCCGGAATGAATGCCCACCTGGCGAAACCTATCGACCCCAAGCGGCTGTTCCGCACACTGGTGGAACTGATCCGCAGCCACGAGCAGAATCCGGGAGAAATGACCTGGAGCGGCAGATATTGATAAAGGAAGGGAATGTGAAGATGACAGCAAAAGAATTTTATGAAACCATCGGACAGAATTATGAAGAGGTACTGGAGCGCTTGGCAGGCAGCGAGGCTCTGGTTTTACGGTTCCTGAAGAAATTCAGCACGGATAAAACCTTCAGTGAGCTGGAGAAGGCTATGGAGGCCAGGGATATTGAGATGATCTTCCGCCAGTCCCATACCCTCAAGGGCGTGGCTGCCAATCTGGGACTGAAGCCCCTCTTCGA
>OLOA01002471.1_pt1 | contig 16615 bp, 7 predicted proteins | sample 1672201 | NCBI WGS metagenome assembly OLOA01 (sample SAMEA3136658, study PRJEB25190) | human gut metagenome
TATTAGCTGGTGATCTTGCAATCAATGATGGTTATGTATACGCTGCTGTTCGTAAAGCAGTTACAACAAAAGGAATTACTGTTGTATATCAGGATAGAAAAGGAAATGTCATCAAAACAGCTCCTATGACTGTTGATAAAGATGCTACTTATATTAACACTGGCAAATTAACAGCACCAGATGGATATACAATTGGCATCGTTGGTGACATTAAAATTTCCCAAAATAACAAAGTTTATATTACTGTAGACCAGAATAAAAAATCTGTAACTGTTATTTTTAAAGAATCTGGTAAAGTTGTCAGCAGTAAGAAACTTTCTGTAGTAGCTACTGCCCAATATGTTGATAAGAGCAGAATCACAGCACCAGCCGGATATCGGATTGCAACAACTGATTCCAAATTAAAAATTTCCGAAAATAATACAGTAACTGTTGAGGTTAAAAAATTAGGAAAAACAATTAAAGTTATTTATAGATTAGCAAAAACAAACAAAATTGTTGCTACTGGAGAAATCGTTGTCGATAAAAAAGCTACATCTATTAAAGCCAGTGAAGTTCCGGTACCAGCAGGATACAAAATGGTAACAACAGGTTCCTGCTCTGTCAGAACTAAAAAAATCGAAATCTATGTAAAGAAATAATTTATTAAGAGTCACACATATCGATAACTTTCAGGTATTGTTAATAAACAATTTATTTACATACTCACAGATTCCTAAAAAGAAAGGGTCTGTGAAATAAGTCCCTAAATCACAACCACCGGCTTAGCCGGTGGTTTGCTTTGACCCTATAAGGGTCTGTTACCGGCACTGGAGTCTAAAGACTCATCGAAATAGATCATTTCGACCGAGGTTCTTCTTTGTACAAAAAAGAGCCTCTGACCAATATGATCAAAGACTCTCCGTACTGGTTTACCAGTATTTTTTACATAGCTGACAGCTCCCAGTTCCGATTCCGGCATAAAGAAACCACTGGCTAAATTTTGAATTCTTTATATAATTGTTCCCTGTATGTTTCATCTTTAGATGCTCTTTTCGCATCTGCATAACGTTCAGCATCTAAAAGTATCTTCATAAGCGTTCCAAGACGATCCTCGCCTTTTTTCTCACCTCTTTCTTCTGCATAGGAAATCATACTCAACATATCGGACACCTCCTTCTGCCGGATCTGACTGTCTGAATCCGGAATGTAAGACAGTACTTTCTTCTGATCACCGGAAAATACACCATATAAAAGGTCCATTAGTCCTTTTTCATTTTGCGCTTCCCCTCCAAGACGTACTATAACAATTTCCATAAGGTCTGCTTCTGCAGCATCGATCTGAATATCAAGGACACGGAAGCCTTCGTTTTTATAATTATGTATCTTGTAATAGGATACGGTATTCTGCTGCTCTTTAGGAATATTGTCAAGGCAGATCCAGATGCTGTACACCTTTTCCAGATATTTATAGCCTTTCCCATTCTTCCCTACTTTATCCAGCTGTGAGGATAAAGTAGGGAACGAAACAGAATATCAAAAACTGCCGGTGCCTCATCTACTGTGTTGAATTCCGTCTGCTCACCCCGGATGCTTCCTGCCATATCTTCTTCTACAAATGCGGTTCCTGTCTGGATGGTATCTCCCTCAATGCAGTTTATGATCTCCTCCAGAGAACAATCACTGTATTCTGCTACCGTGTACTTTAGAATATTGCCCATGATCGGCTTATATGAAAAAATATTTTTTGCCGCTTTGTCTTTGGTTTCTTTGCCTTTTAAGGTTCTCATTGTTGTGGAAATACTGTTTTTTACCTTCATGAGATACTCTTACAAATGAAACATTCTTTTATATTTTCATGATAACTCAGAAATAAAAATTCGTCAAATGCTTCTTTTCTGTCAGAATAGACACCGTAGAAAATGACAGATTGGCCTACCTCAAAATCAGAACCGGGTTCCGATTGATTGAAAATGCCTGGCGGGGTCTGACCATCGAAAATAACCCTTCCATCGCAAAAGCCTTGATTTTATTGCCTTTACAGGATATACTGGACTGAACGATATTTGTATTAAAATTGGAGGATTTTTCACATGAGAATTGCAGTAACCTATGATAACGGAAATATTTTTCAGCATTTTGGGAAAACAGAAAACTTTAAGGTGTATGAAGTAGAGAACAATCAGGTAATCTCCAGTGAGGTCATCAGTTCCAATGGCAGCGGACATGGTGCTCTGGCTGGCTTGCTGGACGGACAGAATGTAGATGTGCTGATCTGCGGTGGTATTGGCGGCGGTGCACAGGCGGCTCTCACAGAGGCTGGGATCGAGTTTTGTTCAGGAGCCCAGGGAGATGCAGATCAGGCTGTGGAAGCTTATCTGAAGGGCGAATTAGTGTCTTCCGGCGTGAATTGTGATCATCACCATGGGGAAGAACATTCCTGCGGCAGCCATGAAGAGGGACATTCCTGTGGTGACAGCTGCGGCGGTGGCTGTGGTGGAAGCTGCGGATCCTATAACCCAATCACAGGCCGCAATGTGGGCAAGACCTGCCGTACTCATTACAAAGGTACCTTTAACGACGGAACACAGTTCGATTCCTCTTATGACCGTGGAGAACCACTGGAATTTATCTGTGGCGCAGGCCAGATGATCAGAGGCTTCGATGCTGCTGTAGCAGACATGGAAGTGGGTCAGGTGATCGATGTACATCTGATGCCTGAGGAAGCATACGGTCAGGCTGATCCCAACGCTATTTTCACTATGGAGATTGCTCAGCTTCCAGGCTCTGAGGACCTTACTGTAGGCCAGCAGGTATATCTATCCAACCAGTACGGACAGCCATTCCCGGTAAAAGTAACAGCCAAGGATGAGAAAAACATCACTTTCGATGCCAACCATGAAATGGCTGGAAAAGAATTGAACTTCAAAATTGAATTAGTAGAGGTAAAATAAAGCGATCCCCCGGTCAACTGACCGGGGGACTTTATTTTTCAATCATCAGGAACGAAAATTCACGGTTTTTGTGGGTTTGCTGTAGATCCGTTTTCCATTTACGTTTTTAAAAGCCTTTATATAATAGTTATCGATCCAGTACATACCTGTCTGGGAATCATAAGATTCAGGATCTTTCCAGCTTGAAATGGAAGCTTTTACAGTCTTGGCAGCTTCACCGTTGCGGTAAATCACATATCCGGAAGCTCCGGCTACCTTTGACCAGGAAACCAGTGTGCCGCCAGTGCTCATTTTGCATGAAATCTTAGAAGGAGCCGGAACAACAGCCTTTTGAGATTTTACTGGCGAAAAACGGGAATACTTGGTTTTTCCACTTGCATTTGTGCCGTAAGCCCGAACTTTAAAGGAATATTTTACACCCGGCACAACTGCGGCATCATAACTGACAGTCCCTGTTTTCAGCGTCTTTATCCGCTTGTAGGAAGACTGGGCGTTTGTTTTACAGTAAATCTGGTATCCTTTGGCTCCGGGAACCTTTTTCCAGATTAAACGCATTTTATTAGCAGCCTTCTGGGAAAGTTTCAGTGTTGGTGTTGCCAGAGGATCATCTGTCTCCGAAACCCTTACCGTTACCTGGCACTGAGCCTGAAACTCTCCTGTGGAGGCAGTGATGACAGCCTGACCATAGCCATTCCCTTTAATTGTTCCATCTGCTGAAACAGATACGATTTTCGGATTGCTGCTTGTCCAGCTCATATCTTTTACATCATCAGAATCCACTGGTGCAAAAGAAGGGGTAAGCTTTTGGGTTTTTCCTTCATCAAGTGTAAGGCTTGTCTGATCCAGGGCAATTCCACTGAGCGGAGTGGTCACTACCGGGATTTCATAGAGAAATGTCTCTGTACCGTCATAATTGTGATTGTCATAGTTTCCGGATGTCCAGACAATATTTCGTCCCCACAGGATCGGCTGTGAATCTGTCTGGATCGTTACATTTTTATATAACTTAGATAATAAGATATTTCCCGAACCATCCATAAGAAGATAGTGCAGAACACTTTGCTTCGAGGTTTCATCTGAAAACAGCACTGCATACTGGTTATTTCCCACCGGAATAAGCTTGGGCTCTGTCAGCCTTATTACATCTCCTGACGGAGAATACTGGGTAAGCCAGATAAATCTGGAAGCCTTGCTGTTTTTGTCTGTGATTATCATAAAAGCATTCAGATTAAGATCCTCATATCCGGTCAGTCCATTTACAGAAAAGCTATGAGGAACTGATCTGCCTACAGTAATCAGATTGTCACCTGCCAGGGAAAAGCCTGTTACCTGGCATCCGGTATAGTTCTGGCCTGCAGGTCCCATAAACGGGAAAATATTGACAGCACTGCGCTGCGCAATATGTCCATCGGAAGATGCTGAGAAAGAAGACAGGATCAAGCCTCTGTCATAGGCATCTCCATGATCCAGGAAGTATACGTTATATCCGTCATTTACAACAAACTGATTAAAGGAATGGCTGCAATAAGGCATGTCAGAATTGATCAGTGTCATATCCTGTGTGTTGATGACAAAGGTAACATCACTCTGATGATGGATTCCATCCATACCATACATTTCACGTCCTGTGTGGACGATCAGTGTGGATCCGATCTGAGTCATGCGCAGAGAAGCACCGTCAAAAGGAATGTAAATTCCCTTAAACATGTTGGTATAGTCTCCGCTGATATCTGTAGCGCCCAGCAGCTTCCAGGTACGGTCATACTTAAGAACCCGGACAACTGTAAGGCGGTCATTTTCATCAAGATTCTTCTGCCCTGTTACAACATAAAAATTTCCGTCCGGCGCAGCGTAAAAACCTCCCCACAATGGAAGCTGAAGTTTTACTTTTGTTACACTGGTAATATTAAGATCCGGATTGCAGGATACATCATATAAGATCTGATTCTTCCAGGCAACAATGTGCAGATTACCGGCTGTATCCGTATAGTAGGAAGTATATTCAGGGTTTGCCCAGTTCAAGCTGTAGGATCCCGGTGAATTTCCCATATCAGCAAGCTGAGGAAAGGTTTTTCGTCGGCCGAAGGAAGATTTGGAATTATATACAGAGGTACCGGCTGTCATCCCCTGTCCTGCATTTTCAATCCATACCTCTCCATTCTGAACAGCAGGTAGTTCCTTTTCATCAGAAAAAAGCGTATCTCCACTTTCCTCAGAAGTAAACTCCCCATTTTCGGTATCAGAAAAGCTGCCCTCATCACATTCATTTTCTGTCACGCTCTCCATAGCCGACCCATCACCAGGGACCGTAAAATCCTCCGCTCCGTATACAGTGTCAAAGCCATAGAAGATGCCAGCAATAAAGCTATCAATTTCTTTTTCATTATATTCCAACCTCCTTTGAAATCCGGCATGATCAGAATGCTTCTGATCTGCTGTAGATGTCATTTATTGCCATATTGCTTTATGGCTATATTTTATCAGAGCAGAAGGTTATTTGCCAAAGGGAAGTTTGGGATATGAAAGGCATACGAAAAACTCCAGCCATTTCTGGCTGGAGCTTTTCTTTTAGGAATCTGTATTAATTACCCAATAGGATTATTTTACAGTTACTTTCTTTACATTTGACCACTGGCTGAATACTTTCTTGCCGTCTTCAGATGTCTTGTTGAATGCGTGGAGACCTGCATAGTAGGTTCCTTTCTTCACATTCTTGAATGTTGCTGTTACAACATTGCCTTTGATGTTCTTCTTAACCAGCTTGCCATAGCTTACCGGACGGTATTCGCCGTTTACTTTCTTAGCAGCGGATCCGAGAACTACATCATAGCCTTCTGCGTTTGCAGCTTTTGTATAGGTTACAGTTACTGTAGTGCCTTTTGCTTTCACGCTTGTGATTACTGGCTGTGCAGGTGTGATTGCAGATACAGAGAATGGATAGATGTTGGACCATTCGCCGAATACCTTCTTACCTTCTGCATTACGTCTCCAAGCGTGGCAGTATGCATAATATGTTCCCTGCTGTACGTAGTTGAAGTCACCTGTTGTCTTAACCTGGTTCTTTGTAACATCTACACGAGCAGTTGTTGTATCGTTTGCTTTGGAGATTACATAGTCATAACCTGTAGCTCCGTCTGCTTCTCCGGAAAGGATTACTGTTGCTTTATTTCCAACAACTTTAACACCGTTGATTACCGGAGTACCAACTTTAGCAACTTCGCCACCTACGGTTACTTCTTTGGAACCAACATAATACTGATTTCCAGTTGTTGCTGCTACAGTAGCTGTTTTCTTATCTTCGCTTAATGTAACTGTGAAGTCTTTGTTGTCAACTTTGAGGTTGCCGTTCATTACTGTAAGAACTGTTTCGCCTTTTTCGTTAAGGTCAACTTTAACATCAAGGTTAGCTACATTTTTCTTAACAACTTTCCAAGTTCCTTTTTTATAACTTGTCTGAGTAGTTTCGTTTACTTTATCCTTATAAACTCCAATACCTTTAATTTCATATGTTCCAGTTGCACCTGGTTTATTTCCAGTACTTGTAAGAGTTACTTTATAGTCTTTATCTTTAACCAGAACTTTATCGCCATCACGAACTACAATTGTAGGCTCAGCTGTCATTCCTTCTCCAGGGTATTCAGCATCTGTTACAGTAACTTCTTTCTCTGTGAAATAGAGTTTAGATTCAATTTTAAATTCTTTCTTTGCTGCAACATTTGTAACCTCAGACTTAGGATTAGTTGTAACATCAACTACCTTATCAGTACCTTTATAATTGCCTTTTGCAATAACAACCACATAAGTTCCATCAGTGCCACCGCCAGTTACATTGTTAACATATTTAATTTCGTAATCATTGCTGGTTACTTTCATATTACCAGTAACAGATGGTGTAAATACAACTTTAGCAAATGTCTTTTCTGTTCCATCATATGTAAAGTTCTGAGTTCCAGTTAATTCAATACCATTTGCATTATAAACTTTGATAGTTCCAGTTAATGTTGCCTGAGCAATATCAAATGTTGCCTTCTTTGTTGTTCCAGCTGTAAAGTTTTTATTGTCTTTTACCGGTGTTAATGTAAGACTGCCTGCCTCTTTACCAGCATTGATGTTTTCGCCATATCCAGTAATTTTGAACTGAGATTTAACGTCAACATTGCCTAATTTAACTTCAATAACATCTAATTTAGGCTGGATTGCAGAACCATTGTACTCAGCATTCTTGTATGTAACAGTTACTTTATCGGCACTGATAGGTGCAACGGTAAATTTGGCTGTAGCATCAATTTTGCTGTTGTAATTGCCTTTTCCAGTGATAACTAATGTTGCTTCACCAACATCTTTTCCACCGATTGTGTTCTTTACAACATAATCAGTGCCTTCTTTAAGAAGCTTGTCACCATCATATACTTTATATTCTGGTACAATTGCTTTTCCTGTGTAATCATAGGAAGTCTTTTCCATTTTGATGTTTGCAGATGTTAAAGTTTTACCTACGATTGTTCCATAATAGTCTGCAGTTGTTGGAAGATCATAATTTTTCTTCACATTATCGCTGAATGTTATGGTAGCTTTTACAGTTTTATCAATTTCGTTTGTATCTACAAGCGCATATTTAACTGTATAATCTGTACCTTCCTTTAAAGTCCAGGACTTCTTATCAGCAGTCTTTGCTGTAATTGTTACAGCTGGTTTATAGTCTTTTCCGTCACCCTCTTTGTATTCTACATTGGCAACTTTTATATCATTTGCAGCTATTGTTGCTTTCTGAATTGTAAATGGAATCTTAGCAACAGAACCTGCATATGTATTCTTACCTACAATAAGTACATAACCTGTACCGGCATTAACATTTGTATCAAATTCTACAGAATACTGATTCTTATCAAGATATTCTGTAGTGCCTTTCTTCAGAATATGTCCAACAAATTTGGAAGCATCTTTTGTAATCTGGGAACCTGTGTAATAAGCTGCTTTGTTTAACTCGGCTGTTGCAACTGTATCAAGACAGGTACTGTCCACAACATCATTAATATCCTTAGCATATAATGTAAGAGCTGCTGTTGTTGAGCCTGTTACATTTTTTGTGCCAGATTTAGGACCAATTGTTACTGTATATGTTCCGGATGCAACTGCATTTGAAGGAACGGTAACTGTAATGTCATTATCTGTTAATGGTAAAACATTGCCCTTTGCATCTTTAATTGTTAAATCACTTGCAGTTACAGTAACAGCTTTATTATCTACAGATGCAGATTTTGCTTTAACTGTAACAGTACATTTGCTAAGATCACGAGCAACTACATTATATTTTCCATCAACTTTAGTTGTTAATGCTCCAGAATAATTTTCAAATTTACTGAGATCAACTTCAGCATTTGCTTCATAAGATCCAACTTCAGTAGTAGCAGTAGTAGTTGCTGTTACAGATTTTACAGCACCATCAATTGTTTTTCCATTAACATCCTGAACACGAATATCTGCTTTTGCAGGAATAATAGGCCTGCCTGTATATTCATAGGAATTATTAATATAGGTTAATTTGAAATCTTCAGTTGTTGCAGCTTTCTGACCGATTGTATATTCTGTTGTAACAGAACCTGTATACAGTTTAGAATCAGTTACTGTAACAGTTACTGTAACCTTAGAACCTTTATTAATTAAATCTGGTGCTCCGGTATAGTCAACACTGTACTTTCCTGTAGTTTCGAAGTCTGATGGCATAGTTACATCTACAGCAGCTTTTACTTCTTTTCCTGTATATCCTGTTTTAGCATCTGCTTTAAGTGAAACAGTTGCTCCAGCATCTTTAATGTTTTTAGCAACTACAGAAACTGCGGATGATGTATATTTCCAATCTCCGTTATTATCCCACATAAATAATGCATAAGAATTTCCTACACACTCTTTAGCTATAGGCAGAGAAATTGTGAATTTACCATCTGTACCTACTGTTAAATCTGTTCCGGCATCTGTTGCTAATCCAGTAGCAACATCTTTCCAAGTATATTTAAGCCCACTAACAGATGTAGCATCTACGCCTGCCTGTTTAATAGTACCTGTTACATTGTCTGTATTTCCCCATGCAACAGAAGTTGGTAAATCCTTGTCTAATTTTACAGTCCAAGCATCGCCTGCTGTCTGCGCTTCTGTAGCGTCTGCAGTATTATCTTCAACAACCGGCGCTTCTACTTCTGATGTGAATGCTGCATCTGTTCCATCACTAAATTCAGCAGCCCATACTGGAACGTTTGAGGTTGCCAGCATTGCAACGACGAGAGACATACTTAAGGTTTTCTTAGCCATGCCTTTCTTCGTGTTTTTAATCTTTGTCATGATTATAGTTCCCCTTTCCTTAATATAACTATTTTCTTTTTGGGTAAAGATTCCTAGACATAATCTGTCTGTTATGGTTAATAATAGTGCTTCAACCACTTTTTGTCAAGTGTAATGCTCAAGAATTTTACGATTTTTTTAAATTTTCCCGCGTGTTGAATCATTTAATTTCCTTGATTTTCCCTATATAAACCCAACAATTTGTTACATGTTGAGATGATTTTCAGAAATTGTCACAAGATGATGTATTTCTATATGTATTTACAGTCAGTAGTCCCGGAGATCAGTCTCTCCGGGACTGTTGTCAAGTACATTATCTGCCTATTTTATCTTTCGGATTGCTTCCAGACCAAGGCCTGTTGCCAGACTTATATCCTCTTCTGTGAATTTTCCTGTATTTCGCATGCGAATAACCGTTTCTGCAGTATTTGTTTGTATTCCTTGCTGCATCCCCTGTTGTATTCCTTGTTGCCTTCCTTTTCGTATCAATTTTTCCGATTCCAGTTCCAGAACTTCTCCACCCATAGTTTTCTCCAATCCTTTCTTTGTTTTCTCAGAATCTCTGAAAATATAATCTGATACCTTTGTGATGAAACTGACCATATCCGTGTAATATTCTTCCATATCCTGATTCTGCAGGCTTTCATGGAGTTTTCTCTGAATATCCGCATATTCATCTAACAAAATTTTTAATTTTTCTTCATCCTGATCAAGGATTTCCTTCTGCTTCTCATATCTCATAATATAATATGGCAAAAGTAAAAACAGTTTTTTCTGAAAAATAGTGTCTCTTGTGTATTTTTCCACATAGACTGCCGGCAGGCTATATTTCAGTGTCTGTCCGTCCGGCATAATAATTTCCAGCGTCAGATTGTCTTTTCTTCCTTTTCCCCGTAAGTATATCACGCAGGAGTGCGGAAAATACATCCGGTATATGCCATTTTCCATTTTTGCGTCTTCCAGACCAATAGCAAAATCATATTCTATCATCCTGAGTACTATTTTAGAATCACTGGTACTCTGACATTCTATATGATAGATCTTGTCTGCTATTTTTAACCGGGAATCTGTAATCTTTTCTCCGTTCTTTGTCTGGTGTTCGTTTCTCTGCTGCTCAACTGCTATATCTGCGGGATAATTTGTGCCAAATACCTCGTTGATCAGCGGCACTACAAGCTCTGGCATTTTCTCCAGCATTGTTCTGAAAACATTATCAAATATGGTGTTATTTGCCATCTGATACACCTTTCCTGGCTGTTAGTTGTCGTTCGCTTTTGTATTTTGATTATATTTTCGGACGTATTCTTATTTCCAGGTGCTTCGCATCTATGAATTTTCCTGTACAAATGGATTAATATATTATGCCACTACTGCAGCAAAAAGCCCCTGCAATACAGTCCTGATAACTGTACTGCCAGGGGCTTTATTTTTATTCAGAAGCAATTACTTCTATAAATATAGCGTATTATTTCTTTCTGACAATAACCTTATCCAGATGCCAGATATCATCTACATATTCCTGGATGGTTCTGTCGGATGTGAACTTGCCGCTGCATGCTGTGTTAAGGAGTGCTTTCTTAGCCCAGCCTTTTTCATCTCTGTATGCTGCTTCTACGCGTTTCTGTGCGTCTGCATAGGAACGGAAGTCTGCGAGGATGAAGTAGCGGTCTGCTCTGTCTGTGTTCTTTGTATTGAGAAGTGAATCGTACAGGTCACGGAAGAGTTCTGTATCATTGGAGAAGGTTCCGTTGATGAGCTGCATCAGTACCTGACGGATTTCTTCGTCTGTGTTGTAGATCACGTTTGGATCGTATCCGCCGTTGTTTTCGTAGTTGATTACTTCGTCGGAGCTTAAACCGAAGATGAATGCATTCTCTGCACCAACTTCTTCTACGATCTCTACATTGGCACCGTCCATTGTTCCAAGTGTAGGAGCACCGTTGAGCATGAACTTCATGTTACCTGTACCGGATGCCTCTTTACTTGCTGTGGAGATCTGCTCGGAAACATCTGCTGCTGCGAAGATCCACTCAGCGTTGGATACTCTGTAGTTTTCGATGAATACAACTTTGATCTTGCCGTTGATGGAAGCGTCGTTGTTTACTACATCTGCTACGGAGTTGATGAGTTTGATGATCTTCTTGGCTGTTGCATAACCTGCGGATGCTTTTGCACCGAAGATGAATGTTCTTGGATAGAATTCCATTTCCGGATGCATCTTGATCTGGTTGTACAGATAGATAACATGCAGGATGTTCAGGAGCTGACGTTTGTACTCGTGAAGTCTCTTAACCTGTACATCGAAGATGGAGTGCGGGTCTACTTCTACGCCATTGTGCTCGAGGATGTATTTAGCCAGACGCTCTTTGTTCTTGAACTTAATGTTCATGAATTCCTGGAGTGCTTTTTCATCATCTGCATAAACTGCAAGTTTCTTTAACTGCGGAAGGTCTGTGATCCAGTCCGGTCCGATATGCTCTGTAATCCAGTCTGCAAGGAGTGGATTTGCGTGGAGCAGGAAACGTCTCTGAGTGATACCGTTTGTCTTGTTGTTGAATTTCTCAGGCATCATTTCATAGAAGTCTTTTAATTCCTGATTCTTCAGGATTTCTGTATGAAGGCGTGCAACACCGTTTACAGAGTAGCCTGCTGCAATTGCAAGGTGAGCCATCTTAACCTGTCCGTCATAGATGATTGCCATCTTTTTGATCTTCTCATAATTTCCCGGATATTTTGCCTGGATGGCGAGAATGAAACGACGGTTAATCTCTTCGATAATCTGGTATACACGCGGAAGCAGTCTGGAGAAGAGTTCGATCGGCCATTTCTCAAGTGCTTCGGACATGATAGTATGGTTTGTGTAAGCAACTGATTTGGTTGTTACTTCCCATGCTTCATCCCATCCAAGTCCTTCTTCATCCATGAGGATACGCATTAACTCTGCTACTGCTACAGTCGGATGTGTATCATTCATCTGGAAGGTTACTTTTTCATATAATTTATGAATATCGTCATGTTTCTTTTTGTATTTGGCAATTGCTGCCTGGAGGCTTGCAGATACGAAGAAGTACTGCTGTTTCAGTCTCAGCTCTTTACCTGCATAGTGGTTGTCGTTCGGGTAAAGAACTTCTACGATATTGCGGGCAAGGTTCTCCTGCTCTACTGCTTTCTTATAATCACCTTTGTCAAAGGAATCAAGCTCGAAGTCTACGATCGGCTCTGCATCCCAGATACGAAGTGTGTTTACTACATCATTGTCATATCCTGTGATTGGCATATCATAAGGAATGGCTTTTACAGCCTGATATCCTTCGTGGATAAATTTGTTTCCGCCCTTTTCAGGATCGTACTCTACTCTTACATATCCGCCGAAGTGTACTTCCTTGGCATATTCCGGACGGCGCAGTTCGAATGGGTAGCCGTTCTTTAACCAGTTATCCGGTACCTCGATCTGATAACCGTTCTGAATTTTCTGTTTGAACATTCCGTAGTGGTAACGGATTCCGCAGCCATATGCTGCGTAATTTAAAGTTGCGAGAGAATCAAGGAAGCATGCAGCCAGTCTTCCCAGACCACCGTTTCCAAGTGCCGGATCCGGTTCCTGATCTTCGATACAGTTAAGGTCAAATCCCAGCTCTTCGAGAGCTTCTTTTACTTCACCGTAAGCGCAAAGATTAATCAGGTTGTTTCCGAGAGCACGTCCCATCAGAAACTCCATGGACATATAGTATACGATCTTCGGATCCTGTTCGTCATAAGCTTTCTGTGTTGCAAGCCAGTTATCAATGATAACGTCTTTTACAGAGTAGCTTACTGCCTGGAAAATCTGCTCCTGTGTAGCTTCTTCAATTGTTTTTCGATAGAGGAATTTTACGTTGTCTTTTACGCTTTTCTTGAATGCCTCTTTCTTGAACATTTCGTTTGTCATTTCATACCTCCCGTAATCTGGTTCCATTACTGTTCAGGTGAACAGCAACTGGTATTTCGTCATCTTCTTCTGTTTTCATTCATCAGAGAAATTCATGTTACTGTTCCTCCTATGCAACAGTAACATAACAAATTGGGGGCAGAGAATCCTCTGCCTCCAATTTTCTCTTTGAAATCAGACTATTCAAAAATATGATACTCTTTTTTAGACAAGCTGTCATCTGTATAATTGCCGAAATTTGTAATTATTTTTCGTAGGTGCGCATGGGAAAATCACAATGCTTTACATGCTCTTAACATCTGTAATTACAGTTTCTTAACACCCATAGTTACTGCTTCTTTGTTGATGTTCCACTCTTTCACATAACCATCAGTCTCTCCAAGTACCATTTCGTCAGCAAGTACTTCAGACTTGATCTCGTCTTCGTGTGCTTTCATGACATTCTGGATCTTGTCGTTTCCGTGAGCATATACTACGATCTTGTCCATGACTTCGAAGCCGGCTTCCTTACGCATGGTCTGGATCTTGCTGATGATCTCACGTACGAATCCTTCTTCGATCAGTTCAGGTGTCAGGTTTGTATCCAGGACTACGGATGTTTCACCGTCAGATTCGGATACATAACCTTCTGTCTGTGCTGTTTCAATAAGAAGGTCTTCTTCCGTAAGTTCTACATCGTTTCCGTTGATATCCAGTTTCAGGACACCGTTGGTTCTCAGTTCGTTCATTGCTGCTGTTCCATTGATGTCTGTGAGAGCCTGTCTGATTCCTCCAAGGAGTTTGCCATATTTCGGTCCTACTGTACGAAGCTGTGGTTTGAAGCTATAGGAGATAAAGGACTCTACGTCATCTGCAAATTTCACTTCTTTTACATTCAGTTCGTCTGCGATAATGTCAGTGTAGAATTCGCTCATTTTCTTCTCAGCTTTTACATACATGGTTCCGATTGGCTGACGGTTCTTGATGTTTGCTGTATTTCTGCAGGCACGTCCCAGAACTACGATCTCCAGAAGCTCTTTCATGTCTGCTTCCAGATCTTTGTCGATCCATGCTTCATTTACAGTCGGGAAGTCGCACAGATGGATACTTTCAGGAGCATCTTTGTCTACGCTTCTTACAAGGTTCTGATACATGTCTTCTGTCATGAACGGGATCATCGGAGCTGCTGTCTTGGCAATTGTTACCAGTGCATGGTACAGAGTCATATAAGCATTGATCTTATCCTGCTCCATTCCTTTTGCCCAGAAACGTTCACGGCTTCTTCTTACATACCAGTTACTCATCTCATCTACGAATTCCTGAAGTGCTCTTGCTGCTTCCGGAATCTTGTAGTTTGCCAGGTCATTGTCAACAGCCTGAACAGTTGTGTTTAATCTGCTGAGCAGCCATTTGTCCATAACAGGAAGCTGGTCATAGTTCAGTTCATATTTGGTCGGGTCGAAATTGTCGATGTCAGCATATAATACGAAGAATGCGTAAGTATTCCACAGTGTGCTCATGAATTTACGCTGTCCTTCCACAACTGCCTTGCCGTGGAAACGGTTCGGAAGCCATGGAGCACTGTTGATGTAGAAGTACCATCTGATAGCATCTGCACCGTATTTGTTCAGTGCATCGAATGGGTCAACTGCGTTTCCTTTGGACTTACTCATCTTCTGTCCGTTCTCATCCTGGACATGTCCCAGCACGATTACGTTCTTGTATGGTGCTTTATTGAAGAGCAGTGTTGATTCTGCAAGGAGTGAGTAAAACCATCCACGTGTCTGGTCTACTGCCTCGGAGATAAAGTTTGCAGGGAACTGCTGCTCAAATAATTCTTTGTTTTCAAATGGATAATGATGCTGTGCGAAAGGCATTGCTCCTGAGTCGAACCAGCAGTCAATAACCTCCGGTACACGATGCATTTCTCCGCCGCACTCCGGACACTTCAGTGTGATCTCATCGATGTATGGACGGTGAAACTCTACTGTCTTGGCTCTCTCATCTCCGCTCATCTCGAATAATTCCTGACGGCTTCCGATGGAATGCATATGTCCGCATTCACACTGCCAGATGTTCAGTGGTGTTCCCCAGTAACGGTTACGGCTGATACCCCAGTCCTGAACGTTTTCCAGCCAGTCGCCAAAACGTCCTTTACCGATGCTCTCAGGGATCCAGTTAATAGTATTGTTATTTCTGATCAGGTCATCCTTAACTGCTGTCATCTTGATGAACCAGGATTCTCTTGCATAGTAGATCAGTGGTGTGTCACATCTCCAGCAGTGTGGATAATCATGCTCAAATTTCGGAGCATCGAAGAGCTTGCCTTCTTTGTCCAGATCTGTGAGGACCATTGGGTCTGCTTTCTTTACGAAAACGCCTGCGTATGGTGTCTCTTTTGTCAGGTTACCCTGTCCGTCTACGAACTGTACGAATGGAAGTTCATAGTTACGTCCGATTCTGCTGTCATCTTCACCGAATGCAGGTGCGATATGAACGATACCTGTACCATCACTCATGGTAACGTAGTTATCGCAGGTTACGAAATGAGCTTTCTTTTTCTGTTTTGCTGCTGCCTCTCCTGCACATGCGAAAAGCGGCTCGTATGCTTTGTATTCCAGATCTGTTCCTTTGTAGGTTTCCAGAACTTCGTATGCTTTCTCGCCTTCTTCTTTGGCAAGCTTGCCAAGGACTTTGTCCAGAAGTGCTTCTGCCATGTAGTAGGTATATCCGTCTGCTGCTTTTACTTTGCAGTAAGTCTCATCCGGGTTTACGCAGAGTGCAACGTTAGATGGAAGTGTCCATGGTGTTGTTGTCCATGCAAGGAAGTAAGCATCTTCACCAACAACCTTGAATCTTACAACTGCGGAGCGCTCTTTTACAGTTTTGTATCCCTGGGATACTTCCTGTGCGGAAAGAGGGGTACCACATCTCGGACAGTAAGGAACGATCTTGAAGCCTTTATACAGAAGCTTCTTGTTCCAGATTTCTTTCAGTGCCCACCATTCGGATTCAATATAATCGTCATAGTAAGTTACATATGGATGTTCCATATCAGCCCAGAAACCAACAGTAGAGGAGAAATCCTCCCACATTCCTTTGTATTTCCAGACACTTTCCTTACACTGTTTGATAAATGGCTCCATTCCGTATTCTTCGATCTGCTCTTTGCCATCCAGACCAAGTTTCTTCTCTACTTCCAGTTCTACCGGAAGTCCGTGTGTATCCCATCCTGCTTTACGCGGAACCATGTAACCCTTCATTGTGCGGTATCTCGGAATCATATCCTTGATTACACGGGTAAGTACATGACCGATGTGCGGTTTGCCGTTTGCAGTGGGCGGTCCATCATAGAATGTATAGGTTTCTCCTTCTTTTCTGTTCTCCATACTTTTCTCAAAGATATGGTTTTCTTTCCAGAATTCTTCTACTTTTTTCT
>OLOA01002478.1_pt1 | contig 16583 bp, 19 predicted proteins | sample 1672201 | NCBI WGS metagenome assembly OLOA01 (sample SAMEA3136658, study PRJEB25190) | human gut metagenome
CGGTTGTCGAACTCAAGGAAGCTTTTAAAAGAGATCGTGTGTTTGGTTGGATTTACCAAAAGATGATTTTGATAATGGATAAATTAGAGGAAATTTTGCGAAAGACAGGAGGAGAAAGAAGATGATTTGTTATGATCGACTGTGGAAAACACTAATTGATAAGCACTTGAAAAAGACGGAACTTCGGGATAAAATAGGAATCAGTAATGCTACATTAGCAAAACTTGGTAAAAACGAACCTGTCAATCTCAAAGTTATAGATGCTATATGCCGGGAACTTAATTGTGATGTTGAAGATGTTTTGGAGATAAAACATTAAATTTAAGGAGGTATTATGCTCACTGAACAGGACAATAAAGTGCATTTTGATAAATCTGATTTAATTGTTCCGGTTGAACCTTCTCCGTTTTGGACGATGCCCCAAATCATAATGGTTAATCCAGAAGTTCAATTGATAGGAGAAAAAAATGATAATAAAGGCACAAAACGAAAAACTATATGATATATACACTGTATCGACTAAAGAGAATAAAGTATGTTGTCAAGATAATGCAGATAGGCGAAGAAAAGTTATTTTGGGAGAATACCAAAATGACGGCAGAGCATATGAAGTATTTAATGAAATAATGAATTGCATAATGGGGTATTATGAAATGCCAATGCATTAAGGAAAATATGTAGTAACAACACTGGATGATGTTCTCGTGATGTTAATAGAGAGGACAAATAAAAGTAATGAAAGTAAGAAATAATAATTTTAACAAAAATAAGAGAAAAAATAACGATGAACGTACACAGAAATGCTGTTACGAAATCGAGTTTGAATAGTAAACAAAAAGCCGGGAAGCCGCATAAACAGCGGACTTCCTGGCTCTTAGTATGTGGCGTGATACCTTTTTGATACCTGTTTTATTGAAAAAATAGATTTTCTTCTTCTTCAAATCTTAGATCTAGATATTCATGGATAGCAATTTCTATATCATTTATATTTTGAATAAGTGCTTTTCCGTTAGATAAGTTTTCTTTATAAAATTCCATATAGGTTGTTCTGCGCTTGACAGCAGATGATTTTTCGTTTGGTACGGGACGACATTTTTCTGGAATTAGATAGGATAATATACTATTTTCTAAATCTGTTAACAAATTAGGGGTGTATAGAATTAAATGATAATTTTGAAACCAATATGCTTCATCTGTGTTATTCTTTAAAGTATTAATATCCTGTTCAGAAAATAAGTGAATGCTAAGATAATATGAAATTAGCACTTGATTTTTTGAACACAAAACTAATTCAGTATTTTCTGCTAATATATCTGTAAACTCTAATTCACCAATTGCATAAAAATAGTATAGTTGTTCTTCATGAAACGAAGTTTTTAGGGATTCCTTAAACCGTATCTTGAAAAAGTTCTTTACTTTATTTTTATCAAAGTTATTCATATAGCGAAACTTGTCAATACAATATAATAGTGATTCTGGAGAAGTTCTAAAAATATAACATAATTGATGGTAGTCATATTCTTTTGTGATGAATTTTTCTAAATTTAGTGTTCTGAAATATTTTGTTTTAAAAAAGTTGTTAATAAATACTCTTTTTTGCTTTTCATCGTATAATTGAGATATACGGTACACAATTTGATTTATAAAAACCAATTTATTTTGCGAACTTTCGCTGCTGTAATGTGTATTACAATGTGCAATTAATTTTTTCCAATATCTTGCAATTACATTATAAGAATTAAATTTTTCATAATCCCATATTTCATATTTGTTTTCGTTTCCTTGCAAATCGAATTGATCTAAAACAGAATAAAATATTTGGATTATTTTACTTACGTCCTCTTTGTTACAAAAGAAATAAAAATCATCGGAAAAATATGTAAAATCACAAACGATATTTTGCTCTACAAGCGCATTTTCAAGAACATAACTTATTTTTGTTAAATGTTGTTCAGCAAAATATAGAGATAAATAGTTACCCATAATCAAGCCGTTTGTAGCTCCAAAATTCATATTTGTAATATAGCGGTCAGGTAAGCCATTAAAATCTAAATAGTGAGTATATAATCGCCCATAGAATTCCTTTATATCTAATTTGATTAGATTGTCATAGACACATAGCTCTTCAAAGTCATTTTCTAATTGAACATCATATTCCCCAATCGCAAAATCCCCTGTATTTAATCGAACAGATAATCGTTTATGAGAAGTGTCAAGTTGTTGCGGATCATCAAAGTGTGGAAATGTTTTAAAATGTTCATAAGCACAAGTTAAAGAAATAATATTGGGAAGCTTCAAGGTGCGAAAGCTATTATCATTTTTTCGTATGGTAAATTTGATAGGTTTTGTCCAACAAGTATCATCAATGTCTATGGAAGCTGGACTTGTTGGGAAAATTATATTGTCTATATTTATAAAATGCCGAATAGGGTTTTTAAAATTATAAATATTATTATAATCCATTATATTTTCTCCAATCATAACTGTTATTTTTCTTGTCATTTCCCTGTTCATCAACGTTGCTGCTGGAAGCAGGCCAGTTGATTTTCCATTCAAAATATTCGTCCTCTGAAATTTCTCCGCTTTTTAGCTGTTCTTTCCGCAAACACCATTCACGCAGAAATTCATTTACCAGACCATAATCAATCCACATACCGACAGGGGCATGAGCAGGCCATTCGTCACTATCATTATAGCGAACAGACTTATCATCAGAAGCATTGCACTTGCTGGGATTGCGGATAAGCTGGAACAGATGAAAGGTATTGCGGTTGTCCTCGTCAAGCCAGAAAAAAGTTTGCATAATGTCCTCGGCACAGTCGGGGGCTTCGGTAATAAAATTTATATAGTTGACATTCAAAATCCTGGCAATTTCCATGAGAGTATCTTTTTTGGGAACACGATAACCGGATTCATATTGTGCTACACGAACATCAGCGTTGCGTTCCTCATATCCCAGCTTCAAGCCTAGTTCCCGTTGTGTTAACCTCCGAAATGTGCGGATTCTCTTAATTCGTTCTCCTAGTATCATAATTTTGTGTCCTTTCCTTAAACTTTACAAATTACATACCATAATCCATTCTTCTTCGTTTCCCCGTACAATATCAAAACCGATTTTTCGATACATTTCAGCCGCATAATTAGCCTTTTGAACGGAAAGTGAAACACGTTTATAACCATGTGTTTTCAACAAAGATAGCATTTCTTTCATCATATCGGTTCCTATCCCCTGTCCCCGGTATTCTTTGTATAGAGAGATGGCAAGAGAGGGCGTTTCATCATCAATATGTCCGTAATCGTGTATAATGCGTACCCAGACAGCACCAACGATTTTTTGTTCAACTTCTGCGACTAATGCGAAATCAGCTTTTGATGCCCCGAAGCGGTCAACATAAATTTGTAATTCGGGAGAAGCGATAATATTTTTCGGTGGCGGCTTTATACCGTCTGGAATAAAAATAGCTTCGTATAGAAATTCATTCAATAGAGGATATTCCATTACCGTCATTTCTCGTATCGTGTATTCCATAAAGCCCTCCTGTGAAAATAGTTATCCCGTTTCCTACATTGTAGCATACCTCAAATAATATGACAACAAAAACTTATCAGAAATGCTAAATTTAATAAAAAAGATAAATTTAACAAAAAAGCTATTGACAATAACAGAAATGTTAAGTATACTAAAAATGCAAAACTTAACAAAAAAGTTAAAAAGAAAAAGGAGGACGTGTATTTGAAAAATGTTTTATTTGTAACAGCCGGAGAAGTGGCGCAAGACTTAGGCGTTTCCAAACCATTTGCTTATAAGCTGATTCGGCAGATGAATGAAGAACTGGAAGCGAAAGGATTTATTACAATCGCCGGACGAGTAAGCAGAAAATACTATGAAGAAAAATTTTATGGTATGGCGCAGGGTGTGAGAACAAGTTCTCACACTCCTGTGGCAGTCGCCAAATGAATATGCAAGCGTATTCACTTGGCTCGTTGCTACGGAAATTGAAAGGAGTGAGATTATGGCGGCGTATAAAGACGAACAGAGGGGAACGTGGTATGTGTCCTTTCACTACTATGACTGGACTGGTAAGAATTGCCGGAAAGTCAAGAGGGGATTTAAGACCAAACGGGAAGCGACAGAGTGGGAGCGGCATTTTCGCATGAAAGAAGCGGCTAACTTGGATATGACTTTTGAGGAATTTGTTCAGGCGTACACAAGAGATATGAAGCCGAAGCTGAAACACAATACATGGCTGACAAAAGAGCATATTTTGAGGACAAAGCTACTGCCTTATTTCAAAGATAAGAAAATGCGTGATATTCGTCCGAAAGATATTATCCAGTGGCAGAATGAGCAGATTTCTTATCGTGATGAAAAAGGAAAGCCCTATGCTCCGACTTATTTGAAAACTCTGCAATCAGAATTGAGTGCATTGTTCAATCATGCGGTACGATTCTATGAACTGAAAAGCAATCCTGTTGTAAAGGCAGGGTCACTGGCAAAAGGAAAAGCGGAGGAAATGCTGTTCTGGACAAAAGAGGAATATCTGAAATTCATTGAAGCGGTAAAGGACAAACCATATTCCTACCATGCGTTTCAGATATTGTACTGGTGCGGTTTACGGGTGGGCGAACTGTTAGCCCTCACGCCGCAGGATATAGATTTTGATAACAAAGTCATTCGGATAACAAAATCTTATCAGCGGTTGGAGGGTAAAGATGTAATTACAGATCCAAAGACACCGAAAAGCAAACGGAATGTGAGTATGCCGGATTTCTTATGCGAAGAGCTGAAAGATTATATCGGTAGGTTGTACGGGATTCTTCCCACTGACCGTATCTTTCATCTGACAAAAAGTTTTCTGCACCATGAAATGACGAGAGGAGCGGAGAAAGCAGGAGTAAAACGCATTAGAATCCACGATTTGAGACACCCGTATGTCAAGCCCACGACAAAAAAATTTCTATCTTTTTTCAAATTTGAAATGGCGATTTCTCTTAGGGCTTTCCTGTGCTTCGCTCTTTTGCTCGACATCAAGGAAGGCCCTCAATTTGTGCCTTTCATCCGGTAAAACACATGCAAACACTTGGCTGCCAATTCTACAGTAAAACGCCGCTTTCATTGTCTGTTCCTCCGTTTCCTGGGATGTTAAAGACATCCTGCATCTTATAGACTATCTCGATCCGGTTTCCAGGGAATACATACACCTTGTCAATTAAGGCATCAATCAGCGATTGTGTCAGACTGTCGGCCCCGGAAACTTCTTTTATGATTTCCCGCCGCTTGACTTTGGCCTCATAGTCCGCCTGGGCCTGTTTGGTCTGTGCCGCTGCCATTGTGCAGACATTCTTCACCCGGACCAGCTCCGCGTCATATCTGGCTTTCTGCTCTTTGTAAGTGCCCAGGTCGATCTCACCGAGGGCAAACTGCTCATAAAGCTGCCGTTTGGCATCCTGCAAAATCTGCACTTTCTTCTCATATTCTGATTGCTGGACCATTTGCAAATCAAGGCTGTCTTTGCCGTCTCCATCAACCCCCAGCACTGTATCTACCTGTGCCCGGATGATCTGAAATACAGCCGTTTCCAATTCCTCCGCCTTGACCGACATACCATGACAGGCAAAATCTGTGTTTACCTGGGAGTGCCGGCAATAGAACTTTGGATATTGTGTAGTCCGTGACAGTGCATGGTCGCAGCAGCCGCAGAACACTTTCCCGCGCAGAGGGTAATCATGCCGTTTTTTGTTTGGGATAGAAAAGCGGCGTATACCGGCTTTGGCCTGCTCGAATAACTCTTTGCTAACAATCGCCGGGTGATGATCCGGTATCTTGTACCATTCGCTTTCATCTTTCAGCCTTATGCGATGCCCGCCGATCTCGGTAACAGCCCGCTTGCCTATGACATAGGTGCCGATATAGCGTTCATCCTCCAGCATACGCAGGACAGTTGAACTGCTCCATGTTCCATGTGTCCGCGATACATCATAAAAGCTCTGTCCCTTGCTCTTGCGGTATTCCCCAGGTGTAGGGATATTCCGCCGGAACAACTTCCGGGTAATCTCCGCCGCTGTGGTTCCCTCGGCAGCCCACCGAAAGATCAGACGGACAATTTCAGCCACATTCTCGTCAATCTCCATACGTCCATCCGCGCTTTTCCGATACCCATAGGGACAAATCTTACTCTGGTACTCGCCGCGCTGCATTTTTGCGTATTTTGCGGTTTTCGTCTTGACCGACATATCCCGGCTGTAGCACTCACTAATAAGATACTTAAAGGCCACATCAATGCCCCCAGTATCTCCCTTGAAATTGATGGTGTCAAAATCATCACTGACAGAGATAAACCGCGTATGGTACAGGGGAAATACCCGCTCAATGAAATATCCGGTCTCAATGCTGTTACGGCCAAAGCGGGAAAGGTCTTTCACCATGATACAGTCGATCTTTCCGGCCTGAACCATTTCCAAAAGCTCCTGAACGGCAGGACGCTCAAAATTAGCGCCGCTGTGCCCGTTGTCTACAAACTCCAAAACCTCGGCCCGGTCCCATTCCGCCAGCGACATGGCGTGCTCCCGCAGGATCGCCCGCTGGTTGGGAATACTCATGCTTTCGGTTTTCGTGTCCTCCAAAGAAAGACGGATATAAAATGCGATCACAAATTTCTGCATTGTTCCACCGCCTTTCCATATTCCTCAAATTCACTCTTGAAGCGGAAGCTCACACGGATTTCCTTGTCATGGGTAATCTCGATCCTCTCAATCAGCCTGTCAATCAGGGCAGCGGTCAGGGTATGGTCTTTTTCCAGGACTTTTGCATCCTGTTCCAGCTCCTTATATTTGGCAAGCTGGGCGTCCATGACGGCAAGCCCGTTTTCCAAAGTGCTGATCTCGTCGGAGAGTTTGGCAATGACTGCTTCATAATCCTTTTTCATGGTGAAGTATTCTTCGCTGGTAAGCACTTTCTGCACGAAGTTCTCATAAAGGCCACGGACAAAACGGCGGTTCCTATCAATTTCCTGCTTCTTTGCGGAAATGCCCGCTTTCAGATCATCACGCTCTTTCTTCCGTTTTACCTCTGCCTCTAAGACAAAGGAATAATTACCTAAAGCAACCGTCAATTCCTGCTGCAATATGGCAATGACAGCGGAAAGCAAGTCCTTTTCTGTGAGAGACACGCCCAGGCATCCGCCTCTTTCCGTGCGGCTGTTAGTAAGGCAATGGAAGCGGTAAACATCCGACCCTTTCTTCCGCTTATTGCGCTGCCGGTGAAGGCTGCCGCCACAGTGGGCGCAAAACACCTTCCCCTTAAAGATGTTCGGGGTATAAGGGTCAACCTCATGTGCCTTGCTTTCTTCGCACACCTGCCTGCGGTATGCCTTTACTTCCTCAAAAACTTCATGGCTGATAATGGCCTCATGGGTATTGGTGGCGATAATCAGGTTGTCCTCGTCTGCCTGTACCTGCTGGTGGTCCACAATTTTTGTCTTTCCCTGCACCAGATCACCGGTATAAACTTCACTGTCCAGTATCTTTGCAACCGTGCGGGTCTGCCATTTGCCGGAGCCGATCAGGTTTTCATGGGTGATCTCGCCCGTGGCACGTTTCCGGTGGCTGGGCGTCTGTATGCCCTGTTCGTTCAGCCTGCGGGCAATATCATTCAGCCCTACATGCTCATAAGCCCACTGGAAAATCTGAAATACAACCTCGGCGGCCTCCGGGTCAATGAGCAGTTTATGGCAGTTCTCAGGGTCTTTCCGGTAGCCGTAAGGGGCCCGTGCGCCAATGTACTCACCGTCTTTCATGGCCTGCCTTGCCTGGGCTTTGATCTTGCGTCCAATGTCCAGTGCATAGGCTTCATTTATCATGTTTTTCAGGGGCAGCATAATACCGCCGTGAAGGTTGCTGGCATCCGCTGTGTCAAACTGGTCTGTAAGGGCAATAAAGCGTATCTGATGCGCCCGGAAATACTGCTCAATATAGTAGCCGGTATCAATGGAATTGCGCCCCAGCCGGGACAAATCCTTTACGATCACACAGTCGATCAGCCCGGCCTCAATATCAGAAAGCATCTGCTGGAAACCCGGACGGTGGAAATTGGTGCCTGTAGCGCCGTTGTCCACATAGGTGTTGTAAACAACAAATTCCGGCCTTCCTGCCAGAAAGTTTTCCAGCACCAGCTTTTGGTTCCCAATGGAATGTCCGCGCTTTTTGTTGTCCTCCACGGACAGCCGGATATAAAGGGCGGTGCGGATATAGATGGAAGTATCGCACACCGGCGCCGCCGTTTGGTTTTTTCTGCTCTTTCTTGCCATTTATCCCACCATCCTTTCCTTGAACTGCACAACGGTCTCCGCCGCCTGCTTTGCGAGTTTTAATGCTTTTTGGTATTCATCCTGATAGTTGAATTCAATATGTAGGTCATTCTTCCCCAAAACCGTAATGCTGCGTATAAGCTGTGCCACCACCCGGCGATCCAAATCCTCCAGAGTGGAGAACTTCATAAAATGGGCCATCCAGCGGTTGCGCTCGCTCCGGTTTTCCAGCACGTCAGTCAGCTTTTCGTTCAGCTCGGCAATGGCCTGTTTCAGCAGGTCAATATCCGCATTGTACTTGCGCTTATAAGAAAGAAATTCCTCTTTCGTCAAAATGCCGCTGACAAGGTTCTCATAGAGCTTTGTCTTGAAGCCCTCAATCTTTGCCATGCGTTTTTCATTGGCGGCGATCTGCCCGGCATATTCCTGGGCCAGCTCCCGGTTGATCCGTTCCTGGCTGATACCTGAAAGAAGGGCATCCAGGGAGGCCACATTATCAATATGGCCTTTCAGACTGTCCCGGACACACTCAATCAAATCTTCCTCTTTGAGCATGACGGAACCATTGCAGCCGCCTTTCTTTCCTGTCGGGCAGTAGTAATAGTGATACTCCCTGCCTTTGTAGTGGTTGGTTTTCCGGGTCATGCGGCAGCCGCAGCACCCACAGATCAGAATACCGGAAAACAGGTACACCTTATTTTCCTTTGGGGAAGTCCGGGTATCGATCCGCTTGATTCTCTGTACCAGGTCGAAGTCGTGCCGCTCCACAATCGCTTCATGGGCATCCTCCACCCGAATCCATTCATCTTCCGGCTTGTTTTCCCGCTCCTTTAATTTGAAGTGGGGTGTGGTCTGCCGGCCCTGCACCAGCGTACCCGTGTAGGTTTCGTCCTGCAAAATGCGGATGATAGTCGTTGCCGACCAGCGGCAGTCCTTTTTATCTGTATATCCGCCCTTTGCATGGGGCATCCCCTGGCTCCTTTTATATGCCAGCGGGGAGAGAATACCCAGCCGGTTCAGCTCACTTGCAATATGTGCCGCACTGAACCCCTCCAGGCGTTTCCTGAAAATATCCCGTACCACGCCAGCGGCATACTCGTCAACCTCCAGGCGCTTGTGCTTGTCACCGGTCTTGATGTAGCCATAAACAGCGAAAGCTCCGACAAAATCACCGCTGCGCCGCTTCACATCCAGGGCGCTCCGGGTCTTAATGGAAATATCCCGGCTGTACGCCTCATTCATTATGTTTTTTACGGAAACGGTCAGATCATCGCCTGTGTCATTCAGGGTGTCCACATTATCGTTGATCGCAATAAAGCGTACCCCATAGGCGGGGAATACCCGGCGCATATAGCGCCCTGTTTCAATGTACTCACGTCCCAGCCGGGACAGGTCCTTGACAATGACACAGTTGGCTTTGCCTTCCTTGATAAGCTCCATCATTTCCTGAAATGCTGGCCGGTCAAAAAGGACTCCGCTGTAACCGTCGTCAATCTTTTCGTCCACAACCTCGATCTCCGGGTGCTGGGCGATATAGTTGTCAATCAGTTTTCTTTGGTTTACAACACTGTCGCTTTCCGTTGATTTGTCATCCGTATAAGAGAGACGGATATATTTGATCGCTCTGTAAACCTGCATACAAAAACACTCCTTTCGTCGCGGAAAAATCCCGCAATTCAAGGAGTGCAGTTCGTACATTCGTTATTCAATTCCTTTTCCCAAGAATATTATAACGCTCCCCGCGGGAAAAAGCAGCCCCCAATTCAAAAATTTTTTACCGTAAGACGCCCTGCAAACATTCTTCCAGTGTAGCACCGCCCTGAGCGAAGCTGGCTCGGACAGTAAACTTACCGCACTTGAAGCAGTAGGGGTCTTTGATCTGCCGGACAAACTCGGCGATCCGTTCTTCCCTGGATAAGTCTTTATTGACTGACACATGGCGAATATCCGCCAGCGGTTCAGCAGAAATATCCTTCTGTCCTGATAAAGTATATGGTTCCTGCATGGCACACGCTCCTTTCCGTTCTGCAATATAGTGACATCAAAACCACATGAATAAGCCGGCCCCGTCCATAAGGAAGCAGGCCCGGCTCATGGTATCTGATTTCGATTTTGCTATGCCGTATTTGCCACGCGCCCCGGCATGATCCTGACTGTGCAGGAAAAGGGGATGTTATAGGCTGCGGACAGCTTGGCCGCATCATAGCCCCGCCTGTGCCGCTGCTTTGCCAGAGCTGGCGAACACCGCAGGAACTTCCCCCAAGTCCTTAGGGGATCGTGAGAAAGTACCATTATAGCCTGTGTCCGTCATCGCGCCCGGCCTGCCACAGCCGGGTCAATGGGTTGCGTGGATCGCTCGGACAGCTTTGTTCATCACCTCCTAAGCTGCCTGTCATTGCGCCGCCCCATTCGTCGCTCGGAACACAGGGGAAGTACCTATAACACCGTATATTCAGTTGTCAAAGAACAGGAGAGGGCGGGCAGTTATGACAATTCACGTCTGCTGTGTGCCGGGGCGTCTGCCACACGGCCACACCCTCCGGGCTTGTCCTGCCGGAAATATGTCCCTCTATTATTCATTTCATTTTTGGGGCTGTTTTTCGGGGTCTGGATTAAATTTCTTCCAGAATTTTTTTCAGGCGCCGAAGCCCCCGCTGGATTCCTTCATGCACGGAGCTGGGAGCGGAATTCTCACTCTTTGCAATTTCCGATAAGCTCATGCCAAGAAAGAAATGGGCGCTGATCCGGCTGCGCTGCTTCTCTGGCAGCATGGCAACCGCCCGATACAGCCGGGCATTTTCTTCTTCCTGTTCCAGAATTTCCGCCGGTGTCAGCACGATCACCAGAGCATCCCGCTCCACATTCTCGTCATAGTCCAGTGAAAAATAAGCCTTGTGCCGGTATGTACGCAGGAAATGAGCTGCCTCACTCAATTTGTATTCATAGAGCAGATCGGCAACCTCGTCCGGCACTTCCACAATCATATCTGTTGTATAAAAAGGGTAATAGTCCCTCAAATTGATTTCTTTCATTAGGGTGTCCTCCAATTTCGATTTTTGAGTTGATAGCTGGCAAATCGAAACCAGAGGGCGGGGAGCGGCAGTGTGGGGTAATATCGCCGCAAGATACAAAAAAGCGCACCCATATAACAATGGGTACGCACCAAATCAAGGCATGTAAAAAAACCTCAAATCTTGTCGAGTTGAAAAATGCCGCAATCCATAACAGACGGATTACGGCATATAGGGCATTATATAGAATAGAATATTTTGGCTGTCCGGTATCTTTTGGCAGCATCCGCACACCCCTCCCCACGAAAGAGGCACGGAATATCTATTATTGGCCTCTTATGGGAAGAAATTATAACGAGCAGATTACTTGAACCTTTCCAAAAGCATTCCGTTTTTGTCCAAGCCGACCGCAAATTCTGATAAAATTCAACATAGTTGGAATCAAAAAACAAGGTCATTAGGAAAGAGGCTTCTTCCTAACGGCCTTGTCATGGTAATGCAAATTTATATCCGATTCCGGTAACGCTTTTAATGTAATCAGGATCATCAGGTCTGATTTTTAGCTTTTTTCGCAGATTGCTCACATGATTGTTAATGGCCTTTCGAGAATAGTAAGTGTAATCCTCATTCCAGACCAAATCAGTAATAAGTTCATAGGTAAATACACGTTTGGGATTCATTATAAGCAATGCAAGAATGTCAAACTCTTTTACTGTAAGGGCAATTTCCTGTTCGCGGACAGATACATGACGGTGTTCCAAGCAAAGGTATAAATCTCCTTCCCGAATTTCTGTTAAGGGCTGTCCGTCGGCTTTTTGTCCGATAGCAGAGATAATATGCGACATATCAGCGATAAATCCCCCTCGTTGTTTTACTTCAAGAGCAAAATCTATCATTTCCTGCTGTTGGTCCACATTAAGCAAAACAAAGAGCTTTTCGCCAATCTGTCTGCCATTCTCAGATAAGTCAAATACCGCTAATTTCCCATGTCATCACCTCCCGCGTTAGATAGAAAAAACCAGTGGATAAATAAGTCTTACCCACTGGTCTTGCTTATCTGCAATCAACCCCATCTGACAGTATCGTTTTGACAATATATCTATTCGCCAATATTTTGCTTTCGGTATTCAGCCGGCGAGATCATCATAACATCTCGAAACGCAGTCGCAAATTTGCTCTGGTTTTCGTATCCGACCTGATTGGCAATTTCTGCTATTGTCGCCTGTGTCTGCCGAAGCAGTACAGCAGCTTGTCTAATACGGTACTCTTTCATATAGGTTCCAATGGGCTGCCCGTAGATTCCCTTAAATGTATTTTTCAGTGTTGCAGTATTGATAAGGAATTCTTTTGAAAGCTGCTCAATCGTGGGCCTCTCCTGCAAATTGGAAACCAACTTCTGATGAATCTCTTTTACAATCTCTACTTGCGGTGCCGTATATTGCTCCCGCTGTTTTTCCTTTGAGACATCTATCACGCTGAGGAACAAAAGCAATTCCTGAACTTTGAGCTTAAAATAGGATTTCTGCAAAAAGTCCGGTACAGAATATAATTCAGAGAAGATATGCTCAATCTCATTTTTTGCCCGCATGATAAAACAGTTTCCGTCAGCGCAGAATTTTCCCTTAAAATCCAGAATATCAATGCCGCTTTCAGAAAGAATTTCAGGTGGATTTTCCGCTACCGTATTAAGGTTAATCACTACGGATATTCCACGATAATGTTTTAGCGGGAAAGACATTTCAGGTGAGCAGTTGTCCATTGCATGGATAGACATATCGCCCTCTCCAAGATACAGACACGAACCACTCAAAAGGCGGCAGCCTTCCCGCCCTTCCCGGCAATGGTTGATTTCCAGGATGTTTGTATCAAAATTTCCATCCCATTCACAGCTTGTAGCTTCAAAATCATTGTAAATAACCTGGATGCCAGGGTAGACCTGATAAACCGTCATTAAGCCAAGCCCATCCGTACAATCCATTTTATAGACAGTACAGTAACCATCATTATCTTTTGGAATGACCGCAGACAACCCCTTTGAATTTGTAACCGGGTCTGTACTCATAGCAGTCCTTTCTATCATTCCTGTATTGTTGATCTGTTCTGCCAGCTTTTTACTGGCATTTTTTATTATAAAGGTTTTCTTCACTTTGCACCGCTCCAATCAGAAGGATTATCACTCCAATCGGAAATTATAACGCAAAAATGTCCACAGTGCAAATAGGGGGAGCCAGCACTTTCAGAAAAAGCACTGGCTCCTAAGCGATTTATTTACTGCAATATTCTCTGCCGGCACAGCCGGAACAACTGCCGCCGCAGCACGAACCGTTCTTGTGATCCCTTCGAACTTTCCGAACAGCCCAGATTGCGTAAATAGCTATTGCAGCAACGATCACGATTGTCAGAACCATTCCATACTCCTTTCTTGCCTGTTATCAAGAATCCTGCCTACGATTCATCAGGCACCATACAGCAGAAACCAAAACCGTAATAACTGCCAAAGACCAAAACAATTTCTTCATTTACACAACTCCTTTGTTATAGTAGTGATCCAATCTGATAAATAGCAAATGTGACGAGCCATGCAACTGCCAACTGGAATACAGCCGAAAACAGCATCCACTTTGTGCTGCCTGATTCCTTACGGATTGTAGCCAATGCTGCTGCGCATGGAATATACAGCAAGCAAAATACCATAAGGCAGATCGCATTGAGCTGTCCAAAACCAGAAGCGCCCAAAATACCTACCAGTGTATTCATCCCGGCCCCTGAGTTGATATTAGGTACACCAAAGAGAACGGCACAGCTCGACACAACAACTTCTTTTGCAGAAATACCGGCAATCAGAGCTACCGCTATCTGCCAGAATCCAAGACCAATCGGGGCAAAGAACGGAACCAGCCAATGACCTAAGATAGCGCCAAAACTCTCTGCCATTTCCGTTGTATATCCATGCGGTCCAAAATTAAGGATAACCCACATAGCGATAGACGCCACAAAAATAGTAGTACCGGCTTTTGTAAGATAGTCCTTGATCTTTTCCCACACATAAATTGCCACGGTACGGCTGCTGGGGGCTTTATACTCCGGCAATTCAATCAGCAGATAATTCTCTGACTTTTTCCGATCTATCAAATGAATAACTGCTGCTACCAAGATAGCAACCACCAAACCAATCAGATACATGGAATACGCCACCAACATTGCCTTATCCGCAAAGAACATTTCAGCAAATAGTATGTAGATCGGCAGTCGGGCGCTGCAACTCATAAACGGAGTAATCAGCATGACCTTAAACCGATCCCGCCGGTTTTCTAATGCCCTGGACGCCATGATTGCTGGCACAGTACAGCCAAACCCTAAAATCATGGGAATAAATGCCCTGCCAGCCAGTCCCAGCTTGCTCATAATCCCTTCCATAACATAAGCGACACGGGCCATATAGCCGCTGTCCTCCAAAAAGGCCAATGCCAGAAACAGAATAAAAATGTTAGGAAGAAATGTCAGAATACCACCGACACCGGCTATGATTCCGTCCACCAAAAGCGAGCGCAATACTTCATTGACGCCCACGGCAATCAATCCGTTGTTTACCAGCTCTGACAGACCTTCAACGCCCATTTCAAAATATCCTTTTAACCAATCACCGATTGTAAAGGTCAGAAAGAATACCACCGCCATAATACCGAGAAAAATAGGGATTCCCCATATACGGTGTGTCAATACCCGGTCCACTTTTTCAGTCAACGCATCCTGCCGGTCTTTATTCACCAGCACTTCATTGATGATCTCCTGAATAAAATCGTACTTCTCGTTGATAATGTCCGATTCATAGTTCCGGTCAAGCACATCCGGCAAATCAACCGGATAGCGTTTTGTGATTTCCTGATCCTGCTCTAATAACTTGATCGCGTGCCAGCGGTAATTTGTCAAATCAGGATATTTTCTTTTTAGTTCTGCCATGATAAGGTCAATCTTGTCCTCAATGGCATCACTGTAAACCATAGCATACTCCGAATGATGGTCGTGTCTATGCTTCGGTTTATATTTATGATGATGAATTAAGCAATCCGGGTCCTTGCAGTCTTTATGATGTGCCGCCGCATGGAGCAGCACATCCAGCCCCGTCCGCTTTCTGGCCGAAACCGGAATAACGGGAATCCCCAGCATTTCCGGCAGCCTGTGTGTATCAATTTCCATGCCGCGCTTCTCCACAATATCCATCATGTTCAGCGCCAGCACAACCGGTTTGCCCAGCTCCAAAAGCTGCAGCGTCAGATATAAGTTTCGCTCCAGAGCAGAGGCATCCGCAACGTCAATAATTACATCGACTTCATCACTTAGTATAAACTGCCTGGACACCTGTTCCTCCATTGTATAGGAGGTCAGGCTGTATGTGCCCGGAAGATCGACCAGACGAATGTTCATATCATGGTCTTTAATGGCACCTTCCACTTTTTCAACGGTAACACCCGGCCAGTTTGCCACTTTCAGGTTTGCACCTGTATAAGCGTTGAAAAGTGTCGTTTTCCCGCAGTTTGGATTTCCGATGAAACCGATAGTCAAGTTTTCTCCCATCGGAATTTACCTCACGAATATATTTTTTGTAATGTTACGCCCAAAGGCAAACCGGGTCCCTCTTACCTTAACAATCAGAACCCCTTTGCTCTTACTGTTCAAAACGGTAACGGTAGTCCCACGGGTCATCCCCAATGCCTCCAACCGTTTTTCGATATTTGTAGGCAGCTTAATATCCGTTACCTTGTAATCATTTCCAATACTTCCATCACAAAGGTACATATACATACCTCCTATCGCTTTACATTCAAAGTTGCCGGCATCCTGCGAAATTCGTAAAGCATCATGGAAATAGTAATGACAACCAGAATTGCATCCGTCAGAGCAATCGCCAGCCAGACACCACGGATACCCATACCGCCGATCATCGGCAGAACCACACAAAGCGGAATAAACAAAATGATCTGACGGAACAATACCAGCCAGGTTGCCTTCTTTGCTTTACCTAAAGCCTGGAACAAAGTAACAGCGATCAGGAAACTTCCCTGTAAAATGTACGTGCTGAACATGATACGGAAATTCGTAGCTCCCGATGCGGCAATACCCGGCGTTGTCAGGAACATGGACAAAATTTTGTCCGGGAACAGTTCAACCGGAATATAGAATACCAGAGACAATATTGTTGCTGCGATAATGAAAACACGGGTCAGTGTTTTTACACGGTCATAGTCCTTTGCACAGATCGGAAGAG
>OLOA01002479.1_pt1 | contig 16575 bp, 15 predicted proteins | sample 1672201 | NCBI WGS metagenome assembly OLOA01 (sample SAMEA3136658, study PRJEB25190) | human gut metagenome
CCGAAGGAAAACCTTCGGACCCGGCCCTTGTTGCTGCCCTTTCAGGGATTCCCCGTGCGGGGGAAGGCCCTTATGCCTCGACGGGATGCTCCACGATGCGCAGCGCACCGGAGGGGCAGCGCGAGATGACATCGCGCAGGTGCTGTGCCAGCTCAGGGGTGTCAGCCACCGTCGGATTGATCCAGGGACGCTTGTCGATGTCGAAGACCTCGGGCATGCCGCGTACGCACTCCGCAGCGTGCCGGCAGACCTCGCCGTCGAAGGTCACGCCGACCTCGGGGCCGGTGTATGTCTTGTGGGCCATAAGTCACTCCTTGTTGTTCTGTTGATGCTCCATGGGGATCGGGCCCGACTCCTCAGCACGGGTCCGATCGACGCCGCTCAGCCCGGCGTCAGTCCTTCACATTGGACGGCTTGGCGCGGTACACGAGGTCCTTGTAATCGGGGTGACGCAGGATCCAGCCCTTGATGAAGGGGCACAGCGGCAGGACCGAACGCGAACCATCGTCGCGGACGTCGTCCAGCGCGAAGCGGGCGATCTTGCTGCCCACGCCCTGGCCCTCGAAGTTGGGCTCCACCTCGGTGTGGGTGAACACGATGAGCTTGTCACCCGACAACATGTACTCGGCGAAGCCGGCGAGATCGCCGTCGATATGTGCTTCGTAGCGTCCCTGCTTCGGGTTGTTCTCAACGTTGACAGTGCTCACGGTGCCTCTTTGGCAACACGGGGGGGCTCCCCGGAGGGGAGGCCCCGACAGATAACACCATCCTACTTGTGAAACACAAGGGGGAATGCGTCAAGCGCAGACTGTCGTGGGGCCGCTTCGCAGCCAGCACAACGCGGGGCCCCCACTGCCTTCGGCAAGGGCTGCGACGAGGGCTGCGGACGAGTGCCCGGGCGCGCACTCAGGCCGAGGCCACGACCCGCTCGACGCGGCGATCGGGAATCACCCACAGCAGGCCGGTGAGCATGTACATGGCGATCGCCACGCCCACTCCCAGGTGCGTCGGCAGGTAGTCGGCCCCGGCGGCCGCGGCGATGCCGATGCCGTACAGGATGGGCGACCAGAAGCCCTTGCGATCGTCGCCCAGCGCTTGGTTGAGCAGCGACTCGGAGGGCTGGCTGCGCACCAGCGTGCGCGACAACAGCCAGTACGACAACGCCGCCAGCAAGAGGTCGACGCCGTAGATCAGCACCGGCACGCGCGACAGGTCGGAGGCGTCCATCCAGTCCGTGGTCATCGGCAGCAGCGACAACCAGAACAACAGGTTCAGGTTGGCCCACAGCACGGGGCCGTTGACCTTCTCGACCAGCTGGAACAGGTGGTGGTGGTTGGTCCAGTAGATGCCCACATAGGCGAAGCTCAGGACATAGGTGAGGAAGCCAGGCCGGTGCTGTGCAGCAGGTCTGAGAAGCCGTCGCCCTCGGGGGTGTGCAGCTCCAACACCATGATCGTGATGATGATGGCCAGTACGCCGTCGCTGAACGCCTCTAGACGCGAGCTATTCACAGTGCAATTGTGTCACGCGGCATTCGGGCGACCCGCCGTTGGTCTCACGCGCGGCGCACGCCGGCCCCCAGCGGCTTCCCGGCGCCGCCCGCGCGTCGAAACGGCCGACGATCACTGGTGCGCGTCGGCGATCACCCGCTCCACGCGCCGGTCGGGCACCACCCACAGCACGGCCGTCACGACGTACATCGCGATGGCGATGCCGACGCCCACATGGGCCGGCAGGAAGCCGGCGCAGGCCGCCGCCGCCAGGCCGATGCCGAAGACGACCATCGACCACTGTGACTTGTGCACCGTGCGCAGCGCCCGGTTGAGCCGCGATCCGGCCGGTTGGCGACGCCGCAGCATGGCAATGAGTGCCCCGAACGAGCCGGCGGCGATCGTCAGGTTGATGCCGTAGACCAGCACCGGCACCTGCGCCAGGTTGGAGGCGTCCATCCAGTCGGTGGTCATCGGGATGAGCGACAGCCAGAACAGCAGGTTGAGGTTGCCCCACAGCACCCGCCCGTCGACCCGCTCCACCAGTTGGAAGTAATGGTGGTGGTTGGTCCAGTAGATGCCGACGTAGACGAAGCTCAGCAAATAGCTGAGGAAGCCCAGGCCGGTCTCATGCACCAGGTCGGAGAAGCCATTGCCCTCGGGGGTGTGCAGCTCCAACACCATGATCGTGATGATGATGGCCAGCACGCCATCGCTGAACGCTTCCAAGCGAGTGCTCTTCATGGCGAAATCCTGCCACCGTGCGGGGCGGCCCAGAACGACTCCGGAACGCGGCATCGGGCCTTGTCGGGCGGACTAACGTGGGGCGCGAATCGGCGGACGTGACCTTGGGAGGACGGCGCAACCGGATCATGACAACCCAACGGCATGCCACGCGCCGGCCCCGTCGGCTCGTGGCCCTGGTGGCGGCACTCGTCGCCCTGGTGCTCGTGGCGGCAGGCGCGGTGCTGGTGGTGCGTTCGCTCAATGCGTCGCGTGACGCGCCACGCGACATGGCCGGCAATCCGGTGCGCTTCGCGCCGGGCAACACCCCCGCCCCCTCGACGATCGACCAGATGCAGGTGCGCGACGCCGATTCGGGGCGCCTGCAGGTGCCCTCGGTGGGGCTGGACGTGCCCCTGGGCTCGATGCTGGCCGTCGACAATGTGATCAATCCCCCGGGCTTCACCCAGGCCTATTGGGTGCGCAATGTGGGCGTGGCGCCCGCCGACGCGACCAGCGGCACGGTCTATGTGGTGAGCCATTCGGTGAGCAGGGGCCGCGCGCCGGGCAACTACCTGCTCAATGTGGACAAGGGCAGTTCGGCGGTGAACCCCGGCGACCTGATCGACGTGGACGGCCACGACTACATCGCCCAGTCGTGGCGGGCGGTCGGCAAGACGCAGCTTCCCGCGGCACAGGACCTGTGGGACGCCGTGCCCGGACGCCTGGTGCTCATCACCTGCCTCGAGCAGCCCGACGGCAGCTCCCCGGACAACCTCGTGGTGGTCGCCCAACTGCGGTGAGGACGGGCCGGGAAGCCAACCCCCGCGAATCCAAGCCCGCTGAATCCAGCCCCGCCGAATCCAACCCCGCTGAATCCGACTGGGGGTGGACGCGCTCGCGGCGTCGTCGCACACACAATGGGGTGATGACCTCCCCGCTGCCCCTGCCGCCTAAGGTGTCGTCGTGCCCAGGGTGAAACAGGTCAGCGACTGGTTCGGGGCCCATCCCATGTTCGCCGACTCGGTATGGGCCGGCCTGATCGGCATTGCGAGCCTGGTGGCCACCGCCAACCTCAACAGCCGGTGGGTCCACATCAGCCCCGTGCCGACGTTGGAGGTCCTCTCCATCGTGTGGGCCCTCTCTTTCGCCATCCCGATGATCTGGCGGCGCACCCGTCCCGTGCTGGCCTGTTGGCTGCTGCTGATCCCCCATGTGGTGCAGCTGGTGGTCACCTCGCAACCGATGCCGGGCAACATCACGGTGATCATGATGATGTATGCCGTGGCGGTGCACGGCTCGCAGCGCGCCGGACGCATCTGGCTGGGCGTCGGAATCCTCGCCGCGGCGGCCGCCGGGCTGCGGTGGAGCTATCAGGGCAACGGCCTCGAACAGTTCCTGACCGTCGCCATCTTCAACTTCCTCGGCCTGTCGGCCTTGGTGCTCGCCAGCTGGCTGCTGGGTGCCTTCAACCGCGAGCGCCATGCCACCGTCGCCTCGCTGCGCGACCGCGCCGAGGCCCTGGAACGCGAACGCGACCGCTTCGCCGAGCTGGCCGCCGAGCAGGAGCGCTCCCGCATCTCGCGCGAGATGCACGACGTGGTGGCCCACTCGCTGAGCGTGATCGTGGTGCAGACCGACGGCATCCGCTACGCGCTCGACCAACCCGGCGACCCCGCCGCCCAGGTGGAACAGGCCCGCGGCGCCCTCGACACCATCGGGCAGACCGCCCGCACCGCGCTGCGCGACACCCGCGCCCTGGTGGGCGCGCTGCGCGACGGCGAGAGCGTCGAGATGGCGCCCCAACCCCAACTCGACGACATCCCCCAGCTGGTGGCGTCCACGGCGAACTCCGGGCTGCCCGTCGAGCTCACGATCGACGGCGACCCCGCATGGCACGCCCCGCTCGGCCCCGCCCAGCAAGCGGCCGCCTACCGCATCGTGCAGGAATCCCTGACCAATGTGATCAAGCACGCCGGCCCCGGCGCCCACGCGTGGGTGCGCCTCATCCACGACCCGTCCGGACTCACCATCTGGGTGCGCGATGACGGCCAGGGCACCCTGGACAATGATGGCCTGGGGCACGGCCTGATCGGCATGCGCGAACGCGTCGCCTCGTCGCACGGCACGCTGACGGCGCGCAATCGCCTCGACGGCGGGTTCGAGGTGATCGCTACGCTGCCGGTGGGCGATCAATCCGCCGCCGCCCAGGCGGCAGGTCCACGCCCGGACACGCATCGCAGAGGGAACGACAATGGTCGCAGGGGAGAAGACAATGCCCGATGAGCCGATCCGGCTGCTGCTGGCCGACGACCAGGAGATGGTGCGGGTGGGATTCCGCATGGTGCTCGACTCCCAACCCGATATGACCGTGGTCGCCGAGGCCCCCAATGGCCGCGACGCCGTCGATGCGGTGCTGCGGGCCGCACCCGGACAGGCCCCCGACGTCGCCCTGATGGACATCCGGATGCCCGTGCTCGACGGGGTGGCCGCCACCAGCGAGATCGTGGCCGGCAGCGACACCCGCGTGCTGATCCTCACCACCTTCGACCTCGACGAATATGTCTATTCGGCGCTGCAGGCCGGCGCCTCGGGCTTCCTGCTGAAGGACGCCGGACCCACCGAGCTGCTGGCCGCCATCCGGGCCGTGGCCTCGGGCGACTCCGTGGTGGCACCCAGCGCCACCCGACGCCTGCTTGAGCGCTTCGTGCCCACGCTGCCCACTGCCCAGTCGGGGGGCGACACCAAGAAGCGGCTGGAGGCGCTGACCGACCGCGAGCGCGAGGTGCTCACGCTGGTGGGCCAGGGGCTCAACAACACCGAGATCGCCGAGACGCTGTTCCTGGGCGGCGCCACCGTGAAGACCCATATCGGCCACATCCTGGCCAAGCTGGAGCTGCGCGACCGGGTGCACATGGTGGTCTTCGCCTACGACGCCGGCCTGGTGCACCCGCGCGGCTGAGCGCGTTCGAGCGGACCCGATCCCGCCGGTACACGACTCGTCCACACAACTCGTCTGACGACGCGACCCTTCCACAAGGCGCCCGTCGAATTTCCGCGACCCTGTGGATACCTCCACTTTTGGGGCGCTTCCCTGAGAGCCTCCCCCCTGAGGAGGAGACAAGAACCCGACCTGCGCCCGATGTGCGCCGAGGGGTCGCGCTGTCAGAGTTGATGCGAAGGTCGGGGCAGTGTGCTGCCGGCGCCCGATGTCCGGTGCGCAGGCGGTGCTGATGCCAGCACGCCACGCAGCCCGCCCCTTCGAACCTGATCCAGCTTCCCCGGACCAACCGGCCCGGACCTGACAAGGAGAATCATGACGACCATGACGCAGCCGACAACGGCCGCGGTGCGCACCGTGCACCTCACGAAGATCTACGGGCAGGGTGACACACAGGTGACCGCCCTGGACGATGTGAGCGTCGAGTTCATCCGCGGCCAGTTCACCGCCATCATGGGCCCCTCCGGTTCGGGCAAGTCGACGCTGATGCACTGTGCTGCCGGCCTCGACACCCCCACCAGTGGACAGGTGTTCATCGGCCAGGTGGACGCCACCTCGCTGAGCGACACCAACCTCACGCTGTTGCGGCGCGAACGCGTCGGATTCGTGTTCCAGGCGTTCAACCTGCTGCCCACGATGACCGCCGAGCAGAACATCCTGCTGCCGCTCAAGCTGGCCCACAGCAAGCCCGACAGGCAATGGCTCGACACGATCGTGAAGGTGCTCGGCCTGCAGGACCGGCTCAGCCATCGTCCCGCCGAGCTGTCGGGCGGCCAGCAGCAGCGCGTCGCCGTCGCACGCGCACTCATCACGCGTCCCGAGGTGATCTTCGCCGATGAGCCCACCGGCGCCCTCGATTCCGCCGCCAGCAATGAGCTGCTGGACTTCCTGTCGCGCAGCGTCCATGAGTTGGGCCAGACCATCGTGATGGTTACCCACGACGCGCACGCCGCCGGCTTCTCCGACCGCGTGCTGCGCCTGGCCGACGGACGCATCGTCTCCGACGAGCCGGTGAACCACCCGGTGGCCGGGCAGACCCCCGTGCCGACCACCGGCTTCACCGCCGGCGCCGTCGCGGGTGCCACGAACTATGCGCCGGCGCCGTCGACTCCCCCGCAGATGCCGACCCCGCAGATGCCCAATCCCCAGATGCCACCGCCCCAGATGCCTGCCCCGCAGGCGCCGGCGGCCACCCCGCAGCGCCCCGACGACGCCAACGGCACCGGACTCAAGCGCCAGGCCGGTGACGCCTGATGCTGCGCCAGCCACGACAACTCATCAGCGCAGGCATCGCGATCCTGTTGGGGGTGGCCTTCGTGGCCGCCACCTTCGTGTTCAGCGCCTCGTTGAACGCCGGCATGACCAAGCTGGTCGCCGGCATGGTGGGCGACGCGAAGGTTGCCGTCAGCCCCTCGGACAAGGTCTACACGCCGGTGACCCCGCAGCAGGCCGATACCGTCAGCAAGGTGCCGGGCATCACCCGTGCGAAGAAGATCGTGCAGGGCAGCGCCACCCTGCAGGTCGACGGCCAGGACAACCGGGCGCTGATCAGCTCGCAGCCCGACCTGAGCTCCGAGACCACGCTGTTCGAGGGCACGCTCGCCAAGGGTGATGGCCAGGTGAGCATCAGCAAGTCAGCCGCCGACGCCTATCACCTCAAGCTGGGCGACAAGGTGACGCTGGAGACCTTCGACAACCAGACCTTCGACGAGACCGTCGTCGGCATCATCAACGCCGGCAACGACGCGGTCACCCAGCCGCTCGCCAGCTGGGTCTTCGCCCCCACCGAGCAGGCCATGGCCATGGCGTCCACCAATGGCTACAACCTGGTGCTGCTCTACGGCAACGGCGACGACACCGCGCTGCGCGATGCGGTGCAGTCGGCCCAGGGCGTCTCGGACGCCCAGCTGACCGTGCGCACCGGGCAGGACGAGGTGAAGGCGGCCATGAAGCAGATGACCGGCAGCACCAACTCCATCCAGTACGTGCTGCTCGGCTTCGCCGCGATCGCCCTGTTCGTGGGCATCATCGTGATCGCCAACACCTTCTCGATCCTGGTGGCCCAACGCGTGCGCCAGCTGGCCCTGCTGCGCTGCGTGGGAGCAACCCGCAACCAGGTGTTCGGCATGGTCTTCGGTGAAGCCGCGCTCCTGGGCCTGGTCGGTTCCGTGGCAGGCATCCTGGCCGGCTTCGGCCTGGCCGCCGCGCTGATCCCGCTGGCCTCGAAGGGTGCGCAGATCCCGCTGGCGTTCTCCATTTCACCCGCAGCGGTGATCGTGCCGCTCGTGGTGGGCGTGCTCATCACCCTGGCCGCGTCGATCTCGCCGGCGCGCAAGGCCACGCGGGTGGCTCCCCTGGCCGCCATGCGTCCCGAACTGGCCGTCGGCAAGGCCAAGCGCCTGGGCATCGTGCGCGCCATCATCGGCGTGCTGCTGGTGGCCGGTGGTGCCGCGATGTTGGCCATGGGCATGGTGCGCGCCAAGCCCAACTCGGGCATGAGCGGACTGGTGATCGCCATCGGCGGCGGCCTGCTCAGCTTCATCGGCGTATTGCTGGTGGGTCGCGGCCTGATCCCCGCACTGGCCCGGCTCATTGGCACGCCGCTGGCCAAGTCGAGCGTGTCGGGTGACCTCGCGGTGGGCAACACCCGCCGCAATCCCGGACGCGCCGCGGCCACCGCCAATGCGCTGTTGGTGGGCGTGACGCTCATCACGCTGCTGACCGTCGGTGCCTCCGCGTCGCAGGCCAGCCTCGACCGTTATCTGTCGGCCACCTACCCGCAGGATGCGGTGGTGTCAGCCGTCAAGAGCGTCGACGAGCAGACCCTGACCAGGATCAAGGCCACCGATGGCGTGCAGGACGCCGCCCTGGTGCCCAGCACCACCGCCGATGTGAGCTATGGCACCACGAACACCGAGCGCAAGGTGGATGGCGTTGACAACGCCGCCGCGCACCTGACGCACTTCCCCCAGCGCTACGAGAACCTGGACGACAACACCGTCCGCACCTCCGACACGAGCCTCCACGATGGCGAGACGGTGACCATCAAGGGCACCGCCGGCACCACGGTGCAGCTCACCGCCAAGGTGTCCGACGACTACGCCCCGACGTTGATCGTCAGCACCACCGTGCTGAACAAGATCGACGCCGATGCCCCCGACAGTGCCTGGGTGCAGTACAAGGCGGGCGCGAACGTGAACACCGTGACCACCGACCTGGGCAAGGCGATCGGCAACCTGGGACATTCGTCCATCGACAGCGGCGCCCAGGCACGTGCCCAGTTCGGGCAGATGATCGACATCGTCCTGGCCGTGGCCGTGGGCCTGCTGGCGGTGGCCGTGGCGATCGCCGTGATCGGCGTGGCCAACACGCTGGGCCTGTCGGTGTTGGAACGTACCCAGGAGATCGGCCTGTTGCGGGCGTTGGGCATGACCCGACGCCAGGTGCGGGCGATGATCAGCTGGGAGGCCGTGATGATCGCCGTGGTTGCCGCGGCGCTCGGCCTGGCGCTCGGCGTGACCTACGGCCTGATCGGTGCGAAGACCCTGCTCGGGTCGATCACCAGCACGCCCTTCGTCGCGGGGCTGCCGTGGGTGCGACTGGTGATCATCGGCCTGATCGCCGTGGCAGCCGGATGGCTTGCCTCGCTGATCCCGGCCTCACGCGCCAACCGCATCTCACCCTCGGCGGCGCTGGCCACCGAATAGTCGCTATCCGCGGGGTGGGTCCGACGACCGGACCCCACCCTGCGGACCGACCAACGACCGGCGCCCGCAAGGTTGGCCTGGCCAACCTCTGGCCGATCCGACAGTCGGTACAGCCAACAAGGACCCATGTCCGACGGCGGGTTGTCACCCGCTCGCCACCGGACATGGGTCCTTGCTCTTGTTGCAGGCGCCTATGCGAGGCTCTTGTGGAGGCTCCGTATTGGGGGGTCGTCCTGAGGGGCCCCGGTCAGGATCGCTGCCGGGCCGCGGCCCTCGATCGTCGACCGGCTCAGCTCCCGGACCCCTCACATGGTCGACCGGCTCAGTTGCCCGTCTTGTCGGAATCGTCGACCTTGGCGTTCGGATCGGCCAGCGCGTCGATGGCCTTCATCTCCTGGGCCGACAGCTCGACGCCGATTGCCTCGAGGTTCGTGCGCTGGTGCTCGGGGTTCGCCGACTTCGGAATCGTGACGATCCCCTGGTTGAGTTCCCAGGCCAACACCGCAGCGGCCGGCGTGATGCCGTGCTTCTTGGCGGCGTCCAGCACGGCCGGCGCATTGAGCACGCCGTCGGCGCCACGTCCCAGCGGGCTCCATGCCTCGGTGACGATGTCGTGGTTGTCGAGGAAGTCGCGCACCTCCAGGCGCGGACGCGAGGGGTCGAGCTGGATCTGGTTCACCTCGGGGGTCATGCCCTCGGTGATCAGGTCGTCGAGGTGGTGCACCTTGAAGTTGGAGACGCCGATCGCCTTGGCCAGGCCCTGTTCCTTGAGCTCGACCATGCCGCGGTAGGCGTCAACGTAGCTGCCCTCGCCGGGCATCGGCCAGTGCATCAGGAACAGGTCGACGTAATCGAGCCCGAGGCGCTCCAGGGAATGCTCCAGGGCCTCATGCACGCCCTTCCTGCTGTGCCACTGCTTGGAGAACTTGGTGGTGACGAAGATCTCGGCGCGATCGGGGCCGGCCTCACGCACCGCCTTGCCGACGGCCTCCTCGTTGCCGTAGGCCTCAGCGGTGTCGACCAGCCGGTAGCCCTGCTCGATGGCGCTGGCCACGGCGGCGCGGCACTCCTCGCCCTTCAGCGGCCAGGTGCCCATGCCGAGCATCGGCATCCTGGTGCCGCCTGACAGTTCGACGGTGGGGGTGGGTGTGGTGGGAATGATCATCGTTTTCCTTCCTGGGGGCGGGCCACCGGATCAGTGGCGTCTCCTGTTACCAGTCTTGCCACTTGATACGACCAGACTCAAGTCTGGGGCCGCGTGAACCGCCGTCAGCTCCCGATGCTGGCGAACCAGACCGGCCCGCCCAGGCCCTCCACCTCGGCCACGGGCTCCAGCTGGTCGTCCACCCGGTAGATCGTCGCGGTGTCGCCCAGCTCGGCGCCGGCAATCACGTGATGGTCACCGATCAGGCCCATGCCGCGCGGCTGCTTCTCGGTGGGCACGTGGTCGAGCCGGGCCCCGAAGCTGCCGTCGTCGTTGAGGGCCTGCAGGTTGAGCGTGGACGCGCGCCGCTCGCTGGCCAGGATCCAGTGGCGTTGCGGGTCGAGGGCCAACTCGGCGCCCCAGTGGCGCAAGGTCTGGTCGTCGAGGCTGGGGGTGCTGCCGCTGGGCACGTGCACGCCGGGACGCAGGTCATCGGCGCGGTCCGAATAGGGCACGCGCTCGGCCACCGTCAGCCGGCCGCTGTCGGGGTCGCGGGTGAGGTGCACGATGTGGCCGCCCAGTTCCTCGATGAGGTAGCCGTGCTCCCCCGACGCGTCGAACACCAGGTGGCGCGGGCCGGTGCCGTGCTCGAACTGCACGCCGATCTGCTCGTCGGCCACCAGTTCGCCGTCGGACACGCGGAAGCCCTGCACCCGGTTGGCACCCAGTTCCACCACATAGACGTGGCGTCCGTCGGGCGAGGGTTCGACGCAGTGTGGTTGCTCGCCCACCTGCTCCACATGCCAGGCCGAATCGTCGATCAGGTGGTTGTCCCACACCGGCGCCCAGGCCAGGCGGCTGGCGTGGTAGCTCACCACGAAGGCCATCCGGTCGTCGGGCGTGAAGCTCAGGTAGGTGGCCGACAGGGGGCAGTTGACCTCGCTGAGCACCTGGCAACTGCCGTCGGGCAGCAACTTGAGCGTGCTGACGCGCAGGGGATCGGCGCCCGTGGCCACCCGCAGCAGCCGGCGTTCGCGGTTGAGCTCCAGGGGCATCGGCTTGGGCCCGAGGTTGAGCCGCGACACGACCTCGGCGGTCTCGGCCTTGTCGTCGAAGCGCACCGTGGTGATGAGGCCGTCGCGCCTGCCACTGACATAACACAGCTGGGTGGACATGCTCCCAACCTAACCACGCCGCGCTTCGCGTCCATGGCCGGCCGGTAGGCTGAAACACGTCGACAGGCCCACCCCAAGGAGTTCGGATGACCCATCACGCAGCTGTCATTGGCAGCCCGATCGCGCATTCGTTGTCGCCGGTGTTGCACCGTGCGGCCTACCAGCAGCTCGGCCTCCACGACTGGGAGTACGACGCCATCGAGGTGACTCCCGACACCCTGGGCGAGTTCATCGCCAGCCGCGACAACAGCTGGGCCGGCCTGTCGGTGACCGCCCCGCTGAAGGAGGCGCTCATCGAGTTCGGGCGTCCCGACCAGCAATCGTCGGAGCTGCAGAGCGCCAACACGCTGATCTTCGGACACCCCAACCGGCTGTTCAACACCGACGTGACCGGCCTGCGCGACGCGATGGCCAGCTACGACGTGATCATGCCCGGCACCGCGGTGATCATGGGGGCCGGCGCCACCGCCCGCAGCGCCATCTCGACGCTGGTGCGCCTCGGTTGCCGGGTGATCCGGGTGGTCGCCCGCGACGCCGGACGCGCCCACGCCAGCCTCGACCGGGTTGCCGCCCTGTACGGCACCGACCTGCAGATCGTTGACTGGTCAGGCTTCGACGCCCTGGGTGCCGACAGCGCCGATGTGCTCATCTCCACCGCCCCGGTGCAGTACACGCCCGAGGAGGCCGCCCAGCTGGCCGCCGTCTCGCAGGTGGTCTTCGACATCGTCTACCAGAACTACCCCACCAACCTCAGCCGGGCCGCCATCAAGGCCGGCCGGGTGAGCGTCGACGGCGTCGACCTGCTGGTGCACCAGGCCATCGACCAGGTGCGCCTGATGACCGGCGAGGAACCCCTGGCCGAGCCGCTGATCGAGGTCTGCCGCGCGGAGCTCGCCAACCGTTGAGCTGCGGCGGCGCGGGGACGCCCCGTTCGGTTGAACTGTGAACACCCCGGGCGCCGGTCCGGTCAGGCCGATTCAGGCCACGAAGGGGCGTCAGGCGTCGCGCACGCCCAGGGCCACGTCGGGCACATTGGTGATGATCGCATCCACCTCGAGGTCGAGCAGCGCCTGGATCTGGGCGGGCTTGTCGATCGTCCACACGTTCACCGACAGGCCGCGCTTGTGGGCTGCGCGCACGACGCCCGGGTTCACCCGCACCGCCCGTCCCGAGGGATGCAGGGCACTGGCACCGAGCTCGGCGGCGTATTTCGCGGCACGCCACAGGACCGAGTCGTAGAGCAGGCCCACCGGATAGTCGCGCTCGGCAAGCCGGCGCATCGAGCGGTGGTTGAACGACGAGTAGAACACCTTGTCATCCCACCCCGCGGCATGCACCAGCGCGAGCACCTGGGCCTCCATGCCCTCATAGGGCACCACCGAGTTCTTCAGCTCGATGTTGATCATCAGCCCGGTGGGGCCGAGCACGTCGAACACCTCGGCCAGCGTGGGGATGGCCACATTGGTGAACTCCGGATGGCCCGCCGAGAAGTCGAACTCCTTGAGCTGCGACAAGGTGTAATCAGCCAGGTTGCCGACGCCATTGCTCGTGCGGTCGATCGTCTCGTCGTGGCAGACCACCAGCTGGCCGTCACGGGTGCGTTGCACGTCGAGCTCCACTCCGTCGGCACCCAGGGTGGCGGCCGCCTGGAAGGCGGGCAGGGTGTTCTCGGGGGCAGCCGCGGAGGCGCCGCGGTGGGCCCAGACGGCGGTCACAGCGCGGGCCTGACCGACACCGTGTCGACATTGGCGCCCGGACGCATCGTCAGGGCCAGCTCCACGGCACGGGCGACGTCGGCGGGCTGCAGGTAGCGCTCGGGTTGGTATTGCGCACCGAGCTGGCGCTGGATGTCCACCTGCATGTCGGTGTCGACGCGGCCGGGGTGCACCGAGGTGACGCGCACGACGCCGCGTTCCTCCTCGCGCAGGCCGTCGGTGAACGCAACCAGTGCGTGCTTGGTGGCGGCGTAGCAGGTCTGGCCGGGACCGGTGTGGAATCCCGAGCCGGAGTTGATGGTGACCACCTGGCCGTGCGCCTCGCGCAGCTTGGGCAGCAGTTCGGCGGTGAGGTCGGCCACCGCCACCACGTTGATCTCGTAGAGGTCGCGCCAGTCCTGGCGGCTCAGTTCGGACACCGGGCCCATCACCACCGCGCCGGCCGAGTGCACCACCGCGTCGAGGTGACCGATCTGTTCCACTGCGGCCTGCATCGCGCCGGCGTCGGTGAGGTCGGCGATGAAGGGCTCGGCGCTGGGCAGGGCCTGCACCACCTTCCTCACCTGGTCGGGATGCCGGCCGCCGACCAGCACATGCCAGTCGTCCGCCAGCTCGTCGGCGATCGCACGCCCGATGCCACGGGTTGCGCCGGTGATGAGAACCGCTCTGCGTTCAGCCATGGCCTCAGCCTAATGAGCGCGCCGCGGGGGTGGGGCACCCGACCGATCGTTATCCAGTCGACGCCGGCAGCGGGCGTCCCGGCTGGAATACTGGTGCGGCCCTGCGAGCACACGCTGGTTCGAGAGGAAGCAATGGAGGTCTGGCAGAACAACGCCTTCGTCACGGTGCTGGTGGGAGGCGTCGCCTTCCTGGTGCTGTTCCTTCCCTATGTGGTGTGGTCATTCCACCGGTTCGGCCAGCTGAGCTTCCGGCGGATCATCGGGTGGGCCGCAGTGTGCGTCTATTTCACCGGCCTGGCCGTGTACACGCTGGTGCCGTTCCCCGAGGACCCGCAGGCCTTCTGCGCGTCGACGCACGTGGGCTACAACCTGCATCCCCTCGAGTTCATCACCGATATCCGCACGCAGACCGCCGGCATGGGCCTGCGGAGCGCGCTGACCAGCGCCGTGGTGCTGCAGGTGGTGTTCAACGTGGTGCTGTTCGTGCCACTCGGCGTGCTGCTGCACCGCTATTTCCGGCGCGGCGCGATCACCAGCACGCTCATCGGCCTCATCATGTCGGTGTGCATTGAGACCACGCAGTACACGGGCTTCTTCGGCCTGCTGCCGTGCGCCTATCGCGTGGCTGACGTGGACGATGTGATCACCAATACCGCCGGCACGCTGATCGGGGCGCTCATCGCGCCGCTGCTGTTGTTCTGGATGCCCGCCTCACGCACGCTGACGTCCACCCGGCTGGTGGCCCGCCCGGTCACCTCGATGCGCCGCTGGGTGGGCATGGTGGTGGATGGCTTCCTGTTCTACCTGATCGCCGCCAGCAGCTCCATCGCCGTGCTGGTGGCCGGACGCCTGCTGTCGTGGTGGCCGGTGGAGGCCGAGCCCGAGTGGATCTCACCGGCGGGTGATGTGGTGGCGTTGCTGATGGTGTTCGTGATCCCCTCGCTGACCGGTCGGGGCGGGTCCCTTGGCCAGCGGGTGGTCTGGCTGACGCCGCGGTGGCCTGCGGCGGCTGGCTCGGGTGACGGGTCGGGCGGGGCGGTCGGCGCTGATTCGTCGGGTGACACGGTCGGCGGCGGTTGGCCGGACGGCGCAGCGCCTGACGGAGGGCAGATGGGCGGTGGAACGTACCGCGGTGGGTCGCTGGACAGTGGGTCGCTGGGCAGTGGGTTGCCGAGCAGTGGGTTGTCGGACGGTCGAACACTGGCCAATGGGCCGCTTGCGTTCGCTGGTGGTCGTGGGCCCGCTGGTGGCCACGCGGGTGCTCCAGCTGTTCATCGGTGAACCGGTGTCGGGCGCGCTCAATGCGCTGGCCACGCTGGTGATCGTGCTCGCCGTGGTGATGGTGGTGCCCACCCGCAGCCACCGGTCATTGTCGGGCTGGTTGACCGGCGCCGACATGGTCGACTCCCGGAGCATGACGCCCACCGCGGCTGGCCCCGGCGCGGGTGGTCCCGGCGTGGGTGGTTCCGGCGCGGCCGACCCGACCTGACGACGCGTCCTGCTCCGCCCTGACGACGCGTCCCGCCCTGGTTCTGCCGCTGCCTGGTCTCTCACTGGGCAGTTGTGCGGCAATGACGCCGCACAGGTGCCCACTGAGCGGCCGTGATCGGTGGATCAACAGGATAGGTGCGGATAAAGCACGGTGGACGGTGCTTTTGTCGACCCCATCATCCGGTCAGGGCACGAGGCCCGACGCCCGGTGTTCAGGCGGAGCCCCGGGGCCTGGCGGTTCCCAGCGGTGGGCTTTCCGCTTGGGTGGGCAGTTGTGCGGCAATGACGTCGCACAGGTGCCCACCCAAGGGGGTCAGGCCAAGTGGATGTCAGCCCGAGTGGACGTCAGGCCGGGCGGACGCCGGACCACGCAGCCGGGACGGTCAGGCAGGCATGCCCACGAGATAGGTGCGGATTGAGCACCACGGACGGTGCTTCATCCGTACCTGTCGTCGCGTCTCACCGCGTCGGGCATCAGGATCGGCCCGCGGCGTCTGGCCGGACGCGGTCCCGGCCCCGAACCCACGGACGTACAGGCCCCAAACGCAAAAAGAAGGCCCCGCTTTCGCGGGGCCTTCTTGAGTGGCGCGCCCAGAGGGATTCGAACCCCCAACCTTCTGATCCGTAGTCAGATGCTCTATCCGTTAAGCCATGGGCGCATCGCCTTGCGGCGCCTCACCATGCTAGTACATGGGTGCCATCTGATCCAAGCCGAGTTGTCGGCGACGACCGGCTGCGCGGCAGTCCGCGTCGCCCACCGACCGGGCAACCGGGGCCCACGGCAGGCGTCGTCGTGGGCAACGAAAAGCGGTCCGCCACCGAGGATGACGGACCGCAAAAAGCTGGCGGAGGTGGCGGGATTCGAACCCGCGATGGGATTTGTGTCCCAAACCCGCTTAGCAGGCGGGCGCCATAGACCAACTAGGCGACACCTCCAGCGACACGAAAGACTATCGGCTGGCAGGGCCCAGAGCAAAGCTCGAGCCAAGCTTCACGTCGCAATGTGCCTCACACATGTTCGCACGGCATGATGGTTGGCGTACATCCCCGGCCGACGAGATGGGGCCCGCGCGTCCGGGCAAGCCAGGGCGTCGCCGGGGCCCACCGACGCAGGCATAAACTGCCCGCGCGGGTGGCCACGAGGGTTCGACGCGGCCGAAGAACGCGACTGAAGAATGGGTGACATGGCAGACGACGACGTTCAGCGACCCCGCAGGGTCCGGCGCGCCGCCGACGATGCACACTCCGCCACGCCCCCCGCGTCCGGCACCCCGGGCACGCCGCGGCGCATCTGGGCCCGCCCGCAGCCCGAGGACCCGCCGACCACCCCTCCGGCAGCCCCCGAAGCGCCGGCAGCCCCTTCCACACCGGCAGATCCCACGCCCACCGGCGGCTCCTCGCGGCGCGGCATGGGCACGAACGAACCCCACGTCAGCAAGTGGGGCACCC
>OLOA01002491.1_pt1 | contig 16527 bp, 10 predicted proteins | sample 1672201 | NCBI WGS metagenome assembly OLOA01 (sample SAMEA3136658, study PRJEB25190) | human gut metagenome
ATTTCCTGTGTCTTTTCTACCATATCATAGGCATAATACTGCGGATACAGAAGATTTCCCAGCCACCATACGCCCAGCAGCATATTAAGACTCGGGGGATTGGAAAGCCAGTTGTAGGGCATGGATGGAATCTCGTAATACCGTCCTTCTTCGATCGCGCGCAGCGGCTGCCACGCCTCGTCGTCTGCCGCAGTCGAGTAAGTGCTGCCTGCTGTAAATAAAATCACGTCCGGGTCAAAGCGGTAGAGCTGCTCGAGATTGATGGGGTTGCCGCCGCCCTTATTGCTGACGTCTTCGACCACGGCGGCATTTTCAATGCCCATGAGGTCGAGTACCTGCGCCTGAATGGAGCCTTTCGCGTTTGTATTGAGGCCGGACGAGCCGGAGGTGTACAGGACGGAAATGCGCTCGGAATCCTGAATTTTCGCGGCGTTTTCCTCCGCCAGCGAGACAGTCTCGTCGACGAACGCCGCCAGTTCTTCGCCGCGCGCCTCCTTGCCGCTCAGGATTTTTCCGAGCGTCCGGTATGCCTCGGCCATATGCGGAAGATCTGCCTCGATGAAGATCACGGGCATCCCGATCTGCTTTTGCAGCGCGTCCAGATCGGCGGCCATGTTGTCCTTTTTGTCGCCGAGGTCAATGACGACCTGCGCGCCGGAGGTCAGAATGGATTCCAGATTCAGCGTCGACTTGCTGCCGTACATCTGGCCGGTCGTCGGCAGATCGATCAGGCGCGGGTCGAGATATTTGTACTGGCTGGACGACGGCGTTGCACTGATGGTCGTCATATATTCGGGCGCGATGGTCGCCAGAAACATCGACGCGACCGTACCGCTGGGGGCCACGCGCGTGAGCGTTTCAGGGATGTCGACGGTTCGGCCAAGCGAGTCGGTGAACGGAACGGTCGGCTCTGCCGGGGCCGTCTGCCGCTCAGACGCGCAGCCGGACAGGCTTCCGCATACAAGCGCCAGCGCCAGCAGAAGGGCAAATAATTTTTTATATTGCATGGTTATCCTCCAAAGAAAACAACGTTTGGGAAAACAAAGCCGAAAGGCTTCCTTTCTGCTTGCATTATACCAGCAGCCGGACGCGATTGCAATGGAGTGTTTCACTATTTCAAACAAAAAGCGGCACATTTCCGCATGGTCGAACGCACAGGACCCCGCCGGGCGGCAGTGCCCGGCGGGGTCTTGTAGCTGTGCGGCGCGGATGCAGAAGGGAGATGTCAGAAATGTCAGAAAGGATGACGAGGAATTGGAACGAACAAGGTCTGCAAGCGGCCGCACAGTCCGCTGTCCGTTTCAGCACTGCCATCATACCATCGTCCGGACTGCAATGCAAGCTGATATTTCGACAATAATGAATATAGATACGATAATAACGAAAGAATGCGGAGATTGAAGATCATGGAAAGCAGGAACGCTTCGGCTCTTTAAAATAAAAAAGACACTTGCGAACGCTTGTTTGCCATGCTATAATAAAAATCTGGACTGTCTTCCGGGAAATGAACTACAGAGAGGAATGAGAGCCATTCATGAAGGATATCCTGCCTTATCTGAAGCCGTACCGCAGGCGCATTGCGCTGGCGATGCTGCTGGTCGCGGCGGCGACGGCGTGCGATCTGCTGCTGCCGACGATCATGAACGACATTTTGAATAACGGCGTCCGGCAGTCGGACTTTGCGTATATCGTGCGCTGCTGCGCGTGGATGCTGGCCGTTGCGGCGGCTGGCCTTGCCGCGCTTCTGGCCGGGCGGAAGATCAGCTGCGATGTGGTCGCGGGCTTCAACGCCGACCTGCGCACGGACGTGTTTTCCCTCGTCAACAATATGACGTTCGAGGAATTCAACGCCATCGGCGCTGCCGCGCTCCTGTCCCGGTCGACCTACGATATCGGAACGGTCTCCTGGGTCGCGTCGATGATCTCCGGCAGTCTCATTACGATCCCGGTGCTGTTTTTCGGCGGCGTCATTCTGGCGCTGCGCAAGGACGTGATGATGAGCCTGATCCTGCTGCTGTTCGTCCCGGCGATCTTTCTGATCGTCCGGCCCATCAGCAAACGGATCGGCCCCCTGCACGAAACGTCCGACAAGTACATCGATATCCAGAACGACGTCATGCGCGAACGTCTGCACGGCATCCGCGTCATCCGCGCATTTAATAAGGAAGCGAGTCTGCAGCAGAAGATCGCCGACGCGACGCACGTCATGGCCGAGAACATCATCAACGCCAACGTGCAGATGGGACTTCTGAGTCCGGCAGCCGTGCTGCTCGTGAATCTTGCGGGCGTGGCGATCATATGGATCGGCGGCTGGCGTATGGAGACAGGCAGCCACGCCATCTCCGGCGGCGATATCTTTGCCATCATCCAGTATCTGGCGCTTGTCGCCAACGGCGTTCTGATGGGCGGCTTCGCGATGGTCATGCTGCCGCACGCCAAGGTCGCGGCGGACCGCATCGGCGAAATTTTCCACGCTGCAGGGATGCAGGAGACAGCCAAAGGCGCGGAGCACACGTTCAGGGGCGAAATCGCCCTCGACCATGTGACCTTCCGCTATGAGGGCGCGTCGGAGGCCGCCGTGCAGAATGTCAGTATGCACATTCTGCCGGGGCAAAAGATCGCCGTCATCGGCGGCACGGGCAGCGGCAAAAGTACGCTCGTGCAGCTGCTGCTGTCCTTCCGTCTGCCGACCGAAGGACAGATCCTCTTCGACGGCGTCAGCGCTTCGCAGATCGACCGGGGCGTGATCCGGAAGAACATCAGCTGTGTCCTGCAAAAGACCGCCGTGTATTCCGGCACCATCCGGCACAACATCGAGATGGGCCGTCCCGGTGCGGAGGAAACGGACATTCTCGAAGCCGCCGACATTGCGCAGCTCACGCCGTTTCTCAACTCCCTGCCCGAGCATCTGGAGCATCCGCTCCAGCAGTCCGGCAAGAACCTCTCCGGCGGCCAGAAGCAGCGCCTGTGCATCGCGCGCGCCATTTTAAAGGACGCGCCGATCTATGTCTTTGACGACAGCTTCTCCGCGCTCGACTTTTTGACGGAGGCGAATCTGCGGCGGAGCCTCAACGAGAAAATTCAGGGCAAGACCCAGATCGTCATCACCCAGCGCATCACCTCGGCCATGAACGCGGATCATATCTTCGTCATGGATCGCGGGCGGCTGGTCGACCACGGCGTTCATGCGGAGCTTTTGTCCCGCTGCAAGATCTATCAGGAGATCTATGCCTCACAGACCGGAGGTGACGCGAAGTGAAGCAGGAACAGAAAACCCACGTTTCCGCCGACGCGCTCATCCAGCTGCTGAAGGGCGCGAAGGCCATCCGCTGGCAGCTTGCGCTCGGCGTCGTCATGAGTCTGGCGCTCGTTGTGTGTGCGCTGATCATCCCAACGCAGATGGGCGCGCTGGTGCAGATCCTGATCGATTATTTTGACGCGCCGGAGACGGGCGCGTTCGTGCTGGCGCAGCTCGCGCCGGGGCTTCTGGCGCTGGCCGGTGTGTATCTCCTGCGCGCCGCCATCAGCTACGGCAAAATGCAGCTGCTCAACCGCGCCGTCAGCCGGTATTTCACCTGCAACCTCCGCATCCAGATCTCCGACAAAATTCAGCGTCTTCCCGTCAGCTTTGTCGATCATACGCCTGTCGGCGATATCCTCTCGCGCATGACGGAGGACGTGTCCCGGATCGGCGGCTCCCTGCATACCGTCCTCGACACCATTACAGGCGGCTTTTTGCAGATCCTGGCCATCGCGGTCGTGATGTTTTTGCAGAACTGGCAGCTTTCGCTGGCCGTGATTGCGTTTATGCCGGTCTCCATCTGGCTGTCGGCCAAGATCGCGGGCCGCTCGGAAACGTATTTCCATCAGATGTTCAAGCAGTCCGGCGAGCTGTATTCCGTTGTGGAGGAAGCCTACACGAATTACGCGACGACAAAGGCCTATAACCTCGAGGAGCACTGCGCTGAGCGCCACGCGGAGATCAACGACGCGCGCCGCGTCTCCGAAGCGAAGGCGACGTATCTCTCCGCCATCGTCCAGCCGGTCATTGCCGCGTCCAATTCGCTGGCGTATATCGCCATCAACCTGCTGGGCGGCTGGCTCATCGTGCGGCAGGGCGTTCCGGTGGGCGTGATCGTGACGCTGGTGCTGTTCGCGCGGCAGTTTTCCGAGCCGCTTGAGCAGATCTCCAATGGCCTGAGCACGCTGCAGCAGGCCAAGGCGGCTGCCCGGCGCGTCGTCGATCTGCTGGAACTGCCGGAGGAAGCGCCGATCAAACAGGAGCTTCCCGCAGGCGGAGACGGCAGCGTAGAGTTCCGCCACGTGGACTTCTCCTACGAGCCGGACACCGAGCTCATTCAGGATCTGAACCTGCACGTGGAAAAGGGCCAGCACGTTGCCATCGTCGGCCCGACCGGCGCGGGCAAGACAACAATTGTAAATCTGCTCATGCGCTTCTACGACGTCGATTCCGGCAGTATTCTGCTGAGCGGGCGCGACATCGCGGACTATTCCCGCGCCTCCACGCGCGACCGCTTCGGCATGGTCCTGCAGGACACGTGGCTCTTCGGCGGCACGATCGCCGAAAACGTGGCCTTCGGCAAGCCGGACGCGACGCGCGAGGAGATCATCCGCGCCTGCGACGAGGCGTACTGTGACCACTTTATCCGCACGCTTCCACAGGGCTACGATACGGTCATCGGCAGCGATACCTCGTCCATCTCCTCCGGCCAGAAGCAGCTGCTGACCATTGCGCGCGCGCTGCTCGCGCAGCGGGAGCTGCTGATCCTCGACGAGGCGACGTCCAATGTCGACACGCGCACGGAGCTTCTCATCCAGAAGGCCATGGACCGCCTTATGCGCGGCAGGACGTGCTTCATCATCGCCCACCGCCTGTCCACGATCGTCGACGCCGACCTCATTCTGGTCCTGCGCGACGGCCGCATCGTCGAGCAGGGCAAGCACCGCGACCTGCTGGAGAAAAAGGGCTTCTATTACGAAATTTATAAAAGTCAGTACGATATTGCGTAAAAACAACGAGGCTGCCGCAGATAAAAAAATCTGCGGCAGCCTCGTTCTGTTGAACGGCTGCTTCTCCGGGAGGCACTGACACGGGATTTTATGATGTGAAAATTGACAATCTGACTGCCATTTGGTATGATAAATTTAGAGATATTTTGGAAATGAGGCAATTACATGGAGCCACTGGGAATTCTGAGTCTGGATCGAAAAAAGTATACACAGGCGATGGCGGAAAATCTTCCGGCGCTGCGCGCACGGCTCGGCCTGTCGCAGACGCAGCTGGCGGACTGCATCGGCGTTACGCGGCAGACGATCTCCTCGATTGAAAATCAGTCGCGGGAGCTGAGCTGGACGAATTTCCTGTCTCTGCTGTTCCTGTTCCTGCAAAACGCGCAGACCGCAAAGCTTCTGCCTGTGATGGGGATCTATACGGACGAGCTGGCGCGTATTTTTTCCTTTACTGACCTGAATCAATTCAGGCAATAACGGTTGATGGGAGACGCAGATATGGAGATCATCATACGCATCTATGACCGGGAGCGGCTGCTTGAGGCGAAGCTCCAATCAGGCGAAACGTGCACGATCGGAAAAGCTGCGGGCTGCACCATCCAGCTTGCCGCTGCCTGTCTTGGAAAAAAGACGATCACGGTCAAAACGGACGCGGATAGCTGGTCCGTGTCCGGCGCCGGGTTCCGGCAGGAGAAGCTCCCGTATGAAAAATCGCTCGTTCTGGATCCGGACGCGCATCTCGCGCTTACGGCGTACCCGTGCCGCACAAAGGCCGCCGTTCCGGTGCCGCTGACCGGGACGGAACGGCTCACGATCGGCCGGAACGCGGACTGCGATATCCAGATCGCGGATCAGCAGATCTCCGGAAAGCATACTGCGCTGTTCTATCAGGATGGCCGGTGGCGCTTTCAGGATCTCAAAAGCCGGAACGGCACCTATTTGAATATGCGCCTTGCCGGAAGCGGCGTGCTTGCCGACGGGGATGTGCTCTCGATCGGCTTCTGCCAGCTCCGCGTCAGCGGGGACCGGCTCTTCGTGTGGAGCAGCAAGGCTGTGCGCGTGAAGCCGGCCGCTGCGCCCGAAAAGCGGACGGCGGTGTCGCCGGACGATCCATATCCGTTCTGCTTTAAGCCGTCGCCGCGCCTGCTGGAGGAAACGCCCTGCAAAACGCTGGAGCTGCAGGCGCCGCCGACGATCGGCGGAAAGCCGAATGTCAGCTGGCTGAATATCCTGCTTGCGCCGCTGCTCAGCGTGATCGTGATGGTCGCGGTGTGCCTTCTGGTCACCAATGTGATGACCATGCTGTATTTCAGCGTCCCCACGACCATCATCGGCGTGGTGGTATCGATCCTCCGCTACCGGGGTGAAAAGAAAAAGTACCGTTCCCAGCAGCAGCTGCGGCTGGATACATACAGCACGTATCTGCAGGAGCAGGTCCGTGAGCTGGAGGCGCTTCGCAGCGAACAGCAGACCGTTCTTGCACATATGTCCCCGTCGACGGATGTGTGCATCCGAAGAGCGGCGGCGGTCGACCGGGAGCTGTGGGGGCGGCTCTCCCGCGACGAGGATTTTCTTTCCCTGCGCGTTGGCAGCGGAACGCTCCCGGCAAGCTTCTCGGTTCAGGCGCCGAAGCAGATGCTGCGGCTGGAAAGCGACGTCCTCGCGGAGCAGCCGACGCAGATCGCGGAGCGGTTCGCCATGGTTCCGGACTGCCCGATCTGCGTTCCGCTGGGTGAGCATCTGTCCTGCGGCGTTGTGGGAAAGCGCGCGCGCTGCGTCGCGCTTGGGAAAAATCTGATTGTGCAGGCCGCGGCCCATCACAGCTACTGCGATCTGCGGATCGTCGTGCTCTGCGAGCAGGAGGAGACTGCGCAGTGGGAATTCTGCCGCTGGCTGCCGCATTGCTGGGACGAGGGGCATACGGCGCGCCTGATCGCAAACACGCCCGAAACGATCCGCGCACTGCTTGAACGGCTCGAGCCGGTCTTCTCGGCGCGGGCCGCTGCCGGACAGAACGCCGGGCTCGGCGCAGCGCCGCGTGCAAAGCCGTGGTACCTGTTCGTGTGCGCAGCGCCGGAGACGGTCACGCAGCACGCGTTTATGAAATTTCTGACGGCAAACCGCCGGGAGCTTGGCATCAGCGTGCTGTACCTGTTTGACCGGATCGATCTGCTCCCGGAGGAATGCCACGATATTCTGGACTGCAGGGAAGCAGTGGGCGTGCTGTTTGAGCGCAGGCACGCGTCCCGGAAGCAGCCGTTCCAGCCGGAGCAGGTGCCGCAGGCCCGGTACGAGCAGTTCGCACGCAGCATGGCGCCGCTCCGCATGGAGGCGAAGGGCGCTCCGGCGCTGCCGCGCTCGGTGTCGTTCCTGCAGGGCTATCACGTTTCGCGGCCCTCGGAGCTGGCACTGGATAAAAACTGGGCGAACGCAGAGCCGGAGCGCAGCATGGCGGTCCCGATCGGCGTTCGCGGCGACGGCACGCCGTTCCTGTTCGATATTCATGAAAAGCGGCACGGGCCGCACGGCCTTGTCGCGGGCACGACCGGCTCCGGCAAGTCCGAAATGGTGCAGTCCTGGATCCTGTCGATGGCAGTCCGCTTCCCACCGGATGTGGTCAGCTTCGTGCTGATCGACTTTAAGGGCACCGGCCTGCTGCTCCCGTTCCAGAATCTGCCGCATCTTGCCGGACGCATATCCGATCTGGATACGAGCATCGGCCGGAACCTCATCGCGCTCGAATACGAGCTGACGCGGCGCAAGGAGCTGCTCGACCGCTGGAAGGTCAGCAATATCTCCGATTACAGACGGCTGCTGCGCGAGGGCAAGGCGGATGAGCAGCTGGGATATCTGTTTATCGTGATCGACGAGTTCGCGGAATTCAAGAACCGGTTCCCGGAATTCATGCAGGCGGTCAATCGCGTGTTCGCGGTTGGCCGGACGCTGGGTGTCCATATGATCCTTCTGACGCAGAAGCCCGCCGGTGTTGTAGACGATAAAATGAACGCGAATACGCGCTTCCGCTGGTGTTTGAAGGTGGCAAACGCCGCAGACAGCCGGGAGATGCTGCACCATACCGACGCGGCGCAGATCACAACGCCGGGCCGCGCCTACGTGCAGGTGGGCGAGGACGAGGTCTATGAGCAGATCCAGTCCTATTGGAGCGGCGCACCCTATCAGCCGTTCCGCGAGGCTGCGGGGCAGACGGGCGGACAGACGGCTGTGGTGGACCTGTACGGGAACCGCCATTGCTACGAACCGGAAAAAACAACGGGATACCGCTCCGAACGAAAGGAGATCAATGCGGTCGTGGACTATCTGGACCGCTATTGCCGGGAGCGCGGCGTGGAAAAGGCGCGGCAGCTCTGGACGGCAAAGCTGCCCGAGCAGCTGCGTCTGCGCGACGTCGTCTGCGCGGCGTTCGACGGCGCGCATTGGGAAACGCAGCAGCAGGGCCTGCGGGCCGTCATCGGCCTTCTGGACGATCCTGCGGCGCAGTCGCAGCGCCCGATGTCGCTGAACTTCTCGGAATCCGGAAGCTATGCAGTCTACGGTGCGCCTGCGACCGGGAAAACGACGCTGCTGCAATCGGCGGTCATGTCCCTTTCCCTCTGCTATTCTCCGGAGCAGGTGCACCTCTATCTGATGGACTTCGGCGGCGGGAGCCTCCGGCTGTTCCGGGAGCTGCCGCACGTCGGCGGCATCGTGGACGGAGACGACGCGCAGAAGCAGAGCAAGCTGACGACCATGCTCATCGACACGCTGGACCGCCGGAAGAAGCTGCTTGCCGGACAGGGCCTCGTCAGCATAGACGCTTACCGGGAAGCCACCGGCGAGCAGCTGCCATGGATCGTGCTTCTGCTGGATCACGTTGCGCCTGCGCTGGAGCTGTACCCGGATATCGACGGCTTTTTGCAGACACTTGTGCGGGACGGCGCGGCCTGCGGGATGTATCTGCTGGTCAGCGCTGGCGCGGTGAACGCGCTGCCGTACCGGATCAGCCAGCACATCAAGGCGGCTGTCTGCCTGCGGATGACGGACCGCGGCGATTACGCGCAGATCGTCGGCAAAACGAACGGTCTGGAGCCGGAAAATCTGGCCGGACGCGGTCTGGTCAGAAGCACTCCGCCGCTGGAATTCCAGACGGCGCTTCCCGCAGCGGGAAAACGGGAGATCGACCGCGTCAATGAGATCCGGCGGCTTGCCGGACTGATGCGCGGGGCATGGACAGGCGCCTGCCCGCCGCCGATCCCGGTGCTGCCGGAGGTCGTGGACTGGCGGGAATATCCGTCGGAGCAGATCCTCTGCGGTCTTACGGAGCAGTCCGTGCAGCCGTGCTTCGCCGCGCTTGCGCAGGAGCAGTTTCTGCTGATCTCCTGCGCGCAGGACGGAAGCAGTACCGTTCAGGCCATTTTTGCGCAGGCCGCAGAAAAGCTTGCGCCTGCGAAGCACATTGTATTTCACGGCGCGCAGGCGCAGGCTGCGGCGGCGTTTGACGGTGAGATCGCCGCGCTGATGCCGGAGATGCAGAAAAGAAAGGACGCGAGCGCCGGGAGCACGGACTGGCCGTGGATCCTGATCTGCATTGACGATCTGAAGCGCTGCATCGATTCGATCAACGACCAGACGCTGCGGCGGCTGGCCAGCATTCTGGTCCTTGGCAAAGGGCTGCGCGTCGCGGTGATCGTAAGCGGAAACGCGGCGGACATTACAAAGCTGTCCGCTTCGGGCGAGCGCTTCACCATGGAAATGACCGGAAAAACGACCCTTCTGCTTGGCGGAAGCGCGCAGGCGCATATGTTTGCCCGGACCGATCTGGCGTACAGCGCCGCGTCACAGGATGCAGGCGCCGGCATGGGCTATCTGGTTCAGGATGGCCATGCGGTCAAGCTGAAGGCAGTACAAAAATAGAGGAGATAGAGGAGGCAGAGAAAATGGAGCGGAGCAGGCTCTCGATCAGAGCGCTGGTCGTGCTGGCGTCCGAATTGGGCGCGGAGCATCTTTTTGGCGTGCGCGACCCGTTTATGATGATGGATCACGAGGAGATCCGGGCGGCGTATGAAGTCTGCCTGGAGGAGCTGGAGCAGAGCGGCGCGATCACGCGGCAATTTGAAGGCGCGGCGATCGTGCGCGGCGATCTGCGGCGGCTTATTGAAATCTGTGCGGAATGCGACTTGTATCTGACCGTCGATGCGGTCAACTGCGGACAGGCGGAGCCGTCCGTCGTATTGTACCGGCAGGGGAGCTGCTGGGCGCAGCTGACAAAGGATGGCGAGCTGGCAAGCCTGACCGGAGCTGCGGACGGGGAAATAGAAGAGCTGGCGCTTGCAAGGCTGATGGAGTGCTGCAAAGCGCAGGAAGCCCCTGAGGCGCAGACGCACTGGAGCCTTACAAACGAGCTGCTGCAGCGCTGTCTGAAGGACACAGACGCAGGCCGGGCAGAGCTGCTGGCAGCCGGAATGCCGGAGGACGCGGCGGCGCTTCTGCTTGCCGGTCTGGAACGGCGGTGCGGCTATTGCTGCGTGAACACGGTCCATTTGCAGACGCGAACGCTGGAAAGCCTTTGTCTTGTGTACGATTCCGATATGCTGCTCCGGCTGGAGCCCGGCGAGGAGGAGACGGAGGACTGGATCGTCCGCAGGAGCACGCCGGAGCAGATCCGGCGCACGCTGCGTGCGCTGGTACGGGAGGGCGCGCCGCAATGAAGGCCTGTCAGAATGTGATCGTGACCCTGACCATCGGAGACGAGCAGCTGGATGTGGAGCTTCCGGCGTTCCTGCCGGTCGCGGAGGTGAATGCGCGTGTTCTGGAAATGCTCCGCGCCCTGTATCCGCAGGTTTACGGCAGCTGCACTGCAATCCGCCTGTACGACCAGGGAGCGCCCATTGCGGAGTCCAGAACGCTTGCGTCCTGCGGGATCTGGGACGGCGCAAGCCTGCAGGGCCGCGCTGTGCTGGAGTAATTTGCTGTTTTTAACAAATTGCAGCGCCAGTTTTTGTATATTACAACGTATTTGAATTAACATATTGACAAATTATTTTACATAGCGTAAGATAGAACCATCCTGAAACACACCCTTGGAAAGGAGCTTCAGAAATGAGCCTGATCCGCATAGATTATGAAAATGCGCGTGCGCAGGCAAGACAGCTTGAACAGAGCGAGCAGCAATGCAGTCAGATCGCGCAGAGCATTCAGGCGCTCCGGCAGCAGCTTGCCGGCGTGTGGGCCGGAGAAGCCGCCGATACATACGATCAGGCAGCCGAGCGCCGGCTGCGCGAGATCCGAAAGATCCAGGATGAGCTGTCGCGTCTTGCGCACACGATCCGCAAGGCCGCAGATGAGTTTGAAGCCGCAGAAGCACGAACAAAGGCGTCCATGTCCGCGTCAGGCGGGACGGGTTCCGGCGGAGGCGGCGAATGGTAAGGAGGTTGTGCCGGTGCAGATCAAAATTGAATCCGCAGTCGTCCAGCAGGCGCAGGCACGGCTGAGACAGCAGTCGGGTGCAATGCGCGCGGTCGCCGTGAATGTTTCCAGCGTCCTGAACGGACTGGATATGCAGATCGCGGCGACGCAGCAGATCAGACAGTCGCTGGAGGCGCTTTCCCGCAGATGCACGACAGAGCAGACCCAGCTGGAGGCAATGACGCAGATGCTGCTTGCCGCAAGCGACCGCTTCACGCAGACGGACCAGAAGCTCGGCCACAGAGCAAGAGGGCTTGGCGAAGCCGCCGACGCCATTGGCGCGGGCCTCGCGGCCACAACGCTGTCGGCTGTCGCGCTGCGGGGGATCGACAGGCAGAAATGCGCGGACGAGCTGGGAAAGACGTTTGGCCTTCGGACCTCCGAAACCCTGTGCGACGGCGTCAAGCAGGCGGTGGTCAGCAAAAAGAAGGGGTGGTTCTCCAAGCTCAAGGACGATGTTTCGGACTTTGGCAGCGCGGTCAAAACCTCTGTTTCGAACGTCGTCAGCGCGGCAAAGGAAAGCTATCAGAATCACGGAACCGTATATGATATCGTGGAATACGGCAAGGGCGCGGTCAAGATCGGCAAGAGTATTGTCAAAATCGCCGGAGCAGTTGCCGCGTGCAGCACCGTTGCGGGAATTCCGGTTGCACTCTGTATCATTACCAGCGCAGGAAACGATATTGCAAGCGCAAGCGCGGATATAGTCCATGTTGCGCGTGATGAGTACGACGAGGTGGGGAAAACAAATTACCTGAAGGATCTGCTGAAGAAGAATGGCGGAGAGCTGGGCGAAATGCTCGGAAACAAGAAAGCCGGTGAGAAATTCGGCGAGCTGGCCTATACGGGACTGGATATGGTGTCGCTCCTGAAAGGCACGGAGAAAATGCTCAAGTCGTTCGGAAAGCTCAATACGGATCTGACGGGCAAGACCGGATATTCCTTTTTGTGGGGCCAAACCTCGTTTGAAGACGTCATCGGGAATGAGTTCAAATGGTACAAGCCGGATGAATGGCTCCGGAGTAAGTTCATGGACGCTGATTCGACGGCGAATTTCGTGATCGAAGCGGCGAAAAATGTGAAGTCTTTCTATAAGCAAAGCAAAAAATATGTGGATGAGATGCTGGAATTTGCGTTCCGGTAAACACCAGTAAGGGAGGATATGTATTATGTATAAGGATCTGCTTCCGATCGGAAGCGTGGTCGCTCTGCAGGGCGCCACACGGAAATTGCTCATTATCGGCACAATCGTTCATGACGAGCAGACAAACACCACGTATGACTACATTGGCGAACCGTTCCCGGAGGGGTATATCGATGCGGAAACGATGTTCCTGTTCCAGCATGAGGATATTGATTCGGTTCATTTTCTGGGCTACATCAACGCAGAGGTGCAGAGCTATCAGGCAAGCGTGAGAGAAGAGCTGGAAAAAAACGCAGAAAAAGCAGACAGCTGAATTTGAAGTTTAAAATTTATAAAATATAAATAGGAGGAAATGATCATGGCATTGATTCAGGTAACACCCGAGGTATTGAATTCCAAGGCGACAGAGGTCCGCAATCTCCGCAGTCAGCACGACGACACGATGGCGCGGCTGCGCTCGCTGATCCTTGCGCTGAACGAGAACTGGAAGGGCGAGGCACAGGCTGCGTTCGTCGCAAAATTTGAGAGTATGCAGAGCAGCTTCACAAGCTTCTCTGAAATGCTGGAGGGCTACGCAACGCTGATGGATACGGCGGCCCGCGAGCTGCAGAACACGGATCAGGGCCTGAAGGCGACCATGCAGAGCAGCTTCAACTAAGACAGAATTACAAAGGGGCAGTGCTTCTACGCTGCCCCTTTTGTCTGCGTTATAGATATTTGGAAAAAATGGAGAAAAGTATGAAAAGAATAAAGATGATGTGTTTCCTGCTGGCGCTGCTCGGCTTGCTGAGCGCCTGTTCCGCGCATTCCGTTGACGCTGAGGAGCAGTCCGCGCCGACGTGGCAGTCCCGGTACGATCTGGGCGTGCGCTATCTGTCGGACGGAAGGTATGAAGAGGCGATTCTGGCCTTTACCGCAGCCATTGAGATCGACCCGAAGAACGCGCAGGCGTATGAGCAGCGAGGCGACGCGTACTGGGAGCTGGCGCAGAGTGCGCAGGGCAGCGAACAGACGGATGCATACCGCAGCGCTGCGGAGGATTACGAATCGGCAATGCAGTGGGGGAACGAGACGGACGAGCTGTACCGCCGCGCGGCGGATGCGTACTACGGTGCGCAGGACTATGAAAAGGCGGAGTCCTATTATGAAAAGCTGCTCGAAAAGGACGAGGATGTGCTTGCGCGTCTGATCGAATGCAGCCGGGCGCTTGGAACCGGGAAGGAGCTTGCGAAGCGGCTGCAGGCGCGTTATCTCGAGACGGGTGAAGAACGATATTTGCAGGCGCTCTGCGAGCTTTGGCCGCAGGAGGCGCTGCGCGCCTATGCCGCGCTGCTCGGCACAGACGGAACAATGGGCTTTGCGCTTGTCGATCTGGACGAAGACGGCACGCCGGAGCTGATCTGCGGCGAAATTGATACGAAGGGGCAGTCTGAGCAGATCGCGCTGACCGATTATACGCTCTATACATGGAAAAACGATCAGGTGACGGAGCTGTACCACGGCTTTGTCGATACCTGGATCAACCCCGATGTCCGCGTCACCACGGCGGGGGCCGTTGTCAACAATGGGCACGGCACGTCTGGCGCATATGAGCTGCAATATGTCCATTGGGACGGCGTGCAGATCGAGCATCATGATTTCTGGAGCTACGCCAAAACCGAGGATATGTCCGGCGAACGGGCATATTATCTCGACGACGTGGAGGTTTCCGAGGCTGTTTTTTACGAGCGCCTTGCCGACTGCACAGAAGGCGACGACGGATACGTGCTGCGCTTCCTTGCCAACACGCCGGACAATTGCAGAAAGTACCTGCGCGATTCCATACAGGCCAGCCGGCAGCCGGAACAGCCGCAGCTGAACGAGCAGGAGCTTCTGGCGCTTTTGCAGGAGAATCTGGCATGGCTGAACGCGGTCGAGGGTGAGACGTTTTTTGTTGAGGGCCAGGGATCGTATATGGCGATCGTTTCCTATGAAAACGGCCAGTACGGAAGAATCAAGCGCCTTGTGCCGTCTCCGGCGACCACCTCGGAGCTTGAGAGTACACTCGCAGAAGACGAAGCCATCGACCCGACGTTCAGCTCCTATTATCCGATTTCGAACTATTCCAGCAAGGAGCAGATTCTGGATAACCTGAGAGAATATATGGACGTAGACAGTCTGGGCATTATGCAGAACGCTTACGCAACCGTTTCAGACGTACTGAATGATAACGTTTGGGAATTAAACGGCGGGTTGTATCTGGTTCGCGGCGGGCGCGGATACGGCGTATTTAACTATGACCCGCAGACGCTGAAAATCGTCAGCTTCGATGAAACGACCTGCGAGGCGGAATGTGATCTGATGCGTTTTGGAGATTACTTTGATTCCGTTCAGACCATTTCATTTGAGAAACGCAGCGGCCGGTGGATCATCACGCATATAGAAAAAGCCAATGGCGGCGCAGACCCCTATACCATCACCGCAGAAACCAGAGCGGACCGCAGCCTCTATCCCCGCCCGGAGCGCACGCTGCAGCAGGGCAGCCAGGGAGAGGACGTCAAATATGTACAGGCTATGTTGGTTGTCATGAACTATGATGGCGTGGTTGTCGACGGCGATTTTGGCCAGGCTACGGAAGCGGCGCTGATGCGCTGGCAAAAGAACCATTCACTTACCCAAACGGGCGTTGTCGATGCCGACACGCTGCAGCAGCTTGAGGCTGCCGAGACAGAATGGCTGCTCCGGGAGTAAAGCGGAACGATGTTGTGGTGACGGCTGGAGAATGGGGCGGAAAATCACAGTTACGGCACAAATGGTGCAAGATTAAATGACGATCTACTTCGCGTCAGAGGTAGCTTCCAAATCGAGAATACATGTATGTCGGACAGAAAATGTGAAACGCGCAGCGGAAAGTTTTATGTGCCTGGTGATGCTTCATCACTGCATGCCGCGCCGCATGGACAGTGAATATGATAAAAGGAGAAATGGGGATGAAACAGTTCACTTGTGTTTTTTTTACAATAATTCTGCTGCTGACGCTTGCTGCGTGTCAAAAAGCACCGGAAGTTGAACCGGTGGATGAAGCACTCGATTGGCAGACGCAGTATGACCTCGGCGTGCGCTACCTGTCCGAGGGCAATTATCAAGAGGCCATTCTGGCCTTTGAGGCGGCTATCAAGATCGACCCCAAGAACGCCGACGCGTACCGCAAGCTGGCGCAGGTCTGCGAACAGCGGGAGGATTATGCGAAAGCGCTCCAGACGCTGGAGGCTGGTCTGGAACAGACGGACGACCAGCGCCTGCGGGAGTATATATGGCAGGTCAAGGTCAGCCTGCTGGAAAAGCCGGGCGCGATAGAGGGAACTGCGCTCAATGGCACGGCGGAGGAAGTGGTTTATGACCCTTCGCTGGACGACCCTTACTGCGAAGTCGTGCCGGAGGGATATACGCGGAGCGTGCTTCTTGCGCTGGATGACGTGACGCCGGCTGTGTTCCGGTTCGTGCGGTCAGAGTTCACGCTGCACCGCTACTGCGTGCTGCCGGATGGGCAGATCGAGGACACCGCGTATCAAATGGAGCTGGGACTGGACTATTGCAGCTGCGCGGAGCTGATGCTGTATTACAATGAACGTATGGGCGCCTATTGCTGCGCGTATCTGAACGACATTTCGCTGGCGTATACGGGAATAAACGGGTACTATGCAACGACATACATACTGGATGATACCGGGGCAAGGCTGTACCGGCGCTGGGATCAGGTCTGGCTCGAATGGGACGATGAAAAGCACAGAAATGCTGTTTCCGATATGAGCAGTGCGGGGTGGCCCTATCTGAAGGAGGAGATCATGAATCGGGAAACGCTGCCGTATACCTACTGGATGTTCAAATGCGAATCGTGGATCTCCGGCGGC
>OLOA01002512.1_pt1 | contig 16430 bp, 12 predicted proteins | sample 1672201 | NCBI WGS metagenome assembly OLOA01 (sample SAMEA3136658, study PRJEB25190) | human gut metagenome
GTTTTACCTTCTCCTGCAGGAGTTGGGTTGATAGCTGTAACAAGGATTAATTTGCCGTCCTTTTTGTCACTTTCTTTTAAAAGATTGTAATCAATTTTTGCTTTATATTTTCCGTACTGCTCCAGATATTTATCATCAATACCTGCTTTTTCTGCAATCTGAGTGATTGGAAGCATTTCGCATTCCTGTGCAATTTCGATGTCTGATTTGAATCCCATAAGTGTTTTTCTCCTTTCGTCTCCGCATAAACATGAAAAACTTATATTACTGTTCATTTGTTACTGTGCACTCTGCGATCAGTAACAATTTATTCATTGAAGGAATGATCGATCAGCCCGTCAGATGAATAAAAGTATTGTTTCATCCGATAAAAAAAGGCCAGTATCTGAAATTTTCAAATACTGCCCAGACGGTCGGCTTCTACAAACCTCCGACTCCCCGTGGTTTGCATTCCACTCTTTCCGTCAGTACTCGAAGGTTCCTTCAATTGATGACAATAGTATATCATTTTGAGAAAAAAATGTCAAGAAAATTTTTGCTGAAATGTCAAAAAAATCAAGTAAACTGGACGAAAGTTGTGTAAAATTAATAATGAAAAACCAGAGTATCTATAATTGTTGGGAAAAATTTGCTTTTTCAAAGAAATGGGATTGTTAAAAAATAGACATGGTTTTATAGTAGAATGAAGATTATGTAAAGGAAAGGTTAAACCTTGCAGTTTATAGGAATTTCATAAAAAGTTTATGATTATATTAGTTGCTACCTGTGGTAAATATGGTAGAATAAGAATAATAAGTGCACAGAAATCTCCTGCTTCAATTATCATAAGCAGTGTATGGGGATTTATATTTTGGCAAAGTGGAGTGTAAAAGATGAACAGACAAGAATTTTTGGAAATCCTGAGAAGCCAGCTTGCCGGTCACATGCAGGAGGGCAAGGCTGCAGCACATGTACGATACTATGAAGATTATATACAGTCCCAGGTACGCGGTGGTCGTACAGAGCAGGAAGTGCTTGATCAGCTGGGAGATCCCAGACTGATAGCAAAAACTCTTATTGATACAGAGGGAGATACTGTAGATGAGGAATATGGAGCCTATTCCTCCTGTGGATCTGGATTAGAACCGCCGCCCCAGCCGGAGAAGCGGTGGAAAAAAGTTCTGGACCTTTCAACCTGGTCAGGTAAGCTTGTTGTGATTGTGGCAGCTGCTGTAGCGATTATTTTATTACTTATAATAATTGGTGCCGTTCTTCCGTTTTTTATTATTCTGATTATCATTTTATCTGTTATTTCCTGGTTTACCAAGAGAAGTCACTGATCAAAAGAGAACTCCCTTTGGGAGCTTTCTTTTGATCTGTCTTATAGCTTTATCTAATATTCTTTTCAGTACTCTTTTTATTCAGTTATTTATATTTTTCATATCGTTTCATATTTTCGCCTTAGTCTTATCTGAAGTGTGTTATTCCCTAATCCTGCCAGGCAGCAGGTAAATCTCAATTTTATTATTTTTATAAAGGCAGAAAACAGGATTTTTGCACAGGAATCCTTTTTTCTGTATGCCAAATGGAAAGGAGACAACATGAAAGGAACTGTGAAACTAAAAAAACGTCTGGAGGCTTTGGGCTTAGCCTTACTGTTTATGCTGCAGTCTGTACTGGGCTTTTTACCTGGAATGATTTTCAGTGCGGCCGGAGCGGTAAAGTCCATCGAGGTCTGGGACTCTGATCAGCTTATTGACTATGGTTACCGTTTCAATATGAAGTTTCAGCCAGGGGTAACTACCTATGAGTCTTTTGGCTGCGATAATCTGGACAGTGCTGCATTTTCAGATCACGGAAGAAGTACAAGAGATACAGAAAGTGTGAGGATAACAGAGGATTACAAATCCGGAAGTGCAGGAATGCGCTATAACAATGTGGGCAGAGATGCAGAGGGAAATATTGTGGATGTGCGTCTGACCCTGGTGGGGGTAGAAAATGCCGAGAGACGCTATGACCTGAGAACCCCTGTCTCCAAAAAAGAAAATAATGGTGGACTTACCTTTGGCTGGGAGAATAATGAAACCTATCCAATGGTAGGCTTTGCTAAAAACAATATTGGGGTTTTTATCTATTCACTGGGTTCTGCAAAAATTAATTTTCAGTTTCTGAAGCATGGGACAGATGAGGCTCTGACGATCAGTGGACATGGTACGATCCGTGATATTGATGCGGCGCAGGGAGTATCTATACCCTCAGACAATGGACTGGATCATGCATATGTATTAAAAAATAATGAGTTTTTGAAAGTAAACGGCACCTATGTAGGATCTCAGAATGTGGCTATTGAGCCGGAGGATGAGAATGGCTGGCTGAATATGTTTTTCCAGACAGATAATTTTAATCTGGTGTTTTCTCATCAGGAAAAACTGGATATGTGGGATGCAAGCAGGGAAAAAAGTATTGCAAAGGCCGGCTCTCAGGAGAAGTGGGCAAGTAATGCCAGAAAAGCATATGCAGATGAGTCCGGAAAAAGCTACTGTGAAACTTTTGAAGGACAGAAGGTGGTTAAGGGCTTTGCATATTTTGATTTTACTTCCTATTGCTTCAGTGGTATAGAAATGAAAAAAGCACCGGAAAAAAGAGTAGGCGAAGTGGGCTGCACATGGGATCAGGCAACGGCTGCACCAAAGGAACAGCCATTTGTCATGAAAACAGAAAAAGAATTTCAGTATATGATCCAGGCGGAGACTACTCCTAACAGATTAAAATCATTTGTGATTAGTGATGTACTGGAAAACTGCCTGACAATGGATGATGCCTCTAAGGTTTCGGTAATAAATAGTCTGGGACAGGATGTGACAGAACAGTTTGATGTGGCTATGGAAGGACAGACTGTAATCTGCAGTGCAAAGGCGGATATCCTTAAAGAAGAAGCTTTTACAGATAATCAGACATATACTTTTATTCTGAAAGTACACAGGAAGCCAGAAGGACAATTTGATATTTCTAAATATCTGGCAGAGGATGGATACACCCTTCTGGTTCCCAATCAGGCTTCCATGAGTTATGAGAGAGTTAATGGAGGCGGAGATACGAAGAAAACAGAAATCGTATGGGTGAAGGGGATCATTCCGCCTGAGCTTGAGGTGAAGAAGAACGTTTCCTCTTATGAGTGGAAGGTAGGGGATATAATAGACTATTCTGTGACAGTTACGCAGACAAAGCCGGATGTCCAGGCTGTAGGAGTAAGTGTGACAGATGAGATTCCCTCCTGCCTTTGCCTGACAGAGGGACAGTATGCAGCACAGACCAGTCCGGGAGCAGACCCCTGCACTCTTACCAGGCAGGGGGAAAATGGATGGAAAGTAACATGCCCTACTTTGAAGTATGGAGAAACCATAACAGTCAGCTTTAAATGCCAGGCAGCGGAAGCTTCTAATGGTCAGGAATGGGAAAATATAGTAACTGCTACAGCGGATAATCTTGTAGACCCGGAGACAGGGGAACAGAAAGACCGAAAAGATATGGCCGAAGTATGGCCTAACAGCCCTCAGCTGGAGATTGACAAAACTGCAGATAAGTATGAATGGCAGGTAGGGGATGGAGTTACTTATAGAATTGTAGTGAATAATTCTGTGCCCGGAACAATTGCAAAGGATGTCAGCGTGACAGATATCGGACTTCCCCAGGGGCTTGTGCTGTCAGGGGGAACCCAGAGTGTGGAAGTGTTGAATGTACAGTCTCAGGTAAATTACCCGGTTCCTGATAAAAAAACAGGGCAGGCTTATGAAAGCCGGACGGTAGAATCACATATGGAAGCAGATGAAAGCGGCTTTGCTTTTTATTGCTCTTATCTGCCTTACAGTCAGCCGGTCACACTTGTATTTCACTGTATAGCTACAGAGTCTGCCAATGGCCATGAAAGTGTAAATGTGGCAAATGTAAAAGCTTCCAATGCAAATGAAAAATCTGATGATGCAGAAGTATATGTAAATACGGGAAGTCTCTGGATTGAAAAGACAGCCGATCATTATGAGTGGAAGACAGGAGAGCAGGTTGAATATAAGGTTGTTGTTGAGAATAAAAATCAGGGAACGATTGCCAGAAATGTGACAGTCTGGGATACAGAGATGCCGGCAGGCCTGGTTCTGGATTCTATGGAAAATGTATCTGTTAATGGAATTCCTCAGAGTATTACGCAGCCTGTTGCCGGAACAGAAGATACTCCGGGACAGCTGAATCCGGAATTTTATAATGAAACCGGTGAGAAAACGGTAGGATATGAGTTTCTTCCGGAAGGAAATGGATGGAGACTGAATCTTTCAGACTTGCCTGCAGGAGTACCTGTGGCGGTTGCTTTTCTCTGCACAGCCACTGAGGATGCAAATGGAGTGGAAAGTATTAACCTGGCTAATGTGCAGGCAGAGAATGCACCGAAGACCACTGATGATGCGGAAGTATATGTAAATACAGCAATCCTGTCTATTGATAAAGGTTTTCAGAATCCATATCTGGCAGCAGAAGATGGCCGTGTAGAAAATGAATTCCGGGTAGGAGAGCAGGTAAATTATCAGGTAACGGTTACCAATCAGCAAAAAGGGTCTATTGCAAGAAATCTGGTGATCAGTGATCTTTCTCTTCCTGAAGGACTTGCGCTGGACGGTGATGAAGGAGCAGTTACAGTTAGTGGTGTTCCTACAGTGATCCAGAATCCGGTTGCCGGAACGGATGATATGGGGAATGCGTTGAATCCAGAGAATTACGGTGAAACTGTAGAAAAACAAGTCAGCTGCCAGGTGATTCGTCAGGGGACAGGATGGATCGTTACTATTTCTGATCTGCCCTATCAGCTGCCGGTAACTGTCAACTTCCGTTGTACAGCCCAGAGTACTGTAAATGGTATGGAAATTGTAAATACAGCCAAGGCATATGCAGATAATGCAGCGGAAGTGAAGGACACCTCTAAGATATGGGTAAATTCTCCGGTTCTCAGGGCTGTAAAGACGGCAGATAAGACTTTTTATAAATATGGAGATATTGTTACCTGGCGTATTGATTTTACTCAGGAGCAGACAGGCTGTGTTGCCAGAGAGCTGGTGGTTCAGGATGTGACGGATACTCCGGGAGTTCGGCTTCAGAAGGATTCTATTGTACTTCTGGATGAAAAGGGAACTAAGGTTGAGGCGCAGATTCAGGCAAATGATGACAATACCTTTGTGATCAATACAGGCAGAAACCTGATCAAAGATGTGGGATATCTGATCTGTGATAATGACAGAGGTGGTATTTCAGAGCAGGTAATGCCTAATCCGCTGGAGTGCAGGGAACAGAAATGTATGGCTGTAGAATATCAGACCGCAATTATTGATCCGGCTTTGGCAGGAAAGAAAATCCATAATACAGCAGTGGTAAACAGCAGAGAAAATATTCCGGTGAATACAGAGGCAGAAACAGAGGTACATAGTCCGGTCCTGGAGATTACAAAGACCTCAGATAAAAAAGAGTATATGTCAGGAGAAACAGGCTACTATACCTTGAAGGTACGTCAGCTCCGTGAGGATGTAACGGATGAAAATATAGTGATCACGGATGCTTTTCAGACAGAGGGAGCAAAGATAAAGAAAGAGTCTGTTCTGGTAAAGAAAAACGGAACTGTTTTGAAGGATGCAAAAACAGAAATTTCAGAGGCAGGCTTTGTGATCCATACAGGAACCGGATTAGGAGATTCAGACAAATTGGAAATTTATTATGAGGCAGTGTTTGAAACAGCAGCGAAAGATAAACAGACGATCGTAAATCATGCCACAGCCAGAGGAGATCTTTCTACAGAAGTACAGGCTGATCATGAGATTTATGTGAAACCTGCGCTAAAACCAAGTCCTACGCCAACTCCGACTCCGAAACCATCGAAAACTCCAGAACCTACTGTTGCGCCGCAACCTACCAATACGCCTGTGCCAACGCCTACAATCATTCCAAAAGCAACCCCAACTCCACGTCCAAATGGAACTTGTCCAAAGCTGACACAGATTCCGACAAATACGCCGGTAGGAGTTATAGGCGGTGGAAATAACGGGAATTCCGGAAATGGAGGTTATGGATCTGGAGGTTATTCTTCTTACAGCAGCGGATATCAGGGTGGATATACTGCGGGAAGCTCTAAGACAGGAGAATCCAGACCTTTTAAAACGATGGCAGGCTTGAGTATTCTGGGAATTCTTTTGTTGGGAACCGGAATTCTGGTATTCAGAAGAAGTAAAAATGGAAAAAGGGAAAAGCATTCATGAAAATTCTGAAAAATCTTGCTCGAAGTATGATCTGTGTAGCTGCCGGATTGCTTTTGTACTGCGGGAGCTTTTATATAAAAAGCTATGAGCAGAACAAAACTGCCAGGGAAAAGAATCAATATGTGGAACAGCTTGCTTATGCCGGAAGTTACGCAGGAAATGACAAAGCAGTTAAAAATCCGGATACAGGAAATAACACCGGACAAAGCAGAAAAAAATCTGACGCAGAAAAGGCGAAAAATAATATAAAGGCTGAAATCAGGGAATCCTTTGGGATTTCCTGGGAGAAGCTAAGAAAGCTCAATCCGCAGACAGTTGGCTGGATTAGGATTTCGGGAGCTGATATTTCCTATCCGGTAGTGCAGGGAGAGGATGATGAATTTTACCTGAAACATGATTTTGAGAGAAAGGAGGATTTATTTGGGAGTATTTTCCTTGGGCATCACAATGATGCAGCTTTTACAGATTCTCACAGCTTTATCTATGGTCACAACATGGAAGGTCATATGATGTTTGCTAATCTGAACCAGTACGAACAGCCTGAATTTCTGGAAAAATGTCCACAGTTTGAAATTGTGACACCAGAGAAAAAGCTGGTTTACGATATTTTTTCTGTAGAACAGGCAGGGGAGGGAGGAGCTGCCTTTGAATATGGATATGACCTGGACAGTCCGTCATATCAAAGGCAGCTGGCTGCCCTGAAGAGAAATTCTATGTATGAAACCGGTATCTGGCCGGATGCCCATAAACCGATGGTGACATTGATCACCTGTAATTCCAGGCTGGATGAGAAGGTACGTATGGCGGTTCATGGTATTTGCAGCCAAGAGATAAAATAATGGGAAAAATTAATGAAAAATCCTCCTGCATTTTGTATAATTTAGGCATAAAAAACAACTTGTTCGTATGTGCATACAAGTTGTATCCTAAATACAGGAGGGAAGAAGACATGACAGATAATGGAAAGCCTAAATATTTCTCGCTTATGGAACAGCTCAGAAATGATATTGTATCAGGAGTTATCCGGCCGGGAGAAAAGCTTCCTTCAGAAAACGAACTTTCTCAGAAATATTCCCTGAGCAGGCATACAGTCCGTAAAGCACTGGGAATTCTGGAACAGGACGGATATGTGGAGGCATTTCACGGGAGAGGTACTTATTGCTCAGAAAATATGCGCCACATCAAAAAATCAAAAAATATTGCGGTAGTCACCACATATATTTCTGATTACATTTTTCCCAGACTGATACAGGGAATGGACAATGTCCTCTCAGAAAGTGGTTACAGCATTATCCTGAAAAATACGGCAAACAGCAGGCAAAAAGAAGCCAGATGTCTGGAAGAGCTTCTGAAGAAAGATATTGACGGACTGATCATTGAACCAAGTAAAAGTGAAATGATCTGTAAACACAGAAATCTTTATCAGAATCTGGACAAGTTTGATATTCCATATGTGTTTATTCAGGGAATCTATTCGGAAATGAGAGACAAACCTCATATTCTCATGGATGACGCGCAGGGAGGATATCTGGTAACAAAATATCTGCTGGATCTGGGACATAAGAAGATCAAGGGATTCTTTAAAGCTGATGATATGCAGGGACTGAAACGTCATAAAGGTTATGTAAAAGCACTGCAGGAGGCCGGGATTTCCTATGATCCGGATGATGTTATCTGGTTTCACACAGAAGACAGAAAGATTAAACCGGCACTGATGGCAAAGGAGATGGTACAGAACGGACAGCTTCCGGATGGGATTGTCTGTTATAATGACCAGATTGCTGTTCAGGTTATGGAAGAACTGGAAAAACTAGGAATCAGGATACCGGAAGATGTTTCGATCACAGGTTATGATAATTCTCTGTATGCACAGCGTGGAGGCGGAATCACAACAATTGCCCATCCCCAGGAAAAACTGGGAGAAATGGCTGCAGAACTGATCCTGGAAAAGATCAACGGAGTTTCTGAAGCAGAGAGCAAGGTTGAAAGACTGATCCACCCGGAACTGATCATACGGGGATCGTGCAGAAAGGCTGAATAAAAACGCCGGATATTAACAGTAAACACACAGATTGAAGATGCTGTGGAAAGCAGCAGAAGATCTGAAAATATAAAAAATCCAGGAGGAATTTTATCATGAAAACAGGAAGAAACTATAAGTTCTGGTTTTGTACAGGTTCACAGGATCTTTACGGAGATGAATGCTTAAGAAAAGTTGCCGAGCATTCCAGAATTATCGTTGAAGAATTAAACAAAAGCGGTGTTCTTCCATTTGAACTTGTATGGAAACCAACACTGATCACAAATGAACTGATCCGTAAAACATTTAATGAAGCAAATGCAGATGAGGACTGTGCAGGTGTTATCACATGGATGCATACTTTCTCACCGGCAAAATCATGGATCCTTGGTCTGAAAGAATACAGAAAACCACTCTGCCATCTGCATACACAGTTTAATCAGGAAATTCCGTATGACACAATTGACATGGATTTCATGAATGAAAACCAGTCTGCTCATGGTGGAAGAGAGTATGGACATATTGTTACCCGTATGGGAATTGAAAGAAAAGTAATCGTTGGTCACTGGGCTGACAAAGCTGTCCAGGAAAGACTGGCATCCTGGATGCGTACCGCAGTAGGAATCATGGAGAGCAGTCATATCCGTGTATGCCGTGTTGCTGATAATATGAGAAACGTCGCTGTTACAGAAGGTGACAAAGTTGAGGCACAGATTAAATTCGGATGGGAAGTGGATGCATATCCGATCAACGAAGTATGCGAATATGTAAAAGATGTCAAAAAAGGTGATGTTGATGTTTTAGTTGAAGAATATTATAATAAATATGATATTCTTCTTGAGGGCAGAGACCCGGAAGAATTCAAACGTCATGTAGCAGTACAGGCAGGAATTGAGATAGGCTTTGAGAAATTCCTGGAAGAGAAAAACTATCAGGCAATCGTAACTCATTTCGGTGATCTTGGAGCACTGAAGCAGCTTCCGGGACTGGCAATCCAGAGACTTATGGAGAAGGGCTATGGATTTGGCGCAGAAGGTGACTGGAAAACAGCTGCAATGGTTCGTCTGATGAAGATTATGACTGCTGGTGTAAAAGATGCAAAAGGAACTTCTATGATGGAAGACTACACCTATAACTTTGTACCTGGAAAAGAAGGAATCCTTCAGTCTCATATGCTTGAGGTTTGCCCGTCTGTTGCAGATGGCAAGATCGGTATTAAGGTATGCCCGCTTTCCATGGGTGACAGAGAAGATCCTGCAAGACTTGTATTTACAAGTAAGACAGGTCCGGCTATTGCAACATCCTTGGTCGATCTTGGTGACCGTTTCCGCCTGATCATCAATGATGTAGACTGCAAGAAAGTTGAGAAACCGATGCCGAAGCTTCCTGTAGGAAGTGCGTTCTGGACACCACAGCCAAACCTTAAAACAGGTGCAGAAGCATGGATTCTTGCAGGCGGTGCTCATCATACAGCATTCTCCTATGACCTGACAGCAGAACAGATGGGAGACTGGGCTGCAGCTATGGGAATTGAAGCTGTTTACATTGATAAAGATACCAATATCCGTGACTTCAAAAATGAACTGAGATGGAATGAGCTTGCATTCAGAAAATAATAATTTTTGTAATTAATACAGAGGCTGCCATATCAGGCTGAAATTAACTGTCTGGGATGGCAGCCCTGAGAAGTTTAAAGTAACGAAAAGTATGTTAAAATCGTAAAATTTCCATGATAAAACAATAAAAGAAATGCAATAATATGATACCAGGGTCAAAAGGTCAAAAAAACTTTTGACCATAACATCATAATATTGGTGTACAAACAATATATGATTATAGATTGTTGAATGATCTGCAATCATAAATGACAGAGAAACAGGGAGGTACATAAAAATGGGAGCAGCAGAAGCAAAAGCAGCGATTCTCGCTAACAAAACAGCACTTGGTATTGAATTTGGTTCCACCAGGATCAAAGCAGTACTTGTAGATGACAAAAATCAGCCAATCGCATCCGGTGCACATGAATGGGAAAACCGTTATGAAAACGGTGTCTGGACATATAGCCTTGATGATATCTGGACAGGTATCCAGGATTGTTATCAGGATATGGCAAAGGATGTAAAAACAAAATATGACGTAGAACTGGAATCCGTAGGTGCATTTGGTGTCAGTGCTATGATGCATGGCTATATGCCATTTAATAAAGATGGAGAACTTCTTGTACCATTCCGTACATGGAGAAATAATATTACAGGAGAAGCCAGTGAAAAGCTGATGGAGCTGTTTAATTACAATATCCCTCAGAGATGGAGTATCGCACATCTGTATCAGGCAATCCTTAACGGTGAAGAACATGTAAAAGATATCGATTATATTACAACTTTGGAGGCTTATGTCCACTGGAAACTGACAGGAAAGAGAGTTCTGGGTATCGGTGACGCAGCAGGTATGTTCCCGATTGATACCACAAAGGCAGATTACAACCAGGAGATGGTTGATAAATTCGATGAACTGGTTGCTCCTTACGGATTCTCATGGAAACTTCGTGATATTATGCCGAAAGCCCTTGTTGCAGGTGAAGATGCCGGTGTTCTTACAGAAGAAGGTGCAAAACTTCTCGATGTAACAGGAAAACTGAAAGCCGGAATCCCGATGTGTCCTCCGGAAGGTGATGCAGGAACAGGAATGGTTGCTACAAACAGTGTGGCAGTCCGCACAGGTAATGTTTCCGCAGGAACTTCTGTATTTGCCATGATCGTTCTGGAAAAAGAGCTTTCCAGACCTTATAAAGAAATTGATATGGTTACCACTCCGTCCGGACATCTGGTAGCTATGGCTCATTCCAACAACTGTACTTCTGACCTGAATGCATGGGTAAATGTATTTAAAGAGTTTGCAGAAGCTATGGGTATGGAAGTGGATATGAACAAACTGTTCGGAACCCTTTATAATAAAGCACTGGAAGGAGATCCGGACTGTGGAGGACTTCTGTCCTACTGCTATTTCTCGGGTGAGCATATGACAGGCTTTGAAGAAGGACGTCCGTTATTTGTACGTTCTCCTGAAAGCAAATTTAATCTTGCAAACTTTATGAGAACCAATCTGTATACATGCCTTGGAGCCATGAGAGTAGGTCTGAACCTTCTGTTTGAGAAAGAAAATGTAAAAGTAGACCGTCTTCTTGGCCATGGAGGATTATTCAAGACAAAAGGTGTAGGACAGCAGATTCTGGCAGATGCTGTCAATGCACCGGTATCTGTAATGGCTACTGCAGGTGAAGGCGGAGCCTGGGGAATCGCACTTCTTGCTTCTTATCTGGTAAATAAAGAAGAAGGCGAGACTCTGGAAAGCTTCCTTGATAGCAAAGTATTTGCAGATCAGGAAAGCAGCACACTGGATCCAAAACCGGAAGGTGTGGCTGGATTTAACGCATTTATGGACAGCTATATGAAAGGCCTTTCTATTGAAAGAGCTGCAGTAGAGTCTGAAATCTGGTAAATTATGGACAGAAACCCTGCCACATTTTTTGCCACATATTGAAGACAGTGTAAGAATACAGTAAAATATCCATATCAACTCATACGGGAGAGTGACACAATGATGATTGTAAATGTGGAGAAACAAACTGTCCGCTGGCGCGTATGAAAAATGAATGGGAAAAGAAGAATATAAAAATGGAGCAGCATCGCACATCATGAGATTGGCGATGCTGCTTTTTATATTTTTTTCTGAGATTACGTGTATGGATAAATACAAAGAGAAAACCCCGGCAGGGGAGCTGCCGGGACTTTCAAGGGGAGTATAAATAATTAAATAAGGGGTTTATGTAAAAAAAATTTTTGAAGGGTAAATTCTTTTTACAGATATGATTATAATATAGCTTGGTGAAAAAAGCAACATATTTTGATGAATATTCCCCCCGGTTTTTGGGATAATAGTCAATGTGAAGCACTTTCAGCAATGAAGTGCGGAAGAAAAAATCCCGGATTCTTCCGGGCTATTGGAAAATCCGGGAAGATAAATTCCATCAGGAGGAAAAAATAATGGCAAAAAACTATGAATCTGAGAGTAAAAACAGCAGAAATCACACAGGAACTTCAGATAAGAGCAGCTATGGTAATGAAATGAACTATACTGATGATGTGAAGAATAGTACGAAGAACAGCACAAAAAATAAAAATGAGACAGACTGCAGGAATAAGATGAAAAATAGAACTTCCCAGTCTTACAGATCAGAAGAAGACAGATATTGATTGGATCAGGAGGGGAAATGCCCCTCCTGATCTGCTGTAAGCCAATTTATCTGTTTGCTGGTTTTTGTCAGGCAGTGGCGCATCTGTCCCTGATATCATATGATATAACAAAAAGGAGTCTGCCATGTTTCCGGTGGAAACGATTTCTGCAAAAATGCTGGATTATTATGTGGACCGAAGGGACACGTTGATCATAGATCTGAGAGAAAAAGAGTCCTATATGCACAGCCATGTAAAAGGAGCCGTAAACATGCCATATGGAGAAATAGACGGATATACAGCCTTTCCAAAAGGAAAAATACTGGTTCTGTACTGCGACAGGGGCGGGGCAAGCCTTCTGCTTGCAAGGCAGCTTGCAAAGCTTGGGTACTGTACCAGGTCTGTTATAGGCGGTTTTGGAGCATATCGGGGAAGAAATCTTGTAATTTCGCCATAAGCATGATAAGGTGTAAGAGAAAAAATACGAACCGGTATATCTTCAGGTTATTTCAGAAATCAATCTGTCGGCATACCAATAAAAGAGGAGACACAAAACTATGAAATATATGTTTGCATCAGATGTCCATGGTTCTGCATACTACTGCAGAAAAATGCTGGATGCCTATAAAGAAGAAAAGGCAGAACGCCTGGTACTGCTGGGCGATCTGCTCTATCATGGCCCGAGAAATGATCTTCCCAGAGAATATGCTCCCAAACAGGTCATTTCCATGCTTAATGACATGAAGAAAGAAATTTATGCTGTACGTGGGAATTGTGAAGCTGAGGTCGATCAGATGGTCCTGCAGTTTCCGGTTATGGCAGACTACTGTATCCTGAACCTGGATGGAAGAACCTTTTATGCCACACATGGGCATATTTACAATGAAAATAATCTGCCTCCGATCCAGGAAGGAGATATTCTGATCCATGGACATACCCATGTACTGAAAGCAGAGCAGAAAGAAGGCTATGTACTTCTCAACCCGGGTTCTGTTTCCATTCCAAAAGAAGGAAACCCGCCTACATATGCGATCTTTGAGGACGGTGTGTTTACAATTAAGGATTTTGAGGGAAATATTGTTAAGAGCATAGAATTATAGGGAAGTCCCATCTACATATAGAAAGGATAAAGAATGGAAAAATTTGAACTGATCGCTCCATGTCATTTCGGTATGGAAGCTGTGCTGAAACGTGAGATCCTTGATCTGGGCTATGAGATTACCAAAGTAGAGGATGGAAAAGTAACATTCGAGGCAGATGCACAGGGAATCGCAGATGCCAATATCTTTCTGCGTTCCACAGAAAGAATCCTGCTGAAAGTAGCAGAAGTAAAGGCAGAAACCTTTGACGAGCTTTTTGAAAAGACAAAAGCCCTGCCATGGGAAAATTATATTCCCAAGGATGGGAAATTCTGGGTTGCCAAGGCCAATTCTGTGAAGAGTAAGCTCTTTAGCCCGTCTGATATCCAGTCCATTATGAAAAAAGCCATTGTAGAGCGTCTGAAGGGCGTATACGGGGTGTCCTGGTTTGAAGAGGATGGGGCAAGCTTTCCTATCCGCGTGGCATTTATGAAAGATGTGGCCACGATCGGTATTGATACTTCAGGGGTATCTCTGCATAAAAGAGGATATCGTAAAATGACAGTGAAAGCTCCGATCACAGAAACACTGGCATCTGCTCTGATCATGCTTACACCATGGAATAAAGACAGGATTCTGGTAGATCCTTTCTGCGGAAGCGGTACCTTTCCTATTGAAGCAGCAATGATGGCAGCAGATATTGCACCCGGCATGAACCGTTCCTTCCTTGCTGAGGAATGGAAGCATCTGGTTCCGAGAAAATGCTGGTATGATGCAAATGAAGAGGCACAGGACAGGATAAATCTTAATATTGAAACAGATATCCAGGGCTTTGACATTGATCCTGAGGCGTTGAAGGCTGCCAGAGCTAATGCAAAAATGGCAGGTGTGGACAAGCTGATCCATTTCCAGCAGAGAGCGGTAAAAGATCTCCGCCATCCCAAACCATATGGATTCATCATCACAAACCCTCCTTATGGGGAACGACTGGAAGAAAAAGAGAATTTAACTCAGCTTTATCGTGAAATCGGGGAAAGCTATGAAAGGCTTGACAAGTGGTCCATGTATCTGATCACATCTTATGAGAAAGCGGAGAACGATATCGGGCGAAAAGCAGATAAAAACCGTAAGATCTATAATGGTATGCTTAAGACCTATTACTATCAGTTCCTTGGACCGCGTCCACCAAAGAAAAACCGTAACTGAGTGCTTCTGTAATTGCGAAAAATCAAAATAAAAAGAGGATACAAAGGATTATGAAAAAAATAATTTTTGCTACCGGAAATCAGGATAAAATGAGAGAAATCCGCGAGATCCTTGCAGATATGGATGTAGAGGTTGTTTCTATGAAAGAAGCAGGAATCCATGCAGATATTGTAGAGAATGGTTCTACTTTTGAGGAAAATGCTGTGATCAAGGCGAAGACAATCTGTGAACTGACAGGGGAGATCACTCTGGCAGATGATTCCGGTCTGGAGATTGACTATCTGAATAAAGAGCCGGGCATTTATTCTGCCCGTTATATGGGAGAAGATACCTCATATCATATCAAAAATGCAAGTCTGATAGAGAGACTGAACGGAGTTCCGGACGAGAAGCGTACTGCAAGGTTCGTATGCGCCGTTGCAGCGGCTTTTCCGGATGGAAGTGTAAAAACAGTGCGTGGAACAATGGAAGGCCGTATAGGCTATGAGGAGAAGGGAGAGAACGGCTTCGGCTATGATCCGATCTTCTACCTGCCGGAATATGGATGTACTTCTGCAGAGCTTTCCGGCAAAGAGAAAAATAAGATCAGCCACAGGGGAAAAGCATTACGTGCCATAAAGGATGAACTGAAATGAAGGTACTGATCGTCAGCGATACTCATGGACAGGATGAGAATCTGGAAGAGACAGTGCTCAGAGAAGCTCCCTTTGATTATCTGATCCACTGTGGTGATGTGGAAGGCAGAGAGATTTTCATTGAGGCACTGGCAGAGTGCCCATGTACGATTGTCGCAGGAAATAATGACTTTTTTACAGATCTTCCCTATGATGAAGAAGTTACCCTGGAGGGACATAAGATACTGGTTACACATGGACATCACTATTTGGTGTCCCGGGATTATGATAAACTTGTTGAGAATGCGCAGGCTAAGGGATGTAAGATTGCAATGTATGGTCATACTCACATGCCTGTGATCGAGAATGAGGATGGGATTCTGGTAATTAATCCCGGCAGTCTTACCTACCCGCGTCAGAGAGGCCGCAGGCCAAGCTATGCAGTTATGCAGATAGAAGAGGGAAAAGATCCTCAGGTCGAGATCAGATACCTCTGAAAAATTATTTAACTGAATCAGGTAAGTTACTTGCGGAGGTTGCGAATATCCGCCTGACTCATCTGACTGTATATTTTTGAGGTATTGTTGATCGGATAATAGCAATACCTCTTTTTACAGATACGTGACAGTAAAAGAATAGAAGAAAAAATAAAAAAAGTTAAGATTTTTTTATTGTGCGAAAAAAATATTTTTTTACAAAAAATCTCAAAAACCAGTAAAAAATCCCTTTTTGCGAACAAAAAAAACGATTTTTTTGAAAAAAGTGAAAATCCCGCAAAGCCTTGTATTTAGCGGGTTTCAGGGAGTTTTTGAGGAATGAAAAATCACTTTTTTAAAAAAAATCAAAAAAAATTGAAAAAAGGTGTTGACATTTGGGGTTGCTTAACATATAATATGTCTTGCGTCGGACAACGAAGCACAAATAAATAAAGAAAAACAGCGGGGTGTGGCTCAGCTTGGCTAGAGCGCCTGGTTTGGGACCAGGAGGCCGCAGGTTCGAATCCTGTCACC
>OLOA01002520.1_pt1 | contig 16396 bp, 16 predicted proteins | sample 1672201 | NCBI WGS metagenome assembly OLOA01 (sample SAMEA3136658, study PRJEB25190) | human gut metagenome
TACTTTTATACATTGTTAAAACCAAAAGTATATGTAATTAAAATAAGTTTTATACACAAAATACACTTATATATTTAATTTTTTCTATATTCATAATAGTTAAACGTCTGGTTTTGTGCTCTTTTATAGAAAGATAATCTGCTCCAACGTCTGAAAGCACTCCGCATTTTTCAAATTTGCTGCCGGTTTGGTTCCAAAATGCTACGCAAACATTTTTGCCGCAGAAGTTTTGAAGGTATTGTTTTAAAACGGTTGATGAGTTGTTAGAATTCTGAGGAACACTAAAGATTTTCTCAGTGCCGCTCAGCCCGTTTGTTCTAATAATAGCGTCATAAACCGTCTTTTCTTCGCCCTCTGCGTCCGGCGGAAGTATCAGATCATCATAGTTGCACGAATCAATGTTTATATTTAAAGGTTCCATGTTATGTTTGTTTCTGCCTGAACGGCGGTTATTTATAGGTTGTTTCAATTACCATTCCTCCTATCTTAGTAATAGTCTATTCAGAAAAAATAAAAAGTTTACAAAAATATGAATAACATTTATATTTTTGCAAAGAATAATATTCTGAGCGTCTGCTAACATAGGAATAGTTGCATTATGGGAAATTATCAGTAATTGTTTTTTTTCTTTACACTTTTTTATAGCATTGACTAAATCACCATTAATGTAACTTGTCGCAAGATTATCTTCTGGTTGATCAATGAAAACTGGCGCGTTATCTTTCGAATAACCTAAAATCAAATCTAGTAATACTGCAGTTTTCCAACCTGGACTTAATGAGTCAAAATTCTTATTATCCTTGGTTGTAATTACATATTTTCTTTTGTTTTCTTTTTGAATCTTTTTATAAATTGAAGATGCAATATTTTTTTTCTTTCTTCCATCTATTTTACTGGTAAAAAGTGATTCTGGTTTCATTTCTGATAAATGAATGATTTTGTTATTGGATGAAAGTACAGAATTAATCGCATCCAAAATAATTGTTTCATTCAAAATAAAATTGCTTTCAATAGACAGTATATGTCCATTTGATTTGATTGGATCAGAAATATATCTAAATGAAAATTGTTTGATTTTCTGTAATGATTTTTCGAATAAAATATAGTTTTTCTTATAATCTGAAATAAGCGCTAATAATTGCTCAAATTCTTTTTTCTTACTAGCCGCATCGGTTTTTTCTTGACTTTCCTGTTTATCGAACTGGTCTTTATACATTCTTATAGTTTCAATAACATTATTTGATTTCTTTTCTTTTTTCTTTGCTAATATCAATTCTTCACGAATATTTTTTATTGATTGTTTAATCTTATAGTAATCGATAAACGGATTAGTTTCAGCTATTCTCAAAATTTGTTCAAATTGTTCGTCCCATGACTGCAAATCAACTTCATCAATAATTGTAATGTTTTGAACATTTTGACTAGGCATCCAAATATCAAAATAATTTGTTTTCAAATCTGATTTTGAAAGAAATCTAGGAAAGTGTTTTATGTTTCTTATATTTTTCTCGGTTAATTCAATATTTGAAACAGCATTAAATAAATCGTTTATTGTATCTTCTAGTTTTTTTAATTCTGAATTTGCTTTTTTATCAAGATTGTCTTTTGACAAAAATGTATTACGGATAATATCGATATTTTCTATACCTTCTTCACTATTTTCATCAATTAATTTAATTATATAATTTTGATTTATATAATGGGGTGTATTGCCAGCTGGATTATCAACTTTTATTAAATCTACATGAAATTTTTGATATGTATTATCTTGAGTAAAACTATTATTTATAGAATTATATATTGAGTCCATTAGCAATGTTTTACCACTAGAAGAGCCACCTATTATTACATTTAATCCAGGTGTTAAGTCAATATCAATATCTATTAGTTCGTTTTTCAATTCAACATGCTTGATATAATCTGCAATAAATTTTGGTTGCATTTTTTGATAATACAGACGTGTTTTTTCTGATAAAGCTAATCTTAATCCTTGAAATGTCGGCTTTGAGTTAATCCATGTAGGTAAAAAATCTTCAGTATTGCCATTTTTGGAAGCAGGATACTTATTCGGATCATAATTATCAGTACATGTTATTAAATTGATAAAACTACTAATTCCTAATTTTTTAAAATAACTTTCTGTTTCTTCGACACCTTCATTACTTCTTGAGGTAAAACCATCAAATTGATTATAATAAATATTTCTTTCTAATGCTGTATCAAAACTGATATCTTTATCTCGTGGAAATGATTTGTCAAAAGTACAATGTGACTGTCCTCCATGAGGCAACATTAAATAATCATATTTATCAAATGACTTAGAGATTTCTTCTAAACTAGGTATATAATCATTACCTGTAACCATACATTTATTTTTGTATAATGTCTTAAGAATGCCGTTTATTGAATCAATGTTTTCTAGAATGCAATCTCGAGATATATCGAAATAAATATGGCAATGGTATGGTTTGCATTCCGGATAATTTCTTACATGCAATTCCACACCCAATAATACATTAATATCACTGCTATTTATTAATTTTGTATAGGCATTTTTGTTAACCACATTATGATCCGTTAATGAAATCAATATATCTGTGCATTCAACTCCACTATATGTTTTTATATGTTTAATTAAGGTATCTACATCATAATTCGAATTTAACTTGTCAGCATTTTCAGATGTATGGATATGTAAATCTGTATATATTGCATTCACGTGAAATCCTCCTTCCAGTGCGAAAACTATTTTAGCTTGTCAGCTTGTTCTATTTGAACTTGATCAACTTTAGAATAAAAATTATTTGTATAATTATAAATACATTTGTTTATAGATGCTATTTCTTTTTCTTCATTATTGAATGATAAACCTACTCCAACAATACCATTTTCTTCTAATAAGATTGCCCAATCTAAAATTTTGTTTCTTACAGCACATAAAATTCTGTTTAATTCAGATTTTGATGTCTGCATACAATACTTTGTTTGACCATTACAACTTTTATTTAGAAATTGTGTAACTATGCCGTTAAGTGTTAGTGATATATTTCCATCGCTATTTTTGTAAGCATCTGATATAGATGCAATTGATGTACCTATTGGCATAGTGGATAATATATCTTTAAATTCTCCATTCATAATTACTGGCACCCAACCATGATATGGATTCCAACCGTAAATTTCTCCATGAATCATTCTATAATCGGGGACCTTACTTTTATATCCATTCTGTTCTTCTAATATCCATTTCTTAAAATCTTCTAAATTTAGTTTTCTAGCTACTAAAAAAGCTTTTCTTAATAGTGTTTCAATATCAATAGAGTCATCTAATGCATCCTTTTGAAGTTGTATAACAATTCCTTCCATATGTTTACACCAAGGATTGAATAGCTTGTATAACCCCAGCAGCTATTAGGCTACCACTTGCATTAACAAATACTTCTTTTATAAAATGCAGAATTTCTTTTGATTTTGAAATATTATCTTCTTGATTGCTTTGTTGTAGCTCGCTAATTTGATTTCTGATTAAATCAGCATTTTTTTGACCAATATCTTTTTCTAAAATAGAATCATATTCTTTTAATTTTAAAATTAAATCATCTATCTTCCTGGTATATTCTAAATTATTATTAGTTACAACTTGATTAGAATTAGAAGAGTTTTGTTGGATTTGAGCATTAGTTACTGTTCCATAGAAGTTATTTGTGAATATATTTTTTGGTGAGTCATCATAAAGCTTTCTCTTATTAAAATATGTTTGCCAGTTAGATAATATTTCAATATGGTAGGGGATATTGTCAGCCCAATAGACTTTTATTAAGTTTGCATCTACTAATTCCTTAAATAAAGTTCTTAATGCAATATCTTCAGAAGAATTAAGGGTTTCAAAACGTTTTTCCCAATAAGCGTTTTTATTGATATTGTTAATTATTTCCTGAAATAATTCCTCTGCTTTTTCCGAAATCATCATAATATCTCATCTCCTATTTTCAAAAAATTTTTTTTACAATCATATGGCCTAATTTGAATTCCTGTTTGAATTAAACAGTAGTTATCACTCGGAAGAGAAAGTTATAACGTAAACATTATTGTTTACTATATATATGCAAATTACACTATTTATATACAATTAACATGTATTATATATCTTAACTATTTTTATTGGTATCAATTTGGTAGCAGGTAGATACCTACAAGCAAATTTAAATATGGTTTAAATTATTTCACATGTATTCTCTTTTAAAAGCTACTATTTAAGTACTCTTCCACATCCATTATTCTGAGATTAATATGTCAAAGTAACTTCCCAATAACCATTTTTCGGCGATCCATGTCGTATAAGAATACCCAGCTCTTTTAATTTCTTAATATTACTTTCTATATTTCGACTGGCAATACCTATTCTATCAGCCAGTTTAATAGCCGATAATTGATTATCTTCCAAAAGTAGTTTAATAATCTTTTGTTGCGTATCGTTAAGTTCTATTTGTTGTTCTATTCCCGATACTTCTCCGATGTTTCTCCGATGCTTCTCCGATGTTTCTGCTTTCTTCCATCATCGGAAATAAATTACGGAATAATTCTACACGGAACATATTATCGAACTCCTGAAATCTAGGTTTCGGAAGTCCATACTCTTCAGCAGCGTTCAAGATTCTTTTTATTCCACTTCCCCATGCCTCAACGAGTCACATTTGGCTAAATATATTGGCAATGCCTTTATTACGAATTTTCGAATGACCATTCATGACTTCCTCATAAGTCAATCCGTTATATAAGCCTCCCGGAGATGTCACTTCCAACCTGTCATCATAAATTGCAACCTGAATACAAGATTCATCGGATGGATATATTCCAATGACAAATTCATTAGATGAAAGAGTAATTCGACCATTTACGACAGGAAGAAAGAACTGGTTATTCTCGGCAAGCGTATCAGGAGCAGAATCAAGTGCGAATGCATACAGCATAATTGAAACAGCAAAAGCAAATGGACTGGATCCATATAAATATTTGACAACAATATTTACATATCTTCCAAGCCAAGATCTGATCAAAAATCCAGAAATAATAGACGAATTTCTACCATGGAGCGAGTTCGTACAAAAAAACTGTAAATAAAAGAATCAGCTAACATTTTTTAGCAATATTCAACTGATTCTTTTTTATTTATTTAACTACATCATTTTATTTGGCGCTTACCATCAAATCATTTAACGATAAAGATTTAACATTAAAAAGTTCTACACTCTTTGTTGATTCATCAAGTTAAGAAAATCGCACTTATTTATCATTAATTAAAGCTTGGGTAAAACATCATTTACTCAAGCTCTTTGTTTATCTAAATTCCTTTTCTGTTCTAACTGTTTATTATACTCTCTATACTTTGATGAACGTTTTCTTATATAGTCTAGGCTCTTGATCTGACTTCTTAATACTTTAATATCCGGCGTTAGTGCTTTTGCTTCTTTAGATATTTTTGCCTTGGCAATTAAATCCTTTTCTTTGTAGGATCTGGAATACAAAGACTTTCTTTTAGCCAGTAATCCATTCATCTGTTTATCTAGTAAGTCTACATAGGATTCTAGTTTTTCTAATGTATCAATATCATTTTTTGCCATGATCGTTGTTGCATTTGTGATAAGATCTAGCTTTCTACATTCTTTTCGCATTTCTTTTGAAAGCTTTATTTTCTTTGCAGAATAATGGGGAAGAATACCTAACAACACTTGAAATTTGACTACTTCTTTCATAAAACCTTTAAACATTCCACTTTTATATTGTCCATAAATACGATCTGCATCTTTTTGTTTGTAAACGATCTTTAATGGAACATATCTAACTTCATCTTTTTCTATTCTCTGTTCAATACAATCCAAAGAATATCTTTGTCCCAGCAACAATAATGGTATTGGCTTATCATAATTAGGATGAACTACGCAGTCCAGTCCTTCCACTTCTTCAAATGAATATCCTTCCAGCTTCATGTCTTGAACAAAATCTTTGACTGCAAATGCACGTATACAGGCAGCATCTATGTCTTTTTTTATTTCTCGAATATAGCTTCTAGCCGAATAATACTGACTTCTGGATTGCCCTTTTCCTTGTGGTTTTTCCACTATACTCAATCCGTATTCTTTACATATTTCATCTGAAACTTCTCTTAACTGGTAAATATCTCTCATCGAATTATGATATCTTTTACCATCAACAATCGATATCGGATTCAATACAATATGATTATGCAGATGGTCCTTATCCAAATGTGTGCATACGACAAACTGATATCTATCTCCATATAATCTTGTTGCGGTTTCAACACCAATTTCATGAACTGTATCTGCATTTGTTTCGTGTGGCTTAAATGATTGTATCGCATGATACGCAATAATATTGGATGTATCGTGAAAAACATCTTTTAAATTCATCATACTTGTAAATGGATCATTGCCAGAACAGTTCACACAAGTCATATATTTCTGATTTTCTGTAGCTTCATTTCTTGAAACATACGATCCAAGTTTATCGATCGTCTTATCTTCATTAGATACATATTCAAGAACATGATCTAATCGATTTTTAACACTCCATATCTTAGTTGTTGCCATTTGAATTTCCTTTGATCTGATCATTAAGATTCTTCAAAACCTGATTGAGCAACAGCTGATTTTTGAAGATTTCATCCTTCAAAATAGATTCATTACCATTTAATTTTCTTGCGATCTGATTTAGATTTGTTCCCACATGATTTACTTCATTTATTAATTTAAAATAATCCACATTCAATCTTTCCTGAATCTTTTTATTCAGAATCGAAGATAAGATATACTCCTGTTTGGATAATCCAGACCTTTCAATCTTACTCAAAACTTTAGTATATTCATCCCCATTCAAACGCACCGTCATTCGATGTTCTCGTTTTCGCGTCATATTTGATGACCTCCCTTCTGTATATGGGTGACCATATGCGTTGCTTGCTAATACATTTTCCTTATTATTCTGCCAAATAATTTATGACGATATGACGATTGGAAGGGTATATCCCCAAAACCGTCACACCGTCATTGTCAAAGTGCTTCATCTCCTAAATAAGTCATTTTCATTTGCCTCGCTTTACTGGTTCTAGGCAAAACTTCATAATAAATATTTGAATCTTTCAATAAGTCAATATTCTTCTTCAACAATGTTTGCAGTCCTTTACCACGTATATTTAATTTCAACTTTGAACACAACGCATCATGCGAACCTATATAGTTTTTATTTTCAACAATATAGTTGATAACTTTACTTAAATTATCGTCAATCTGTTCATCAAACTCATCTTCAGAAACTACCAGCATACAATTTTCATTCTGGACAAGTGTTATTTCATCATCCGGAATATCTTTGCCTTGTATTGAAAGTTGTCTTGAATTTGAGATGTGACTCCTTTTATACATTACCAATATACTGTCTGCTCCTGCTGTCAATCCTCTTGATCCATAGATTGCATCGAACGGATGATCCACATTAATTTCTTTACGAAGATGTGTTACAAGTACAATCACTATATTATATTGAAAGGCTAGTTCATGATAAGACGATACTTCTTTGTATTCTGTTTCATAATCTCGATCTATACTTTTTCGAATCTTGGCAAATGTATCGATAACAACTAATCTTAAATCTGGATTAATTTCTTTTTCCTGCTGTATACGTGTATTTAAATCAAACTCTGAATTTGATTTTAGTACATCAATCACAAATTGATCATTTGGCTTTATTCCCATTCTCTTCAGTCTTTTTTGAATCATTGTCTTATGATCTTCAAAAGCCAAATATAATGCAGAACCTTGTACAACTTCTCTACCTAAAAAGTTTGTTCCATTTACAATTGAATCTGCCAGCTGTATACAAAAGAATGTCTTACCTGTTTTCTGCGGAGCTCCTAATATAGCAACGCCAACTGATAGCATGTTTTCCACAATTTCAAGTGACTCATCCTCCTGTGCATTAATCAATTCACATGCTGTGTAACGATTCGTACATGTTACTTCATTTTTTATTGTCAAATTCCCCTTTTCATATCGCATAGAACTCTTACATAAACGCTCTATCTCGCCCTGCTTCAAGGGAGGATTACACTTCTTCTCGTTTTCAATAGAAATTGCTGAACAAATAGCATCATCATCTAATCCTTTGGACTGTAAAGAACATGCCATCCGAAACAAATAATCGTTGCGTTGACCCTCTAAATATTGACCTGATGAAATGATTTTTCTTTGTTTTGTTTGAACATAGCCTTCCATAAATGAATAGACAGACTCTGTTGCCTGGGCAATAGGAACATTATTTTTGATCTCATAAAATTTTCCATTTATACAACTTCCTGGACCAACTACATACCCATTTTCTCCACGAATGTCAATTTCCTCATGGACTCGGACACGACATTTCACTAATCGGTCCACCCTATAATAAAAATGATATCCGCCTGACGGAGTTTGAACCGTAAAAGTATTTGGAAATTCTTTTAATTTTTCTAGAATCAACTTCTTACCCTCTTCTGAATTTTTCACATCCACATCAATCACCGCAAGTCCATTCCCCGTACGTATTGCTAGATTGCAATTTGTGTTTTCAAACCATTTCCTAATTTGATTCACATCTGTTGTCGCTTCATTTTTCCATGAAGATAGAATTTGTTCACTTTTAGAGTTGTAACTTAAAGGAAAAACCTTTACATTATTATTAGCAAAAGCTAAAGCATTTTCTAATTGAGTTTTCATTGGCGTGACACCTCAGTTGGCTTTACTTTTGTTTTTTTATTTCCATTAAACGCCATTAACATTTCCTTTATCCACAATAACATTTCTTTATCATCACAAGTTTCTATTTTATGATCTAATTCTCTTTTTATAGAACGAATTACGAAAGGACTGGGTTCAACAATAATTTCCTTATTTAAAATTGAATTTATAATGTAATCCTGCTTTGAAATACCAGCTAAAGCTACTTTCCTATCCAGCATTTTACTTTCTTCTGGCGACATACGAAAGGATATAAGCTTGTTTCTAAACCTTCCCTTTTGATCAAGAACTTTTTTGCTCATTACTTTTCCCCTCTTTCCAAATCACTTAATGTATTAGCCATCTCTTTTCCCTTCTCTGCATATGCATGTGCATATTTAAAAGTAATTCTTTCCGCAGAATGACCTGCACGACTACCCACATCTTTTGCCGAATATCCATTTTCTATCAACATCGTAATATGAGAATGTCTTAAATCATGAATTCGAATCACTTTAACCCCACTGAGTTTGCACCCTCTCAACATTTCATGATGCAAATAAGACTTGCTAACCGGAAATAAAAGGTCATCTTCATTTACTTTATACAAATGATCCATATAGTTTTTTAATTCATCACACAAAAAATCAGGTAAATCTATTGTGCGAATACTCGTCTCTGTTTTAGGATCTGTAATCACTGTTTCTCCTTCTATTATTTGAAGGGATTTATCAATTTGGATTGTTTGATTCACTAAATCAATATCCTTCTTTGTCAAAGCACGCAGTTCACCTAAGCGAAGTCCACACCAGAACAAAACCTCAAAACAAATGTAGCTTAACGTCTTATCTGATACTGCATCAACAAACTTACGATATTCATCAAGCGTCCAAAATTGTTGTTCCTTTTTCGTTTTTACCTTGAAACACCCTGTCTGTGCTGCTGCATTTGTTCTTAAGCCATAATACTTGCAAGCATGATTTAATATAGCACTCAACTGTGCATGCATCTTAATCAGAGTATCTCCTGCATATGATTTACCATTCTTTTTTTTGCCATCCAACATCTGATTCTGCCACCTCATGACTTCCTTAGGTGTAATATCACATAATCGAAGTTCATCAAAGTAAGGACGTATTTTGATTTCAATAATGTTTTTCTTAGTGATCATTGTATTCTTACGCACTCGCTTTTCCAGATCTTCATAGTAAATAGGGATGAAATCCTTAAAAAGCATTTTCTGATTATCTGATATTTTCGATACAAAAGATAATTCATATTCAAGAGCTTCTCTTTTTGTCTGAAATCCACGCTTAAACAATCTCTTTTTTGAACCATCCCAATCTATATATCGCTTTGAAACATACCAGGTACTCTTATTCTTATCCTTATAAACTGCCATGTACCATATTCCCTCCATACAATCGCTCATTAAAATAAACACGATTAATTTTTCCAGAAATTGTCAGATATCCCTCTTTTTCCATCTCTCGATTTAGTTTTTGAATAACCTTATAAGCAAATGCTTTTGAAGTACCCAAACAATCCGCTACCTCCTGTGCTGTCATAAATACTGTTTCTGTCATTTTTTTGTTCCTCCTTTTTATATAATGTAAACTATTATGTTTACTACATATACAGTATAGTAAACATTTGTGATTACGTCAATTAGATTATGTAACTTTTTTTGTTTACTGTAAACTCGTTTATTTTCTATCCATTTTATCTATGTTATAATTCTTAATAGATATAAGACGGAGGTAATATAAATGGACATTGGGGAAAGAATAAGATTTGTCCGTCAATTTAGAGGTTTAACACAAACCGAACTAGCCGAAAAATCCGGGCTTTCAGCAGATGAAAACGGAAGAATTCGTATTTCACAATATGAGAACGGAACCAGAGTTCCACGTAAAGACATGTTAGGAAAAATAAGTAAGGCGCTACACATCAATTCTATGTATTTAAATATGGACGATCATACCGAAGCACTTGATTTTGTTTTTACATTACTCGACTGGGACAGAACAACTGATTTCATTATAAAAAAAGAAACAATAGATAAAGAAAACCATTATTTAATTGATTTGAACACAAATCTTTTTGATGATTTTTTAGAGGCATGGATACAAAAAAAGCCGATCTAAAAAACGGTAAGATCAGCAACGATGAATATATTGAATGGACAATTAATTATCCAACTGAAAAATAACATTGATAAAATCTCTTTTTAAATTTGATTCTTTATATTTCTAAATCATTTATGTATATTATGTACTCATTTTAGAGCCACTGTGAGTACACTCTTTTGGATTTCTAGAACTTTTATAAACAGAATAATCAAAAAAGGTATCCAAGACTCCGTTGTTTAAAGACGGAGAGGGATACCGATTTGAATATATACACAAGCAGTATACTTGTGTCAATTCCTACTCTGACAATATATAGACCTATAGCTGTATAATTCTATCACATGAATTTGCAACGGTCATATCGTGAGTTACAATGACTATCGTTTTTCTTTGCTTATTGATTTCACGTAAAAGTTGCAACACTTCATCTCTATTCTTAGAATCTAATGCCCCTGTTGGCTCATCAGCTAAAATAATTTTACTTGGCTTTATCATAGCTCTTGCCAAAGCCACACGCTGTTGTTCTCCACCTGAAATCTCAAATATTTTTAACTCATTATACTCACTTAAGCCAACTTTATTCAATGCTTCATTAATCAAAACATGCTTTTCTTGTTTTGTTTTTCTAGTATATTTTAATGCTATCATTAAATTTTGCTCCACAGTAAAATTATCAACAAGAGCAAAGTTTTGAAAAAGATAAGAGATATATCTACGAATTGTTTGGTTAGCTTGATTGGAATTACATTGTGGAGCTTGTTTTCCAAATAAAAGATACTCACCAGAATCATATGGCTCAATCAACCCTAGTATATTCAACAAAGTTGTTTTTCCACATCCGCTTGGGCCTATTAAAGCAACCATTTCGTTTTCTCTAATTTGTAGGGATAAATTATTTAAAACTTTCTTTTTCCCAAAACTCTTATCAATATTTTTTAGTTGAATGGCAAACATATTATTCTTCTCCCTTCAGCATAGTGCTTAGTTGTTTTGTTTCTTTTACATAAATCATCCTAAATATTATTAAAATATCCAATAAAACTAATAGCACATAAATAGCCATAGACGTAAAGGACCTTGAAAGGATCATTATTTGAACTAATCCAAAGATATAAATCATAATAAAATAAATAAATTCATTTTTGTATCTATTGAACAATGAATAACCTAGTATTTTTTTTACAAAAATTTCTTTTTTTCGTGAAATCAAAATAGTTAACAATATATAGTACGAAGAAAGAATACTTATACAAATAACCAAAAGAAGTATTGCCACCCATACAATTGAACTCGATTGTGAAATCTGTATTTGTTCTTTATATCCGGACATTAAAACATTTTTAAACTGTAAGTTATTTAACTCTAATCCATATTTTTTAATTCCTTCATTGATTGCTCTTTTATTTTCATTAGAATCATAGATACGGACAGGGTTTGATATTGCTTGCGTCGTTAAATATCCACTAAAGACTTTCAAATATTTATCATTAAGACAAACAAATACAGGATTTGTAAAAAATGCATGGTCTTCATTTGCCAATTGTAAACTTTCTGAGAATATTTGTTTCCTATTATCTTTATAATACTTGACACAAACATCATCTGCACTCATTTTAATATTTGAATCTGCGGAATAAATTTGTGTCTGCCCAAAATATTTCAAAGTAGCTTCTTTTTGCTTCATGCTCTCTGGAGCAAATATAACTAAAGAATCTTGATCAAAAAGTTCTTCTTTGCTTACACTTGAATCAAATTGTAACCGATCATAATAATTGTCATTTAATAGCATATAACCAAATTCTGTATCTGTATCCACATCATTAGGCATTTTTATTTCAGAAGAGAATAAACCTAAACCTTCCGTATCATACCAAAACGATTGTACAAAACCTGCCTTTGCAGATTTTGTTAAATCCATAAACATATTGGTTAAATTTTCATTAAATTGACTTGTCCCATTCATAAAGCTTTGCATTCCATCTCCAGTTAATTGGAAGGAAGCAAGCGTCACATAATCTTCTTGCGCCTGATAAGCTTCTTTAACCTGCATCTCTTTTATCATTCGACTTACTTCAGAAGATAATTGAGGAATGGTAAATACCAAACCTACAAAAATTGCAAATTTTATAATATAGCTGATATATAAAGAAATTCGAAAATCAAAGAAGTTTTTAAGCATATTTGATATTGAATATCGCTTTACTGTTATTAAAGTTAAAAATGATAGTCCAATCGCTCCTACAAATAAAATCAATTGAACACAACTAAGTTTTATAAAATAGAATAAATCCATCGTAGGAAATGCTATCTTTTGAATTGGGATACTTGCGATAAAAATGATAATTGGAGCAATTAACACATCCTTGTTTAGCTTTTTCCAAATATCAAAAGCTTTATATCCATTTAACTTATATACACTTATTTCCTTTAGTCTAGATATTGGATAGAATACACACATCAAGCAAAAAATAATTAATAGAATAGCTGAAAGAATAATTGTTAAAAAATATATCGTCCCTTCTCCAAAAGCAACTCTATAATCTGCTGAAACCAATTCATTTTTACTTTCATTTAAAAATAAAGACAATGCATTTAGAATATCTTCTTTGTTTTTATTACTCGAAATAATAGTATATTCTCCATTAATATCAGTAGACTTTGAGTTATAAAAATCACTTAAAGGCATAATTACAAGAGGTGTATCATTGAATAAATCACTAATGGTTCCCACTTGATTTTCTTGTTTTGTATCTATAGAAGCCAACCATTCATTTGAAGTAGTTGGTAATCGACCTGATTCTAACTTTACAGGAAGTCCTTCAAAGAAATCTTTTGTATAAACTCCCGATTTGTATATTATTTCCTTGCCATCTTCATATATTCGATCTGTTTTTATTATTGTTGCACCATATTGTGAATGAATGGATTTCAATTCCTGCAAGAATTCATCATACGCAACACTCGAATTCTTAACATAAATTTTATATGCATTGGATTTCATTTCAATTGTATTAAAGAATTCAATATCTTGAGTTTTCATATAGAATCCAAAAGCAACACTTGTTAAGATAGAAACAATGCTTAATAGAATTGCCATCGATTTTTTCATAAAACCCCTCATTTTATCAATCCATAAAAGGTTAAATTGATTTTCTTTCTAGACCGTTTTCTTCAAGTATATCTTACGGCCATTTAGATATTCTCGCTTTATACCATAAACACTACATAAAACAACATCTATTGTTTTGAACTATGTTATTTTATGAATTATTAAAATATAGAGCGAATATAATATCGCTCTATACAAATATCAATTATTCAACTCCATAGTAGAACGAGCAACTAGAATATTTTGTTAATCGAGCTTTGGCCCATGAGTTTGCTGGAGCTCTTGCCATACTTGGAGTAGCTTCAGGATGACTAACCGTGGCCGTATGAATTTTTTGACCATGCATATAGTCTGAATAAGAACCTGTGATGCCTACGCCATAGTTCCACTGTCCACCTACTGCAGGATATACCGTAGTTGCTAAAACAACTGATCCACTAAAACATGTAAACAAAATCATAATAGTACAAACTAATTTTCTCATATAAAAACTCTTCTTTCTAAGCACTATTTTGATTTAAAGTCTATGTCTTTATCAAGTGCTCAGACAAAGACACTTTTAATTATCGTATCCATCGGTATGACCTCCTATTTTCTATTTTTTATTCATTATGAAAACACCTGATTATAATGCATATTACATTTCATCAAACATTTGTTCAAAATAAAATCAAAAACAATTATTTATCTGTTTAACACTATAGATAACGTTATCTTTATTTTAATTATACATGTTTTGTGATTTTATACAAGCGTTGATTTATTTTTATTTTCTTGTTACTTTTTATAAGCTTTGATATAATTTTATTGAAAGGAGATTACTTCACTATGAATTATACCCAGTTAACAAAAAGAGAAAGCCAAATAATGACTATTCTTTGGAATCATGATCAAGAGATGTCAGCCAATGATATTAAATTAGCTTCGGACGGATTAAGTATCTATACAATTTCTCAAGCTCTTCAATACCTATTATCAATTGGATACGTTGAAGTAACAGGAATAGGTAAAAACAAAAAATCGATTGCTCGATTATATAGTCCTTGTATTTCTGAATCTGACTATGTTTCCTCATTCATAAAAAAAGAAACTTTCGAAGAGATTGCTGTGCACTATGTTCAAAGCAGCAATGATATAGATGAAATTACAAAGTTAGAACATTTAATTGAAAAAAAGAAAAAAGAACTGACTGGTAAATAACATGAATTTTAGCATTTCTTCATTGTTCATAACACTGTGTGTTTCATTAGTCCTAATTGCACTCTTCAATTTTATATTGACGCACGAAAAGGGCTATCGCTTGTTTAGAGCAGATTTATTATTCGTATTAGTTGTCATTACTTGTTTTCGTTTGTTTTTACCATTTGAACTACCATTCACAAAGACAATTGCTCTACCTTCTATCATGAATCCTATAATGAGCTTTTTAAATTATGAGATATTTCATCAATTAAAAGTCTCACATATTCTAATTGTAATTTGGTTAATTGGAGTATTGATTGGTGTTGGAAGATATGTGCAGAATATTATATTGGCAAAAAAACTGGAAACGAAAATCATACAAAATTCTCATTGTTTCAAAGTTTCAGAATTTTTAGATTGCTTCATTTATCCTGATTATGACGTATATGTAACCAAATACGTTCCATCTCCAATGGTTTTTGGCTTCAAAAAATGCATCTTAATTCCTGAAATCAGTTTTACAGAACATGAACTAAGTAATATTTTAAATCATGAAATGCAGCATCTAAAGCAACATGACATACTTTTCAAACAAGTAACTTCAATACTAACAATCTTGTATTGGTGGTTTCCTCCAATATATTGGTTACAGAAATGTATCAACTTTTATATAGAAGTTCGAGCAGACGAAAAAGTTACAGAATCATTAAATCCGATTGATGCACTAGATTATGCAGAAACTCTAATAAATGTACAAAAGAAAATACAGTTTGCGGATAGTATTATATCAAATGATATTTCAGCTTATTTGATAGGAGAAAGTAACAGTATACTTTCGTATCGAGTGAATTATTTATTAAACAAACAAATCAAACAAAAGACAAATAAGTTCCTACTATTCTTCCTTTTTTTATTACCTATACTAACTAATTCCATAATTTTCGAAGCTTATTATGAAAATCCAAAAAATTTGAATGATACTTTATCTGAGCAAGATCTACTAAATAAGAATTATTTAATCCAGCACAAAGATGGGACATATTCTCTTTGTAACGGAAAAGAATCCTTTTTCATAGATAATCCAAAAAGTTTAATTGAATCCGGTATAAAAGTAGTGAAGGAGTAAATTTATGAAAAAAACAATTAATTCTATTGGTAATCCGCAATTAGATAGGGTCGACTAAAAGTTGGCTTCAAAAATTGTA
>OLOA01002521.1_pt1 | contig 16394 bp, 10 predicted proteins | sample 1672201 | NCBI WGS metagenome assembly OLOA01 (sample SAMEA3136658, study PRJEB25190) | human gut metagenome
AGATCTCCTGGCCTGCCATTGCGCCCCCTGAACTGTTGGATCCCTGTACTGCTGATCATTGACCGGTCATTGCCCCGACCTGCGCCCACCCCGCCCTACTAGCCCCGCCCTACTAGCCCCGACCTGCTGAGCTGGACTGCCGAACTCGGGGTTCCCCTCGATAGTGCCACCTGCCCTGACAGGAATCGGCACCCGCAGGCGGCGGCGTCCGCAATCCGGGGCGACGATCCACCCCACGGGCCCGGCCCACCCGGGCGCAACTCAGCCGATCAGCTGCACACCCAGGCCCCGCAGTCGCTCGCGCACCCGGCCGGCCGCCCATTCGCGTCCCTGCCGCCCGGGCAGCACCAGGTAGCGCTCGGGATCGGCGTTGGCCAGGTCGAGGAAGCCCTGGCGCACGCGACGATGGAACTCCACGCCGGCCTGTTCCAGGCGGTCCTTGTGCTCCTTCATGCCCACCGCCTCGTCGGGATCGAGGTCGAGCAGCACGGTGAGGTCGGGGCGCAGGCCCCGGGTGGCCCAGTCGGCGATGTCGGCCACCTCGCGCAGCTCCAGCACCCGGCCCGCCCCCTGATAGGCCAGCATCGAGTCGAGATAGCGGTCACAGACCACCACCTTGCCCGCGGCCAGCGCCGGCACCACCACCTCATGGAGGTGTTGGGCCTTGTCAGCGGCATAGAGCAGCGCCTCGGCCCGCGGGGCGACGTCGCCGCTCGCCGGGTCGAGCAACAGCTCACGAATGTTGTCGCCAAGGGGCGTACCGCCCGGCTCACGGGTGACCAGGTGCGACACCCCCGCGTCGGCCAGCGCGTCGGCCAGCAGCTCGACCTGCGTCGACTTGCCGACGCCGTCGCCGCCCTCGAAGACGACGAACCATCCCGGATAGCGCCGTGTGCTCATCGGTGGTCCCCCGACGCGGACGGCTTGTTGGACGAGAAGGTCAGCGCGAGCAGCTTGGCCCGCCAGGTGGGCCAGTGGTCCACCAGGTAGCGACGCTCCGCGCCGGTCACCTGCAGCCCGCGCTCCACGGCCCGGCCGGCCGCATAGGCCTGGGCGGGACTCAGCTCGGCGATCTCGTCGTCGGACAGGAGGCCCTCCGGCGGGCGGGCGGCACTGAGCGCCGCCACCACCTTGCCGAGCAACCGCACCATGTGCTTGCGCCGCCCGAACAGGACCCCGGCCACCTCGGTGAGCTGGAGCGCCTGCTCACCGACCGTGAGGGCACGCATCCATTCCTTGCGGGTGATCGACTGCGAGCCGCCACCGCGCGCCTGGTCACGGCCCATCAGGTCACCTCCCACCAGGTCGCCGCGGATCAGCGCGTCGACATGCCCGATCAGGCGCAGCCGGTCACCGCCCAGCCGCTCCCCCAGCACGGCACGGGCGGCGGTGGCGCCGTCCACCGTCAACGGCGGCGTGCGGGTGGCCGCCTCCAGGGCGTCCAAGAGGTCCAGGTAGTCGTCATGGGCGAGCACATGGCCATCGGGATCGGGGCCCAGGGCGTCCAGCCGGCGCAATTGCTCGTCACGCCAGGCCGGTTGCAGCAGGCCCGACAGGGCCTCGAGCTCGTCGCGCAGGCCGGCCAGTGCGACCACCAGCGCGGTGGCGTCGCCCACCTCGCCGCTGCGCAGTGCCAGGTCGTTGGTGATCACCTCGCGCGCCCGTCGGGCCAGCACCCATCCGACGAAGGCATCGAGGCTGCCGCCGGCCGGGCGCTCACCGGGCAGGGCATCGTCGCGGCTTGCCGCCACCGCCTGCTCGAACAGATGGGGCAGCGCGTCGACACGCTGCGCGCCGATGGCCTCGAAACGCTCGATGATGAAGGCGCGACGCTGCGGGTCCAGCCCGGCGACGTCGATCGCCACCTGGCGGAAGCGGCCGGCGGCCACGCCCCGGCGACGCACCACGATCCGGTCTGAGGTCAGCGTGGCCACCACTGTGCCGTGGTCGTCGATCACCGCGTAGCGCACCCGCATCCGGGTGGCGACCACCACGGGACGCAGGGCATTGCGTCCACGGAAGGGGCGGGTCAGGTCGGCCACCTCGTCGGGCAGCTCGGCCTCCACGCCCACCGGGTCGTCGCGTTCGGCCGGCAGCCACGGCGTCCAGTCCGGACCCCAGACGAACCACTCGCCGTGGTCACCATAGCTCTGCTGGGCCACCTTCACCCCGGCGCGCTGCAGGCGCTCGTCGGCGGTGTCCATGAGGGTCACCGTGGCGGGCGGCAGGTGCTCCGGGTCGCGGGGCACCACCCGGTCGAGCGCCAGGCCGATGTCGGTGAGCAACGGCGATTCCACATGCCAGGGCAGCTGGAAGTACCAGGTGGCCCGCTTCTTCGACATGCTCGCTCCTTGTCGCCCGCGACGCCGGGTGCGCCGGCGCAGGTCAGTTCGTCGACGTGGTGGCTGACTTCTTCGCCGCCGGCTTCTTCGCGGCCGGCTTGGCGGTGGACGCCGAGGACGTAGCCTTCTTGGCCGCTGGCTTCTTCGCTGCCGGCTTCTTGGCAGCTGCCGTCTTCTTGGCCGGAGCCTTCTTCGCCGTCGCCTTGCGGGTGGTGCGCTTCTTCGGCGCCGGACCCTTGGCCCGCTTCTCGGCCAACAACTCTGCGGCGCGGTCGAGCGTGATCGCCTCCACCGAATCAGCCTTGCGCAGGGTCGCGTTGTACTCACCATCGGTGACATAGGGGCCGAAACGGCCGTCCTTCACCACCACCGGCTTGCCCGAATTCGGGTCCTCGCCCAGCTCACGCAAGGGGGCCGCCGCCTGCCGCCCACGCCTCTTCGGTTGGGCGAACAATTCGGCCGCCTGCTCCATCGTCGTGGTGAAGATCGACTCCTCACTGGGCAGTGAGCGCGTGTCGGAACCCTTCTTCAGGTAGGGGCCATAGCGTCCGTTCTGGGCGGTCACCTGCTCCTCGCCCTCACCACCGACCACGCGCGGCAGCGACAACAGCTTCAGCGCGTCGTCAAGGGTCACCGTGGCCGGATCCATCGTGCGGAACAGGCTGGCCGTGCGCGGCTTGACCTTCGACTTCTTCGCTGCGGGCGCATCGTCGTCGTCGGGCAGCACCTCGGTGACATAGGGGCCGAAACGCCCCGCCTTCACCACGATCGCCAGGTGCGTGGTGGGGTCGAGCCCGAGCTCACGCTCATCGCCGCCGGTGTGCGCCAGCAGCTCGCGGGCCGCCTCGACGGTCAGCTCGTCGGGAGCCATGTCCTCGGGCACATTGGCGCGGTGCTCCTCCTCGTCCTGCACATAGGTGCCGTAGCGGCCCACGCGCACGTCGATGCCGGAGTCGAGGTCGCCCAGGTGGAAGGTGGACAGCGCCCGGGCGTCGATGTCGCCCAGCGAGTTCGTGAGCTCGTGGAGGCCCTCGTGGGCGTCGGCATTGTTGTTGCCGAAGTAGAACGACTGCAACACCGCCAGCCGGTCGGCGTCGCCCTTGGCGATCTCGTCGAGGTGGTCCTCCAGCGCCGCGGTGAAGTCATAGTCGACCAGCTCGGAGAAATGCTCCTCGAGCAGCCGGGTGACGGCGAACGCCAGCCAAGTGGGCACCAGCGCCGAGCCGCGCTTGAACACATAGTCGCGGCTGGTGATGGTGCGGATGATCGACGCATAGGTCGACGGACGACCGATGTCGAGCTCCTCGAGCTTGGCCACCAGGCTCGGCTCGGTGAAGCGCGCCGGCGGCTTCGTCTCGTGGCCCTCGGGATTGATCGCGGCGGCATCGAGCTTCTGCTCGGCGGCCAGCTGCGGCAGCCTCGCCTGGGCCTGTTCGGGCTTGTCGCTCGACTCCACATAGGCCTTCAGGAAGCCCTGGAAGGTGATCGTGCGGCCCGAGGCGGTGAACTGTGCGGTGCGCACTGGCTGGGGCGTCACGCCCTCCAATGCGACCCGCTGGGTGGGCGTGGCCTCGATGCGCACGGTCATCTGCTGACCGGTGGCGTCGGCCATCTGCGACGCGACGGTGCGCTGCCAGACCAGCTCGTAGAGCTTGAACTGGTCGCCGCGCAGGCCCGTCTGGGCCGGCGTGCGGAAGTGCTCACCGGAGGGACGAATCGCCTCGTGGGCCTCCTGGGCGTTCTTCACCTTCGAGTTGTAGATGCGGGGACGCTCGGGCACGTAGTCGGCGCCGTAGAGCTGGGTGATCGCGTCCCGTGCGGCGGTGATCGCCTGGCCCGACAGCGTCACCGAGTCGGTACGCATATAGGTGATGTAGCCGTCCTCGTACAGCTCCTGGGCCACGCGCATGGTGCGATCGGTGGTGAAGCCGAGCTTGCGACCGGCCTCCTGCTGCAGCGTGGTGGTGCGGAAGGGCGCCGCGGGGCGACGCGTGTACGGCTTGGCCTCGACGGCGGTCACCACGAACGGCGCGGTGGCAAGGGCCGACGACAGGGCATCGGTGGCCGGCTTGTCGAGCACGGCGACGTCGGACTTGGCGTGGCCCAGCGAGTCGAAGCTGGAACCCTGCGCGATGCGCTGGCCGTCCAGGCTCACCAGGCGGGCGGGGAACTGGCGGGGCGTGGCGGAGGCGCCGGCGTCGAGGATCGCCTCGATGTCCCAGTAGGACGCGGCCCGGAAGGCCATCCGGTCACGCTCACGGTCGACGATCAGGCGGGTGGCAACCGACTGCACGCGTCCGGCCGACAGGCGGGGCATGACCTTCTTCCACAGCACCGGACTCACCTCGTAGCCGTAGAGGCGGTCGAGGATGCGGCGGGTCTCCTGTGCCTCCACGAGGTCCTCGTCGAGGGTGCGCGGATGCTTGACGGCCTCCTGGATGGCGGCCGGGGTGATCTCGTGGAAGACCATGCGCTTCACCGGGATCTTCGGCTTCAGCTCCTGCAGCAGGTGCCACGCGATGGCCTCGCCCTCGCGGTCACCGTCAGTGGCCAGGTAGAGCTCGTCGGCGTTCTTCAGCTCGGCCTTGAGCTGCTTGATCGTGGACTTCTTGTCGGCGCTCACCACGTAGATGGGTGCGAAGTCGTCGTCCACGTTGACGCCGGTGCGCGCCCAGCTCTGGCCCTTGTACTTGGCGGGCACCTCGGCGGCGCTGGTCGGCAGGTCGCGCACATGGCCACGGCTCGACTCCACGACATAGCCGGGGCCCAGGTAGCCGGCGATCTTCGTCGCCTTGGTGGGCGACTCGACGATGACGAGTCTGCGCGGAGTAGTTGCCACGGTGTTCCTTCAGGTTTGGTTCGTGCGTGTGGTGCGTGCCCCATGAGGCTGCGGGCACGAGGTCTTGGGTCTCGTGGGGCCTGGTCGTTGCGGTGTTGCTGACAAGCGGGTGCTGCCGGATCTGGGGTTGGCGGACCTGGCAACGGGCCGGACGCCCAAGATGCTAGCGCCTGACCCCGGCCGGGGTTGACGGGCACCTGCTCCCGGCACCTGCTCCCCCGTTCCCCACAGCGCCTGTGCGGTGCGGGGAGGCGCTGTCGGGTTCGTTACTGCACAACAGTGCCCTATATCTACAGTGCACGCCCGAACAAGGGACACCGGGGGTGTCTCATCGGTACCCGCTGTGTGCAGGGCGGTGTGGGGCCGACGGTGGGAGGGCGCCCCATGGCCCTCCGTCCCGGGGGCCGTCAGGCGATGAAGCCCTGCTCGATCGCCTCCCGCAGGCGGGGCAGGATGGCGGCCTCGAGTTCGTCGACCGGCTGGTCGAGCAACCCGGCCACCGCCCCGATCAGCACGCCGAGGGGAAGCTCGCCGTCGCAGGCGCCGATCACTCCACCCACCGCGGCGTCCACGGCCAGCGCCCGGCACAGCCCGGCGGTCTGGCGCAGCACCACATGGCTGGGATCGGCCGCCCCGGGACGCCCGGTGGCCTCCTGCACCACGGAGGGGTCCACGGTGAAGGTGCGTGCGAGCAGTTCGTCGTCGTCCAGCCCGGCCACGTCGCGTGCGGTCCAGCCGGCTGACAGGGCGGCGCCGACGGGCTGGGCGATCGTGTAGGGCCAGCTCTCCATGTGCACGCTGGGTTCGGCGGAGCCCGACTTGCGCACCATGATCCAGCCCAGGCCGACGCCCGTGATGCCCTGGGCGTCGAAGTAGTTGAGCCATTCGGCGTAGCGGTCGAGCCAGATCGGATCGCCCGACAGGCCGGCGTCGGTGAGCCACATCTCTATATAGGAATAGACGTCGAGGTGCTCGCGCTCCACCACCCACAGGTCGCATCCGGTGCCACGCACCCATTCGGCCAGCCGGTCCTCCCAGCTCGCCTCGCGCGTGTCGGCCCAGTTGGCCAGCACCTGCAGCAGGCCGCCGTCGGCCAGGTGGCTCGCGCCCTCGCGCACCACGTGCCGCACCAGGCCATCGCCGGCGAAGCCGCCCTCGCGGTAGACGAGGCGGTCGGCGGCGTCGGTGGGCGGGCTCATCACATAGGGCGGATTGGTGACGATCAGGTCGAAGCTGTCGTGGGCCACCGGCTCGTAGAAGCTGCCCGCGCGCACGTCGAGGTCGAGCCCGTTGAGGGCCAGCGTGAGGCGGGCCATGTCCAGGGCGCGGGGATTGATGTCGGTGAGGGTCACCGTGTCGGCGTGGCGGGCCAGGTGCAGGCTCTGCACCCCGCAACCGGCGCCGAGGTCGAGCGCCGAGCCCACCCGGTCGGGCACCGTGAGCTGGGCCAGCGAGGTGGACGCCGGGCTGACGCCGAGCACGTAGTTGGGACGGGTGCGGGTGACGATCGAGTCCATCCCGGGGATCGGGTCGGCCGCCACCCAGCCGCTCCATTCGCCGGCGGCGTCGGTGAACCCATAGGGACGCACGTCGATGTCGGCGTGGATGCCCTCGCGTCCGATCGCACCCAGCACGCCGGCCTCGATGAGCGCCGGCACGTCGAGGAAGGCCGCCAGTCGCGAGCGCGGCACGATCTGTTGCAGCGGGAAGAGCCGGATCAGGTCGGCCTGGGCGTCGGTGGCGTCGCCCAGCCGGTCGAGCGCGGGCATCGTCTGATTGCGCGTCAGGCCCTCCTGGCCGGCCTCGCCCAGACGTTCCAGCACCGCGTCCACGTTGTACTTCGCCCCGCGCAGGGCGTCAGTGAAGGCGTTGATGCTGTCGGGACGCAGGAAATCGTCGCTCACTGCGTGTTGGCGCATCGTCATGGCGCCCAGCCTACGGCTCACGGCGTGCCCGGGGGTACGCCCACTACCCCACGTGGACGCCCCGGGTGGCGTGCCTCCCGGGCATGCCACCAGAAGTGTCAGTGGGGCGCGGCACAATTGAGGGGAGCCGTGCTGGCGGGCGCCGTGCCCGCCCGGGCTGCGTCGCGGGAGAACGGCGCTGGACCAGAGCGCTGCTGCACAAGAGTGGTGCTGGACAATGCGTGGCCGCGGCCACCGGGGAGGACGAACGTGGCGATTCCGCAGTGGCTGGCGGGCGACCCGTGCGTGTTGCACGTGGACCATCGCGACGCCCTGCCCGGAACCACTGCCGAGTGGCCCGAGTGGCTGTCGGCGGACTGCGTCGCCACGATCCGCGCGGCCGGGGTGCCGCTGCCCTGGCGCCACCAGCGTGAGGCGGCCGAGTTGGCCCACGCCGGACGCCACGTGGCGCTGAGCACGCCCACCGCGTCGGGCAAGACGCTGGCCTATCTGCTGCCGCTCATGGCGGCGACCGCACCGGGTGCCGCCGCGGAGGGGTTCGAGTGGGCCGATGCGGCGCAGGGCGATCGGCGGGGTCCGTCGACCAACCGTGGGCTGGCCGCTGCACTGGTGGCCGACCACGGGCTGTCGGCGGATCGCCTCGATCCGGGACTGTCCGGTGGAGGCCTGGCCGGTGCTGGCCTGTCCGGTGAGGCGATGGTGGGATCGCGGGCCCGGGCCACCACGGTCTCGCGGGCACGCTCGGCGCTGGGCCTCAAGCAGGGCGCCACGGCCCTGTACCTGGCGCCGACCAAGGCGCTGGCGCACGACCAGATGCGCGCGGCCCGCACCTTCGGCCCGAAGGGCTGGCAGGCGGGCTGCCTGGACGGCGACTCCGACGCGGCCGAGCGTCGCTTTGCCCGGGAACAGGCCGACCTGGTGCTGACCAATCCCGACATGGTGCACCATGCCCTGCTGCCCGGGCATGCCCGCTGGGCGCGGCTGCTGTCGGGCCTGCGCTATGTGGTGATCGACGAGGCCCACCGCTACCGCGGCGTCTTCGGGGCCCAGGTGGGTGGGGTGATCCGTCGGCTGCGACGGCTGTGCCATGCCTACGGCTCCGATCCGGCGTTCATTCTCGCGTCGGCCACGGCCAGCCATGCCGGGGAGTCCGGTGCGGCGCTGATCGGGGAGCCGGAGCCGATCGCGGAGGTCAACGACGACGCCTCGCCGCATCCGGCACGCGACGTGGTGCTGTGGCGTCCCGAGTCGAGCGCCTACGACGACGCAGCGAAGATCCTGGCCGGACTGGTCGACCAGGGACGCCAGACGATCGCCTTCGTGGCCAGCCGCGCGCAGTGCGAGCTGATGGCGGTGCGCGCCAAGGAGAAGTCGCGCAGCGGGCGGGCGATTGCGTCCTACCGGTCGGGATACCTGGCGATGGACCGGCGCCAGATCGAGGCCGGACTGCAGTCGGGCCGGCTGTTCGGGGTGTCGGCCACCAATGCGCTGGAACTCGGCGTCGACGTGGCCGGCATGGACGCGGTGGTCATCTGTGGCTTCCCCGGCACCCTGGCGTCGTTGTGGCAACAGGCCGGACGGGCCGGGCGCGCCGACCGCGATGCGCTCGTGGTGGTGGTGCAGCGCGAGGACCCGCTGGACGCCTATCTATTCGCCCATCCCGAGTTGATCTTCTCGGCGCCGATCGAGCGCACCGTGTTGTTCCCCGACAATCCGCATGTGCTGGGGCCCCAGCTGGCCGCGGCAGCCCAGGAGGCCCCGCTGACGCCGGCCGATGCGCGCTGGTTCGGCCCGACGATGGCGGGATTGTGCGAGCAGTTGTGTGCGGCCGGGCTGCTGCGTCGGCGGGCCACCGGCTGGTACTGGCCGCGTCCCGAGCGGGCGGTGGACGCGATTGACCTGCGCGGCACCGGCGGCAAACCGCTGGACATCATCGAGGAGGATTCCGGGCGCGTGATCGGCCAGGTGGACATGGCCGCCGCCGACCACAGCGTCTACCCGGGGGCGGTCTACCTGCACCAGGGCGAGCAGTTCCTGGTGGACGCCTATCATCCCGAGCGCCGCGAAGCGTTGGTGAACCGGCGCCGGCCGGGCTATTTCACCCAGCCGCGCACGATCATCGAGGCGCGCATCCTGCACGAGGACGCCCACAAGCCGCTCGGCCGCACCACCGTGTGCACCGGCGACATCGACCTGACCACCCAGGTGACCGGCTACCTGCGGCGCGACGAGGTGACCACCCAGGTGTGGGACGAGAATCCGCTGGAGCTTCCGGTGCAGCGGATGGGCACCAAGGCGGTGTGGTGGACGGTGCCCGAGGACGTGGCCGCCGAGGTGGGGCTGTCGGCGATCAAGCTGGCGAATGCGGCCCACGCGATGGAGCACACGGCCATCGGGTTGCTGCCCGGCTTCGCGCCGTGCGACCGCTGGGACATCGGCGGGGTGTCGATGATGGTGCACCCCGACACCGAGCTGTGCACGATCATCGTGCACGACGGCCAGGCCGGCGGCTCGGGTTTCGCCCGGGCCGGCTACGAGTGTGCCGAGGCCTGGTTGGCGGCGACGCTGCAGCGGCTGCAGACCTGCTCGTGCCTCGCCGGCTGCCCGGCGTGCATCGTGTCGCCCAAGTGTGGCAACGGCAACCAGCACCTCGACAAGGACGCGGCGACGCGCCTGCTCGCCGCCCTGTTGGAGGGCCCGGCGCAGCGCTAGATGCCCACCCGGTACATCGCCGCATAGTGGAAGAAGCGGCCGATGACCTCGGCGACGAAGGCGCCGGCCAGGCAGGTGGCCATGAGGGCCGCCAGGCCCCACGACCGGTCGACGGGCGCGCGATCTGCGACGCGGAAGACGAACAGCCCCAGCACGATGGCGGCCAGGCCGAGCAGGGTGAGCCGCACCGCAAACAGTGGGCCGCTGAACACGCCCGCAGCAAGCTGGGCCTGGGCGTTGCCGCCGGTCAGCCCGGACACGTACAGCGTGTACGAGATGAGCACGGCTGCTGCGGCGACGGCGGCCACCAGTGCCAGCCAGCGCACCACCGAGGTGCTGATCGCCCATTCGCCGGCGGTGGCAGGTGCGTTGATGGCGCGGATACGTCCCCGGATGCGGGCCGTGGGCCCACCGTGGGCCGGGTTCGCTGCGGGCGTCGCCACGTCATGGGCCGCGTGCCGCGCCCTGAGCGCCGCCGTGGCCATGAGCGCACAGCCCACGGCCAGCGGCCCCAGCACCGCCGTGGTGCCGAAGAACTGGAAGGGGACGGCCCAGTTGTGCCAGGCGGGGATCGTCGGCACCGAGTAGTAGATCTGGGCCATCGACCACACCAGGGCGATGCCGAACAGCGCCGTCAGCGCCGCAACCACCTGGCGCAGCCGGAAGCCGGCCACCTCGAACCACTCCAGCAAGGCGTAGGCGAAGCCCAGTCCGGCGAAGCCGATTCCGAAGATGATCTCGCGCGACAGCCACGACGTGCGCCAGTGCCGGATCACATTGAGCGTGTGGGTGATGTCGTGCATGTGGAACATCGACGCCACCAGCCCGAGCACCATCACCGGACCGATCGCATAGACCACCGGTTCGATGATGCGTTGCGCCACGGCGCGACCATGGCGGGCCGACACCACCAGCTGCATCACGCCCAGGCACAGGAAGGTGCCCACGCACATCTGTCCGATGACCGTGAAGAGCACCAGTGGCAGGTGATGGACGTCCATCAGATCTCCTTGGGATTCGCGATGTGCCCATCGGCCTGGTCCCACTTCTGCGCGTCACGATGGGGCTTGATCACCAGACGCGGATGGGTGATGGCGGGATCGGGCAACGGCGCGATGCCGGCCTCGTCGCCGTGGGCGGCCCGCAGCGCGTCGATCGGACCCCACTCCAGGGCGCGCGACGGGCAGGCCGCCACGCACGCCGGGTCCTGACCCGATTGGCGGTAGTCGTAACACAGGTCGCACTTGGTCATGTGGCCCGCCTCGGCGTTGAACTGCGGGGCACCGTAGGCGCAGGCCCACTCGCAGTAACGGCAGCCGACGCACTTCGACTGGTCGACGAACACCGTGCCGTCGTCGCGCTGGGTCATCGCCGTGGTGGGGCACACCTGCACGCACAGCGGGTCCTCGCAGTGGTTGCAGGAGATCGACGTGTAGTAGGTGAACACATTGGGCGTCACCGTGTGGTCGGCCTCGTTGGTCTGCCAGCTGCCGCCCGAGTACTCCACGACGCGCCGCCAGGTGACGCCCACGGGCAGGTCGTGCTTGTCCTTGCAGGCAACCTGGCAGGCCTTGCAGCCGGTGCACAGGGTTTGGTCGAAGAAGAAGCCGTAGTCGGCGCCGGGCCGGGTCAGGTCATCAGCCATTGCTCAGTCCCCCTCAGGCCTTGACCACATTGGCGATGGTGGTGTGCACCGCATTGCCCCGCGCCAACGGCGAGGGGTGCAGCGATGTCAGGGAATTCACCGAGCCGGCAGTGTCCACGGGACGCTCGGGATTCGCCCCGGGCGGCGGCTTCACCTCGTCGGCGGACTTCGGGGCGTACCAGGCGCCCTGCGGCACGGAGATGACGCCGGGCATGATGCGTTCGGTCACCTTGGCCTCCAGGCGGATGGTGCCGCGGTCGTTGTAGAGGAACACCTGGTCGCCGTCGGCGATCCCGCGGTTGCGGGCATCGAGGATGTTGATCCATGCCTGCTGGCGGTGCGCCTCCTTCATCCAGTCGACATTGCCGTAGGTGGAATGGGTGCGTGCCTTGTAGTGGTGGCCGATCACCTGGAACGGATATTCGCGTGACGCGCGTGCGGCGAGCGCACCCTCCCAGGTGTCGACGAATTCCGGCAGGGGGTGCAGGGAATCACCGGGCAATTTGTCACGAAAGACGCCGTACTCCCATTTCTCGGACATCCGGGCGAGGCGCTGGGAATAGATTTCGATTTTCCCTGAGGGCGTCTCCAGCGCATGCGCCACGGGATCGGCGCGGAAGTCGGCCAGGGCGATGACCGGACCCATGTCCTTGCGGAAGATGCCCCTCTGCTTCCAGTCGTCATAGTCGGGCAGGTCGGGGACCTTCGCCCGCGTGGCGTCGATGGTTGCACGCAGCCAGTCCTCGCGGCTGCGACCCTGGGCGAAGGCCTGCTCCGTGCCGAGGCGACGGGCCAGCTGGGTGCAGATCCAGTAGATGTCGTGACACTCGTAGAGCGGTTCGATGGCCTGCTGGGAGATGATTCCGTATGCCATCGGGCCACCATTCGAGCCGGGATGGATATCGGCCTCCTCGGCCGCAGACGTTCCGGGAAGAATATAATCCGAATAGCGGCATGATGTGGTGTACTGGATATCACAATTTACGATCAGCTCACACTTGGAGTCGTCACGCAGGATCTCGACCGATTTGTTGTTGTCGCCCGTCTGGTTGACGATCGAATTTCCGCCGTACTGCCACACCATCTTGATGGGAACATCGAGCTTGATGTTCGTGGGGTTCCCGTTGTCGTCAACGGGAACCTTCGCCTCACGGGCCATCGACGCCGGCTTCTCGCACACCCCGGCATTGAAGGTGTCCATCTGCTCGCCGTGGTCGATGGCGTCGAGCCATGCGAACACGGGGATGATCTTCTTCGACGGGTTCGTGGTGCCCTTGTTGAACGGCGTGACGAACGAGATCGACCGGGCGCTCTCCCGGGCCCCGGTGCCGCCGCCGGAGACACCGATATTGCCAGTGACGGCCGCCAACAGGAAGATCGCCCGGGCGGTGTTCTCGCCGTTGGCCTGGCGCTGCGGGCCCCATCCCTGCGTGATGGCGCATGGTTTGGCCAGGGCGATCTCCCGGGCCAATCGACGGATCTGGTCGGCGGGCACCCCGGTGATCGAGGCCGCCCATTCCGGGGTCTTTTCGACGCCGTCGGCGCCGCGTCCGGCCAGGTATGCCCGATAGGACGCGTTGGCCGGCGCGCCGTCGGGCATGTGGGCGTCGTCGAATCCGATGCAGTAGGTGTCGAGGAAGCCCTGGTCGTGCAGGTTCTCGGCGACCATCACGTGGATCATGCCGGCCACCAGCGCCGCATCGGTGCCCGGGCGGATGGGGATCCACTCATCGGCCAGGTCGACGGCGGTCTCGGAATAGCGCGGGTCGATCACGATGGTGCGCACGGCGTGTTCCTTGCGCATCTGCTGGGTGACGAACAACTGTCCCCCGCCCGACATGCGCGTCTCGATCGGGTTGTTGCCGAACAACACCTGCAGGTGCGAGGTGGCCACGTCGTCGAACGAGTTGCCGTCCACCCACGAGCCGTAGAAATAGGGGTAGGCGGCGGTGATCTCGGTGGTGGAGTAGTCGGAGTAGTGGTCGAGGTAGCCGCCCCAGGTGTTCATGAGCCGCGCGAATGCCGAGACGTCCGCGTCGCATGACTTGGAGATCGTGGATCCCAGCGTTCCGGTGCCGTAGTTGATGTAGATGGCCTCGTTGCCGTAGTCGGCCTTGATCTGGGTCATCTTGGCGGCGATCTCGTCGAGCGCCTGGTCCCAGGAGATCTCCTGCCACTGTTCGTCGCCGCGCTTGGTGCCGGGCTTGCGCTTCAGCGGCTTCTTGAGGCGGTCGGGGTTGTAGATGCGATGGCGGATGGAGCGTCCGCGCACGCAGGCCCGCACGCGTTGGCTGCCGATCTGGTCGGTGCCGGTGTTGTCGGGCAGCACCCGCACGACGGTGCCGTCCTTCACCTGCAGGCGCAACGGGCAGCGCGATCCGCAGTTCACCGTGCACGCCGACCACACGGTGCGATCGGCGTCGGCGATGCCCTCGGTGGCGGCGTGTGCCGTCGAGCCGTGGGGCATCCCCAGGTTGGTGACGGTGCTGGCCAGCGCGGCGGTTCCCCCGACGGCGGCCGACCACTTGAGGAAGGTGCGCCGGGTGGGCGACGGGTGATGCTGGGTGTGCTGTGGGTCCGCTGTCGTGGTGCCGGCGGCGGAGCCTGCGCCAGCCATCGAATCAGTGCCAGTCATCGGGTCTGTGCCATCCATTGGGCTTGTGCCAGCCATCGGATCAGTGCCAGCCATGAAGTCCCCATCCCTCGAGATATGCCGGGTGGCGCGAGGCTATCAGCTGTGAAATTGCTGTCTATTGGCGGGGACGGTGGGCGCCGTTATCCGCGCCGGCCGCCCTCGCCAGAGCGGGTGGCATCGCCGATCCGAAGGCATGGGTGCTGCGGAAATGACAGGTGGGGCAGAGCGTGCCCTGCGACGCCGGGTGGCGCGTGCCGCACCGCGCGCAGCGGGCGGTGGCGACCCGTGCAATGGCGCGGTGGGGCCGTTCGGCCAGCTGTTCCATCGGAATGTGGGGGACGTCGTCGGTGGCGGATGCGCGTGACGGGGTGCGCTCCTGCCGGCTGACGGGACGCTGCGATCCACCATCCATCCGTGATCCGGTCTGCGGCGGCGATGCCTCGTCCCGGGGCGTCTGCGGCGCGGGGTGCGCGGCCGGTGCGGTCAGGACGCCGGCCGGGCACAGCCGCAGGCATGACATCTCTCCGCGGCACTTTTCGGCCAGGTGGATGAGCAGGGTCGTCCCATCGTCGTCGCCGTCGGCAAGGCCGAGGGCCCCGTGGGGACAGGACATGACGCACACCCCGCAGGCCACGCAGCCCTCGGCGCGCAGCACGGGGGCCGGGCTGGGTGTCGGGGCGATGTCGTGCAGCCGGGTCAGGTCGGCCCGGCCCTGTTCGGAGAGCTGGCGCAGTGCATCGTGGACGCGTTCGGGCTCCGCGCGGGACAGGTCGAGGCGGGCGCGCCCGGCCAGTGCCACGCCCAGCACCATGCGTCGCGGGACCGGCACGTTGCCCAGGCGCAGGGTGCCTGCCGACGGCGCCCTGCCGGGTGTCCGCAGCGAGGGGCGTCGGAGGTGACGTGGGCGTCGCCGTGGGTGGTCCGGGCCCGGACGGTCCGCAGCAGGGTTCGATGCCGGGTGGCGGACCTCGACGTCCTTCAGCGCTGCTGGCCAGCGCTGCACCGTCTCGTCCCGGGGAATCTGCTGGTCAGGGAGAATCTGCTCGTCGGAGGGGGCCTGCTCGTCGGAGGGCTCGTGGCAGCTGCAGGTTTCGATGGCGATGTGCGCCACGCCCATTGCCAGGAGTTGTGCCGGCAGTCCGATGCCGGCCGAGGCCACACCGTCGGGGACCTGCACCGTCAGGGTGTCCGGGGCGACGGCTGGAACCGGCGCGTCGGCGCAGGTGAGCACCACCTCGTCGGGCAGGTCGTGGGCCGCCAGCCACCGCAACAGGGACCGCGTGGCGTCAGCCGGGGTGACGTCGGTGTCCGTGCGGTGGGATGGCATGGCCCCATGATGCCGGACGCCCGATCCGGGCCACGATGCGCCCCATGGCAACCGCCCGGGCCGGATGGCATCGTGCGGGGTGGTGCATCGCCCGGAACCATCCGCCGGGCGGGTTGTCCAACTGGCGGGGCCATCCCCCGGGCGAGGCCATCCACCTGGCAGGGTCACCCACCCGGTGGTCATTCATCGCGCCGGCTGCGCACGTTGCCGGGCCGCTACGGGCGCTCGAACGGCAGGTCGAGCAGTTCGGCGTAGCTGTCCAGGGCTCCGATCGAGAGCAGCACGACGCCCTTCATGAAGTGCGTCTGTGCGTGCTGGGTGGCCAGGTCGAGCATCTGTGGTGCCCAGGCAAGCAGGTGGTCGCGCAGGAAATCGGTGCCGTGCGTCATCAGCTTTTCCGCGCGCGCCGCGTCATCGCCGTAGAGCGCGTCGATCACCTGCAGGGTCAGCTGGGCCATGAAGTCGAATTCCAGGCCGATGTGGTCGTCGGGTTCCTGGTTGAGCTTCGGGGCCTGCAGCGACAGCGCCTGGTAGGCGGCACGCACTTCGAGCGTCGCCTCGCCGAAGACGAGCCCGTCGACGCCCCGGTGCACCGATTCATAGGGCGCCACCCGGGCTGCCGCGGTGTCCCCGTAGAGCAGGTCGTGGTCGCGTCGAATCTCCTCAGGGGTCTCGCCGGCACGCGCTGATTCCCGGATCTGTTCCATGCCTGCCCCGGTGGCGGCGCGTCCGGCATCCGTGCCACCGTGCCACCGTGTGCGGGTCGATGCGTCCGCTGTGCCGGCCTCACCGACAGCTGCCGCACCGGCCGGCGCCGGGTTTGAAGGCCCGGGGTTCGAAGGTCCTGCACTCGAAGACCCCGAGTTGGGAAGCCCGGCACTGGGAAGCCCAGCGTTGGAAGGGCCTGCGTTGGAAGGGCCTGCGTTGGAAGGGCCTGCGTTGGAAGGGCCTGCGTTGGAAGGGCCTGCG
>OLOA01002526.1_pt1 | contig 16374 bp, 16 predicted proteins | sample 1672201 | NCBI WGS metagenome assembly OLOA01 (sample SAMEA3136658, study PRJEB25190) | human gut metagenome
AGGATTGAATTCCGCACTTTTCTATACGGATTAAACCTCAAAAAAATCCCCGGATCTTCCGGGGATTTTTTATTGTCTTCTTTCAGTTATCAGTTAATCTGACAAATTTTCTCTTCTATTTGGCATCTGTGCTATCTGCATCTGCTGTTGCCGCATCATCTGTTGTTTCTGCAGATGCGTCATCTGATGTCTCTTTATCATCTGCTGTGGCTGTATTATCTTCTACTTCAGCTTTATCCGCTGCATCTGTATCTGTATCAGCACCGTCTGCATCATCAGATGTATTTGCTGACAGATTTGAAATGTAATTGTCAAGTGCAGTAGTATCCATTACTGTATTCTGAACCACATCCGCTTTAGCTCCTGTCACTTTTACATATGCAGAATAGCCAATCCATGCAACAATTACAACACAAATGAATACCCAGGCAAACATTTCCAGTCCAAAAAGTACTTTTTCTTTTCTGTCTGCTTTGTTACGCTGTCCTTTTCTGGACTTATAAGCATCGACTTTCTTCTGGCTCATGATAAATCTCCTTTGCATCAATATTTCATATTTTCTGATTATAACACACTTTACTGCAAAAGGAAACAATTAGTTTATATAGCAACGATCACTCCGCCATCATTTGCATACATAGAGCTGACACCCGCTGTATCAAGAATTACAATCTTTGCAAGCTTCATTCTCTCTTCAAATGCTTCTTTAAGCACCTGCGCTCTCTCAGGGCAGTTACAATGACTGATGGCAAGAACTTTATCTGCACTGTCTGAAGTTTTCGCAATTACCTGCTCTACTATTTTTATCATGGCTCGATTCATCCCTCTTGCCTGATCCAACTGACAGATTGTCCCTTCATCTGTTGATCCCATAACAGGTTTAATCTTCAGTGCACTGGCCACCAGCGCTTTCACCTTACTGAGACGCCCATTTTTTCTCAAAGTATCCAGGTTTTCAAGTACAAAAAATGTATGCTGTCCTTCAATATAATGTTCCACAGTTGAAACAACTTCTTCAAAACTCATCCCTGCTTCTTCACATTCCTGTATCTTCATTCCGATCAGGCTTTCCCCAATGGATGCGGAACGGGAATTAAACACATGGATTTTTTTATCCGGATGATCCTCCATAATAAGATCTCTGCCAAGCAACGCACTGTTATAGGAACCACTCAGCTCAGAAGACAAAGTCACTGCATAAATATGTTCAGCCTCGCAGTCATATGCTCTCATATATCTCTCAGGTGACGGGCAGGCTGATTTCGGACATTCCGGGCAGGCAGCCACTTTCCTAAGGAAATCTGCCTGATCAAATGTCTCATCATCTATAATCTGTTCAGCTCCTACCATTAAGGTTAACGGAACGGATTCAAAACGTTCATCATTCTTCCATTCATCTAAAAGTTCTCCACAACTATCTATGATAATCTTATATCTCAATTATATCGTCCTCTTTTCCATTATATGTAGTATTCAATACCAGATATATATTATCACACCGTTCTACGTTTGAAAAGACTTTTTCACAAAAACTCTGTTCTTTTTTTCAAAAGTGCTTTATAATAAAAAGACGCTCCCTGCAAAGAACTGCAGAGAGCGCTGCCAAATTCATTAAACGCAATTATACGAAATGTATTTACAGAGGAGTTTTTTTATGCTTGCTTTAAAAATTTCTGATATCAAAGATTTTATGAATAAGCTTCTGATTGGTGAAGTATTTGATCATTTTTCTTTTGCAGAGGCATCTATTACAACCTTCAATACCTTTACAATCGACGGATTGCTCCAACATGATTTTTTCGATACAGATACCAATGCTGTACTTCAGGAAAAATCTGTAAAGTATTCTCTCTGGCATGACGTAAAATCTTATTGTTTTTCTATCATACGTGGCAAACGCACACCATTAAATTTCAGGATTGTATTTGAGCTCTCACCGGACCAGGCTCGGTCTATGTTAAAAAATGAAAAAGACATCAACAGTCCTGTCTGCAACTTTTTTCTGAACATTCAGTTCAAAAATCAGACTCTTCTATGTACAACCGGAGTTTCCTACTCTTCCTTCAGTCTGGATAAGCGTCTGGAACATCTCTGGGATGATTCCCTGACTGCCTTTTTCTCCAGTCATCACATCTCCTTTGAGAGGCTGTAAATCATACAATGGCTTATTACTGATTCATTTTTCTGTCCAGATGCTGAAGATAATAAACCAGAATATCAATAAACTCACTGTTTGTGGGTTTGTCTGCCATTGTGCATCCTGCCATTTCTTCCAGCACATCTTTATGATTTGTCCAGCACAGATTCACTAATGTTCTGATATTATGTTCCACATTAGATGGTGTAGACCTGTATTTCCTTGCAATTATGGGATATATATCCTTCGTTACCTTAACCGGACGTTCCCGGATTTCACCTGCCATCTCTACAGCATCTGCAATATAATAATATCCTTTATATTTTGATGTTGCCCCTAATTTTCTGATCACTCCGTATACTTCACTCATACATTTTTCCTCCTGACTATTATCATCCCGTTATCTTACAGGCTGATCTCTCATTTCATATACACACATTTCCATATAATGAAAGTCCAGATTTGGTCATTCGGAAGTATCATCGCATTTTGCATGATTTTGACATGATCTTATAAAAATACCAGCAAAATAATCATAAAAATTTATAAGACATTTGTCAATACTATTTTTCCAAAAAAGAAGCCCGGATTGTTCATCCGGGCCGTTAACATTATTTTGTAATCAGAAGCAGAATCTCATTGCTTCTCTGAACAAACCGTGTCATTTCTTCAGGTGAAAGCTGCTTATGGCTCATCATTGCAAGGTCATATAACTGTTCACAGATAAGAGAAGTCTTGTCAGATTCCTGATTTTCTGCCAGATATTTAACCAGTGGATGATTCGCATTCAGAATCAGTGTTTCCTGTCCCCCAAACATATTGGGATCCATTCCGTACATATTGTACATCTTCATCATATCCTGCATACGACGGCTCTCTTCAGAAAGAGTCACCATTGCTGATATATTTTCATTCTTCAGATTCTCAACATGTACTTCCAGTTTATCTTTATTAAGACTCTTGCGGAAAAGCTCTGTCAGTGCTTTTACAGTTTCTTCATCTGTTGCACCCTCACCCTTCATTTCTTCGGTCAGATCAGCATCAATGCGCTTAAACTGTACATCATGATGTTTCTGCTCAAGACTGGAGATAAATGCACTGTCAATATTATGCTTCAGAATAACAGCATCTTTTCCTGCTTCCTTAAACATATTGATATACTGACTCTGCTGAACTTCATCAGTTACATAGAAGATTACTGTCTTCTCAGGTTCTTTCTCTTCTGCATTGTCTTTGTTTTCAGACTCTGTTGCATCTTTTTGTTTTTCTTCTGTCTGAGTCTCAATTTCTTCTGTTTCTTTTTTATTCTCTTCAATGCAATCTTTTAATGTGAGATATTTGCCATCAAGGTTCTTAAAGAGTACATAATCTCCCATCTTCTCTGCAAATTTGGCATCTTTGATACAACCATATTTGATAAATGGGCTGATATCATCCCAGTATTTCTCATAAGACTCTCTGTCTGTCTTGCACATTCCGGTAAGCTTATCTGCCACTTTCTTGGAAATGTACTCAGAAATCTTCTGTACAAATCCATCATTCTGCAATGCGCTTCGAGATACATTCAGCGGAAGATCCGGACAGTCAATCACACCTTTCAGGAGAAGCAGGAATTCAGGAATTACTTCCTTAATATTATCTGCGATAAATACCTGATTGTTATACAGCTTAATCGTTCCTTCAATAGAATCATACTCTGTATTGATCTTAGGGAAATACAGAATACCTTTCAGGTTAAACGGGTAATCCATATTCAGATGGATCCAGAATAAAGGCTCTTTATAGTCCATAAATACCTTGCGGTAGAATTCCTTATATTCATCATCTGTACATTCATTTGGATGCTTCATCCAGAGAGGATTGATATCACTGATAGAAACCGGGCGTTTATTAATTTTTACTTTATCCTTTGCAGGAGAAACTTCAACAGTTTCCTTTTCACCTTTATCATTTTCTTTCTCTTCTGTCTTTGCTTCTTCATGGATATGTTCAACAACTACATCATCATCTCTTAACTCAGATTCATCGATTGTCTCATATTCCTGTGGTGCATTTGCTTTGGAAAGATAAATGTGTACCGGCATGAAAGAACAATATTTCTCAAGAATTTCACGCATACGGTATTCATTTGCAAATTCCAGGCAATCTTCATTCAGAAACAGTGTAATTTCTGTACCTATTGTATTCTTATTGCCTTCCTGGATATCGTATTCTGTTCCGCCATCACAGGACCAGTGTACAGGCTGTGCACCTTCTGTATAGGAAAGTGTATCAATATGCACCTCATCTGCCACCATAAATGCAGAATAAAAACCAAGTCCAAAATGACCGATCATCTGGTCATCTGTGGTTTTATCTTTATATTTTTCAAGGAACTGAGTTGCACCCGAGAAAGCAATCTGGGTAATGTATTTCTCTACTTCATCAGCAGTCATACCAATACCATTATCAATAAATTTCAAAGTTTTTTCATCAGGGTTAACAATTACCTGAATCTCCGGTTTGTATCCTTCCGGGAAAGTATATTCTCCCATTACTTCCAGTTTTTTCAGTTTTGTGATCGCATCGCAGCCGTTTGAGACCAGTTCTCTTACAAAAATATCGTGATCTGAATATAACCACTTCTTGATGATCGGGAAAATATTTTCACTGTTGATTGATAAATTTCCATGTTTTACAGCCATGCTGTCCACACTCCTTTTTTTGTTTTTAATCATTTGCCACAACTTTATCTGCCAATGTACTGCACTCCTGTCTTGTCTGTTCTGCAGTCCGGATTCAAAACTATTCTCTGTTATTTATTTTTTGTAATAGCTTTTGACTCCTGCAAGTTGCTTCTCTGAAAAATATAGTAATACCATTTATTCCAAAAGTCAAGAAAAAATTAGCACTCATTTGAAATGAGTGCTAATAATTTTATATTGTTACATATTCCCCTGTATTTCTCACGTATTACTAACTCCACTTTTATTTTCGGTTATTTTTTCTCTTTTTGTATACTACAACTCCCACAATACATCCTGCTGCAATTGCCAGAATAATCACAAACGGCGCAATATTAGTCGTATCTCCTGTCTTTACCGCTGATTTTGCAGTTGCTCCATTAGGCTGTGGAGTCAGAGTTGGCGTTGCTGTCACAGTCTGTGCCTGGGTAATACTGAAATTCACCTGTTTAGTGTCCTGGTCACCTGTATTCTTCCATTCACTTCCATTATACTTCTGACAGTCAAATACAACTGTCAGTGTATAAGTTCCTGCCTTTGTAATTCCAAACGCAGCAGTATAAGGTGCACTGCTCCAACTGTTTGTGTTGATCACTTTCCAGTTATACGGCACATAACGGACATCTCCCTTTCCCGGACTTTCATTGTCCATGCCCGCTCCCACAGCCGTGAACGTAATCTTTGACTGTGTTGTATATCCATCCGGACTGATTCCTGTGATCTTATTATCTGCCGGATCCGCAATCTTCGCTTTGCGGACAGCTTTAACTGTGAACTGAACTTTCACTGCTGCACTGATCTGCTGTTCATTATTGATCACAACAGATTCCACATAGGAACCGGTCTTTAATCCCTCTTTCGGACGAATTTTAAATGTGCAGCTCTCCCCTGGTGCAAGCTCTGTGGCTGAAAGTTTCCCAATCTTAAAGTTATTGCCTGACGGTGCATTTAAAGTTATACTTGTATTTCCCTCATTGGTCAGTGTAACCTTCTGCGCTTTCGGTGCTTCGCTGTATCCTTCTTTTGCTTTTCCAAAGTTCAGTTCTTCCGGTGTTACAGATAATTTATAAACTTTTTCCACTTCTGAAACAGTCACAGAAGCTTTAATCGTTGTCAATACATCTTCCTGTCCTTCGGTATCTGTCCGGGCAATCTGAATACTGTCCAGATAATCACCCGCCTTCAGTCCGGTTACCGGTACAGCCGTAAATGTAGCAGAATCTTTCGGCTCCAGCACGGATGCTGAAAGTTTCCCTATATCAAAATATTCTGCATATGGCTGTGCCAGTGAAACAGTTGTATTCCCTGTATTGGTAAGTGTAATGGTCGTCGCCTCAGGAGTTTCATAGCCTTCCTTCAGATTATCATAACCGAAAGATTCCGGATCTGCCTGAATTGCTGTTATCTGCTCCTGTGCCGCCTCTTTTACAGATACCTCTGCTGTTACCTGCACTGCTACTTCTGAATTCTCTTCACTCTCAAATATCAGCGTATCACTGTAATCCCCTTTTGTCAGACCAGTCTTGGGCTGTATCATAAACATCAGAGAAGCCCCTTTTGCAAGCTGCACCCCTGATACAGCCTCACTTCCATCTTCGTTCATTACATCAAAATAATCTGATTCCGGTATTTTTAAAGTAATATCTCCGTCCCCTGTATTTGTTACAGTTATAGACAATGTCTCATTTGCCTGTGTATAGTTTTCCTCGATATCACTGAAATTGAGATTTCCTGTATTTACATCCAGAGACTGTGCCTCAAGAGACGCATCTGCGTTATCCTCTGTCGCCGGAGCCTCACTGCTATCTGCCGGCTCGTTTTTCTCTGTTTCATCTGTCTGCACATTTCCATCTTCATCTACATGAAGCTGGTCCTCTGTGTAGATTTTCATCTGAGAATCATCCGAGTCTTCTTTAGTGTCCTTCTGTGTTTCTTCCAGCTGACCTTCCGTATTCTCAGAATCATCCTCTTGTTCACTCTCCCCATTCTGCTGTAAATCTTCTGTATTATCTGCGTCCTCTGTATCCTCTTCCAACTGTGCGTTCTCTGTTCCATCGACAGTTTCTGCCTGCTGTGTATCCTCTGTATTCTCTGCGGTCTGCGCTGCCACAACCTTCGCTTCTTCTTCAGTCGCAGCCACTTCCAACGTCTTCGCAGTAAGAGTACCTGTCAGTCCACTTCCGTCTACAGGCGTAAGAACCAGCACCAGTCTGCATCCCAGATCATCCTGAGTTATCGTATATGCTTTCTCAGTACCTACCTGTGTTAACTCTTTCTCCTCAGTCTGCCTTGACCAGGAAAAAGTAAAATCTTCATCTGTCACTCCCTCCGGTGTGACCTTTGTGTAATCTGCATTTACAGTTGTGCCTACGGCAGCAAGCCCCTTAACTTTAAGCTTACCACCCAGTTCTCCTGACGGAGCCGCCGCAAAAACCATGGATGGAACCATTGAAATAATCATCATCACAGTCATTACGACTGCAAGAAATCTCTTTTTCTCCATCTGTAGTCCTCCTTTTTCTTTATAATAGAATTTACGGATTATCCAGCATTTCATTGTAAAAACACTGAATATCCACAGTTCTGTAATTCCTTCGCAGCCGTCTGTCTACTCCCGATACAAAAAGACTGCAACATTGTTTTTACGCTCTGTTTAAAGCCATTATAGCATTATATTTTTTGAAAATGTAATCTGTATTTTCTCCGTCCCCTCTTATCCTACAGCTCTTATTTTTTCCTCTGCATCATTCAGGCAGACGGAGACAGAGTAATTCAAAATATATAAAAATTGTCCTGAAAATAATTGCAGCCCCTGAATACCAGATTTTACTTTGCTCCGATACTCAGGGACCGCCCTGCATCTTTTTCTGCTGATACTCACAGCCTGCTTTGCTGAATCAGCTATGTATTTTGCATATATCCTGAGAATTTTATCCCTCTACAATCAGATATTTTCCATCCGGCAATGCAAATACTTCACTTGCATCCTCCAGCTCTTCATCCGACATTCCGTCTACATCAGCACCTGCTTCTTCCAGATATTCTCTCACCTCTTCAATAGAATCCACAACCTGTGCCATACAGTCCTCAAGGAATGCTTCCGCTGCCTCATATGATTCTGCTACCGGCTGTGGAAAAAGCTGCTCCTGATTTTCAAGAAACGTATTAATACATTCTTCTGTAAACATTTCAAATTACCTCCTCAATCTTTCCCTTTGCCCGGATCAGTTTCTCAAGGACCGGTTCAACTCGTTTCGTTATGCAGGACGCAGCCGCCCGTACCCCCTCCTTGGAATGCTCCATGGCAAAACCGTATTTTACTGCTTTAAGCATCTCTATATCATTATATTCATCACCAAATGCAATACATTCTTCCGGCGAAATATGATATCGCTTCTGATATTCTCTGATTCCCTTTGCCTTGTTTGTGCCAAAAGGAATAAAATCGATCCATTCATTTCCTGAAGTGACAACAACACAGTCTTTTCCAAACCTGCCAGTCCAGTATTTCACAGACTCCTCTGTAAGACCGGTCGGTTCAAATACAGCCAGCTTCATAATCGGATCAGTCATTTCTTCCATACTGTTTACAAATCTGCACTCATTTTTTACTTCATATAGCATGTGATTATGAAATCTCTCTGTCTTCGGCATCAGATAGTGGTAATCCTTTGCCGAACAGGTAAACTCGGCATCTTTCTTTTCCATGATCGCAGAGATGATCTCCCTTGCCAGCTTTCTGTCAAAAGAATCCTGATACAGCACCTTACCATGATCTACTGCCAGTGCACCATTCTCCGAAATATAGGAAATCTCTGAAGCAACAGGCGCAAACAGCTTTGTCATATTCGGATATTGTCTTCCACTGGCTGCCACAAACATAATCCCCAGTTCCTCTAACTGCCTGATCAGCGAAAAAATTTCTTCAGGCAGAGACTGTGCCTTATGTAAAAGCAACGTTCCATCCAGATCACTTGCAACCAGCTTAATCATTTCCATGTTCCTCGCAAATCTTTACCAGATCTGTCGGTTTCTCAGCGACAAGATCTGCGCCATTCTCATTCAGTTCCTTTTGGTCACGAAAGCCCCAGAGTGCACCTACTGTAAACATTCCTGCGGCTTTACCTGTTTTCATATCTGTACTTGTATCTCCCACATACATACATTCTTCCGGTTTTACGCCAAATTTCTCCGCAACCATAAGCGGCCCATCAGGTGCCGGTTTCCTGCGGATTGCTTCGCTCTGACCGACTACCATATCAAATTCCCCGCCGAAAAGCTGCGAAATCACTTTCACGGCTGCAGGATGAGGTTTATTTGAGCAGACTGCCAGCTTCATTCCATGTTCTTTCAATTTTTTTAAAGTTTCCGGCATTCCCTTATAAGGAACTACTTTATACATCGGATCTGCTTCAAACATTTCTCTGTAAAGCTTCTGTCCCTCGTCATAATGACTGAGTTCCGGATCCCCCGCATCCTTAAGTGCACGGCGGATCAGCATATTTGCCCCTTCACCGCTGTAATATCTGAAATTATCCACCGGAAGTGTTTTCAGCCCGAATTTTTCCATAATAATGTTAGTCACATAAGCCATGGAATCCAGCGTATCAGCCAGTGTTCCATCCAAATCAAATATACATGCTTTAATCATCTTTTGTCATCCTCTTAAGTCAATTCCTGATTTCTTCATTTCATAAAATAATCTGGCAATCGGGAGTCCTACCACATTATTGTAATCTCCGCAGATTCCCTTTACATAAATTCCGAAAAGCCCCTGGATGCCATAACTCCCAGCCTTATCCATAGGCTCTCCTGTAGCAACATACTCTCTGATTTCTTCATCTGAAACCGGATAAAAAGTCACATCTGTACTTTCATAAAAAGTATGTTCTGTCCAGACATCCTCCTTCTTTTCCCATACAGAAACGCCTGTATATACCTGATGAGTATTTGCCTGAAGTTTCTTTAATGTATTCACTGCATCCTCTGTATCCTGAGGTTTGCCAAGAATCTTATTCTCAAACACTACCACTGTGTCAGATCCAATCACAATTGTTCCGTCTGCGCTTTCTTTCACAACGGCAGTAACAGAAGCAGCTTTGTCTGAAGCCAGTTGTTTCACTGCCTCTCCAGGATCATCTGAGATACGTTTCTCCTCGCCTGATGCAGGCATCACTTCAAAATCCACACCTGCCCGTTCCAGTAGTTCTTTTCGTCTGGGTGAGGCAGACGCCAAAATAATTTTCTTCATAATAACCTCTTCTTTCCTGTCATAGTATACCTTGTATCTTTTTGGTATGCAACTGCTTTCATTAACTCTTTCCATAAAAATTTTGCTTTTCTTTTTATCTGAAAAGTATTAAAATAACAATAACCTATAGCTGAATAAAATGAGGTCAGGTGCAAAAGATATTTTTATTCTGATCCGCTGTCAAAAATAGGAGAATATCAGAAAGGAGTTTATGATTATCATGGCTAAAATTAATAAATACTGGGGATATGTTGCAGTTGGTGCCCTTACAGCAGTTGCTGCCGGCGCTGTAGCTGCCCTTATTGCAAAAAAAGGATCCTGTAAAGAGGATTTTGATTTTGAAGATGACTTTGATGATTTCGATCTGACTGATGAAAAGGAAACCGCTAAAGAAGAGCAGGAACCTGCCGAAGATTTCCAGTCTTGGGAACATACAGGCGAACAGTCTGCAACAGATGACACCGAAAGCGAAGAATCTGAAGAAACTGCTGATACAGACAATTCTGAGAAGTCTTCCGATAAAGCTGCTGAAGTTGAGATTAAAGATGCAGAAGAGGAAGAAGATGCCGATGAACCTGAGACTTTTGAAGAGACTATGGACACTGCATCTGAATCTGAAGAATAAACGTTAGTGTTCACTCTGTTCACAGTAACGTAGCCAAAAGGGAATGTTGCTTCACGATTGTACAATCGTAAAAGCAACATTCCCTTTTTATTCTGATTATCTTACCAATCCAGTCTCATTATGCTTTCGGAAGTTTAAATGAGCTCTTCAGAGACACGATACGGTTGAATATCGGTGCACCTTCTTTGGAGTCATGGATATCTGCGCAGAAAAATCCTGTTCTTACAAACTGGAAGCTGTCATAGCCTTTTGCTTCCATAAGTGCAGGCTCTACATACGCGGTAACTTTTGTCAGAGAATTCGGATTTACGTTCAGAGAACCATCCTCTTTATTATATACGCCTTTTTCCTCATCTACAATATTCTCATAGAGACGTACTTCTGCTTTTCCTGCCTGGCTTGCTTCCACCCAGTGAATGGTTCCTTTTACTTTTCTGCCATCCGGTGCATTGCCACCCTTTGTTGCAGGGTCATAAGTACAGTGCACAACACGTACCGTTCCATCTTCATCAGTTTCATATCCTGTACAGGTTACGAAATATGCGTTCATAAGACGAACCTCTGTACCTGGGAACATTCTCTTATATTTCTTAGGCGGATCTACCATAAAGTCTTCTCTCTCAATATAGAGTTCTCTGCCAAACGGTATTTTACGGGTTCCCAGTTCTTCATTCTCCATATTGTTCGGAGCTTCCAGATATTCTACTTCGCCTTCCGGATAATTATCGATCACAAGCTTGATCGGATCAAGAACAGCCATCAGACGTGGACGTTTCAGTTTCAGATCCTCACGGATGCAGTATTCAAGCATTGCATAGTCAACAGAGCTGTTTGCCTTAGATACACCACAGAGCTCCACAAACATTTTAATGGATTCCGGTGTAAAACCACGGCGGCGCAGTGCTGCGATGGAGACCAGACGCGGATCATCCCATCCGTCTACGATGCCTTCCTCTACCAGTTTCTTGATATAACGTTTACCTGTAACTACATTTGTCAGATACAGTTTTGCAAACTCGATCTGCTTCGGTGGCTGCGGATATTCCAGTTCTTTTACAACCCAGTCATACAACGGTCTGTGATCCTCAAACTCCAGAGTACAGATAGAATGTGTGATTCCCTCGATGGCATCTTCGATAGGATGAGCGAAATCGTACATTGGATAGATGCACCATGTGTCACCGGTTCTGTGGTGTGTCATATGGGCAACACGATAGATAACCGGGTCACGCATATTCATATTCGGAGATGCCATATCGATCTTGGCACGGAGCACTTTCTCTCCGTCTGCATATTTGCCTTCTTTCATCTCTTCGAAAAGCTGCAGGTTCTCTTCTACACTTCTGTTTCTATATGGGCTTTCTTTACCTGGCTCTGTAAGAGTTCCGCGGTATTCGCGAATCTGATCTGCAGTCAGGTCACATACATAGGCTTTGCCTTTCTGGATCAGCTTTACAGCTGCTTCATACATCTGTCCGAAATAATCAGATGCAAAAAACAGTCTGTCTTCCCAGTCTGCACCCAGCCATTTAATATCTGCCTTGATGGATTCTACAAACTCACTCTTTTCTTTGGTCGGGTTTGTGTCGTCAAAACGCATGTTGAATTTACCGTTATATTCCTGTGCAAGGCCATAGTTTAAAAGAATAGATTTGGCATGACCGATATGAAGATATCCATTCGGTTCCGGTGGGAAACGTGTATGCACGGTGTCATAAACACCCTCTGCTAAATCTTTATCAATGATATTCTCAATAAAATTTTTGGAAACTGTTTCGTTCTCCATCTTTTTCCCTCCTGTTGTCGTATTTTATACTGTTTTTTCACACATCTATATATAAAAAATACAACTGAATATTTTTTATGTCGAATGAATTTATATTATCATTGGAAATTCCATCTGTCAACCGTTTACACAACAGTGACAGGCCTTATATTTCTCAGACTCATCTGCACTCTCTTTCAGCAGCTCATATCCTTGACTAACATCTTGCAAAATATTATAATTATATCAACATATCAAGGAGGTGCGGCAATATGAGTAATGCACTACCAATTGAAGATTCAAGTAAAACGTACCTAGAACATTCTATGGTTATCAATAACTTTGTTATCAAGATCGGCAGCCAAATCAACGATAGCTTATGTCGTGTCTTTGGTGATGGTGTTCAGTATGAATGGCGTGAAAATGATGATAAAGTAATCATTCCTGACGTATCAATCATCTGTAACCTGAGAGACCGTAAGAACATTTCTTTCACTGGCATTCCCCGCTTTGTGATGGAAGTTTTGTCCAATTCCACAGAAGAATATGATCGACATGAAAAGATGGATATTTATTGCAAGGTCGGTGTCTCTGAGTATTGGATCGTTGACTGGAGAAAAAAATCTGTAGAGATTTATCTCTTCGATTTCAAAGAAGATGGCACTGGTTATCCGTATCTTTATAAGACTGTCACAGCCCAGAATAAAGAAGATTTACATCTGGTTATGTTTCCGAATCTGAAGATAACCTTTGACGAGCTGTTCGACATTGGTGAATATTAACGAAAAATAAGGCATAAACCAAGGAGATAGTTTACTCTTTTTTATTTGTTTCAGAATGTTTCAGAATCACTTGCATATTGATTTCCTGATCTGCATATGCTATAATGCCAGTAGGCGAAAAGAAATAGCAAGTCCATGTAGACAAAAAGAATGAAGCCCTCAGTAGTGCGAATACTGGGGGCTTCTTCTTATTTTTTATGGCAGACAAGAAACTGCCAGGTTAGTATTGCCCTACTTATCTCCGTCTAACCATTTGCAAACATAATAGGCGGCTATGCTTGCCATAAAGGAGACAAGAAAAGAAATAGCAAGATTCTCCATATAGACTTCACCTCCTCCCGTTGCCGGGTATCGGTTGGACAACACTGTAAGTATAACATATCTCTTGTCATTCTGGAAGTACAAACAGTTCTTAGAAGTTTATAAAATAATACTGGGTTTATTCGAGTATATCATCCTAAAATCATTATTTCAGGAATAGGAAGAGTCTCAGTACAAAAACTGCAATTCTGAGCAGTATCCCGGAACTGCAAATTGCACAAAAAAATAATCAGAACCTATGTCCTGATTATCTTGAGTAACTTTTTGAGTAACTTTGATTTACTGGCACCTCACAAGCCCAGTAAATAAGCCATTCTTAGCAAGCTGATGACGGGAATTGAACCCGTGACCCCTTCCTTACCAAGGAAGTGCTCTACCTCTGAGCCACATCAGCATTGTGTCGGATTTACCGCTCACATTTAACTATATTACCAGAACTTGTTTGTATTGTCAATCCCTATTTTTAACTTTTTGATTTTTATTTTTGGTTTTATACAGATATCTTTCTATTTTTGATATTGCTCCAACTGCTCTCTGATTTTGGTTCGGATGCGCTGTAATGCATTATCTATGGACTTGGGTGTTTTTCCCATGATCCGGGCAATCTCTCCGTATCCGTTTCCTGCCAGATAATATTCAAGAACCTGGTTCTCCATTGGACTTAACGTTGCTGTTATCTCCTGCTCCAGATCCTGGACATTCTCCTGGTCAATAATAATAGACTCCGGGTTCTCTCCCCAGTTATCTCCAAGATGTTCTTCATTTTCCCCATCCTGTTCGCTGAGAGAAATATAGGAATTCAGCGGCTGGTGTTTCTGCCTGTTGGAACTCTGGATGGCGTTGTAGATCTGTCTGTCCACACATATACTGGCAAAGGTCTGAAATGCAGCATCTCTGTCCGGCTGGTAATCGCGGACTGCCTTAAACAGTCCGATCATACCTTCCTGTATCAAATCATCGTTCTCCCCGCCTATCAGGAACATGGTCCTTGCTTTCTTGCGGACCATGTTCTTGTATTTTTCCATCAGATAGTCGAGGATTTCTGATTCCCCGTTTTTGAAACGGGAAATTAATTCTTCATCTTTAATTCCGTCATACTGTTTCATCAATTTAACCCTTCCGTTTTTCTGAAAATCTCTATCATTCGCCCAGAGGGCTTCTTATAACATAACAATATTGTGGAATAATTTTATTTCTTCTGCAGTCTCTGACGTACAATCTCATATCCAAGTACTCCGGCTGCCACAGATGCATTGAGGGAATCAATGTCACCTTTCATAGGAATAGATGCCACGAAATCACACTTCTCACGGATCAGTCTGCTTACACCTTCACCTTCATTGCCGATCACTACGCCGATCGGACCTGTCAGGTTAAGATTGTACATGGTTTCACCGCCCATATCTGCACATACAAACCACATGCCCTGTTCTTTCAGTTCATCGATGGTATGTCCCAGATTGGTAACTTTTGCAACAGGTGTATAGTTTAATGCACCTGCTGAAGTCTTGGCAACTGTGGAAGTCAGGCCAACTGCTCTTCTCTTGGGAATAATCACCCCATGTGCACCTGCAAGGTTTGCTGTACGGATGATCGCACCAAGATTATGAGGATCCTCAATATTATCCAGGATAAAGATAAAGGGATCTTCTCCTTTTTCCTTTGCCTTCGCAAGAATATCTTCTACACTTGCATATTCATAGGCTGCCACCTGAGCGATTACGCCCTGATGTGCGCCTGTCTCGCTTAACTGATCCAGACGTTCTTTTGCCACATAGTTAATAATCGTATCTTTTTTTCTTGCCTCTCTGGCAATAGTGCGGACCGGTCCGTCCTGGCATCCGTCCAGGATAAAAAGCTTATCTACACATTTGCCGGAACGAAAGGCTTCCAGGACTGCGTTACGTCCTTCTATCTGTTCACTCATATCTTATCCTCTCCAATCCCTGCACGGACCAGTTCTATGATCCTGCTGAAATCATCTTTTAAATATAAATAGCCTATCAGAGCTTCAAACCCTGTTGCCCTGCGGTAGTCTGCCATGGTTGCATGTTTAGCCATTGTAGGAGAATGAGCATTCCTTCCTCTTCTGTAAACGCTGTGTTCCTCCTCTGTAAGCATGGGCTCGATCACTTCCATCATGGAAGACTGAGTTCCTGCCTTAACCAGACTGCTGGCTTTTCTGTGAAGCTGGTTTACCGGACAGTTGCCTTTTTTTACAAGGATCGTGCGGATCACCAGTTCATAGACGCCATCTCCGATATACGCCAATGTCAGCGGAGAATAGGTTCGCAAGTCTTTATCTTCCAAATGAAACAACTGATGAAGCATGCCTTTCAAACTACTCAAATTCTCTTCATTAAGTCCGTTTGTTTCACTCATATCATTTAAGCTCGTTTCCATTTTACTCCCTCGCGGGTATCCTTAAGGATGATTCCCTTAGCCAGAAGCTCATCTCTGATCTCATCTGCTCTTGCGAAATTCTTTGCTTTTCTTGCTTCCTGACGCTCTGCGATCAGGTCTTCGATTTCTTTATCAAGGATTTCTTCTGTTTTCACAGCCTTCAGACCAAGTACATCGCATAATTTCACCATTGTGTCAAGAAGTGCTCCTGCAAATTCTGCGGAACTTGCTTCTGATACATTTGTATTTGCAAATTTAACCAGTTCAAAAATTGCTGCCAGTGCATCTGCTGTGTTGAAATCATCATCCATAGCTTCTTCAAATTTCTTTACGAATTCCTGTGCCTGTGCAAGCAGTTCTTTCTCTG
>OLOA01002532.1_pt1 | contig 16353 bp, 17 predicted proteins | sample 1672201 | NCBI WGS metagenome assembly OLOA01 (sample SAMEA3136658, study PRJEB25190) | human gut metagenome
GAGGGAGATAGATGTCCTATCTATACTTATTAGATAGAATTGAAGAGGGGCGGATAACTGTTAAACAAGCGATAAAAGAAATTGAAAAAGACACTCAGCACAAGCTGGAATACCGTGCTAAGAAAATAAAAGTACGGATAATCGATGAAGGTAAAGTGATTCGACTTCCTGCTCTTCGATTTGGAATGATTAAAGCAATGTTAAAAATCTGTCCACCTTTTGTGAGATTTATTACAAAACACATGGCAACGACGGAAGAATCGAATGAAATGGTAGAAATCGTGATTGATGGATTTAGTGAGTTTTTAGATTTAATGAGGGGATATCCACCGATTAATCTTATTCATATTAAATCAGAAGAGAATGAAGTGATGATTTGTACCAAATAAAGGTGGTGAAGGATTTGAAGCAATATGAAACACTCGGATTTTGTCCGGTTTGCGAACAATCATTACTTGTCACACAGTTAAGTTGTCAATGTTGTAAAACCCAAATGAATGGACAGTATCGTTTGAATAAATTTAGTTATTTACCTAAAGAATTGCTCGTTTTTGCTGAGATTTTCTTGAAGAATAGAGGGAATATTAAGGAAGTTGAACGAGAGTTAGGAATTTCTTATCCAACAGTTCGAAGAATGTTAGACCAAACCATTCAATCACTCGGATACCAAACGACGGAAACTACTTTACAGACACATGAAATTTTGGATCGGATTGAAAAAGGGGAAATGACAGTAAGGGAAGCGACGGAACTGTTAAAAAGATAAAGTAAAAAATGAGAGGGAGATTTAAATGAATGAAGAATTAGTTAAAATTTTAAAGATGATTGAAAATAAAATAATTACAGCCGAAGAAGGACAAAAATTAATTCAGGCAATGGAGACAGCGAAAAAAAAGGTAGCTACAGTTAATCAATCAATGATTGGGCGCTTTTTACATATAGATGTAGAGTCAGGAGATGGGAGATACAGACAGGATAACGGACGAAGACTTAGAAACACTGTGAGAAATTATCGTGGAAGGGTCGATAACCGATACGATAATCATGTGGAAGCAAGACGAGACGTATATAGAGCGGATCATAAGAATGATCCAAGAACCGATTACAGACAGGACAGGCGTACTGATTCAAGGTATGATAACCGGTACGATAACCGGAATGATAATCGGAATGACAACCGGTACGATAATCGGAATGATAATCGGAATGACAACCGGTACGATAACCGGAATGACAATCGGTACGATAACCGCTATGACAACAGGGCAGAGAGCCGTGTTGAGATAAAGTATGACAACCGCACGGATAGCCGTTGTGAGAACAGACAGGACAACCGTTATGATAGCAGAACTGATAATCGTACAGACAGCCGGTATGACAATTCCGATATACAGCCACCTACTCCTGAGAATAATGAGGCACTGTACAACGAACTTGACAGTGGTAAGACGGCAAACGGGATACTCGAGGTTATGCCTGAGGGCTTTGGCTTTATAAGAAGTGCGAATTATATGCCGGGGGATCAGGACATATATGTATCTCCTGCCCAGATCAGGAGGCTTGGACTTAAGACAGGAGATATTATATCTGGAAGTATCAGAGTTAAGACCCAGGGAGAGAAATTCTCAGCCCTTTTATATGTTAATTCTGTAAATGACCTGTCGCCTGAGACTATAGCGGGAAGAAAGAGCTTTGAAGATCTTACACCTATATTCCCTAATGAACGTATTGTATTAGATGGAAATAATTCGCCGGTACCGATAAGGATGATTGATCTTCTTGCACCTATAGGTAAGGGACAGAGAGGAATGATCGTTTCTCCGCCTAAGACAGGTAAGACAACCCTTCTTAAACAGATTGCAAAATGTATAAGCACAAAATATACAGATATGCATCTTCTCGTGCTTCTCATAGATGAGAGACCGGAAGAGGTTACGGATATCAGGGAATCCATAGAGGGACCTAATGTTGAAGTTATATACTCTACATTCGATGAACTGCCTGAACATCATAAGAGAGTGTCAGAAATGGTTATAGAGAGAGCGAAGCGACTGGTGGAACAGAAGAAGGATGTAGTCATACTCCTTGACAGCATCACAAGACTTGCCAGAGCCTACAACCTGACGGTACAGCCTAGTGGACGTACTCTTTCAGGCGGACTTGATCCGACAGCTCTTCATATGCCTAAGAAGTTCTTCGGCGCAGCAAGGAATATGAGAGAGGGCGGAAGTCTTACAATACTCGCCACAGCCTTGGTTGAGACAGGAAGTAAGATGGATGACGTTGTATTCGAGGAGTTTAAGGGTACAGGTAATATGGAGCTTGTCCTTGATAGGAAACTGTCGGAAAAGAGGATATTCCCTGCCATTGATATAGCCAGATCGGGTACCAGAAGAGATGACCTTCTTCTTTCGAAAAAAGAGCAGGAGATCGTTACTGCCATACATAAGGCTTTACTTGGAAATAAATCCGAGGATGTGCTTGAGGACGTGCTTAAGCTTTTTGTCCGTACGAAGAATAACGAAGAATTTATGTACTATGTTGAGAAGAGTCTTTTGAGACATTAATATTGTACAATAAATTATGCGTAATAATAAAAAAAACGCTTGCTTTAATATTTTAGCTATGCTATACTGTGAAAGCTGTGTTTAATGGAGAAATGTGAGGTGAAAGAAATGAAAGAAGGAATACATCCAGATTATTATCAGGCAAAGGTTATTTGCAACTGTGGAAATGAGTTTGTTACAGGTTCAACAAAGCAGGAAATTCATGTTGAAATATGCTCAAAGTGTCATTCATTCTACACAGGTCAGCAGAAGGCTGCAAAAGCTCGTGGAAGAATTGATATGTTTAACCGTAAGTACGGCGTTACACAGGCTAACTAATAAAAAGTATGACAGGTTGAGTTTTACAAAAACTCAACCTGTTTTTTTACTTTAAAGGGAAGTCATTGACAGCTTTAAAGGAGAAACGGATCATTGAAGAGAGTAAGGATTGGCGGTCAGGCGGTAATTGAAGGTGTCATGATGAAAAATCGTGACAAATATGCGGTTGCGGTCAGAAAGCCGGATAATGATATAGAGATAAAGGTCAGCGAATACAGAGCATTTGGAGACAGATATCCGTTATTTAAGCTTCCTATAATAAGAGGCGTTGTTAATTTCATAGAATCCCTTGTGATAGGTGTTTCGACCCTTACATATTCTGCGTCATTTTTTGACGACGAGGAGCCGGAGAAAAAGACAGATACGGGTAAAAAGAACAAGGACGCTAAGAAGTTGGATGTTGATGATAAGGCTTCGTCAGGAAAGACGGAGAACATTGCTGATAAAGATAAAAAAGAAAAGAAGGATTCCGACAATTTGTGGGTATTTCTTTCTGTGGCAGTGTCAGTGGTATTTGCAGTGGCATTATTTATGATGCTGCCGGCATTTATGGTGGAGCTTATATCCAAGGTTGTCTCCAACCATGTGGCACTTTCATTGATAGAAGGGGTGATACGGCTTGCAATATTCCTGGGATATGTGGCAATCATTTCACTGATGAAGGATATCCAGAGGGTATTCATGTACCATGGAGCGGAGCATAAGAGTATCAACTGCCTTGAGGCAGGAGATCCCCTTACCCCGGAGAATGTGAAGAAACATTCAAGATATCACAAGAGATGTGGAACCAGCTTCCTTTTTATGGTGATGATAATAAGTATTATTGTGTTTATGTTTATAAAGGCAAAGACCATGTGGCTCCGTATGCTGCTCAGACTGCTGCTGGTGCCTGTGGTTGCGGGAGTTTCCTACGAGTTTATAATGCTTACGGGCAAGAGTGACTCTAAGCTTGCATATTATCTGAGCGTTCCGGGTATGTGGGTACAGAGACTTACCACCAGGGAGCCGGATCTTGAGATGTGCGAGGTTGCCATTAAATCGGTGGAAGCAGTGCTTGACTGGAGAGCCTATGAGGAAGCAATGCATAAGGGAGAGCTTGAATAGGTGGAAGTATGACGGTCAGAGAGATAATTGAAAATGCCGAACATAAGATGGCAGAGGCGGGCATAGAGGAATCGTATTATGATTCCAGGGCTTTGTGGGAATATGCTACAGGGCAGGACAGGATTGCCATGCTTCTTAATATGAACGAACAGGTGGATGACGGTATATACAGCAGATATATGAACTTTGTGCATAGACGGTGTGACAGGACTCCTTTGCAGTATATTACAGGTACACAGAATTTTATGGGGCTTGATTTTTTGACTGCACCGGGGGTGCTTATACCAAGGTATGATACGGAAACTGTTGTAAGCTCCGCTATAGATATAATAAAGAAGAAGAAATATACATCGGTGCTTGATATGTGCTGTGGCTCCGGCTGCATAGGACTGACCATAGGACATGAATGTAATCTTAACAGGCTGGTGCTTGGGGATATATCAGGGCAGGCAGTTTCTCTGACAGAGAAGAATGCTGACAGGCTTGATATAGTCTGTAATATTGTTGAGACGGATATGTTTTCTGGGATAGATGGCAGATTTGACCTGATCATTTCCAACCCTCCGTACATTAGAAGTGATGTTATACCTACACTTATGCCGGAGGTTAGGGATCATGAGCCGAAGCTTGCTCTTGACGGAAGTGCTGATGGACTGGTATTCTACAGGAGGATTTCTGCTGATGCGGCAGATTATCTTAATGCCGGCGGTTATCTTGTGTACGAGATTGGAAATGACCAGGGAGATGAAGTTTCTGCTATAATGAGGGAAAATGGTTTCAGTGATGTAACAGTTTTAAAGGATCTCAATAACAACGACAGGGCTGTTACGGGACACCTGTAGCTGTGGTGCAAAAGCATCGGTAATACAGTAATATTGATATTAAATAAATTTTGTGTTCGATAGATGGAGGACAATATGTTTGAGAAATTAGAGGACCTGGTAGACAGGATAGACACCATAAATAACATGCTTACAGACCCGGATGTTGTGTCTGACCAGAACAAGTTCAGAAAGCTTATGAAGGAGCAGAGCGACCTTACTCCTATAGTTGAGAAGTATAAGGAGTACAAGGACACAAAGCAGACTATAGACGACAGTCTCCAGATGCTTGAGGAGGAAAGTGACGAAGAACTCAGAGAGATGGCGAAAGAAGAGCTTAATGCTGCCAAGAGCCGTCTTGAGATTATTGAGGGAGAGCTTAAGATACTTCTTCTTCCAAAGGATCCTAACGATTCCAAGAATGTAGTAGTGGAGATCCGTGCCGGTGCCGGTGGTGATGAGGCTGCTTTATTTGCATATGAAGTATTTCGTATGTATCAGAAGTACGTTGAGAAGTTCAGATGGAAGGTTGAACTGGTATCTGTGAATGAAAATGGTATCGGAGGCTTCAAGGAAGCGGTATTTATGATAAATGGTGAGGGCGCGTACTCAAAGATGAAGTACGAAAGCGGTGTTCATCGTGTTCAGCGTATTCCAAAGACCGAGTCGGGCGGAAGGATACATACATCTACCATCACTGTTGCGGTTATGCCTGAGGCAGAAGATGTGGATGTTGAGATAAATGAGAATGATATCAGAATAGATGTAATGAGAGCTTCAGGAAATGGTGGACAGTGTGTCAATACCACAGACTCCGCAGTACGTCTGACACATATTCCGACAGGAATAGTATATATAGCCAGACAGAGAAATCACAGCTTCAGAATAAGGCAAAGGCATTTGCACTTCTTCGTTCAAAGCTCTATGACATGGAGCTTCAGAAGCAGCACGACGCTGAGGCTGCAGAGAGAAAGAGCCAGGTAGGTACAGGTGACAGATCTGAGAAGATCAGAACCTATAACTTCCCTGAGGGAAGAGTTACAGACCACAGAATCAAGCTTACACTGTATAAGCTTGACCAGATAATGAACGGTGATCTTGATGAGATCATTGACAGTCTTATTGCAGCAGACCAGGCTGCAAAGCTTTCTAACATGCAGGATGAAGAATAAATATAAAAACATGCATGTATATTATGCCGTAAAATACTGAAATTTTCGTATTTTTAACAAAAATAGTACATTGTGTATAAAATTATACAATTATACGCAGGGAGGATGAATAAACATGGAAGCATGGAGAGACAATATCCGCAAGGTTGTACCATATACACCGGGGGAACAGCCTAAGGATTTAGACGTAATAAAGCTAAATACAAATGAAAATCCTTACGGACCATCAAAGAAGGTGGAGAGTGTGGTCTTAGACCCGGACAGCCTCAGGCTTTATCCGGATCCTGCTGCCAGTGATCTTGTTACTGCCATTGCAGAGTACCACGGAGTAGACCCTGCCCAGGTATTTGTAGGAGTAGGCTCAGATGATGTGCTTGCCATGTCCTTCATGACATTTTTCAATTCAAATAAGCCGATACTTTTCCCGGATATAACATATTCATTTTATGATGTGTGGGCAGATCTGTTCAGAATACCTTATGAGACACCTGCTCTTACAAAGGACTTCAGGATAGATCCAACTGATTATAGGAGGCCAAACGGTGGAATAGTGTTCCCTAATCCTAATGCCCCTACCGGAATATGCGAAAGCGTTGAATTTGTTGAGGATATAGTAAAGGACAATCCGGACTCCATCGTAATAATTGATGAGGCATATATTGATTTTGGCGGGGAGACTGTACTTCCTCTTATTGATAAGTATGATAATCTTGTGGTCACAAGGACATTTTCAAAGTCCAGAGCAATGGCTGGTCTCAGAATAGGCTATGCCATAAGCAACAAGACACTTATCAAGGCACTTAATGATGTGAAGTATTCATTTAATTCGTATACAATGAACCGTCCATCCATAATGCTTGGAATTGAGTCCATAAAGGATGATGAATATTTCAAAGAGACTATCGACAAGATTATTAACACAAGAGAAAGATTTGTTAATGAGATAGAAAAGCTTGGCTTCACATGCCCGAAGTCTTCAGCCAATTTTGTATTCGCAACCCACAAGTCAATTCCTGCAAAGGAGATATTCGACGAGGCGAGAAAAAATAATATCTATTTCAGATATTTTAACAAGCCAAGAATAGACAATTACTTAAGGATCAGCATTGGAACTGATGATGAAATGGATAAGTGCATTGAGTTTTTAAAGAGCCTTGTATAGCGTTGCCGGAAATCTTGTATGATCCTATGAAGATTATGATGTGACTTTCTGTATGAGTATTACAAATTGTATATATAAAGAGTAAAAAACCTGGAAACAACCTGAATTGCATTAAGTAATGTGATGGAAAATGGCTGTTTCCGGGATTTTTTTTTTGACGTTAACTATGTGGTGCGCAGATGACTTTCACATAGTCATCCGGGCTATTGACTATTTGCATGAATACTAATATCATGCAGATGAAATTGATTTCAAAAAGGATTCCCGGGAGTCCGGTCAAATGAATATATGGAAAGGAGTATGCAATAATTATTGTAAATGATCGGATGGAGTTTGACATATTTGTAGAGAAGGTAAGAACACTGGTAGAAGAAATTGCGAAGGAAAGAAATATGGAGGTAAGGGTAAATGCTGAGACTGTAGTTAAAAATAACGGGTGTAGATTAAAGTGCCTGAGTATTTTTGCTCGTGGGAGTAATGTGAGTCCCAGTGTGTATATGGAAAGATATTACGAACAGTATAATAACGGCAGGATGCTGCAGGATATAGTAGAGGAGATTGTGGATAGTTACGGAGACAGAAGGGAGCAGGGCAGACTGGATATAAGTAAATTCACGGATTATGATAGTGTGAGGGATTTTATTATAATGATGCTGGTGAACAGGGAACTTAACAGCGAGATGCTTACGAATGCGCCCTATATACCATTTGAGGACCTTGCCATAGTTTTTCGCTGGCTGGCTGTGAAATCTCCTGAAAGCATAGGTACATCCCTTGTGACAAACAGGGATATAAGAAGGTGGGGTGTCAATGTCAGGGAGCTTTATGATATTGCATCGGAGAATACCAGGAGACTGTTTCCTGAACATGTGGAAAATCTGGTATCTCTACTTATGAGACAGTATGGGATTGACGTTAAGAAAGATGGAATGGCAGAAAATAATCCGGAAAAGGATCCGGAAAAAGACATGTATATAATCACAAACTCCTATTATACGAATGGGGCTGCGGCTATGTTATATCCCGGAGTACTGGCTAGGTGTGCAGATATGTTGGATGGTGATATTTATATCATTCCATCAAGTATACACGAGGTGCTGTTTGTTAAAGCGGGCAATGAAGTTGATGCAAAGGATATAATAGAGTGTATAATTCTTGCAAATAAAAATATTGTGAAGAAGTCAGAGAAGCTTTCGGATAACCTCTACATATACAGGAGGAGAGAAGATAAAGTAGAGATATTAAAATAACCATGATTCGGAAAACAAATATAGAATTTATACAAAAAAAATTCTGATAATATACAAAAGATACAAAAAAATGGCGATTATGTAAACTAAAAGCAGGTTTGTACATTGACAAAAAAAGTCTCATGAAATACAATTAACTAGATATGTATTAGAACAACACAGGTGCGTTAGGGGGATTGGTTTTGGCAGATAATTATATTTCAAGAAGAGATAAGATAATAGCATCTGCAATAGATCTTATAGGAGATGCGGGGCTTCATGCGCTGTCTACCAAGAATCTTGCCCTTAGGGAGAATGTATCAGAGACTCTGGTATACAAGTATTTTGGTGGGATAGATGAGGTTCTTGTGGAGGTTGTGAAGCAATATGTGGCGTTTGATGATAATATTCAGAAAACGGCGCTGAGGATAGACGGAACCTATATGGACAAGATTAATTATTATGCAGACATTTATGCTACGTACTATGATAATTATCTTGGAATGGGGGCAATAATCCTTCATTATGAAGAGCTGCTTCACAGACCTGAGACCAGGGATATTATTTCAGAATGTATGATAAAGAGAAATAGTTTTGTCAATAAGCTTTGGTCCGGAGCATTGGCGAATAAGGAATTGAGACCTTTGTTCACGCCGGAACAGCTTACATTTATATTTAACGGAATGTTTACTGAGGGTATCCTTCAGAGAAGAACGGAATATTCAAGAAAAAGCTTTAAAGTAACCATAAAGGAAATGCTTGAGAATATACAGAAAAGTCTTAAGTATTAGCATAAGCCATGAAGTGATTATCAGAATCGTATATTACAGGAGGTTAGTAGAATTATGAGAATATTGATCGCAGAGGATGATTTAGCAAATGCAAAGTTTTTGTCAAAATATCTGGGAAAGTTTGGAGAGGTAGTTGTAACAAAGGATGGTATTGAGGCAGTTGATGCATTTGTCAATGCTTTGGAGTACGGAGAGCCTTTCGAATTGTGCTGCTTGGACATAATGATGCCTAAGATTGACGGATACAAGGCTCTTTCATCCATAAGAAGCGCAGAGCGTAAGCATGGAGTATCAAGAATGTTAAGGACAAAGGTTATAATGACCAGTGCCCTTGATGAGGCAAGCTTCGACAGCTCTGTAGCCAGTGACGATTATGACGACTATATCTGCAAGCCTATTGATATAATGAAATTTAATGAAATACTTAAGAATCTGGACATAATATAAGATGGAAGATATGGATTTATTCAGTTATATGAGAGAGAACAGCCATGATGACGATTCTCCTCTTGCCAAGAGACTGAGACCAGAGACCCTGGACGAGGTGGTGGGGCAGGAGCACATCATAGGAAAAGACAAGCTTTTGTATCGCGCAATCAAAGCGGATAAGATAAGCTCTCTTATATTCTACGGACCTCCGGGAACAGGTAAGACGACACTTGCCATGGTCATAGCCCACAGTACAAAGGCTGAGTTTAAGCAGATAAATGCCACTACAGCCGGTAAGAAGGATATGGAGGCTATAATAAATGAAGCCAAGGACGACAGGGGCATGTATGGTAAAAAGACCATATTATTTGTTGACGAGATCCACAGATTTAATAAAAGCCAGCAGGATTATCTGTTACCCTTCGTTGAGGATGGTACGGTTATCCTTATTGGAGCAACCACAGAGAACCCTTATTTTGAAGTGAATGGGGCTCTTTTGTCAAGGTCTAATATTTTTGAGCTTAAGCCCCTGTCAAAGGATAATATAAAGCAGCTTGTACTTAAGGCAGTATATGATCCAAAGGGTATGCAGGCATTTAACGCATGTATAGATGATGAGGCGGCGGAGTTCTTAAGCGATATGGCAGGGGGAGACGCCAGAAGTGCTCTTAATGCCGTGGAGCTTGGTATATTGTCAACGGAGAGGTCTGAGGATGGCAAGATCCATATAACCCTTCCTGTGGCAGAGGAATGTATACAGAAAAGAGCCATAAGATATGACAAAGACGGAGATAATCACTACGATATCATATCGGCGTTTATAAAGAGTATGCGTGGCTCGGATCCGGACGCGGCAGTATTTTATCTTGCTAAAATGTTGTATGGCGGCGAGAGTGTCACATTTATAGCAAGAAGGATAATGATATGTGCCAGCGAGGACGTGGGAAATGCAGACCCTAATGCAATAGTAGTTGCTACGGCATGTGCTCAGGCGGTTGAGAGAGTGGGTATGCCGGAGGCACAGATAATACTTGCCCATGCGGCCATATATGTTGCCTGTGCACCGAAGAGTAATTCCGTGGTGAATGCGATATTTGCAGCGGCAGACATTGTTAAGAACCGGGAGACGGGAGAGGTTCCTCCTTATCTCAAAGATGCTCATTACGGTGGGGCGAAGAAGCTTGGACATTCAGGATATAAATATGCACATGATTATCCTAATCACTATGTTAAGCAGCAGTACCTTCCTGATAAGGTGGCCGATGAAAGGTTCTATGAACCGTCAGACAACGGATATGAGAAGGATATCAAGAAGTATTTTGAATTTATAAAGAAGGAGCAGTGATTATGAAGAGAGTACTGGCATGGATAGCCATAGTGGTCATGTGTGCGGTTGTGGTAATTACATGCATTACCGGCGTTACGGGAAGTAAGTACTTCTTCGGTATGCTGTTCATGTGTATGATAGTGCCCGTGCTTCTGTGGGCGATGATGTTTTTCGCAGGACTCTTTAAGAGGCGTGGCGAGGAGCTGGCGGAGGAGCAGAAGAAGGATACCATTCACGGGACAGAGGATGAGATCAAAGAGAATGCTGCATCTGACGAAAAGAAAGATTAGATCAGGAAAAATGATATGTCTGATAAAATAGAAACCGGATCAAGGAAAATGAAAATGATGTGTCTGACGAAACAGAAGACCGGATAAGAGAAAAATGTTGAAATGTCAGAAATAATTTGATATACTCTAAAAAGTTTGTAAAATTAATACTAAATTTTGAGATGAGGTAGAAAAAATGAGCTTATTAACAGAATGGCGTGATTATGCATACGGCTTAGACGACAGAACACCTGAAGGAAAAGAGTTCTGGCTTAATTATTTCCAGGCAGAGAAGGGTATATATGAGAAGATTCTTGCAACACCTGGAGCAGATCCTGTAAAGGGTATTGTTAAGGAACTTGCAGAGAAGTATGGTGTAAGCCTCCAGACTATGGTTGGTTTCCTTGATGGAATTGATGACAGTCTTTTTACTTCAAACAATCTTGATGATATTACAGAGGACTCAGAGGTTACTCTTGACATTGACTACGAGAAGCTTTACATGAACATGGTTGGTTGTAATGCTGAGTGGTTATATACACTTCCAATGTGGGATGCTATCTTTACAAAGGAGAAGAGAGACCAGCTCTACAAGCAGGAGAAGACAAGTCATACGGTAGTAAAGCCACCTAAGATTGGAAGAAATGATCCATGTCCTTGCGGAAGTGGCAAGAAGTATAAGAAGTGCTGTGGCAGATAATATCGGCTGGTATCGGTTAAATGGTATATCTGTCTAATAAACAGAAAATTGATTGGTGAAAGTATACAAAATACATTGTATGCTTTTGACAGAGCAAAAAGCGCAGACGGGTGTTGACTGTCTGCGTTTTTAGGTTGTATAATCAAAGATGGGAATTATTGTTTTGTTCCAAGAGTATTTCGGGAGGTCAACAAATATGAAGAAAAGAACTATTTCAAAGCTCATAGCAGGTGCGGCTATGGCTGCTGCATTATTTATCGGTTCAGCAGGAACTGCTGTGGCTACAGTTTCGGCGGCAGAGGACGCAGGACAGGCAACAACAGTTGAGACAACAGATGACAGCACATCAGTAAAGGCGAATTACCATAATACGATCAAACTTGTATCATTAAATGGTTCAAGCAAGGTTGCCAATTCCAACGTGGAAGTCGGTCAGGACATGGTATTTATGTTTGATCTGAGAGCATACGGCAAGTTTTATCTTGAGAAGTACACTATCCAGATCATTGATTCAAAGGGGAAAGTTTGCGCAAACTACTCAAACTACTTCAGCTCAAGCAACTCGATCACACATCTTAAGTACACAGTACAGACTGATAAAGCAGATGTAGGAAGATATTTCGTAAGATATAAAGCATCAGGAATATCAGGACAGACTACCATCGGCTTTAATATGGTTCCGGGTAAGAACTGGGAGATGACCAAGGGAACAAATGATGGTGTTTTAGGCTGGTGGCTCGTTGATGGCAATGGATACATAAGATCAGACTACACAGGTATGTGGAAGTACAACGGCAGCTACTACTACATCAAGGCCGGAAAAATGCAGTCAGGATACACAGGCTTATGCAAGAACTCATCAGGTGTATGGTATTACGTTAAGAACGGTAAGATGGATACATCTTATGTAGGACTTGTTAAGAATGGCGGCTCATGGTTCTATGTTAAGTCAGGTAAGATGCAGTCAAGCTACACAGGACTTGTTAAGTACAGTGGTTCATGGTACTACATCAAGGCCGGTAAGTGGCAGTCAGGCTACACAGGAACAATTAAGTACAACGGAAGGAATTACAAGATCGTAAATGGTAAGGTTAGATTTTAATCGCCTTGACATATCGGTCATACAAAACATATAAAATGATCATTAAGGGTACCGGTAATGTTCTGGTACCCTTTTTATTGTAACGATGTCCGTGGACATCGTTACGCTGCAGCAACCCTTGCCGTAGGAAGCACCAAGTGTCGAAGACACATTTAGAATGGTGCTGACGAATGTATATGAGGGGGGCAATACCAAACAGGCAATTTCTAATGGTTGCTGCTCTAATTTATTATGGTAGAGGAGAATGTATGTCGCAGTTCAGCGAAGAACAGAAGAAAGCAATAGAACATAAAGATGGACCGCTTATGGTGCTTGCAGGTCCCGGCTCCGGAAAGACAACGGTCATTACCTACAGGGTAAAGTCTCTTATTGAAGTCTATGGGGTTAGACCGGAGAATATACTTGTTATAACTTATACCAAAGCTGCAGCAACAGAAATGCAGCAGCGTTTTAATCATATAACCGGAAATACATACAGGGCTATATTCGGAACCTTTCATTCTGTGTTTTTCTGGATATTGAAGAATGCCTATGGCTATACCACACAGAATATAATTGATGAGTCATCCAAGTATATAATGCTTCGGGAGAGAATCCACGAAAGAGAGCTGGGGTATGATCCTTCTGATGAATTTTTAAAGAATATCATATCAGAGATAAGCTATGTTAAGAGTGAAATGCTTGATATAGGGGCATACAGCTCAGCGAATATGAAGCCTGAGGATTTCAGGACGATTTTTAGCGACTACCAGAAACTTCTTACAGATAACGGGAAGATTGATTTTGATGATATGCTGGTATATGCTTATGAGCTTTTTTGTGCCAGAAAGGATATACTTAAAAGCTGGCAGAGGATGTTTAAGTATATCCTGGTGGATGAGTTTCAGGATATCAACAGCATCCAGTATAAGATATTGTGTATGCTCGCTGCACCGGATAATAACTTATTTGTGGTAGGGGACGATGATCAGTCGGTATATAGCTTCAGAGGGGCAAGCCCGGATATAATGCTTGGATTTCCTGATGACTTTAAGGATTCCGGTATTGTCAGGCTTTCTGTGAACTACAGATGCAGCAAATGTATAACTGAGGCGGCAGGAAGACTTATTGCAAATAATAAAAACAGGTATGAAAAGAACATAGTATCAGCTTATGAGGGAGACGGTTTAAAAAGGATAAAGATAAAAACCGTCAAGGACGTCAGGGAACAGAATGATACCATAATAGATGATATAAGACGGCTGACCCAGGCAGGTATCCCTTATGGCAACATGGCTGTAATATCAAGGACCAACACAGAGGTTCACAGTCTGGCAACAAAGCTTATGCTGTATAACATTCCATTTAAGATGAAGGAAAGTATGCCGGATATATACAATCATTTTATTGCTGATAATATAATGGCGTATGTGAAGATTGCCATGGGAGATAACAGCAGGAGAAATTATCTTAAGATAATAAACAGACCTAACAGATACATAAGCAGGGACAGACTATCGGATGACACAATAGATCTGTCGGGGCTTATGAATGAATACAGTGGTAATTACAGGATAGTCCGGAATTTAGTAGTGCTTGAGAATGATCTTAAGCGTATAAAAGATATGTCCCCATGGGCAGGTATTAACTATATACGTCGTGGAGTGGGCTACAATGAGTATATAAGAGAGTATTGCCGGTACAGGGACATAGAGACTCAGGAATTTGAGGATATAATGGATGAGATCCAGGACATGGCAAAGGGCTTTGGAAGCTACGACGAGTGGTTTGATTTCATAGAAGAATATAAAAATGAACTTACAGAAATCAATAGAAGCAGAAATGACCAGCCTGATGCCATAACCATAGCTACCATGCACGGCTCCAAGGGGCTGGAATTTGATCATGTATTTATCATTGATGCAGTTGAGGATATAACACCCCATAAGAAATCCAAGGATCCCGGACAGCTTGAGGAAGAACGCAGGATGTTCTATGTAGCTGTCACCAGAGCCAGATATGGACTTAATATTTATGTGCCCCGGTATATAAGAGGCAGAAAAGCGGAAGAGTCCCGGTTTGTGGATGAAATGATATGCCCGGGGGCTGATCTTAAGGCGGGGATTAGGGTTTCCCATAAGAAATACGGAGTGGGGATTATAACATTTGCAGATGATCAGAATGTGATGGTGGCCTTTGACAGCGGAGAGTCAAAGAAATTAAATAAGGCATATATAGCAAAAAACAGGCTCATTACCATCCTGTAAAGGTGGCAGTGAGCCTGTTTGCTTATCAGTTTTTTAAATTGATACGGCTTTGATGATAGTGAAATCAGTCCATGTCGTTAAATTCCATCTCGTCAAGAAGCTCGTCAAAGGCGTCGGCAGCCTTCTCGAATTCATCGTCATCCTCTATGGACAGCAGCTCGTAATCGTCGCCGTTTTCCACATAACGGTAGATGAGTGCCTCGTCACTTTCATATCCTTCAGGAGGATTGGTTGGGAGGAGGGCGATATAATCGTTTCCTGCTGCAGGGAATACTGCAAGTATCTCACATTCAAGCTCTGAACCGTCATCTAAATACAGAGTCATTAATTCGATTTCTTCATCCTGGTCTTTATTCTGTGCCATTAAAATTCTCCTTATCTGTTACAAATATTGATATGATACATATCATGGGATAAATATACATTAAATCCTGTCCGGAATCAAGAATATAGCCACTAAAAACAGTTAAACATTATTTGGGGTTTTATTGAAATAATCATTGGATTATGGTATAGTGAATATGTCTGTGAGATAACAGACATATGTTCATTTATGCAGGATAAAATTACCGCCAAGGCAATTTTGCGTGCTGAATCGTGGGAGGGTATTATTTATGAAAAAGGTAGCTTATATTGCTTCAGAATGTGTTCCTTTTATTAAGACAGGTGGACTTGCGGACGTTGTGGGAACACTGCCTAAGATTTTTGATAAAAATGAGTATGACGTAAGAGTCATCATTCCTAATTATCTCTGTATACCAAACAAGTACAGAGAGAAGATGCAGTATCTTACAAGCTTTTACATGGACATCGGTTACAAGAATGAGTATGTGGGTGTAATGTATCTTGAGTACGAGGGTGTTAAGGTATATTTTATTGACAACGAATATTACTTTAACGGCTTTACTCCTTACGGAGATGTTAAGTGGGATATAGAGAAGTTCTGTTACTTCTCAAAGGCAGCATTGTGTATACTGCCGACTATCGGCTTCCAGCCTGATATTGTACACTGCCATGACTGGCAGGCAGGACTTGTGCCGGTATATCTTAAGACATTATTTGCAGGGAATCCATTCTACAGCGGAATGAAATCGGTTATGACCATACATAATCTCC
>OLOA01002547.1_pt1 | contig 16284 bp, 14 predicted proteins | sample 1672201 | NCBI WGS metagenome assembly OLOA01 (sample SAMEA3136658, study PRJEB25190) | human gut metagenome
CGAAAAGGAGGAATAGAAAATTGTCCAGTGGACAATTTTTCCGACGCGGCTCGGCAACTCCCCTCATCTCCACCAAAATTTATATATGTATTAAGTGAAAAATGGTTGTATTATCTATTTAGAAGAATACAACTTTTTTATTAAGAAAATATAAAAAATGCTTGACAAACACGAACAAATGTTTTATAATATATTCCATTAAATGTAAATGGAGTGATGGGTATGAAAAATGCGAAGAAAGAAAATCAAACGTTTGAAGACATTAGACACATTGACGAGAATGGAGTAGAATTTTGGTATGCGAGAGAATTGATGCCTATTTTGGAATATTCAAATTGGCAGAATTTTGAAAAAATAGTGAAAAAGGCTAAAATATCTTGTGAAAATAGTGATATAAGTGTGTTAGACCATTTTACTAATGTCAATAAAATGGTCTTAATAGGTTCAGGAGCTTATAGAGAACAGACAGATTATAAACTAAGTCGTTATGCTTGCTATTTGATAGCACAAAATGGAGACAGCAGAAAAAAGGTAATTGCTTTAGCCCAAACATATTTTGCAGTACAGACAAGGAAGCAGGAAATTACAGAAAAAGAATACAGTCTGTTAACTGAAGATGAAAAAAGATTTTACCAAAGAAATTTAACCAGAAAAGGAAATTATTCGCTCAATATTGCTGCAAGAATGCTGGGGTAAAGAACTTCGATAAATTTCACAATGCAGGTTATAAAGGATTATATAATGGAGAAACAGCTGACGATATAGCTAAAAGAAAAGGACTAAGATATAGAGAAGATATTACAATATGGGAAGCGATGAATTAATTGCAAATTTATTTAGAATTTCACAAACAGAGCAAAAATTAAAAAAAGATAATATACAAACTGAAAAAGAAGCAAATAAAACCCATTATAATATTGGAAAAAATATAAGAGAAGTAATTGAAAAGAATGGTGGAACTATGCCAGAGGATTTACCAACACCTGAAAAAAGTTTGAAGCAGCTTGAGAAAGAAAAAAACAATATGCTTAAAAATAATAAATGAAATTATATTTAATATAAATTATTGTTGAAAATATAAAAGAGTCGAAATGTAGATAGATACTGGTGCTTGAGGCTTTTTGAAAATCACCTTGTTTTTTTACTTAAGTTATAGTATATTATTCTTCGAAGGAGTGTGATTTATTTGAAAATTACTGATGAGAAGGAATTAAGAAAAATTGCAAATGATGTTAGAATTGATATAATAAATGAAGTATACAGTGCTAAATCTGGTCACCCAGGAGGAGCATTATCAATAGCAGATATATTAACGGTTTTATATTTTAATCAAATGAATGTAAATCCAGAGATGCCGGAATCTAATTTAAGAGACAGATTGGTGCTTTCGAAGGGGCATGCATCAGCTGCTTTATATGCGGTGCTTGCAGAAAGATGCTTTATTAATAAAGAAGATTTGCAAACTTTTAGAAAATTAGGTTCAAATTTACAAGGACATCCAGACATGGAAAAAGTTCCGGGAGTAGATATGTCTACTGGTTCGTTGGGGCAAGGTTTGTCTATTGCAAATGGAATGGCTATTGCATCTAAAATGGATAATTTGGGTTGTAGAGTTTATTGCATTTTAGGAGACGGAGAAATTGAAGAAGGACAAATATGGGAATCTGCAATGACGTCTAATAAATATGAATTAGACAATTTATGTGTAATTTTAGATAATAATGGTTTGCAAATAGATGGAAAAGTTGAAGAAGTTAAAGCTTTGGATTGTTTGTATAGCAAATGGGAATCATTTGGTTTTAATGTTATTCCATGTGATGGTCACAACATTGATATGTTAATAGATAGTTTCGAGAAAGCAAGACAGACTAAAGGACAGCCAAGTATAATAATTGCTAGAACTGTAAAAGGAAAAGGAGTACCGTTCATGGAGAACAAAGCCGAATGGCATGGAAAAGCTCCAAATGATGAACAGTACGAAAGGGCGATGAAGGCTCTAAAATTAGAAGAAGAAAAAATAAAACATAATATTTCAGAGCTACCTGGAAAGGAGGACTCAATATGTTTTTAGATAAGAAAATTGCAACACGTCAAAGCTATGGAGAGGCTTTAGCAGAGCTAGGAGAAGAAAATAAAAATGTAGTTGTACTAGATGCAGATTTATCTGGAGCAACAAAAACATCAATTTTTGCAAAGGAATTCCCTGAAAGATTTTTTGATATGGGAATTGCAGAGCAGGATATGATGGGAACTGGAGCAGGATTAAGTACTTTTGGAAAAATTCCATATGTTAGTACTTTTGCGGTGTTTGCAGCAGGAAGAGCTTATGATCAAATAAGAAATACAATAGCACACACAAATGCTAATGTAAAAATATGTGCTACACATGCTGGAATAACTGTGGGTGAAGATGGTGCAACACATCAAATGCTAGAAGATATAAGCATGATAAGAACTCTTCCAAACATGATGGTTATGAGTCCATCGGATGATGTTCAAACTAAATGGGCAATAAAAGAAATTGCAAATATAAATGGACCCGTGTATGTAAGATTATCGAGACTTGCAACACCAGTAATATATGATGAAGGATTTGTTAATGAAAACAATATAAAGTTTGAAATTGGTAAGGCAATTCAACTTGGAGACGGAACAGACGCCAGCATAATTGCAACAGGTGTGACAGTTTCTGAGGCTTTAAAGGCACAGGAAGTATTAAAAGAAAAAGGCATAAATGTAAGAGTAATAGATGTTCATACTATAAAACCATTAGACAAAGAAATGATAATAAAGTGTGCAAAAGAGACAAAAAGAATAATTACAATAGAAGACCATAGCATAATAGGAGGTCTTGGAACGGCTGTATGTGAGGTACTTTCAGAAAATTTCCCAGCAAAGGTAACAAGAATAGGAATAAATGATACATTTGGAGAGTCTGGAAAAGCAGAAGAGCTTTTGAAAAAATACAATTTAAATAGTGAATATTTAGTAAAAATATTATCAAAATAATTGTGAATTTTTTGTGAATTTTATACTCTTGAATAAATGTGAATAATAAAGCAAATTGAGTGAAAAAATTACGCTCAAATTGCTATTTTTTTTGCCGAATACTCTTGCATTTAATGTAGTTTATTGTTATTATAAAGAAGAATAAATTATTATGATATAAGATGTCGAATATATGACAATCATTTTACTAAAGACAGAATTAAAAAATGACCTAAAATGGTCTAAGATAAATAAAACTATTAATTTCGCCCGAAAAGGGGCGTCCCTAATGGGCGAAGAGAGGATTTTAAAATGATAGAGTTTAGAAATGTTTCTAAAGTATACGATACTGGCACAGAGGCTGTACACAATGCTAATTTTACTATTAATAAAGGAGATTTTGCATTCTTAGTTGGTAGTTCTGGTTCTGGTAAGTCTACTTTAATAAAGTTAATTTTGAAAGAGGAAGAGCCAACTTCTGGACACATTATTATTAATGGAAAAGATACTACTTTCTTAAAGCCTAAGAGAGTTCCATATTTAAGAAGAAGTATGGGTGTTGTTTTCCAAGATTTCAGACTTTTACCAGATAAAACTGTTTATGAGAATGTTGCTTTTGCAATGTATATTGTAAGGGCTACACCAAAACATATAAGAAGACAAGTGCCAATGGTTCTTGCAATGGTAGGCCTTTCAGATAAAGCAAATGTATATCCAAATGAGTTATCTGGTGGTGAGCAACAAAGAGTTGCACTTGCTAGAGCACTAGTAAACAATCCATCAATGTTAATTGCAGATGAGCCTACAGGAAACCTAGACCCAGATACAGCTTGGGATATTATGAGACTTTTAAATGAAATCAATTTAAGAGGTACTACTTTGGTTGTTGCAACACACGCAAAAGATATAGTAGATAAAATGAACAAAAGAGTTATTCGTATAGAAAACGGAAATATTATAAGTGATAAAAAAGGTGGGTATGACAGTGAAGCATAGTATATTTGGTTATTTATTAGGAGAAGGTTTTAGAAATGTATTTCACAATAAAAAATCATCGGGTGCGTCACTTGCAATTATGTGTGCCACTATGTTGATTTTTGGCTTATTTTTCATGATTATAGAAAACCTAAACAATGCAGTTGAAACATTGGAAACACAACAAGGAATTCAAGTTTTTATTCAAAAGACTGCAACAGATGCTCAAATGGAGCAAATTGGAGAACAAATACAAGCAATAGATGGAGTAAATAAGGTAACATTCGTGTCTAAAGAAGATGCATTAAATCAGACTAAGGAAAAATTAAAGGACAAGCAAGCTTTAATTGCAGGTTGGGACGAATCGAATCCATTCAAGGCTTCATATTTAGTAACATTAACAGACTTGAAACTAAGTTCTCAAGTACAAGATGAAATTAAAAAAATAGACAATATTGATAGTATACAAAGTAGAGACGAGACAATTAATGGCTTAGTTGCAATAGCAAATGGAGTAAGAATTGTTTCTGCTGTAATATTAACATTGCTAGTATTAATATCTATATTCATAATAGGAAACACAATAAAATTAACAGTACATGCAAGAAGAAAAGAAATATCAATTATGAAATATGTTGGAGCAACAGACAGCTTCATTAGATGGCCATTCGTAATTGAAGGTATAATAATTGGTATTGTTGCAGCATTACTTTCAATACTAGTTCTTGGAATTGCATATAGCTTAATTACAAATGCAGCAGCAAACTCAATAATAAGTACAATGGGAATAAAACTTCTATCATTTACAGATATGACAACATTATTAGTTATTGTGTATATGGTATTAGGAATTGGAATTGGTGCATTAGGAAGTTCTATTTCAATGAGAAAATATTTGCAGGTATAAAGGAGAAAAACTATGAAAAAAAGAATGTTATTAACTGTACTGTCAGCTTTAACAGTACTTATGCTAATATCATCAATAGTAGTAAAGTCATATGCATCTCTTACGGACGATAAGAGTGATGTGCAAAACAAGATAAATGAAGCTAAAAATGCGTTAAACGACATATCTGACGACAAAGATGAAGCTGAAACAGAATTGCAAAAAATTACTACACAAGTTACAGAAGCACAAAAGCAATTAGATACATTAGCAGCACAAATAGATGAGCTAAATGATACAATAGATGAAAAACAAAAAGAGATTGAAGATGAAGAAGCAGAAATTGAAAAGACAGATAATCTATTAAAAGAGAGAATGGTTGCTTTATACGAAATTGGAGAAACTTCATATTTAGACGTACTGTTTAATTCGGAAAATATACTAGATTTCTTATCTAACTATTCGATGATACAACAAATTGTTGAAACTGACTCGGCTTTGATTGATGAATTGGAAGCCAAGAAGGAACAACTGCAAAAAGATAAAGATAATTTAGAAGAAGATAAGGCAAAAGTTATATCAGTAAAAGCAGACCAAGAAGTTAAAAGAGCTCAGCTATCTGCATTGCAAGAGAAAAAACAATCAGAAATTAATAAACTATCAGCTGATGAAAAGGCAAAACAAGCAGAGTTAGATGCCTATAATGCTAAGTTAAAAGAGATTGATGATGCAATCGCAGAGGCTTTGAGAAAAGCTCAAGAAGAAGAGAAAAAAAATAATGCAACAAATGGTGGAAATGGAAGTAGCTTTGATGGAACTTTTGCATGGCCATTAGATTATTCACCAAGAAGAGTAACTTCTAGAATGAAATACAGATGGGGCAGATGGCACAAGGGTATAGACATTGGAACAAATGCTGAAATAGGAAAAAGAGTTATAGCAGCAGCATCTGGAACAGTAATATATAGTGCATATCAAGCAGGTTCATCATCAAGTGCAGGTTATGGAAATTACTTGATTATTTATCATGGAAATGGATATTGCTCATTATATGCACACATGAATTCAAAAGCAGTAAGTACAGGGCAAAAAGTATCACAAGGACAATTAATTGGGTACTCTGGAAACACTGGTGGTGTTGCGCCTCACTTACATTTTGAAATAAGAAAGGCAACGTCAATAGGGGACTTCTTCGGAAACAACTGGAAAGACCCATTAGATTATTTGCCTGGTGGATATACAATAGTAGATTAACAATAAATTAAATACATAAAAGGAGGGAACATTTATGAAGAAGAAAATACTAACACTAATTACCATTTGTTTAATTTTAGTATGCTTCTCCATAAATGTTTTTTCTGCTAATGAGGTTTCACAAAATGAAATAATAGAAGGAGAAACCAATAGTGAAGCAACTAATAAGACTCTATTTGAACAAAAAACAGAAGTAGATAATAAATTAAATGAATCAAATACTAGACTTGAATATGTAAAAAGTGAGATTTCAGCTTCAATGCAGAAGGTGCAAGAACTAGATGATTCGATAAACGATTATCAAAATAAATATAATGAATTACAATCACAAATAGCATCATTAGAAGCAGAAATTTCTTCAACACAAAATGACTTAACAAAAACTGAACAAGAATATGCAAGAAAAGAAAATTTACTAAAAAAGAGAGTAGTAGCACTATATGAAGGTGGTGAAACTACTTATTTAGATGTATTGTTGTCATCTAAAAATTTATTCGATTTCTTATCTAATTATTATATGTTAGAACAAATTATAGAATTTGACAGTAACTTATTAAATGAATTAGATGAACAAAAACAGAACATAGAAGTAAAAAAAGCAGAACAAGAAAAGAAAAAAACAGATTTAAGAGTTGCAAAGGCAAAACAAGGGCAAATGCAAATATTAATGGAAAACCAGAAAACTTTGCAGGTAAGTTATGCATCAAAATTAAGTGAAGAAGAAAAGAATTTATATGAACAAATAGAGCAATATAAAAAAGAGCAAGAAGATTTAGAAAATCAAATTCAAGCAGCTATAAATTGGAGTGGAGCCTTAGCAATACAATACAAAGGTGGAGTAATGTTATGGCCAATAGCAGTAGATGGAACATATATAACATCTCCATATGGAAACAGATTACACCCAATACAAGGAGTGTATAGATACCATGATGGTATAGACATTGGAAATGCAGGCTATGGAGCTCCAGTTATTGCAGCAGCAGATGGAATTGTAACATATGCGGGTGTAATGAGTGGATATGGTAACTGTGTAATGATAAACCATGGAGATGGTATAGTAACTTTATATGGACACGGGCAAGAAATATATACAGAACTTGGTGCAACTGTAAAACAAGGAGATGTAATAATGGCTGTTGGTTCAACCGGAAATTCAACTGGTCCACACTTACACTTTGAAGTAAGAAAATTTGGGGTAGCAGTAGATCCAATTCCATATTTGCAAGGCGATAATACGAAAGATGAAAGTAACACAAATGAAAATACAATTATAAATAATAATGAAGTTGCAAATGTAACATAAAAGCACACTATTTTGAGAGGCTTGTATTACCATATTTTATATATGTTTTATAGAACACAATTGATTAAATGCTAAAAATGTAATAAAGTTGATAATAATAAAGTATAATAAAAATAGCCAATGTTTATCATAATTGGCTTAAAAAGAAAGGACATAAAAATGGAAGATAAAAGAATAAAAAGACAGAATATTTATAAAATTATTATGCTTGTTATTTTGACAGCAACTATTACGTTCATGCTAACAACGATGATAATGTATAATAAATTTGTAACATCTTATGGTAGTATAGGAATTAAAACAAATACAGACGGAACAAGCTCAATTAGTACTACTGACTTAGTAAAAACGTTAGAGACTTTTAAAACAATGATAAAGCAAAAGTACATTGGTGAAGTTGATGAAGAAAAAATGGTAGAAGGAGCAATAAAAGGCTTTGTTGAAGGATTAGGAGATCCATACACAGAATATTTACCTAAAGAAGAAATGACTGAGTTTACAGAAGAAACAAGTAGCCAATATGTTGGAATAGGTGTATATTTAACAAATGATAAGACAACGAATACCATACTTGTTGTTGGTACTATGAATGGTTCACCAGCTCTAGAGGCAGGAATGCAAGCAGGTGATATAATAGAAAAAGTAAACGATGTTGCTTATACAGGAGAAACAATGGATGATGCAATAAAAGTACTAAAAGGCGAAGAAGGAACATCAGCAAAGGTAACAGTTTTAAGAGACGGAAAAGAAATTGATTTAACTGTAACAAGAAAGAAAATTACAGTAGAGCATGTTTCTTCAAAAATGGTAGAAAACAATATCGCATATCTTCAAGTAGATTCATTTGATAGCGGTGTTGCAGAGTCGTTCAAAAAACAAGTAACAGAGCTAGTTAATAAAGGTGCAAAGGGAATAATAATAGATTTAAGAAGCAATGGCGGAGGAATAGTTAGTGAAGCAACAGGAATTGCAGACTTATTCTTAAAGAAAGATGAGACAATTCTTATAACCAAATCAAAAATAGCAAATGAACAATTAACAGTATCTAAGAATGATGCAATTATAACAGATATTCCAGTAGTCATACTTGTAAATGAAGGTACAGCAAGTGCATCAGAAATATTAGCAGGAGCATTGAAAGACAAATATCCAAACACTACAATAGTCGGCATGCAAACATATGGAAAAGGTGTAATTCAGACACTATATAGTTTATCAGATGGAAGTGGCTTAAAAATAACAACAGAAGAATATTACACACCAAACCATAACAAAATAAATAAAGAGGGTATTACTCCAGATGTTGAAGTAGATTTAACGAAAAATGCAGAAGGAAAATACGAAACAGAATTTGATAAAGACGCACAAGTGAAAAAAGCTCTAGAAACAATAAAAACAAAAATAAAATAATAAAAAATCAGCATTCAGAATATGGGTGCTGATTTTTGTTGCTTAATATGGAATGGCTCAAAAGGGAAAAATGTCGAAAACTTCTTATAAATCGATAAAACTAGTCAAATTTTGCTATTGGAAATTTATGGAATATGTAGTATGCTTGTATAAAACAAAAAACAGAACACAAAACTAATAATGTGTGCTAAAAAGGGGGAAAAAATATTGGAATGTATTTATGTGCCAAAGGACAAGCAATTAACATTAAAAATAGCAGAAGAGATTGACGAACACACAACAGAAAAATTAAGGAGGAAGATTGATAATGAAATTACGCGATTTTTGCCTAGAAAAGTTATATTTGATTTTAGTAACGTTGCTTTCATGGACAGTGCAGGAATAGGAATGTTGCTAGGAAGATACAAGGTTATTAAGATGCTTGGTGGACAGCTAGAACTTATGAATGTGAATAAGCAAGTTGAAAAAGTTTTTGAAATTAGTGGAATATTAAAGATTATACCATTAATAAAAAATAATGAAGAAAATGTTGGTTAGATGGAGGCTAAAATGGTTGGAATTTATGATAATGAAATGAAATTGGAGTTTGTAAGCAAATCTTCTAATGAAGCATTTGCACGTATAACAGTGGCTGCGTTTGCATCACAACTTGACCCAACAATAGAAGAACTAGCAGACATAAAAACGGCTGTATCTGAAGCTGTAACAAACTCTATAATACATGGGTACGAAAATTCTGAAGGAATTGTTAAGGTAGAATGCAAATTGAAAGATAATTGTATAGAAATACAAATATCAGATTCGGGAAAAGGAATAGAAGATATCGAATTGGCTAAAAAGCCGTTATATACAACAAAGGCTAATTTGGAAAGGTCGGGAATGGGGTTCACAATAATGGAAAGCTTTATGGACGAGCTAAAAGTTGAATCTATTCCAGATATGGGAACAAAAGTAACTATGAGAAAATACATAATGACTGATAGAGAAGAAAAAAGCGAAGTAGAGGAAGCTGAAAAAGTTAGTAAATAGTATATAAAAAGAATATGAACACAAGAATAAAGGAAGGTTTTAGAATGCTGGAAAGTACATATGAAAATATCATAAAGGCTCAGCAGGGAAACACAGAAGTGTTAGAAAGTCTCGTAAAAAACAATATGGGGCTTGTCTATAACATAGCAAAAAGGTTTGTAGGAAGAGGATATGAGATAGAAGATTTAAATCAAATTGGAGCAATGGGATTGGTTAAGTCTATAAAGAAATTTGACACAAATTACAACGTTCAGCTATCTACATATGCTGTTCCTTTTATAATAGGAGAAATAAAAAGATATATACGAGATGACGGACGAATAAAAGTAAGTAGAAGCATAAAAGAATTGGCTGTAAAAATAAATCAAATTCAAAAAGAAGCAATGGATAAGAATGGAGAAGAATTAAAGGTAGAGCAAATAGCAGAAATTTTAAATGTACCAAAAGAAGAGATAGCATTAGCATTAGATGCAAACTCAGCAAGTGTGGTAACCTCAATTAATGAGCCGGTGTATAATGATAAATCTGGAAAAGAGCTTTGTATAGAAGATACAATTGCAAGTGATAAAGATGAAGAAAATAAAATTGCAGATAAACTTACAATAAAAAAATTAGTAGAAGAATTAAATAGTCAAGAACAAGAAATTGTAATGCTAAGATATTATAAAGGAAAAACACAAACAGAAGTGGCAAAAAAGCTCGGAATAAGCCAAGTTCAAGTATCTAGAATAGAAAAAAGAATATTATATTCTATGAAACAAAAATTGGTAATATAAATATTAGTAATTTGAATGGTTGTGAAAATGGTTGCAAAATTATAATTATTTTGCAACCAAGTTTGTGCCTATAAGAGAGGAATTCAATCAATTATGAGAAAATTGATATTAATTATAATGTTGATTATATTGGCTACATTTACAATACCAATTATATTTACAATTCGTTTTGGGGATGGAGAAAAAAACGTAAAAGAAACTGGAGAAACAGTAAAAAATATAGGAAACAATGAATTGGATGAAGAAAAAAAAGAAAATTTCGCCCAAAATGGGGCGTCCTTAATGGGCGAAAATTATGAGTATAAGAGGTATGGTACAGTGAAGGTTTTGCATACCAAAGATAATAGTATAGAAGAAATGAAAATGGATGAGTACTTATTAGGAGTTGTTTCTGCTGAGATGCCGGCCGATTTTGAAGAAGAAGCGTTAAAGGCGCAAGCGGTTGTTGCAAGGACGTATACTGTATACAAAATTGAACATAACCAAAGTAAACATGGAGAAGCGGACATTTGCGATAACTCTGCGTGTTGTCAGGCATGGATATCTAAAGATGATAGGATGGCTAGATGGGATGAAGATAAAAGAGAAAGTAATTGGGAGAAGATAGAAAAAGCTGTTAGTTCAACTGCAGGAAAAGTGGTTACTTATAATGGAGAGGTAATAGACGCATTTTTTCATTCTAATAGTGGAGGAAAGACGGAAGAGGTGTCTAATGTTTGGGGTGGTAGTGACCTACCATATTTACAAAGCGTGGAGACATCTGGAGAAGATGCTTACAGTCAATATCAATCAGAAGCCATATTTACAAAAGAAGAATTTGAAAAAAAGATAAAGGATAAATATCCGGAGTTTACAATAGATTATAATGATGAAAATTGCATAAAAGTGATAGAATACACACAAGGCGACAGAGTTAAAACAATAAAAATTGGCAACTTGGAACTATCTGGGGTTGAAGTTAGAAGTTTATTAGCACTAAGGTCTGCCAATTTTACAACGCAAATAAGTGAAAATGAAATAAAATTCACTGTAAAAGGTTATGGACATGGTGTTGGAATGAGCCAAACTGGTGCAGATAGCATGGCAAAACAAGGAAGCAATTATGAAGAAATTATAAAGCATTATTATACAGGAGTGGAAATTACAAATTTGTAAAGAAATTAGATTATAGCTATGAAATGATATTGCCAAAGGATTGAAAATTGTAGCAAGAATTATAGTAAATAAGAAGTCTGCAAAGTATGAGCAAACTAATTTGAAAAGCAATCTACTTTTATATAGTAGTTACTAAAAAATGTATATATCTTGAAAATTTGGGAAAACTTATATTAATAAAAAATAAGGAGGAACCAAATGGATAGAAGAGGAAGAAGAGATGCAGATTCTAGAAAAGGTGTAAGTTTTTTTACATGGGGAGGTATAATTTTAATTGCAGTAGTTGCATTTATTGTAGCGTACGTGTTGTACAGTAATAACTTATCAACACAAGCAAAAAACATAAACAATACACAAAAAATATCATCTACAGATAATAATAGAATGAATATGATAGAAAACACAGAAGCGGCAAGTAGTTCTATTGGTAAAAGCGTAAATGAACTTGAAAATACAACAAAAAGTACTACAAATACAGAAAATACAAATAAAATGGCAGTAAATACAAGCAAAAATGAAGAAAATAAAAATTTAAATAATAAGAATGAAAATAATGAAAATGAAAAAGAAGAAATGCCAGATGCAACAAAAAATAATAATGTAAAAGAGAATACGTTAAACGAAAATGTAACCAATGTTGAACAAGTTGAGAAAACAAAAGACCCAACTTTTGTAAATCCAGTAGATGGTGAAAAAATTAAAGATTATTCGAGTGACAACTTAGTATATTCAGTAACTTTAGATGAATGGACTACTCATTTAGGAATAGACTATAAATCAGAAAAGACAGATATAGTAAAAGCCTCAGCAGACGGAAAAATTAAGTCGATAAAAAATGATCCAAGATATGGACTAACGGTTGTAATAGAACATACAAATGGATTTGAGAGTGTTTATTCAAATTTGTTAACAGCAGAATTTATAACTGTTGGAGAAGAAGTAAAACAGGGGCAAACCATTGCAACAGTTGGAAATACTGCAAGATTTGAAATAGCAGATGAAACACACCTTCACTTCGAAATAAAACAAAATGGAGAAAATGTAGACCCTAATATATATTTAAAATAATAAAAAACAAATCATTTACAAATATGTAATGCACACAAAAACTTAAACTTTGTGTTTGCATTAGTATTGGTAAATGGTTTATTTTTATATAAAACCATTATTATGTAACAAGTATTATAAAATTGCTAAATTTTTCTATTGAAAAAACAAAAATGTTACTATATAATTATAAAATGAAGAGATATATAGTAAATAGAAAAAATATTAACCGTAAAAGGAGTAACGATGGAATCAAAAGAAAAAGAACAAATAAACGCAAGAAAGAAAAATATGCGAATTTATTCTGTACATAGAATGCTAACATTCGATTTATTATTTTACTATGCAATAAAGTTTTTATTTTTAACACAAGTAAAAGGCTTTACTGCAAGTGATATAGTGGTAGTGAGTGCATTCTTGGGCTTATTTAAGGTGTTATTTCAAATACCAATAACAGTTGTAATCGATAAAATAGGAAATAGAAGAAGTTTGATTATAGCAGATTTATTTCAAGCAACATCTGTTACAGTAATAATGTTATCAAATTCTTTACCAGTGCTAATTATTGGTAACTTGTTTGGAGCGATAGCAGTTGCAATGAAAGACGTGGCAGAACCGGGGCTTTTAAATTCATCAATACCTGATGTAAAAGAAAAGAGCCAAATATATTCTAAAATTGATGGAAAATCTGTTGGAAACTTCTATTACATTTCTGCTTTTTCAGCAATAGTGTCGGGATTTTTGTTTGATATAAATGGCTATATACCAATGACAATATGTGTAATAATATTGTTAATATCAGCATTACTTGCGACTGGTTTTACAGAACTTACACCAGTACAGAAACAAGAGAACATTAAAAAATATTATAAAACATATTTTAGAGACTTAAAATTAGCATTTTCATTTATATTTAATTCAAGCAGGTTAAAAGCATTAATGCTATTCTCAGGAGTAATGTATGGAATTATAATGGTTATGAATACATACGAAATGGGACTTCTAGATGAAATGGGATTATCTGCATCTATAACTGGAATTATTTATGCTATAATGCAAATAGTTGCTGGAATATCATCAAAACAGCATGAAAAAATACATCAAAAATATAAAAATAAAACATTATCAATTGTTGGAGTTTCATATACGCTTGCATGTTTAATGGCAGGAATTATTGCCATTACAGGATTACCATATTGGCTAATTATAGGAATAATTGTAGCAACATATGCAGTACGTTATTTATCAACAGGTTTTTATTATGTGTTAATAAAAAAATATATAACGAATTTCACGAATGGAGAGGTTGCAAACAAAGTATACTCTGCACACAGTTTCGTAATAGGACTTGGAAACCTAATAATATGCGCATTTGGAGCTATTATTTCATCAAACTTTAGTGTAAAACATTCAATGATAATATTTGGAATAGTATTTTTTACAATTATGATTTTAATATTAAATTATATGAGAACAAGAGTTGGACTTGATCCAAATTCTTATAGAAAAAAAGACATAAATTATAAAGAATATATAGGTTTAAAATAGGAGTTGTTATAATTATACTTTTGAAAAAAACACTTGACAGCCAGCCATAATACATATAAAATAGTATATGTAAAGTATAGCTAATATAAAAAATTATAGATAGATAATTAAATAAAATTTATATATTTAGAGAGAGTATTAGATATATATTTATGCACATTGAAAATTTAATAGAAAGAGGTGTTAGATTATGCAAATTGTAATTGATATCGCCATTTTTCTAGTCTCAGCAATCATTTTTACCTTTGTAGGTATGGCAATAAGAAAAAAAGTAGCAGAATCAAAATTAGGAAGTGCAGAGGAAGAAGCAAGAAAGATAATTAACCTTGCACAAAAAGAAGCCGAAAACAAAAAGAAAGAAGAAATTTTTAAGGCTAAAGAAGAGATCATGAACAGTAGAAAAGATCTTGATAACGAGATTAGAGAAAGAAGAAGCGAAGTACAACAACAAGAAAGAAGATTATTACAAAAAGAGGAAAATCTTGAAAACAAAATGGAGCACATTGAGAGAAAGGAACAAGAAATCGAAAACAAGAAGCAAGAGCTTGAAAATAAGAAACAAGAAATATCAAAAACTTTGGACAAGCAAATGCAAGAACTTCAAAGAATTTCAGGATTATCTAAAGAAGAAGCAAAAAATCAATTACTTTCAGATATGGACAAGCAATTAACTTTAGAGAAAGCAAACTTAATAAAGAACGCTGAAAATAAGGTTAAAGAAGAGTCTATAAAAAATGCAAGAGAAGTAATTGGATATGCTATTCAAAAATGTGCGGCAGACCATACAGCAGAAACAACTGTATCTATAGTTCCACTACCAAACGATGAAATGAAAGGTAGAATAATAGGAAGAGAAGGAAGAAATATCCGTACATTAGAGACTTTAACAGGAGTAGATTTAATAATTGATGATACACCAGAAGCAGTAGTAATATCTGGATTTGATGCATTAAGAAGAGAAATTGCAAGAATAGCTCTTGAAAAATTGATGGAAGATGGAAGAATCCACCCAGCAAAAATTGAAGAAATGGTTGAAAAGGCAAAAGAAGAAGTTGCCGAAACAATCAAGGAAGAAGGAGAAAGAGCTTGCATGGAAACAGGCGTAATTGGACTTCATCCAGACATCGTAAACTTGCTAGGAAAATTAAAATACAGAACAAGCTATGGCCAAAATGTATTAAACCATTCAATAGAAGTTTCTAACTTGGCAAGAATTATGGCAGATGAATTAGGATTAGATCCAAAGCTTGCAAGAAGAGCAGGATTATTACATGATATTGGTAAGGCGCTAGACCATGATGTAGAAGGAACTCACGTTCAAATTGGTGTAGATATTCTTAAGAAATACAAAGAAAATCCACTAGTAATAAATGCTGTAGAGGCACACCATGGAGATGTAGAACCACAAACAGTAGAAGCTGTTTTAGTTGCTGCAGCCGATGCAATATCTGCTTCAAGACCGGGAGCTAGAAGAGAAACACTTGAAAACTACATCAAGCGTTTGGAAAAGCTAGAATCAATTGCAGACTCATTCAAAGGAGTTGAAAAATCATTTGCAATTCAAGCAGGTCGTGAAGTTAGAATAATAGTAAAACCAGAAAAAATTTCAGATGACCAAATGACATTACTTGCAAGAGATGTTTCAAAGAGAATTGAAGACGAAATGGATTATCCAGGTCAAATAAAGGTAAATATTATTAGAGAAACTAGAATTGTAGATTATGCAAAATAAAGGAGCCGTAAAAAGTTCCGCAAAAAAGAGATTTGAGTTAATTGTGTTAGCTCAGATCTTTTTTTCTGCGTATTAAGTTTTTCTATTGACATATACAAACAATTGTTTTATAATGGTCTTGGTGATATTATGGAAAGACAAATATTGCATGTTGATGTAAATAATGCGTTTTTGAGTT
>OLOA01002548.1_pt1 | contig 16263 bp, 14 predicted proteins | sample 1672201 | NCBI WGS metagenome assembly OLOA01 (sample SAMEA3136658, study PRJEB25190) | human gut metagenome
TAGCTTCCAGCTACACTATAACATATGCACCAAGTTAAATCAAGTATTCCCCAGATAGGCAAATATTAAATTATTTTCACAGTTCTATTCTTATGTTTGATCCAGCATTACCATTTGCAGACGAAGAAACTTGCTGTTCCATTGACATGGATATTTTATTTATTCTTTCGTAGGTTCGGATTCGATGCAATTGCAGAAGGAGAGGTGGTATATCTTTTATCGCATGTTCGAAGTCCGTCAATGTGCTCAAATAAATCCGGCTTAATTGGAGCACCTAAGGGATCTAAAATAAAATCAATACCTTCTCGTCTTGCTAATTTTGCGGCTGATACAAAATCACTATCACCAGAAATTAAAACAATTTGATCTACTTGCTTTTTATATGACATAGAAGCTATGTCGAGACCAATTTTCATGTCTACGCCCTTCTGGTCTACGGACAAGCAAAAATTATCTTCTGATAAATCTGCGAAATTTATAGAACCGTTGCATAATTTTTTTACAATATCCGGACGAATCGTATAGTGTGCTTGCTCATCTGCGAGTTTCCCTAATCGAATTGCAAATTTTCTTTTTTTCTTTAATTCATTTAAGAATTGAATTGTCCATTCGTATAAATCTGTTTTACCTAAGTCGATTTGCTTGTGGAGAAAAGGATGATATATACGTTTGCTGGAAGGAGCACAATCATAATAAAACACTCTGTACAGATCACTATTTTCGCCATGTGTATTTAGGTGCTTTTTGCAATAATTCGAAAGTTCAATTGCACGATCTTGAGCTGTTTTGTCACCGAGACATGCTTGCGCTCTTCTTCTATAAAATCCCCCATATTTTCCGCCTTACCCTCCATTTTTCATATAAATACACATTTTTATTACATTCACTTAACTTGTTAATTCCCCATCCAGTTCACAAAAGCATCTGACCGAAATCATGGGGAATACTGATGACAGTATCTGGCAACTCACCTTCAAGTGTGCAAACATATCTATCCAATTTGGGATCAAACGAATAAAAATACCCGTATTCGCTACGCAGTTCTACACCCAATAGCTACTTTGCAATTTATCAGGACCTGCTTACAATGTACCCATAACAGTGGCCACATGAATTAGTGCAGTACCTTGTTTTTAGACATGCCCACTATTCTTTTCCCTGCTTCTAAACGCCGTTGCATTCTTCCTAATACACGCCACCCACTGCTTATTACTTATTACTTTTTCGTAATTGAAGCAGGGGACTTACTGTTAACTGGTAATATTATCCTCCGAGTTTTTTTGTGAGCAAAGACCACTGAAAGCCCTGGACATACCATGCAAATTTATGTGATTAGCATAATTTCTGTGCATCGCGAAGTGTATTACCAAGAACGGAGTGATCAGTAATCAGGAAACTGCTTGATTTAATTCAAGCAGATAAAAGCATCCGCTTCACTACTTGCTCATAACCGAATAACTGCTTCGCAGTTTATCAGAAGGAGCCTGCACTCCTCCTGATACAAGCAAGTCCCCATCCAATTCTTATTGTTTTTCGCAACCCCGCAGGGGACTTACTTGATTCGGTAAAAATAAGAATAAAACCGGCGCTCCGGCAGCCTGCTTGGACAGGCATTCAGGAGCGCCGTAAATAATCCCGCAGAATCACGCTTCGGGGCAAAAGAAGCGGCCTTCGAATCGATTATTTTGTAAACAGTGGTGTGGAGTAGTAACGGTCTCCACTGTCCGGAAGAAGTGCTACGATCACTTTCCCCTTGTTCTCCGGGCGTTTTGCAAGCTGGATCGCAGCATAGAGAGCTGCACCGGAGGAAATTCCTGTAAGGATTCCCTCTTTCTTGGTAAGGAGTTTGGATGTCTCAAATGCATCCTCGTTCTCTACAGGGATGATCTCGTCATAAACCTTGGTGTCAAGTGTATCCGGAACAAAACCAGCGCCGATACCCTGGATCTTATGCGGGCCTGCTTTTCCCTCGGAAAGTACAGGAGAAGTTGCCGGCTCAACAGCTACAACCTTCACATTCGGGTTCTGGCTCTTCAGATACTCACCTGTACCTGTGATCGTTCCGCCTGTACCAACACCAGCTACGAAGATGTCTACCTTTCCGTCTGTATCGTTCCAGATCTCCGGACCTGTAGTCGCTGCATGTGCCTTCGGGTTGGCCGGGTTCTCAAACTGTCCTGGGATAAAGCTTCCCGGGATCTCCTTGGCAAGCTCTTCTGCCTTGGCAATGGCACCTTTCATTCCCTTGGCTCCGTCTGTCAGAACTACCTCTGCGCCGTATGCTTTCAGGATGTTTCTTCTCTCAACACTCATGGTCTCCGGCATGGTAAGGATTGTCTTATATCCCTTGGCAGCTGCGATGGCTGCAAGTCCGATTCCTGTATTACCGGATGTTGGTTCGATGATGGTTGCGCCCGGTTTCAGAACGCCTCTCTGCTCTGCATCCTCGATCATTGCCTTACCGATTCTGTCCTTAACACTTCCTGCCGGGTTAAAATACTCAAGCTTGGCAAGAATGGTAGCCTCAAGTCCCTCTGACTTCTCTACATTCTTGATCTCTACAAGTGGTGTGTTTCCGATCAGTTCCAGTGCGCTTCCGTAAATTTTACCCATGGTGATATCCTCCTTAATTCCTTATCTCTATTCCCCTATTTCCTAGTAACTATATATGTTTTCTGTGATTTGATTGAATTATATCATAGTACAGGGATTTGTCAATACATTTCCGCCAAAAAAACGCAGGAATTTTTCTCCAGAAAAATCCTGCGTTTTGTGCTGTTTCATTTATTCTGTTTTTATAATTTGGGCCAGCAGACGCATCATCTCATCCACGTCCAGTGGCTTCGCCAGAAAACCATCCATTCCCGCTTCCTGTGCCTTCCGTCTGTCCTCATCATAAGCATTGGCTGTCATGGCAATGATCGGAATCTCAGCTCTCGAATCGTCCAAATCCCGGATCCTCTGTGTTGCCGTGTAACCATCCATATTTGGCATCTGGACATCCATCAGGATCACATCATAATATTTCTCCGGCATCTTTTTCAGTTCCTCAATACACTGGATGCCATCTTCCACATGTTTCACTTTTATTCCGGTTTCTTCAAGAACTGTCTCCGCAATTTCCGCGTTCAGTTCATTATCTTCCGCAAGAAGAATCCGTTTTCCTTCAAGCTTCTCTGTAATATCCGGAATATTCTGTTTCTCTTTTTCCCGAACCTGGTTTTCTAAACTGACAGGAAAAGAAAATTTCATAATAAAGCGGGTGCCTTTTCCCTCTTCACTTTCTACTTCGATGGTTCCACCCATCCGGTCAACCAGAGATTTTACGATTGGAAGTCCAAGTCCTGTGCCTGCAACTCTGGTTTCCGTAGAAGTATGTTCCCTGGAAAATTCCTCAAAGATATGTGGAAGATAATCCTGGCTCATTCCAATTCCGTTATCTTCTACAACAACTTTATAGTTTGCGTTTTTCTCATCCTCAGAATCCAGCTCATCAATGGATACTGTGATCTTTCCATGAGGATTGGTATACTTGATGGAATTGCTGACAACATTCAGAATAATTTCCTCCATCTTTGTTTTATCACACAGGATCTGATCGTGGACCACATTCAGGCTGCACTGATATTCCAGAGATTTTTTTGTAAGGGATGATTCAAAAACGGTGTTCATGGCTTCCACCATTTCACGGATATTTACACTTTCCGGATTCAGAGTGATCTTTCCACTTTCGATACGGGCCATTTCCAGAACCTGATTGATGATCGTCAGCAAAATATCGCTGGAAACCCTGATCTTTTTTATGTAGCCAAGAGATTTCTTTTCATCATGGAGACTCTTCTCAAGAAGTCCGGAAAATCCTACGATGGCATTCATTGGCGTCCGGATATCATGGCTCATGTTAAAGAGAAATCTCGTCTTTGCCTCATTTGCTTTTCTGGCTTTTTCCGCGGACTTCCGGATTTCTTCTGTATACAGTTTTTCTCTCTGTTTTCTGTGAAGCATCAGATAACAGATCGCAGTGGCCAGAACCGCTATGCTTACAGCAACCAGAAAAACCAGTGCCTGCTGTTTCACGGTAACCCATCCGGTATGTGGAATAATCTCAAAATACCAGGTGTCATTTGGAACCTTACAGCTGATCTGTACAGCTCCTTTGTGAATCGCATCTCCCCCCTGGGCGATGATGGTTTTCTTTCCGGAATTTCCGTCTTTTTTCCACATCTGATAACAGTAGGAAGCATCGGTAAGCTTATCCAGTTCCAGTTCTTCCAGAAATCGGTTCCAGTCAAGTACCAGGATTGAGAATCCCCAGAAGGATTTTTCCCCGGATTTATCTGTAATATAAATCGGTTCAAACAACAGTGAGCCAAGGCCTCCCTGATTCAGCTCATAAGGACCGGCTATGGTATACTGGCCGCTTTTCATTGCCAGATTCGCTTCATATTTACGGGCCGGATTATTTAGCATATCAATTCCAAAAGCTGCCTCATTTCCTTTCAGAGGATAAATATCCTTAACTACTCCGTCCGGTGCCTGTTCAATAACTTTTATAATTTGAGAATCATCGGAGATCATCTGCGACAGAGCCTGAAATTCTTTGCTGTCCATCTGATGTCCGGATTCAATTATATTCTGAAAGAATTCTGAGACATCAAGATATCGGTTAAGCTGTGATCTTATCCGGTTCACGGTTGTTTCCGCTGTAAAAGCAGCTCGCATTTTCTCTTCATTTACAGTATTCCTGTTGAGCAGCTGTCCGCAGACGGATACTATAAAGAAGGAAATGATCCCTACGACCAGACAGTAGATCCTGATCTGTTTTGAAGTATTATCTTTTTTTATCATTTGATTTTTTTTACCTTCTCCTGCTCGGTATAACGTTACGTCAGATGTATATTTTACCATCCTCATATTTTGTTTACAACAAAAAGAATCTTCCAAACGGCAGTGTTTTTGTCTGCTGCTGTTCAGAAGATTTCTTTTATTGGATCATTCTTTATTATCTGGCGGATTCAGGGTCAGATGACTGTTCAGGCAGATATCTGCTATCCGCATTATCTACTTTGCAGATTCGGTTAACATAATATCTCCGTCGCTACATTTCACACTTAAAGTCGGTGCGGAAGTGCCTACTTGGTTCTCATAAACAGAGAAGTCTTCCTCATTGCTGGATTTTCCACGGGAAAGATCTCCTGTATCTACATCCCCGTCTGTGGTTTTCAGATAAATGTTGGTTTTATCCACGCTGCTCTTTTTCATTTGGATGGAAACATCTCCGTTGGAGCTGGTGATTTCTATATCTCCGTTGAAACTGCTGTTGCCCATCTGAAGCTCACCATCATCAAGAGAAATCTGGCCGTCTGTAAGATCTGCTCTTTTTATGCTCACATCTCCGCTTTCGGATTTCAGCTGCATGTTATCCGTACACTGAAGCTCTTTTACATCCAGATCTCCGTCGCCAAGCTTTGCCTCAAATTTTTCAAACACGCCTTTGTCCAGCATCAGATCTCCATCGGAAAGTTGCGCTGTCATTTTTTCACATAAAAGCTGATCGGCAGTAAAATCTCCGTCCGAAAGCTGAATCTCAGCTTCCAGAAGCTGCGCTTTCTCCGGCACATAGAGAATCACTGTATTTACCGCATCTTCTTTCTGGGTCTGCTCTATATGTGTCCGAAAGACTCCCAGATCATATGTTATAAAATAACCTCCCGTTCCTCCTTCGGACTCCTTAAGTGTAAGTTCTCCGTCTTTATCCTCCCAGGTCAGGGGATCTTTCTTTCCGTTTTTCTCAAGTTTATATTCCATATAATAATGGTCATCATCCGAAGTCCGGATATCCAGGTCAAGATCCTCAAAATCTACATTCAGTTTTGTAAAATCATCGATCTGTTCTTTTTTCATAACTGCAAGGTTTTTATGAGCAGAAGAATTTCCTCCGGATACATACACATGATCTGAAGCATATGTGAAATCTTTTCCCCCGGCAAAATATCCTGCTGTAGAAAGAACGACTCCCGCCACACAGAGCGCTGTGCCTGTCATCAATGCTGTTTTTGCGATCTTATTCATTTCTTTGCACCTTCTTTCTTACAAATCGGTTTACCAGACGTCCGATTCCTGTTGCACACCATTTACAGATATATATGGTAAGCACACCGACCAGGATTCCGGCTCCTGCCATAAGAAATCCGCCGCCAACCATCATGCAGGCTGCTGCCACAGATTTCAGGATCAGTGTGGCTCCAAAACCGGCTACCATGATTCCTCCGGCTATGGTTGCGATGCTGGCCACACCCAGGGAAAAAATCACGGCTGCGATCACAACTACTACGGCAAACAATACTGCCAGCACACTGAACATAAGTGCCAGACTTACCGGTGACGCACAGAGGACAAGAATTGCAAGGAGGATGATCTTACCCGGAGAACGTTTCTTCTTTGTAGAATCACTGGTTGAAGCAGCTGCATTTTGTCCTGCTGCACTCCGTCGGTTGCCGGAACCTTCTGCCGGCAGTTCCGTCTCTTTTTCTCCGGTACTGTCTTTCCCGTCTCCCACACTCTCCTGCAGAAGATTCAGAAGCAGTTCCCTGGCTGCTTCCTTCGGCTCGCCAAGTTCCTCCATTACCTGCTGCTCATTCTCCGGACCTGCCTCATCGAAATATTCCGAAAAATATTCAATGGCATTCTCATAATCTTCTTTCGGAAGCCGCTTCAGATATTTCCTGAGCTGCTCCATATACTCTTTCCTCGTCATTTTCGAAGTCTCCCTTCCACAATATCATCTATGGTATCGCGGTATTCTCTCCACTCTTTCCTCAGATATTCCAGATGACTGCGTCCTTCCTCTGTGATGGAATAATACTTGCGCTTCCTTCCCTGGAACTCCTCGGAATAAGTTGTCAGATATCCGCCTGTCTCCAGCTTCCTCAAAATAGGATACAGAGTTGATTCCTTAATCGATGCTACCATCTTCACAGTCTGACTAATCTCATATCCGTAGGAATCCTGCTGTTCCACAACAGAGAGGATCAGGCATTCCGTCAGCACAGCTGACACCGGATAGTAATACATACGCTCACCCCTTTATGTAATTATTTTATATATAAAATTTTTATATATAATTATTTTACATATATAGTATCATACTTTTCTCTTTTGTCAAGGAGAATTTCGCAATTGCTTTTTCCGAAGTCCTTCTTTATAATGTTTTACAAATACAAACTATTTCCCAAGAAAGGACATGATCTTATGGAAAAAAAGCCCCATCTGATGGCGATCGTCCTGTTTCTGACGGGTCTTATCTGTATTGGACTGCTTTTTGGCTTAAGTTACAAAACCTATCAGAAAATTGATGCCGCAGACCAGAAAATGACTTCCGTCATCGAACCGGTCAAAACGAAGCAGAAAGCCATGAAAGAAGATATTGACCTTTATACAGCCAAGATCGAAAAGAAACAGGCAGCCGACAAATATCTGCAGCAACGCTCCCAGACTGAACAGGCAGTAAAGAACAACACCGGCGAACACGAACGCGCACCGGAATCCGAAAACAGCCAGAAAAGTTCCAAACCTTCTGTTTTCAGTGAAGCCGATGGTGAGGGATTCTCTGACGGAGGCAGCGATACCACTGCTTCTGCTGCAAATGGTCACATCGTAGGAATTGATCCCGGACATCAGGGTGAAAACGTGGATATGAGCGCCACAGAGCCCAACGGACCTGGTTCCTCCACCATGAAAGCAAAAGCTTCTACCGGAACCAGTGGTTCTTTCAGCGGCCTTCCGGAATATCAGCTGAATCTGAATGTCTCTCTTCTTCTGAAAGATATCCTGGAGCAACATGGCTATCAGGTTGTAATGACAAGAACTGACAATGATACTGCGATCAGCAACAAGGAACGTGCGGAGCTGGTAGCATCCCAGGGTGCAGAAATCTGTGTACGTGTCCATGCAAACGGCGATGATTCTTCTTCTGTTTCCGGTGCACTGACCATGTGCCCATCACAGCAGAATCCTTATGTTTCCAGTCTCTATGACAGTTCCAACCGTCTTTCCCAGTGCATCATTGATTCCTACTGTGCAGCTACCGGTTTTCAGAACCGCGGTATTATCTATACAGATACCATGACAGGAATCAACTGGAGTACCATACCGGTTACTATTGTGGAAATGGGATTTATGACCAATCAGAATGATGATCTGAAGATGGCAGATTCTTCCTTCCAGCAGACAATGGCCGAAGGGATCGCCAATGGAATTGATGCTTATTTTCAGCAGTAAAAGGAGTATTTCTTATGAAAAAAAATGTATTTTTATATGTTGTGATCGCAGTGCTTGCCGTTGCCCTGGTGGGTTTGGGTGCACTGAATGTCCGTTCACTGAACAAGCTTGAATCTCTTCAGTCCAAGGTTTCCGACCTTCAGAAAAATGTTCAGGAAGTTTCTGATTCTGCTGCTGAGCTGAGCAGCAAGGCAAATCAGCTGGATGCTCTTTATGCGGATGATCCTACCGTTGAAAGTGCAGCAGCTGCCGCTTCCCCGGATTCTCAGGATTCCAGCTCTCAGGAGCAGAATTCTGATTCTTCCACAGATTCTTCCGCAAGCCAGGAAAGCGCAGCAGCTTCACAGGAAGAGGGCACTCTGTCTCCTTCCAGTGGAAGCAGCACTTTTACCGATAATTCCGACTCCAGCATGGACAACGTACTGAGTCAGGTACAGTCACTTCTTCCGACTGATAACGGTACCTGGTCCGTATATGTATGTAATCTTGCAAAAAATACCGAAGGTGCCATCAATGATCAGAAGATGCAGGCTGCCAGTCTGATCAAGCTGTATATCATGGGTGCTGTATATGAAGATTATGACAGTCTTTCCACAACTTACGGAAAAGAAACCCTGGATAACAACCTGAATTCCATGATCACAGTCAGTGATAATGACGCGGCAAACAAGCTTGTCAACTGTCTCGGAGGCGGTGATGACGCAGCCGGAATGGCGCGTGTCAATAAATTCTGCCAGGATCATGGATACACCAACACTTCCATGGGACGTCTCCTTCTTGCAGATAATTCCAATGGAGATAATTACACCTCTGTAAAAGATTGCGGAAAATTCCTGAAGACCATCTATCAGATGGACAAGGGCAGCGCGGCAGAAGATACTCTTGCAGGTGCGGAATACATGTACCACCTCCTGAAAATGCAGACAAGAACCAACAAAATCCCCGCTCAGCTGCCAGAAGGTGTAAAAGTCGCCAACAAGACCGGAGAGCTTGACACTGTGGAGAATGATGCCGGTATCATCTACAATACTGCAAAGGGAATCGACCTTGTGATCTGCTTCATGTCACAGGATCTTAACGATACCGCCGCGGCACAGAATACCATTGCTCAGGACAGCCGTGCGATCTACGGATATTACAACGAATAATAAAAAGAAAATATCTTCATTTTTTACCGGGAAGGAAAACATCATGAACCAGACGAAAGAGAAAAAACAAGACACTTATTCTGGCCTGCACTGCTGCTCCTGCTTATTCTGCTGGTGCCAGGCCACGTGGTCTGTGTGCAGGCAGCATCTGACCAGACTACTGTTGAGCTGAAACTCAGCCAGGGTACACGCCGCTATGATTATGCTTATCAGGTCCTTGATCTGGTAAACCAGGAACGTGCCAAAAAGAACCTGTCCCCTGTTACTATGGATAAGAACCTTCTGGAATGCGCTATGACCAGAGCAGAAGAACTGACTGTTTACGCCAGTCACAACCGCCCCAATGGTTCCAGCTGTTTTTCCGCTTTTCCTTACTTTGCGGATCCAAGCGAAAACCTTGCCATCAACCAGTCTACTCCTGAGGAAGTTATGGAGACCTGGGTCAAATCTTCCGGACATTATGCCAACATCATAAATTCCAGCAATGTTTCTGCCGGAATCGGCTGCTACTCACAGAACGGGCATCTCTACTGGATCCAGTGTTTTACTTCTCACAAAGCAGAAACCTGTACACAGCCTGCCAACCAGAATGTCTCTCCTGTTATGCCCCGGGCAAAGAATTCAAACCGGAACCAATCGTCACACTGAACGGTGTTACTTTAAAGAAAGATGTTGATTATACTCTTTCTTATTCCAATAACACCATGGCAAGTTCCAGAACTAACAGGCCCCGTGTCAATATAACAGGTATTGGTATCTACAGAAGCGGATTTTCCAAATACTTCACGATCAATCCGCTGAAACTCTCCGGTGAAACCATTCAGCTTCCAAATACAAACTACGGAAACGAAAGTGTAACCACTTATCTGCGAAACAATCTGATCATCACTTATAATGGCACAAAGCTGACTTCTGATGATTTTACCATTACCTCTGTTCGCTGTTCCGCAAGCAATGAGATCCTTGATTTTTCACTTTCCTACAAACAGAATTATTCCGGAACGAGACAGATGACGTCTGTAAAACTCTGTAATTTTTCAAATATTCCGGAACAGATTTTCAAAGGAGCTGCGGTAACTCCGAAGCCGACCGCCACTCCAAAGCCAACCAGTGCTCCGGCTCTGAAATTAACGGCACCGGTCATAAAGACTTCCACTTCATGGAACGTCTGCACATTACGCTGGAATCCTGTAAAGAATGCTCAGAACTATATTCTCTACAGAAAAACAAATTCGGGAAAATACATAAAACTTAAAACATTAAACGCAAATACCACTTCATACAGGGATACAAAAATCTCCATTGGAAATAAATATTCTTATATGATCCGTGCAAGCCGAAAAATTACATCCGGCTATATTTACAGCCCATACGGAAAAACAGCTATAATCAGTCCAAGCTTAAGCCGTCCATCCATAACGCTTAAAACCCTCAGCGGAAAACAGACTATTTCCTGGAAAAAAGTTCCCGGAGCAACCGGCTATGTCATTTACCAGAAAAAAGGCAATGGCTCCTTCCAAAAAGTAAAAACTGTTTCGGTCAGAAACACCAGCTATACATTTAAAACATCCAAAAATGTCACTTACAGCTATAAGCTGGTTCCATACCGCACAGTAAACAGACAAATCAAAGCCGGCCCTGCAAGCGCAGTAAAAACCGGTAGAGCAAAATAACAGCACATACATAACCAAATAACTGCTCCGCAGTTGGTTAAAAAAAGGATGATGCACCAGACACGCATCATCCTTTTTTATTCTTCTTTTCAGTTCTTCTCTTCCCCTTCTTCATAGGATTTCTCCCAGATCTCGGAAAAAACTGCCAACGGACAGTCTGTCAGCAGACACATGAGGATGAAACACTCATATGGATTTACTATGTAGATCTCACCCATGCCGCATCGTGCCAGGATTTCCTGGATCTCATCCAGAAAATGGCGGTATCTTGTATATGGATCATCATCTGCCATCTCCTGAGAGATCACAAAAAATTCCAGCGTGATCAGATCAAATCGTTCTACCGGAAACTTATGGTTCAGAATGTTATTGATCCTCTGGCGGCTGAAACGCTTCTGGCTGAAATGTTTTGCCAGAATAGAAGCGGACATTTTTTTCAGATTTCCCATCTTGTTGATAGGGATACCGCTGCAGATGACCTTCTCCAGATCTGAAGCGCTGATATTCTCAGGCTTCCAGATCTTTTTGCCACCGTTTTCCTCTTCATCCTGCTGGTACATGGCTGCAATGATCTTACGGGCACGTTCCAGAAGGATCATAAATTCCTGAAAAGCCTGACTCTTTTCCGATTTCGGATCGTCGCATCTGCCTTTCAGAAATGCCAGATATTCCAGAAGTTTCTCTTCACTGTCCAGACAGAGACCTGTTCCGTATACAACCTCACCGGTCTTTTTTTCCGTGGGTGTCAGTTCTTTATAGATTTTTTTATATTCTTCTGCCTTATAATAGCCAAGATGGTTATGATAGCAATACCAGTAAATTACTTCCTCCGGATTATGAAAATCAAAATCCTGTTCCCGAAGCACCCTGGTCAGAAAATCCGATACATCCTCCGTACTCATGCGGAGCCCGAACCCAAGAAGAAAAACAGTCTCACGTTTCACAGAAGCCTGGGTCAGCCAGTTGTTCACCAGAGAACTCAGCTTGGCAGAAGTCGGGGACATGGATTTCGGTGTGTAAGTCTCTTTAAAAGATTCCACCACAATATCCCTGTAAACCTCCTGGGGTACCTGGGAAAAAGGTTCTTCCAATTCTGCACGCTCATAAACATATCTTTTCAGATAATCGCCAAAAGAAACCATTTCCATTTCTTTATAAAGATAATGAAAAATAACATCTGCATCCTCATCCTCAAAGGAATCCAGACTGACAACCTGGCGGAACTTCTGTGCCGCCTTTCTGGTAAATTCAAAATCCTTCACAGAATCGAAGGCAACTGTCTGTTCAAAATCAAGATCCTGCATTCGATTTCTCATCGCAAATTCTCCTTATCCCTTATATTCCTCACCGGCAGACTGAGCCGGTTGGAAGCAATGCCGCTCTTTATTACCGGCAGAGTTTCTACCGCCCGGTGCTGTGCCGTTCTGCCCATCGTTTGAGAGGATTTTTTTCTTCATAGCCGTTGATCTGGGCAAGGATCATCGTTACATTATCTCTTCCACCTCTGGACAGCGCCATTTCAAGAAGCTCTTCTACTTTTTCTTCCGCGGTACCGGTTTTGCTCAGGATTTCCTGTATTTCTTCATCTGACAGCATATCCGTTACGCCATCTGAACAAATCAGATAACTGCTTCCCGTCTGATAGCCGATCTCCACAATGGATGGTTCCAGAGCCATGTTTTCCTCCTGAAAACCCAGGTACTGTGTCAAAGGAGCTTTTCCAAGCATTTTTCCACTGATCACATGATCCGTAGATATCTGCTGCAGTTTTCCCTGAAAATGGCGGTAAATACGACTGTCCCCAAGATTACAGGCATAGATCGCTTTTTCACTGAAAGACAAAAGTGCCATCGTAGTTCCCATGCTGCTGATACGATTTTCCCTGCTGTATCTGCATACTGCTTCATTCATATTTGCACAGGCTCCTGTGAGAAAAACCACCGGCTCTTTTTTGAGGCTTTTTTTATTTTCTTCATAAAAACCACCCAGTGCTTCCACGGCTGCAGAGGCTGCCATCTCACCACAGCTTTCCCCTCCCATGCCATCAAAAACTGCCAGTACGGGAAGCTGCCAATGCTGCGTATGACCTGCCAGGATTCCGTCAACTCCCTGGTTGTGCACTGGCAGCCGCACTCCGCAGCACCAGAAATTATCCTCATTATTCGTCCTCACCTTTCCGGTGTGACATGTATATGCATAATCAATCTGATAGGCCATTCTTTTTCCTTTCGTAAAAACCCCTTCGACATTATTGCTGAAGCTCCATTACAGAATTACTCCAGTATTTGTCTCCCAGTTCTACATATTTGTCGTTATCACTCTCTTTATCATGAACCTTACCATCTGCATCGATCCATCGGATCAGAAGGCCGTCCTGATAATAAAAATACTGTTTTTCATCTCCGTCCCATACATAAGTATAAAACATCTGCTCGCCCCAGTAAAAATATTCCTCATAAACGCCATCTGCGGAACTGCCGGGATATACAAGTACTTTGGCGATCTCTCCTGATCCGTTATAAAAGCGCAGGCGATCCCCCTCTGTGCCTTCACGTCTATAACTGTCCAGAGCATTTTCTATGGTTGTCGCATGGTCACGTATCGTTTCCATTGCCTGTGCGAAACTTTTATCCGAATTGTCTGCAGTACCGAAATTTCCTTTGTTCAGAGCATCAGAATCATCGGAATCTGTATACGAAGGTTCCCCGTTGTCCGAAGGTTTCCGTATCGTTCGTACCGCAATGATCCCGCCGATCAGCACAACAATGATCCCGGCTGCTATGAGCATTCTGAAAATGCCTTTCCGCCTCTTTCCGTCATCGGTATTTCCACCATTCTCTGACACGGATCCTTCCCACTCCTGGAGATTCTGGTCACGGTCGTCTTCCAGATCTGTGATAGAAGTAACTCTGGGCTTTACAGCTCCGGTTTTTCTTATACCGGGTTCTGGCTGACGGGAAAATCCTGACTGATAACCGGACAGACTATCTCTTTCGGATACTGTTTTTCCGGATGCAGATTTTTGAGGATTCTGTATTGTACTCTGAGCCTTTGGCCTATTCCGGGCTGCATTTTTTGCTATTTCTCCGGCTGTCGGTTTCTCCGGCTGTACAGATACCGGCGCAGGATTTCTACGTGCCTGACGGATTGCCTCCGTATTCAGTTGACTTGTTCTTGCCAGCTGTCTGGCTGCACCCTCCTGGAGAAACTTCGGCATGGACTCCGGAACAGGTCTTTCCTCCACTGGTTTCGGTTTCTCATGAACTCCCTGTTCTCTGTTTGCCGTTCCATACCGGATTTCTTCCAGTGCTTCCCGAAACTTATCAGGAGTCTGATATCGTTCTTTTGCATCATAAGCACAGGCTTTTAAGATAACGGAGCAGAATGCCTCTCCCGCATCCACAGGTGCAGGCAGTGTTTCGCCTGACATCCTCCTCGTGAGCGCGTTTTCCTTATCTCTGTATGTGATCAACTGTTTTTCAAGATTCAGAAACGGAAGCCTGTTATGATTCATCAGTTTATATAACACCAGGCCAAGTGCATAAATGTCCACTCTGCTGTCGTACTGTTCTCCCCTGTACATCTCCGGCGCCATATAGGAATAAGTTCCCTTTTTGGAAAGGGTACTCATGGTTTTTTCCAGTTCTCTGGCGATTCCAAAGTCTCCCAGCTTGAAATCCCCGAATCTGGATACAAAAATATTCTCAGGTTTGATGTCCCTGTGGATAATGTGAAGCTGCCCGCAGTATTCCAGTGATTTACAAAGGTCTATGCCAAGCTTCATCACTTCTTTTTCTGTGAGATTTTTTCCCGCATAATATTCCATGAAGCTTGTGAGATATTCCATGCGGATAAAAATATCCCATCCGATCTCGTCCAGATATTCCATTACCTTGTAATCTTCTACAGATACAATATGGGAATTTCCCCGGAAATACTCCATGGTGCTTACTTCCTGAATGCACTCCTCCACCAGATTTTCGAAATAATCGCGAACGGATTTCTCATCACCGGATTCTGAGCGCACACTGTCCAGCTCCCCTTTACTGGCGGGGATTGTGATTATCTTAATTGCCGAGTAAAAAGAACGTCCCTTCTCTGTTCTCTGAGCTTTGTATACTCTTCCAAAAGAGCCTTCCCCGATCTTGCTTACGATCTTCCATTCCGGCCACGGGGAAATTGGCAGTTCCTTGTCCATCGCAATCCCTCCTCTCTCAGAAAATCCCTGCTTATAAACAGAAATCTCCCTCCGGATTTCCGGGGGGAGATTTATTTATATTAGCAAGGTATATTGACTTATTCTTCTACCGGTGCAGTTTCCTCTGCTGTCTCTTCAACAGCAGCGGTCTCTTCCTCCGGAGCAGTCTCAGTCTTCTCTTCCTCTACGGAAATTTCCTCTGTATCCTCAGGCTCCTCGGAAGCTGTTTTTACCTCCGGCATTCCTGTGTCAAGACTGATCTCACTGTAACGCTTCATACCTGTACCTGCAGGAATCAGCTTACCAATGATAACGTTCTCTTTCAGACCGATCAGCGGATCGACCTTACCTTTGATAGCAGCCTCTGTCAGGACTTTTGTTGTCTCCTGGAAGGATGCTGCTGACAGGAAGGAGTTTGTAGCAAGGGATGCCTTGGTAATACCAAGCATAACCTGTTTGCCCTCTGCCGGCTGTTTGCCCTCTGCCTCAAGTTTCTCGTTAACTTCCTCAACATCAAGGACATCAACAAGTGTTCCTGGCAGGAACTCTGTATCTCCGTTATCCTCGATACGGATCTTCTTCAGCATCTGATGAACGATAACCTCGATATGCTTATCGTTGATCTCAACACCCTGCAGACGATATACACGCTGAACCTCGCGGATCATGTAATCCTGAACTGCACGGACACCCTTGATTCTCAGGATATCATGCGGATTTACACTACCTTCTGTCAGCTCATCGCCGGCCTCAAGAACCTGTCCGTCAAGGACTTTGATACGGGAACCGTATGGGATCAGGTAAGTCTTGGAATCACCTGTCTCCGGATCATTTACGATGATCTCACGTTTCTTCTTAGTGTCGTTGATTGTGGCAACACCTGGGATCTCTGTGATGATCGCAAGACCCTTCGGCTTTCTTGCCTCAAAAAGCTCCTCGACACGAGGAAGACCCTGTGTGATAT
>OLOA01002551.1_pt1 | contig 16254 bp, 13 predicted proteins | sample 1672201 | NCBI WGS metagenome assembly OLOA01 (sample SAMEA3136658, study PRJEB25190) | human gut metagenome
CTTCCGATCTGGTTAGCACTTTTGCAGTTTAAGAGAATTGTATTCACCGGGATTGCATCCGAATTGTCTGCGGAATGCCCGGGCAAAACGGCTGGCATTGCTGAAGCCTACCATATCTGCGATCTGGGTCATCGGATACCGACCGCTCTGAACCAGGGAAAAGCTCTGATTCACGCGATATTCTTCCAGATATTTCGTGATGGTTTTCCCTGTCATTTTCCGAAACAGACGGCAGCAAACCTCTCTGGAAAGATGAACCTGATCTGCCAGCTCTTTCAACGATACCACAGATTCGGAATGTGCATGAAGATAATCCAGCATCTGTTCCAGCCTCTCCAGTTCTCTCTGGCTGGCCGGAACCACATTTCGAAACTCCGTGCCATGTGCGGAAAAAATCAGGCCAAAGGCTTCGCAGAGCAGTCCCTTGATCCTCAGTTCATAACAGAAGGGTTTCTCTTCAAAAAGTGTATCCACTTGGTTCAGCTTTTTCAAGGCTTCCCGGCTCCACTCCTCTTTTCCTGTAAGCAGGATACAGGGAAGGGCAGAATTTTGCAGAAAAGGCCGGAAACAGTTGCGTTCCACATCACTTCCCAGATCTCCATAAAGAAAATCCGGTCGCACAAGGATCGTTGTATACAAAGTACGGCTGTCATCTGTGGAATCACAGCTATGAGGGACATTTCTGTTCAGAAGGAGACCTTCTCCCGGATGCACCTCATAATTTTTCTGATAGACCTGGTATCTGGCCTTTCCCAGACGGGGCAGACTGATCTCAAGCTCATTATGCCAGTGGATCGGGACATTTTTTCCCTCAAACATCCAGAGATCATCGTGATTTACTGTCATGGGAAAGGTCTCTGAGCCATGTGCACAGAGTTCCCGCTTTGTATCATCTACCAGTATTTTTTTCTTTATCATCTGCAGTTCTCCCATCGTTTGTAGAATTGCCGAACTGTCCTGCCGCGGATCACTTTGCAGCCATCCGCTTTGGTGAAAAAAAGCCGTTCGTACCTGCACGATATGGCTTCTGCCCACCGAAATCCGCTGCAAAACAGCTTACTTTATTATAACTTCCATGTACGGAATATACAAGAAGGAGGTTCTTATGTCCCGCTCAAAAAAAGAAATGGATCTGACAGTCGGAGATCCGTTCCGCTCCCTGCTGAAATTTGCGATCCCTGTGATCCTTGGAAATCTGTTTCAGCTTTTCTACACCCTGGCCGATACCATGATCGTAGGAAAAACACTCGGAGCCCAGTCCCTGGCAGCCGTAGGCTCCACCAGTATCATCATCTATTTTGTGTTCTGTTTTATCAACGGTTTTACCGGTGGCTTCGGCATCTGTCTGGGCCAACGCTGCGGTGCCAAAGATGAAGCCGGCATGAGAAAAAGCGTAGCCGTCTCCACGCTCTTAAGCATTGCATTTACAGTCTTCCTCACTCTGATCTGTTGCCTTCTGGCTCATCAGATCCTGATCTGGATGCAGATCCCCTCCGATATCTCAGGAGAAGCTTATGACTACATGTTCATCGTCCTTCTCGGCACGGGTGCAACGGTCTTTTACAACCTGATCTCCAACATGCTCCGGGCTCTGGGAGACAGCAAAACGCCTTTATATTTTCTGGTCTTCTCTTCCATCCTGAATATTTTTCTGGATCTGCTTTTTATTGTCCCTTTTCATATGGGTGTCGGCGGAGCTGCCTGGGCTACCATCCTTTCCCAGCTTCTCTCTGCCATTTTAAGCCTTGTGGTAGGACTGAAAAACTTTCCGGTCCTTCATCTTCACCGGGAGGATTTCCATGACCTGAAAGCAAGTGCTTTTCTTCACCTGAAGACCGGTTTTCCCATGGGTTTTCAGATGTCCGTCATGTGCATCGGTCAGCTGGCCATGCAGGCCGTGGTAAATGGCCTTGGAACGGCTGCAGTTGCCGGATATACCGCTCCAAAGCAGATCAGCTTTCTGTCCTGGTCAATAATGCCATGATGACCGCTATTTCCAACTATGTGGCCCAGAACTTCGGTGCCGGCAGAAAAGACCGGATCCGTCAGGGTGTGCGGGCCTGTCTCATCCAGACAGAAGCCTTTAATCTCGTCATGTGTATCGGAATCCTTCTGCTGCGCCATCCGATCGTGCAAATGTTTCTTTCTGATCCGACAGCAGAGATCTATCATTATTCCGACGCCTACCTGACCATTGTTGCACCCTTCTATTTCCTGCTGGGTCTTCTGGCTGTCTACCGCACCTCCATCCAGAGCATGCAGAACGGCCGAGCTCCCTTCGCAGCCTGTATGATCGAGCTTGTCATGCGTATCTTTGCCACCATCGGTCTTTCCGGCCTTATCGGTTATACTTCGGTCTGCATTGCCAGTCCTCTGGCCTGGTTCGGTGCCTGTGCCCTTCTGATCCCGGTCTACTACCGGATGATGAGGAGCCCCCTGCTCTTCCAGTGATACAGCTCCTCACAATCCCCTGCTTACTGCATTTTTTGGCGGAAGCAGGGGATTATTTTTTCTGTAATAAAAAGAGAAAGCTAGTGTGATATATAAAATCTCACGGGCTTTCTCTTTTTGATCCTCTTACAGCAAAAAATTTTGGCTCCCTATTGATACCTGTGAACTGCTTCCTTACAAAGCAATTCACACACTTCTACCTCTTATTTGATCCTTTTCAATTCATACTGTCTGGTTCCCAGACCGATCTTTTCTGCCTGATCCAGAGTCGCCTTCCATTCGATGTTTGGATTGGAATCCTTGAAATGGTCGTGATGACAGTGCCAGTCCGGCTCCGCCAGATGCTCACCCAGCTGACTGTCTGCGATCGGTGTCGCCTTCAGACAGGCATCCGCACAGGCCTGATCCAGAGCAACCGGATCAAAGCTTGCAAACATTCCGATATCCGGAAGGATCGGTGCGTCATTTTCCCCATGGCAGTCACAGTTGGGGCTGATGTCCTGCACAAGGGAAATATGGAAGCAGGGACGGCCATGACAGACTGCCTGGGCATATTCTGCCATCTTCCGGTCCAGAAGCTCATTTGCGCTGCTGTTGGGGTTATATACGGCGTCAAAGCTGCAGGCTCCGATACAGCGGCCACAGCCTTTACATTTATCATAATCAATGACTGCTTTTTTATCCACATATGTGATCGCATCGCTTCCGCATTCTTTGGCACAGCGACGGCAGCCCCTGCAGAGCTCTGTATGGATGGCCGGTTTTCCGCTGGCATGCTGCTGCATCTTTCCTGCACGGCTTCCACAGCCCATACCGATATTTTTCAGGGCGCCGCCGAATCCGGTGGCTTCATGGCCTTTAAAATGGGTCAGACTGATAAAAATATCCGCATCCATAATGGCATGACCGATATATGCTGTCTTGCAGTACTCTCCGTTTACGACCGGAACTTCTACTTCATCGGTTCCTCTTAAACCATCGCCAATGATGATCTGACAGCCTGTGGAAATGGTGTTGAAACCATTGATATTTGCACAGTCCAGATGCTCCAGTGCATTCTTTCTGCTTCCCGGATACAGCGTGTTGCAGTCCGTCAGGAACGGCATTCCGCCCTGCTCTTTACAAAGATCTGCCACTGCTTTTGCATAGTTCGGACGAAGAAATGCCAGGTTGCCAAGCTCACCAAAATGCATCTTTATCGCAACGAACTTTCCATCCATATCGATATCCTTAATGCCTGCTGCAACACAAAGTTTTTTCAGTTTGTCCAGCTGGCTCGTACCCACCGGACAACGGAAATCGGTAAAGTAAACCATTGATTTTTCCATATTCTGTTTTCTCCTTATCTTGTATGTTCCGGGTCATACATTTTGAAAAATGTTTCCGGACAATCATCTTATTTTATAGGAAAAGAATAACAGATTTTTTAAGGCAGTGCAATCTTCCTTTTTCATTTTTTACCGCATAAACCATTGTTGTCTGCGCTCTGTCCGCTTTTTACAGAACTTTTCTTCCATTTACTGTCAGCTTGAACGCAGATCGCGAAGCGACTGCGTTCATGAGCAAGTAGCGAAGCGGATTGCGAATGTCCGCTTTACTGTCGTCCCCAGAATCTCTGCTGATTTTCTGCAAAGCATCATACGGCCAAGGAAAATCTCAAAATAGTCATACATGGAGCAGATACTTTCATCGATCTGAAGATTCAATGCAATCATGGAACGGTCTTTTTCTATTTTCAGTTTTGATTCGGTAACTGCATAATTGACCCGGTCATGGATATCAAACGCTGCCATTTCCTTCTGCCGAACTCTGCTTTTATTCCTTCTTTCTTTTGTAGTATTTCCGGCATCTCGTTCGCCTTGCTGATGTTTCACGTGAAACATCAGTCATCAGGACTGCAAAGATGCGGAGCTGTTATGCTTTTTCTTTTTTGTGAGCAGCAACGCACTGGTGAGTGCAGTAAACGGTGCAACCGTCACAAGACCGAAGCTTCCAACGATCGTGTCCAGTAATTCTGCTGCTACATATTTGTAGTTCAGGATATTGTCTATCGGTGTTCCCTGTGCCATGAATGTCATCAGAAGTGCTATATAACCTCCGGAATAAGCCAGCAGAAGCGTTGTTGTCATCGTTCCCATTGCGGCTCTTCCGACATTCATTCCGGATTGGGCCGCTTCCTTCCAGCCAATATCCGGTTTCTTTCCGATCACTTCATTTACTGCAGAAGTAATGTCTACCGAGAGATCCATCATGGCGCCTGAGGCCCCGATGAAGATTCCGCTCATATAAATCTGCGAAAGATTCAGACTCTGATATCCGGCATAGAGAAGGCTTTCCGAGTATGCCATAACGGCACCATGGATTTTAAATGCATCCGTGAAAATGCAGCCCATAACACAGCTTACCAGTACTCCAAGAAGTGCACCGGATGATGCTGCAAGTGTTTTTCTGTCAAATCCATAGACCAGAAAAATGATCAGAAGTGTCAGAAATGCGGTCAGCACGATTCCCCACCAGATCGGATTTGCACCTTTCAGGTAGGCAGGTGTCAGGATCTTCCAGATTGCCAGAATGGTAATCATAAAAGAATACACTGCCCGCAAACCGGTTCTTCCGGCAAAGCCGATCAGAAGTAAAACAAAAATTCCTGCAAGCAGAAGTTCTTTGTCCAGGCGATAGTGATCACTCATCATAACGGAAAGAATTTCTCCGTTGCTATAACTGATCACTACCTGTGCAATGTCTCCTTCCTGGAAAATTTTATCCGCTTCCAGTGAACCGCTCAGCATATTTACGGCTTTTGTTTCCTCTCCTTTAAACTTTCCTCCGAGGATTTTCACCTTGCAGTACTGCTCTCCGGACTGGATCAGACCATTATTGATCACAGAACTCTCATCTGTGGAAAGAACCTTTGCTCTCACTCTGTCTGTTCCCTTATAAATAGCAGCATCCTCATAGCCCGTAGGAAGGGCCATGAGGATAACAATCAGTAAAATCGCTATGAGGGAAACAGAACCTTTTCTAATCCTGTCTCTTGTCATTTATTCTACTCCTGTAAGTGCCGCCATCTTGTTATAAATATCTGTGTTATCGTAGTAACCGACAAACTCATCCTGACCTGCTCCCATGGCAAATACTTCTACCGGAAGTCCTGTATGTGCATAGGAGGAGAAATTGATACCGGACTTATTGTTCAGGATATGTGTGATCGTTACGGTCAGCGGTTCGTAGCTTCCATACAGCAGATATTCTTCCTGGCCAAATTCCTCTTCTTCACCGGTTCTGCTCATGGTTTCTTCATAAGCAGCCTGAAGCTTCTGATACTCATAATCGGTCATCACAAGGCTTCCTTTATCGTCCGTTCCTTCCGGATGCACATCCTTGCTGTCTGCCTGGTTGGAGCTTTCTGTGGCTCCGTCCGGCGCCTGAAGTCCGAACAGCTCTGTAATGTCAGCCATTACGGTGTCAAAATCCGTCTTGTTCTCCTTGTATGCTGCCACATAATCGGAATCAAATTTTGCATAGGAGATTTTCTGGTTGCTGATGTTGGTAAGGAAGGTGTCATAATCCGTTCCTGCGAAGCCAATGGTAAGACCACCAGTCTCATGGTCTCCCGTTACAAGGATCAGGGTTTCATCCGGATGTTCCTTGTAGAACTCCACTGCTTTTCCGACTGCATCATCCATGGCCACGGTATCTGTGATCGTTGCTGCGGCATCATTTGCATGGCAGGCCCAGTCGATCTTTCCGCCCTCAACCATCATGAAGAAGCCGGTCTCATTGTCCAGCACCTCAATTCCTTTTTCAACATAGTCAGAAAGTCCCCATTCGCCTTCTTCGCGGTCCATGTCATAGCTCATTGCATCGCTGTCCGCAAGCGTTTCATCGATAACGATTGCTTTTCCATCCTCTGCGGTCAGGCTCTCTGCCTCTGCCTGGGTTTTGATCACTTTATACCCTGCTTCTTCTGCCAGCTGATACAGATCCGTTTTATCCCCATCTGCTCCGGTTGTCTTCTTCAGACCGCCGCCTGCAAAATAATCGAAATCACTTGCAATCAATTCCTCACCTATTTCATAATAACTATTTCTGGATGCCTGATGTGCATAGAAAGCTGCCGGTGTTGCATGGTTTAAATTTACAGAGGAAAGGATTCCCACTTTATAGCCAAGCTGTTTTTTCAGTTTTTCTGCGATGGTCTCATAGGAGGTCTCCATCTTCTCATCCATATTGATGGTTCCGCTGTAGGTCTTATGACCTGTGGAAATGGAAGTTGCTGTGGAAGCAGAATCCGGACAGAAGGATGTGCTGTCATAGGTCTGTGCAGATCCGGCTACCGGGAATTTCATCATATTCAGCTTGCTTTCGCTGTTGAGGATCTCATCTCCGTCATCTGCGATCGCATTCAGATAATAGTTGGTTGTCTGCACCTGCGGATAACTCATTCCATCACCGATGAACAGGAAAATATATTTCGGAGTCTTTGTTCCTTCTTCTGCTGCCATTCCATGAACAGGTACTGTACAGACTGCCATTGCTGCTGCCAATAATAATGCACCGACTTTTTTTGCTTTCATAATAATCTCCTTTACACAACTCGTTGTAACTGCAAAATGAATCTCTTTCACTTCTTTTCTTGACGATGCCTATTATAGAGGGGCTCTGTAAAATCTCCATTTGTCCAAAGTTAAATCTATATAAGATTTCTGCCTGTTTTTGATATAGAAACTTTACATAGGGGGGATTCTTCCCTCTGTCCATATGTTATACTTTGCTACAAACGGATCTTCTCAATCCGCTTCGCTACCTGCCCGTAACCAACTCTACCTTGCAGCAGCCGTCATACCGGCACGCTGCCCTCACCTGAATAAAGGAGTGCAAAAAAATGAAACACCCCAAGAATTTTCGTATTGTAAATCTACTGATGCTTACCGTTGCAGGAATCGTAAACGCCTTTGGGATCACGATTTTCCTGCCCCCGGTCAAATTGTATGACAGCGGTATTTCAGGAACCTCCATGTTGCTGGAACAGATCACGCCATCGTATTTGTCCCTGTCTTTTTTCCTTTTATTACTGAATATCCCTCTGTTTCTGTTCGGTCTGAAAAAACTGGGCAGGCTTTTTACTGCCTATGCGATCTATACGGTGGCGGTCTACTCTCTTTTCGCATGGCTGATCACGGATGTCTTTCCTATTGATGTCAGTATTGCCTCTCCTCTTGCCGGCACGGATCTGCTGCTCTGTGCACTGTTTGGCGGCGTGATATCTGGGTATCGGCAGTGGTCTTGCGATCCGTTTCGGCGGTGCGATGGACGGAATTGAAGTCATGGCAGTGATTTTCTCCAAACGCCTCGGTATTACAGTCGGAACCTTTGTCATGATCTATAATATCCTTCTATATATCATTTGCGGCTTTGTACTCAAAAGCTGGATCCTGCCTTTATATTCCATCGTTACCTATGCTGCCGCTTTGAAAACCGTCGATTTCATTGTGGAAGGTATCGACCGGTCCAAATGTGCCATTATCATCACAGATCATCCGGATGAAATATGCAAAGCACTCAGCGAGACTTTTGAAAGCGGTGTGACACATCTCAGTGCCAAAGGCGGCTACTCAAACCGCGACAAATCGATGATCTACTTTATCATAAACAGATACCAGATCATCCGAATGAAGGATATCGTACACAACATTGATCCCTTCGCTTATATTACGATCAGTGAAGTTGCGGATATCTTTTCCAGCAATAACAACAATCAGTGAGATTTTTCGGATAAAAAAACCATGGAAAAATTTGCCTTCTGTCAGAAGTTCTTGTTTTTCCATGGTTTTTTCTTTACGCTATGCTAATTTCAGGCGCAGGGTTTTGATCTCAAATGCCCGGAAATCAAGGGAAATGCTGTGATTTTCCACCATAAGCTCCTCTTCTTTTTCCTCCAGCATCGTACAACTCCATGCCTGCGCCACAGACAGCGTGGTAAATAAAGCCGTATGAACAGCTGCTTTCTTAGACTCGTAGAGACGCAGGATCAGATCACCGCTTCCATCTTCTGCAAGCTTCACAGACTCAAGAATGACATTGTTTTTCTCCACATCAAATAGGGAGAAGGCATCAGCCGTACCGTCTGTCACAACCGGTTTTACATTCAGTTCATATCCCTGACGGACAACGTCACTGTCTGCAAAGCTACCCTCCCATGCGGTAAATGCATAGGTAAAATGATGCTCTCTGTTGTCTGCATGCATCTCCGGGGCTGCCGCTGCACGGAGCAGGGTCAGTTCCAGCGCATTTTCATTCATGCTGATGCCGTACTTGCAGTCATTCAGCACAGCCGCACCATGTGCCCCGTCACACAGGGCGCTGTAGCGATGGTTGCAGACTTCAAAACGGTCTTTATCATAGGTTCTGGACCGTCTGGTCGGCCGTTCCACATAGCCAAACTGCATCTCGTTGATGCCGTTCTCTGCGAATACACGAACCGGGAAGGCAACCTTCAGAAGCCGGTGCAGTTCTTTCCAGTCAATCACAGTCTCAAACTCAAGCCGTGTACTTTCAGCATCCAGACGGATATACTGGACAAAGGAAGAATTGCTGATGCGTCCGGTCACTTTCAGAACGCCGCGCAGGCTGCCTGCCTGAAGAACGCTTACCTTCACATCCTCTGCCGCCGTGATCTCCTGTTCCTTATAGTTGGAATCGATATCCCAGGCATCAAAGAGACGCGGTACATCTTTGTAGAGATGGAAACGGTTCAACGGCTCTGCTGCAAACTCTCTGCCGCTTGTCTTCAGTACAAAGGAGATAACCTCTCCCTTGCCGTCCACGACAGCCTTCACCTGACGGTTTTCCAGAACATAGGTCTCGCCCACCTGAGTCAGTACCACCTCATCCTCCGCTTTCGTCTGCTCCTCTGCCGGAACCAGAGAAACCATACCGTAGGCAGGAAGCTCTGCCAGTCCATATACTTTATCGCCAATCTTTTCTGTCGGAATTTCTTTTCCTTCTTTCGTCTTCGCACCCGCTGCAAAGCTCTCAGGAAGCTCAAGAACCGTCTCATAGGCAAAACCAAGGGAATTGCCCACCGTGATGCCATTTTCTCCCTCTGTGAGGCTCTGAAGGGCTTCCTCCGTCAGTTCATGGCTTTCATCGAGAATGGCATGGAAGGCCTTTTCTGCCTCCTGATAAACTCTTGCAATCGAGGAACCGGGCAGAATATCGTGGAACTGATGAAGCAGAACCTCTTTCCACAGACGCTCCACAGCCTCCGCCGGATATGCCTTTCCTTTTAATGCAGCCAGTGTACTCCAGAGCTCCAGCTCCCGCATGGAAAGCTCGCATCTCCGGTTATTCTGTTTCACCATGGCCTGTGAGGTGTAGGTTCCGCGGTGGGCGCTGAAATACAGCTCACCCGTATAAGTATGCTTCGGTCCGCCCTCTGCTTCCATATCTTTGAAAAACGTAATCGGATTCTCCTGTTTTACCTTCGGGCAGCCTTCCAGGTCTTTTTCCCTCTTCGCATACTCCAGATAATCTCTTGCCGGACCGCCGCCTCCGTCGCCGTAGCCGAAGGGCAGGAGGAAGGCATCCAGATCTCTCTTCTGGCTTCTGTTCTCCCAGACCCCAATGAGCTCGCTCGGGTCAGTGCGGTAGGTATAGCTGGTAGGCAGGAAGGACGTGATCTTTGAGCCATCCATGCCCTCCCAGTAGAAATAATGGTAGGGGAACTGCTCTCCCTCATTATAGGACCAGAAAATCTTCTGGGTCACCAGATACTTCACGCCACAGCTTTTTAAGATCTGCGGAAGTGCTGCCGTATAACCAAAGGTGTCCGGAAGCCACAGCATCTGGCTGTCCACACCAAATTCTTCTCTGTAATACTTTTTGCCGTAGAGCAGCTGACGGATCAGCGCTTCTCCGGAAGCCATATTAGTGTCCGGTTCCACCCACATGGCGCCTTCTGCGATCCATTTTCCGTCCTTGACCGCCTCTTTGATTCTCTGAAACAGTTCCGGATAATATTTCCGGCACATCTCATAGGCAGCCGGCTGGCTCTGAATGTATTTATATTCCGGATATTCCTCGATCAGGCGCAGCTGAGCGGCAAAAGTACGGGAGGTCTTGCGATGCGTCTCCGCCATGGGCCACAGCCAGGCCAGGTCGATGTGGGCGTTGCCGACCGCATAAAAGACCGGTGTGGTAGAACCGTTTTTCGCCTCCAGCGCAGGCTTAAGCGCTTCTCTGCCTGCCCGGTAAGAAGCGATTCTTCCTGCTTCGTCCTGCTCAAAATCAACGGCAAGCGTGAAGGTTTCCAGCGCCTCTGCGATTTTGGCTGCCCGCAGGGAATTGGGATCCAGTTTATCCAATACCTGTTTTAACGTATCTGCATCCATCCATAGCTGGTAGGCATCCTCATTCCAGATACCAAAAGTACACACGCCCAGGGTCCGTCGTTTGCTCTCTTCCAGCGGATCCTGGTAGGCGCCCGGAAGTACCGGTCCTGTTGCACAGCCGCCATTTGGAGACTCCGGATAATAATGGCCCGCATAGGTTTCCATCAGGATTTCGTATTCCGTTCCTGCTGCCGCCGCTGTGCTCAGAACATTATCCTCGATAAAATGATGCTTCTGCGTTACCCAGGAGGCACGATAGGTACCAAATTCCTGGCCGTTGACAAACAAGGTGGACTCTCCGTCCGGCCTTAAATCCATAACGATCCGTTTTCCTTCTGCCTCAGCAGGGAGAACCACTTTTCCGCGGAACCAGCAGTATTCCCAGGTTTTTCCCCAGGTAAAGCCGGGTTCCACCGGCTCAAACTGTCCTTTCATCGCCTCTTCCGGTGACAGATGCTCCATGGTACGAAATGCCTCCCAAGAAATGGTTCCCAGTGGTCTGTAAAAATCATCTTTGAGTGTGCGCATCCAGTGCTGCAGTCTTCCGCTCCATTCTGAACTCATGATTCCCATGTAAGTCCCTCCATTTTCTTTAGTTTTGGTATAGTTTCTTTATAGCATGTTCCGCTTCATCTATCAAGACTTTGCATCACACGATATTCCTTTATGATTTTTCATATATTCTGCCGGGCTCTTCCCTGTTATGGAATGGAAAATCCGGCTGAAATAGAACTGATCGGAAAAGCCCACCATCGCTGCAATATCTTTGATGAACAAATCCGGATTATCTTCCATGATTTCTTTTGCCTTCTCAATTCTCAAGGTCGCCAGATGCCGGTTAAAGCTTTCTGTGCTGTATTTTCGAAACAGCTTGCTGAGATACGTCTGGGAAATTCCAAAAATTGTGCATAATATCCGGATCACTCAACAGGTAATAGCTGACATCCTTCATCGTCTCGATCATTTCATCATATTGATTTTTCAGCTGCTCCACACTGACCGTAAGACTGCTCATTTCATGCCTGTAAATTTTATCCATACTGGTTGAATAATAAAGATATCCCAGAATAAAAGATGACATAATTCCAAGAACAATATAAACCAGTCTCATCTTTGATTGAAATTTCAAAGCCATCCCCCTGTCTTTATTTATTCCCAAAGTCCAATCTTCAGCGCCATTTTTCTGCATTCTTCGTCATAATCCGCTGCCGCTTCCGGTGCCGTGATTCTTCCGCTTCCGATCCTTCTACATATGCTAGAAGTGTCAATCCCCTTGATCGGCGTCATATATTCCAAAGCAAGTGTGACCTTATTTTCATCAATACAATACTCCTCATATCTCTCCCCGCTCTCCTGCCATTCCGTCAAATGCACCTGTCAAACAAATTTTCCTGATTACAAAAAACTTCACAGATGAGTGACTTCCTTTGAAGGCTGACAACTCATTCTGTGAAGTTCATCACTATAGTAAGTATAATGTAATCCGGATTGTTTTTCAAGTTATAGATCAGACGGGGCAGAAATCCATGCAATATGAGGAGATACCAAAATGCCGGTCCTTGTCAGCCGATACTCATTCGCTGTTGTCAGCTCCCGCCAGTCACATAACATATCAATTCCGGGAATGTGGAAGTTTCGATAAGAAAGCATGGCTTCTCCCAGAGCTGCTGCTTCTTTTTTGCGATATAACATAGTCAAATTCATCAGCCCTTTAATGCTGCAAATCTGTCGTAAGCTGCCTGCTCAATTTCCAGCAGACGGCCGGCGTTCATCTGTTCTACGGTGTTTACATAGGTATCCCAGTCCTGATCCACATCGAGCTCGCCTGTGATAAACTGAGCCTTTGCCTGCTGCAGATAGGTGGAAAGGTCTTTATAAATCGGGCTTCTCTCTTCGATTTCTTCTGTTGTATAGGATACAACCGGATAACAATCCACACCGGTCACTCCATCTGCTTTATAAGCGTCCAGAACTCTGGCTGCCCAACCATATTTTTCAACAATTTCCGGTTTTTCCAGAAGCTCCTGGTCGGCGTTAAATAGTGCTTCTCTGTCGAGGTTTCTCTCTACCAGATTCAGTGCTTCGTTCAGGACGGAACCTTTGTTGCAGAGAACATTCCCTCATCAGTGTAGAAATAATCCAGGAAACGGGCCATTGCTTCCGGATACTGGGTATTGGCATTGACCGCAACCATAATACCGTTCTGAACCGGGCTTGCAATACTGGTTTCCCGCTCGGAATGAACATCGGAGGTAAGACCGGACAGTCCCAGCCAGTTGGCGTCATAGCTGATGTCCTTGCCTGCCATAACAAACGGTGCAGAACCACAGCCTAAGGAACCATATACATCTCCCTGCTCTTTCGTCGTAACTTCTTCTCCGGTGATGGTAAAGGCTTCCTGTTCCATCAGACCTTCTGCATAGAGTTTATGCATGAATTTCAAAAATTCTTTGTACTTATCGCCGGTATTTGCAAGTTCTACTTTGCCATTTTCATCTGCCTGGAAAGCACAGTCCGCATCTCTTGTGAAAATGCCAAAAGCATCCAGGAAGGTTGTGTCAATCGCAGAATAGCCACCGGATGCTGCGGTATACAGAAGCGGAATCTCATCATCCGTATCTCCGTTTCCGTTGGCATCTTGATTTTTGAAAGCTGTGAGAACATCATAATACTCATCAATCGTAGTCGGAACTTCCAGTCCCAGATTTTCCAGCCATACTTTGTTGACAAAGCTTCTGATCAGACGATCTGTCATATCTACACGCAGTCTAGGAAGTCCGTAAATATGTCCATCAGATGTACTGCAGAATGCTTTCATTTCCGGATATTTTTCAAAATATGCCTGCAGGTTCGGCATCTCGTCCAGATACTGGCTGAGGTCCAGGAAATAACCTTCTCCGCCCCATTCGTTTACGTCACCGATATTCATGTAGCAGCCGGTCAGAAGATCCGGAAGCTCGTCGCCTGCTACCATCAGAGTCAGCTGTGTTTCCCAGTCAGTTTCATAGAAATTGCAATCCAGACGGATTCCAAGGCGTTTTGCATACTCTTCAATATCTGCCAGCTGTGTCCAGTCATCCAGGCCGGATTTATACACAAAGGTGGAAATTACCTCCGAAGCGCTTAAGTTCGTCGGATTCTGCAGAAGAAATACTTTTTCATAGCCGACGCTCAGAAGGGAACCACAGTTTAATACCAGCAGGATCAGAATCGTCGGCATCAATACCGGCAGATTCACATACCAGATTTTCTGCAACCTGGAGGCTCCGTCGATCTCTGCCGCTTCCAGCAGGGACCGGTCCACACCGGATAACGTAGCGAAGTAAATAATACTTCCCCAGCCCATCTCCTGCCAGATGCCGCTCAGTACATAAACCCACTTGAACATGGCCGGGTCCTGCAGGAAATTTTTGCTGTCTCCACCCAGAATTTCAATAAATTTGTTGATGATACCTGAGGACGGACTCAGATACAGGGTCAGCATTCCGCACATGACAACCGTCGAGATAAAGTGCGGCGCATAGGAAATGGTCTGAAAGCCTTTCCGGAACCGGCTGTGCTGTACTTCATTCAGGGCCAGTGCCAGAATGATCGGGATCGGGAATCCAAGAACCAGCGAAAGAAGGCTCAGTGTCAGCGTATTTTTCAGAATGATCGGAAACCAGTAGGAAGAAAAAAGACGCTGAAAGTTCGCAAAACCGATCCACGGGCTTCCCATAATTCCTTTTCTCATACTGTAATTTTTGAACGCGATGATGATTCCATACATCGGCTTGTAGTTGAAAAGGAGTAAATAGACAACCGCCGGAAGGCACATTACATACAACCGCCAGTTCGTCCATATACTTTTTTTCTTCACTGCATCCACCTGTACTGCCTGTTTTTTTCTGCCTTTCATGTCGTCTCTCCCTCGTTTTTTTCTTTATTTTAGCAGTTTCCCCTCTTTTTCTGACATGGACAAATTTTGAAACAGACAAACAAAAACCATGGAAAAATTTACCTTCTGTCAGAAGTTTTCATTTCTCCATGGTTTTTATAAAATTTTATATCCTTGCTGTTGTTTTATCCAATCGCATCCATCGCCGACTGAATCAGTGTTGCAACAGAACTGCCGTCCGAACTGTCGGTGTCAAGCAGGGTGATGGCGGTGCCGATGAGGGAACCGGCTGCCGGGTAATCGCTGTCTGCTTTTTCCTTTGCCTGGGTAAGGAGAGTGGTGATGGCTGTCTTGTTTGCCGCCACATCCGCTGTAACGAGAGAGGAAGCGCTCTGAAGGAGAGGAAGAATCTCATCCCTGGAGCCGTCCTCTGCTGCCGAAGTATCTGTGACTACGGGTTCTCCATCTGTCGCAGGCTGGCTAACTGCTGCTTCGGTCTCGGGCTGGGGCTCCGGTGTGCCTTCTGTCTCAGGAGCTTCTGCTGCCTGGTTCTCCGGCTCGGCTGCCTCCGTCATGGGAATGGCTTCTGCCCCTTCCGTATTGCCGTTGATGCCGATTACCTGTGCTCCATTAACTGTGAAAAGTTCGCTCGGATCGCTGTAATCCTTTTTGGCTATGAAGTAATTTCCGCTGTCGGAAAAGCTGTAATTGTAATAACCGCTCAGGATTTCATTTCCATGCCAGTCAACCAGGGAGGTGGCTCCGTCAACGCTGCTGACTACGAAGAGCAGGCCGTTTGCCTTGCCGTAGGGCCGGTTGGCATAAGGGCCGGATTCGGTTCCGTCCGCTGCAACGATGGTGTAGGTGCCATCGCCGTTCTTGTAGATACCGGCCAGACCGTCGCACTCAAAGTTCTCACTGTCATATTTCAGTTCGCAGCTGACTTCTCCGCCTTTTGTCACAAAACCGGCCTTGTCGTCTTTTTCCACACAGAAGTAACCTTTCGTGCTCAGATATCTTCCGCTGCCGCCGTAATTATAATTGATCCGGTCGTACTCGAAGGGAATAATCACCTCTCCGTTCATATCGGTAACGCCGTAGATGCTCTTTCCTGCATCGCTGTTCCAGTCAGATCCCATCACATAACCGTCATCAAAGACGCTTATTGCTCCATGGCCGGATTTGTCGCTGATCTGTTTCAGCACAACGTTTTCATAGGAGTAATCTCCAAAATTCCATACGCTGTCTGCCGATGCCACGGCATTGAAGGAAGAATCATAGGTTGTTACATTTCCGCTGGTCCGGTCCTGAACATTGAGGTAATCGCCGTCCGCCTCGATATCTGCCAGCTGATCCCGGGTCAGTTTCACGGAAGAAACCTCCGATTCACTTACATGATAGATGCTTGCCGTGTCGATCTGGTAATGGGTATCATCCGAATAACTCTCGAAATCATACTCATCCTCTGTGGTTTCCTTTAACACATAGGCGACGATCCATTTTTCGTGGTCGGTGAGGATGGCATTCTTCTTC